>Ga0316227_1001024_pt1 | contig 33045 bp, 32 predicted proteins | sample TBH18019metaG_FD_206012 | JGI IMG/M metagenome (GOLD analysis project Ga0316227, IMG submission 206012) | Freshwater microbial communities from Trout Bog Lake, Wisconsin, USA - TBH18019 | ecosystem: Environmental > Aquatic > Freshwater > Lake > Hypolimnion/Profundal zone | place: USA: Wisconsin... | reverse complement strand
CCACCACCGCGCTGGACGTCACGGTGCAGCGCCAAGTGCTGCTGCTGATGCGGGAGAAGGCGCGCGAAAAGAACGCCGCCATCCTGTTCATCACCCACGACATGGCGGTGGTGTCCCAGTTCTGCGACCGGGTCTACGTGATGTACGCGGGCGGCGTGGTGGAGGACGGCCCCACCGCCGAGGTGATGGCCAACCCGCGCCACCCCTACACCCGGGGCCTGCTGGCCGCCCTGCCGGACCGGACCGGCTCCCGGGGCCAGCTGGAGGCCATCCGGGGCAGCGTGCCCGACCTGACCCGGCTGCCCGAGGGCTGCGCCTTCGCCGCCCGCTGCCCCCTGGCCCGGGAGGCCTGCCGGCAGCGCCCGCCCTCGGTGGTCACGGACCCCGCCGGGCGGCACCGGGCCGCCTGCTGGGCGGTCCAGGAGGAGGTCCAGACGCCATGAGCACGCCGCCCATCCTGACCCTGCGGGGGCTAGAGGTGCGTTTCCCGGCCGGGGCCGACTGGCTGGGCCGCGCCAACGAGCACGTGCACGCCCTGAACGGCGTGGACCTGGACATCCGCCCGGGCGAGACCCTGGGTGTGGTGGGCGAGTCCGGCTGCGGCAAGACCACCCTGGCCATGGTGCTCATCGGCCTGGTCAGGCCGACCTCCGGCACCATGGAGCGGAACGGCGCCCGGGGCGGGTCCGCCAACATGCAGATCGTCTTCCAGGATCCCCAGTCCTCCCTGGACCCGCGCCTGCCGGTGTGGCGGGTGATCGCCGAGCCGCTGCACGTGCAGCAGCGCGGCCGGCTTTCCCGGGCCGAGCTGAAGCGGGCGGCGGGCGCGGCGGCGGCCCAGGTGGAGATCCCGCCGGACTGCCTGGACCGCTACCCGCACGAGTTTTCCGGGGGCCAGCGCCAGCGCATCGCCATCGCCAGGGCGCTGATCTCGGAGCCGGACATCATCCTGCTGGACGAGCCCACCTCCGCCCTGGACATCTCGGTCCAGGCCCAGATCCTCAACCTGCTCAACGACCTGCAGCGCCGGCGCGGGCTCACCTACATCCTGATCTCGCACAACGTGTCGGTGGTGCGGCACATGAGTGACCGGGTGGCGGTGATGTACCTGGGGCAGATCGTCGAGCTGGGCACCTGCGACGAGGTGCTGAAGACGCCCCGGCACCCGTACACCCGCCTGCTGCTGGAATCGGTGCCGCAACTGGGCGTTCCGGTGGGCTTCGACGCGGTCTCCAGCAGCACGGAACTGCCCAGCAACCGGCGCCTGCCGCGCGGCTGCTTCTTCCGGGACCGCTGCCCCCTGGCCCGGGAGGGCTGCGAACGGCCCCAGGCGCTGCTGACCGCCACCGGGCCGGAGCACCGGGTCCGGTGCCACGTGCAAGCCCTGTCCCAGCCCTGAAAGGAGCGCGTCCATGGCCCTCTCCCAGCCGTCCGCCCTGCGCATCGAGGAGATGCGGGTCTACCCGTTCGACATCCCCCTGAAGGAGATCTTCACCATCGCCACCATGAGCATCGCCGCGGCGCCCAACCTGCTGGTGGAACTGCGCACCAACCAGGGGCTGACCGGCTGGGGCGAGGCCTCGCCGTTCCGGGCCATCGTCGGCGAGACCCAGCTCATCAATCTCGCCGCGGCCCGGGAACTCAGGCCGCTGCTGCTGGGCCGGGACCCGCTGGCCCTGCACCCGCTGATGGACGAGCTGGAGGCCTACCTGCCGCACAACAACACCCTCAAGAGCGCCATCGACATGGCCCTGTACGACCTCGCCGCCCAGGCCGCGGGCCTGCCGCTCTACGCCTACCTGGGCGGGCAGCGGCGCGAGCTGGAGACCGATCTCACCATCGGCCTGGGCGATCCGGACCGGGCGGCGGAGAAGGCGCTGCTCTACCGCTCCATGGGCTTCCGGATCATCAAGGTCAAGCTCGGGCTGGATTTCCAGGACGACTGGAAGCGGCTGAGCGGCATCCGCGAAGCCGTCGGCCCGGAGCCGGTCCTGCGGATCGACGCCAACCAGGGCTGGGACCGGGTCCAGGCGCGCGACAGCCTGGACGCCTTCGCCGCCCTGGACATCGAATTCTGCGAGCAGCCCTGCCGGGCCGACGACCTGCAGGCGATGGCCTTCCTGTGCCGGACCACGGTCATCCCGGTGATGGCCGACGAGGCGCTGTTCTCCCCGGCCCAGGCGCTCGAGCTGATTCGCCAGGACGCGGCGGCCTATTTCAACATCAAGCTGTCCAAGTCCGGCGGCATCCATCAGGCCCAGAAGATCGCCCACGTCGCCGAGGCCGGCCGCCGGCCCTGCATGGTCGGCTGCATGTCCGAGTCGCGCCTGGGCATCACGGCGGCCGCCCACTTCGCCTGCGCCAACCCGGTGATCCGCTTCCATGACCTGGACTCCTGCCTGGAGCACGCGGAGGACCGCATCGTCGGCGGGGTGGCCTACCGCGGCGGGATGATCGCCCTGCCGGAGACCCCCGGGCTCGGGGCCCATCCGGACCCGGACTACATCCGGAGCCTGACGGCTGGTTGATGTTCTCCTGAGCGGAACCCCGGGTATAATCTCTTCACAATCCCTGGTTTCTGGCAGGTAGCCATCGAGTGCGTCACGACCAGGGTGAAGGACCCTTTCCATGAGCGAGCCCAGAACCATCCGAGTCCTGATCGTGGAAGACCACCCGGTGGTGCGCCTCGGCCTGCGCCACGTGATGGAGCGTGAAGGCCTGGAGGTCTGCGCCGAGGCGGGCTCCATCGAGGCCGCCCTGCGCGGCCCCGCGCTGGCCTCGGCCGATCTGGTGACGATCGACCTTTCACTGGGCGGCGAGGATGGGCTGGACCTGGTGCGGCGGCTGACCCGGGACCGGCCGCAGCTTCCCGTGCTGGTCTATTCGATGTTCGAGGACGCGGCGCACATCGATCGCGCCCTGCGCGCCGGAGCGAAGGGCTACCTCACCAAGGGCGAGACCTTCGAGGTCCTGGCCGGCGCCATCCGCGCGTGCCTGGCGGGCATCCGCTACCTCAGCCCGATCGCCGAGCGGAGCTGGATCGCTTCGGCCGAGGCCCGGAAGGGCCTGGAAGTGCTCAGCGCCCAGGAGCAGCAGGTCTACGCCCTGCTGGGCCAGGGGCTTTCCACCGCCGACATCGCCGAGGAGATCGAGGTGAGCCCGCGCACGGTGGAGAGCTATTTCGCCCGCATCCAGATCAAGCTCGGCCTGGCCGGGATGAAGGAGCTGCGCCAGCAGGCGATCGCCAATCCAATTTAATTTGCTGAATGTAGGGGATTCCCCTCTCAGACAAGGTTGTCCCCGGACGTTAGATTAAGGCTGTTCCCGGTGGAGGGAACGCCCACGCCCGGCTCGATCTGCCGGGCTGGCCCACGGCCTGACACGCCAACACCATTTCATTGGAAAGGGATCCCCGTCCATGGACTACAACGGCTGCAATGCGCGGGAAGGATCGTACCAGGTTCGCGTTCCCAAGGGTCCGCTTTCGGTGCTGGTGGTGGACGACGACGAACTGATCCAGAGCTCCATGGAGGCGATGCTGAACGTGCTCGGCCACACCAGCCGGATCGCCGCGAGCGGCGAGGAGGCCCTGGCCGAGCTTGAAGCCGGCCTGGTCCCCGACGTGGTGATCCTGGACCTGGCGATGCCCGGGCTGGGCGGCGAAAGGACCCTGCCGCTGCTGCGGGCCTTGTGCCCCGACGTGCCGGTGCTGGTCACCACGGGCCGGGCCGATCCGGCGGTATGGCAACTGGTGGCGGCCCACTCCTACCTGATCCTTCTGCCCAAGCCTTTCACCCTCGAGGACCTGCGCGGGGTGCTGGATTCCTGGACCAGGTAGTCAGTACTCTGCGGGCAGTTGATTCAGCTGATCCAGGGTGTACACCGGCCCATCCTTGCAGACATAGCTCTTGCCCGTGTTGCACCGGCCGCACTTGCCCACCCCGCACTTCATGCGGTTCTCCAGGGTGGTGTAGATGCTTTCGGGGGTGAAGCCCAGCTGCTTCAGCAACGGCATGGTCAGCTTGATCAGGATGGGCGGGCCGCACACCAGGGCGATGGTGTTTTCGGGGCTGGGGGCCAGCTGCTCGACGATGAGCGGGACGAAGCCCACCTTGCCGGTCCAGTCGGGGGTTTCCCCGCCGGGATCGACGGTGCACACCAGGTTCACGTCGGGCCGCTCCTCCCATTCCTTGAGCTCGTGCTTGTAGACCAGGTCGTTCACGCTGCGAGCGCCGTAGACGATGGTGATGTCCTTGAACTGCTCGCGCAGGTCCAGGCAGTTCCAGATGACGCTGCGCAGCGGGGGCAGGGCGATGCCGCCGGTGATGAACAGCAGGTTCTTGCCCCGCCACTGGTCGATCGGGAAGACATTGCCGTAGGGACCGCGGAAGCCGACGATGTCGCCCACCTCCTTGTCGGCCAGGCCCGCCGTGACCCGTCCCACTTCGCGGAAGGTGCACTCGATGTACCCCTTGCGGGTCGGGCTGGAGGCGATGCAGAACGTGCTTTCGCCCTCGCCGAAGGCGCTGTACAAGCCGAACTGTCCAGTCTTGAAATCGAAGCTGCTGGCGGCTTCCTCATCGACGAACTCCAGCCGGAAGGTGCGCACGCTGGGAGCCTCTTCGGTGATCTTGGCGATCCGCATGAGGTAGGGCAGGTAGATGTTGTTTTCGCTCATGGTCTCACCCTATGCCTGGGACGCTTCGACGAGGTGCTCTTGCAGATTCATGTCCACCGGGCAGGCGCGGGTGCACTTGCCGCAGCCGACGCAGCCCAGTTGACCGTAGCGCTCCGGATAGGTGGAGAACTTGTGGTAGATCCGCTGGCGCCAGCGGGCGCCCTGGGTCTCGCGCGGGTTGTGGCCGGAGGCGTGCAGGGTGAACATGTGGTAGCCGCAGGAATCCCAGGTGCGCAAACGGCGGCCCTGCCTGGTGTCGGCCTCCTCCTGGATGTCGAAGCAGACGCAGGTGGGGCAGACGAAGGCGCAGGCGCCGCAGCCCACGCAGCGCAGCGACTGCTCGGCCCACAGCGGGCTGTCGAACATGGCCGGGAGCTTGGCGCTGAGGGCCGGCTGGTCGAAGGCCGCGGGCAGCGCCACCAGCATCGACTTGTCGGCCGCCGCCGCCGGGGTGAACAGTTTGGCCGCCAGGGCGACGATGGCCCGGCCCTTGTCGCTCTGCACTTCGGCCAGGTAGCCGGAGGCGGTGGGCGTCAGCAGGATGTCGCTGCCCCTGGTGGAGCCGGGGCCGCCGCCCACCGAGGTGCAGAAGCAGGCGTCGTCCCTGCGGGTGCAGCCCATGCCGATCACCGTGAGCTGCTCCATGCGCGCGTTGAAGAACTTGTCCCGGTAGTCCCAGTTGAACACCGCGTCCAGGGCCTGGAAGCCCGAGGCCTCGCAGGGGCGGATGCCGAACACCACGGTGGGGACGGCGGCCGGCTCCGCGTCGACCAGGTCGACCTTGCCGGGCAGCAGGGTGTAGCTCAGCAGCTGCTCCACCTTGGGGAACACCGCCTCCTTGGCGGACAGGGTGGTCTGGACATAATCCTTGGCCACCTGGCCGAACCGGGTGACCGGGTTGAGCTCGGTCCGGCCGTCCTGGTCGGTGGGGGCGAGGATGCGCCTGCCGGAGGCCGTGATGGCCGCGAACAGGGGGTCCAGGGATGCTGAAGCGAGCTGATACATGTCTGCCATGGGGCGCACCTACCGGATGAAGGTCTCTTTGTCGTCGGGACGGAACGTGGACAGGGCGTAGTCCAGCTTCGAAGATGCGCCGGCCCGCTGGCCGAACTGGGCGTGCACGCTCTCCTCGGCGTTGAAGGTGAGCAGGTGGATGGGGATGCCCACCGGGCAGGCCCGGCCGCAGTCGCCGCATTCCACGCAGCGGCCCGCCAGGTGCATGGCCCGCACCATGTGGTACTCCAGGTTGCCCAGGGCGTGGCTGGGCACCGGCACCCACTGGGGCCGGTTGCAGTCCATGGTGCAGTGCTCGCAGTAGCACATGGGGCAGCTGTTGCGGCAGGCGTAGCACTTGATGCAGCGGGACAGCTCGCCCTGCCAGAAGTCCCAGCGCTCCTGCCGGGTCATCCCGCCGAGCCGGTCCATGAGCTCCCGGTCCCGGGCCGGGATCTGCTGGGGCGACAGCGCCAGGTGCTCCTCCATGGCCTGGGCGGTGGCCAGTTCCTGGACCTGGCCGTCGGCGTCCAGCACCAGGGGCAGGACCTCCTGCTCCTTGATCTGGCGCTCGGCCATGAGCTGGAGCAGGGCGCGCAGCACCGGCGGCCTGGCGGCGACCGCCACCCGGCCCAGCCGCTTGACTTCCTTGCGGGTGACGTAGCTCGCGAGGTTCTGTTCGCCCTCGAAGCCCAGTCGCCCGGTCCGGGCGGCGGAGCTGGCGAAGGCCGGCCGGCGCGCGCCCTGGGTGCCGGGCTCGTAGCCGATGACCGCCTTGACTTCGCCGGATTCCAGCAGCTGTTTGGCTTTCTCTCTCAGTTCCATGCCGCCCTCACTCGACGCCCGCGTTGGCCAGTTGCTTGTATTCGGTGTAGGGGCCCATGGCCCGGATGCCGGTGGTGACCTCGTTCACCAGCTCCGCCCACTTGGCCCCCTCCGCCGCCGACACCCAGGAGAAGGTGATCCGCGCGGTGTCGATGCCCATGAAATCCATCAGGTTGCGGTAGATCATCCAGCGCCGCCGGGCGTGGTAGTTGCCGGAGGTGTAGTGGCAGTCGTTCGGGTGGCAGCCGGAGATGATGATGCCGTCGGCGCCCCGGGCGAAGGCCTTGGCCAGCAGCATGAAGTCGATCCGGCCGGTGCAGGGCAGGCGCAGCACCCGTACGTTGGACTGGTACTTGATGCGGCTGGTGCCAGTCAGGTCAGCCCCGGCGTAAGTACACCAGTTGCAAACGAAGGCTGTAATTTTAGGCTCGAAGGGTTCTGTCATGGCAGGGGTCCCATGGAAATATCAAAGCGTCATGATTTCGGCGAAGATCTGTTCGTTGCTGAAGCCCTGGATATCGATGGCCTTGGTCCGGCAGGTGGCGACGCAGGTGCCGCAGCCCTGGCACAGGCCGGGGTTGACCTTGGCGATGGTCTTGATGAGGCTGCCGTCGCGGCCCTTGATCTCCTCCTGCTCGATGGCCTGGTAGGGGCAGGCGCTCTGGCAGAGGAAGCAGCCCACGCAGTAGGAGAAGGTGGGGGCGGGCAGGCGGTTGACCACGGCGATCTGCGGCTCCCGGGTCAGCTCGTCCTTGCTGAACAGCGCGGCCACCTTGGCCGCCGCACCGCTGGCCTGGGCCACGGTCTCGGGAATGTCCCGGGGCGCCTGGCAGGCGCCGGCCAGGAAGATCCCGGCGGTGTTGGTCTCCACCGGCTTGAGCTTGGGGTGCGCCTCGGCGAAGAACTTGTAGGGGTCGTAGCTCACGTGCAGCTTCTGGGCCAGCTGCTCGCTGCCGTCCTGGGCCTGCACGGCGGTGGCCAGCACCACCATGTCCGCCCGGATCTCCACCGGCCGGCCGTTCTGCAGGGTGTCGGCGCCCATCACCACCAGCTTGCCGTCCTCCTCGTAGATGCGCGAAACCCGGCCGCGGATGTAGCTGACGTCATCCTCCTCGATGGCCCGGCGGACGAACTCGTCGTAGTCCTTGCCCGAGGACCTGATGTCCATGTAGAACACGTAGGCCTTGCCGTGGTGCATCTTGTGCTTGTAGAGCATGGCGTGCTTGGCGGTATACATGCAGCACACCTTGGAGCAGTAGGGCACGCCCTTGGCGCGGTCGCGCGATCCGGAGCAGGACACGAACACCACGGTCTCCGGCTCCCTGCCGTCGCTGGGGCGCTTCATGGCGCCGGCGGTGGGGCCCGAAGCCGAAGCCAGCCGCTCGAACTGCATGCCGTCCAGCACGTCCTTGTACTTGCCGTATCCGTATTCGGGGAACTTGTCGGTGGCCATCAGCTTGAAGCCGGTGGCCAGCACGATGGCGCCCACGTCCAGGGTGACCAGTTCGTCCTGCTGGTCGAAGCGGATCGCCTTGGTGGGGCACATCTTCTCGCAGACCTTGCACTTGCCGGTCTTGAAGAAGGTGCAGTTGAGCTTGTCGATCACCGGCTTGTTGGGCACCGCCTGGGGGAACGGCACGTAGATGGCGCCGCGGGTGGACAGGCCCTCGTTGAATTCGTCGGGGATCTTCTTGTTGGGGCACTTGGTGGTGCACAGGCCGCAGCCGGTGCAGAGCTTCTCGTCCACCTGGCGCGCCTTCCTGCGGATGGTGGCCTTGAAGTTGCCGATGAAGCCCGAAAGGCTCTCCAGCTCGGAGTAGGTCATGAGCGTGATGTTGGGGTGCCGGGCCGCCTCCACCATGCGCGGGGTGAGGATGCACTGGGAGCAGTCCAGGGTGGGGAAGGTCTCCGACAGCTGGCTCATGTGGCCGCCGATGGAGGGCGATTTCTCCACCAGGACCACCTGGTGGCCGGCGTTGGCGATATCCAGCGCCGCCTGGATGCCGGCGATGCCGCCGCCCAGCACCAGGGCCTTCTTGGTGACCGGCACCTGGATCGGCTGCAGCGGATGGTTGCGCTTCACCTTTTCCACCATCACCCGCACCAGGTCGGCGGCCTTCTCGGTGGTCACGTCGCCCTTTTCGTGGACCCAGGAGCAGTGCTCGCGCAGGTTGGCCATCTCGCACAGGTAGGGGTTCAGCCCGGCCTCGGCCACGGCGTTGCGGAAGGTGGGCTCATGCATGCGCGGCGAGCAGGCGGCCACCACCACGCCGGTGAGCCGGTGTTCCCTGATCGCTTCCTTGATCATGTTCTGCCCGGGGTCCGAGCACATGTACTTGTAGTCCACGCTGTGCACCACGCCGGGCACATTGCGGGTGACCTCGGCGACCTTGCCGCAGTCCACGGTGCCGCCGATGTTTTCGCCGCAGTGGCAGATGAATACGCCGATTCGTGACATGGTCGGCCTCTCTCAGACGGTGGCGGAAGGTTGCAGGGCCAGGGCGGGCACCATGTGCCGCTGCAGTCCCAGTTCCGCGGGGGCGATGCCGAGGGCCAGCCCCAGGGCCTGGGTGATGAAGACGACCGGAATCTGGCTGTTTCCGCCCAGGTGGGCGTTGATCTCGGGCCGGCGCATGTCCAGGTTGGACTGGCACATGGGGCAGGCCACCACGATCGCTTCGGCGCCGTGGCGCACGGCGTCGGCCACGATCTTGCCGGACATGCGCGCCACCAGGTCGGTGCGGGTGACCGAGAAGGCCGCGCCGCAGCATTCGGTCTTGAAGTTCCATTCGACGGCCTCGGCGCCCGCCGCGGTCATCAGGCGGTCCATGGACTGGGGGTTCTCGGCCCGGTCGAAGCCCAGCACCTTGGGCGGCCGAACCAGGAGGCAGCCGTAGTAGCAGGCCACCTTGCGCACGAAGGGCGCCACGGTCTTCTCCTGGATGACGGCCTGGCACCGGTCCAGCACCTCCAGCACGTTGACCACCTTCACCCGCCCGGTGACCGGCATCTCGATGATGGCGGCGACGTCCGCGGCGGCGGCGGGATCCGCCTCCAGGGCGGCCCGGGCCGAGGCCAGCCGGTTGTAGCAGGCGGCACAGGGGGCCAGGACCTCGGTGAGCCCCGCGGCCTCGGCCTGGGCCAGGATCTTGGCCGGCAGGGCCAGGGACAGCCGGTGGTCCAGCACATGGGCGCTGCTGGCGCCGCAGCAGTTCCAGTCGGGCACTTCCACCAGCTCGAGGCCGATGGCCTTGGAAACCGCCCGGACGGATTCATCGAATTCCCTGCTGGAACCCAGCAGAGAGCAGCCGGGATAGTAGCCGATCCTCATGGTTTGCTCCCCAGAGTGCGTTTGAATATCCGTTTGATGGCGTCGCGGCCCTGGATCAGATGGGGCAGCAGCGGCAGCTTGCCGCGCACGTACATCTTCGGGGCGAGCATCACGTCCTTGAGGAAATGCCGGCTGCGCAGCTTGTAGTCGGCCACCAGGCCGATCTCGTAGAGCCGGCCGGTTTCGCGGACGGAATCCATGAAGGCGCGGTGGAAAGCCAGGATGTCCCGGCTCCTGGGGTGGGCCAGGTCCTGGCGCACGGCTTCGCTGCGCAGGTAGTCCATCACCTTGGGCACCTCCACTTCCTGGGGGCAGCGGGTGGAGCAGGTTTCGCAGGCCAGGCAGAGCCAGATGCCCTCGCTCTGGAGGGCCTGCCGGTCCCAGGCCGGGTCGCCGAACTGGACCAGCCGGAGGATCTGGCAGGAGGTCAGGTCCATGTCCTGGGCCACCGGGCAGCCCGCGGCGCACTTGCCGCACTGGTAGCAGTGGTTCAGTTTGACTCCGGTGGCCTGCTCGACTTTCGCCTTCAGCGTTTCCCCATGGCTGGAATGGTGGGGCGCACTGTTCATTGGTCTCTCCTGGCCGCTGAGCTTCATTCATTGTCCTCCCAGGCCCTGGTAAAAAATATCGGCCCCGGGGAGCACCCTTTGGCTGCTCTTGCCTATATCTACAAGGGAGTATGCTACTTCTACCCTGGATCACAGAAAGCATACCGAGAATTTGTGATCGATATCAAATGGGATAATTCGGATCTTAATCCGACTCTTTCACTGGGCCTTTGGCTCTTTTTTCAAAGCCCGGGCCTTGGCGTTCCGGTACGCCCCCAGCGCCGGATGGGACTTCCGGATCAAAAGCGCGCTGCCCGGGCCCCGGAAAGGGGTGCCGGGCAGGCTGGTCCGCTTGGGCCTCCAGGTCACATGGCGGCGTGGAAGATGGCCATGACCTCCTCGTGGCTGGCGCGGCGCGGATTGGTGAAGCCGCAGGCATCCTTCAGGGCATTGGTGGACAGCACATGGATATCTTCGGCGCGGGCGCCCAGCTGGCCGAGGCCGGCCGGGATGCCGATCTCCGAGGACAGGGCGCGGATGGCGTCGAGGCAGGCCCGGGCCGACTGGGTGGCGCTCATCCCGGTGGTGTCGACGCCCATGGCGGTCGCGATATCGCCCAGCCGGGCCGCGGAAGTCTCGCTGTTGAAGTGCTGCACGTGGGGCAGGAGCACGGCGTTGCAGACCCCGTGCGGCAGGTCGTAGTAGCCGCCCAGCTGGTGCGCCATGGCGTGCACGTAGCCCAGGGAGGCGTTGTTGAACGCCATCCCGGCCAGGAATTGGGCGTAGGCCATCTGGTCCCGTGCCTCCAGGTCCTTGCCGTCGGCCACGACCTTGCGCAGGTTCCGGCTGACCAGGGCCACGGCCTTCAGGGCGCAGGCGTCGGTGATGGGGGTGGCGGCGATGGAGACATAGGCCTCCACCGCATGGGTGAGGGCGTCCATGCCGGTCGCGGCGGTGAGGAAGGCGGGCATGGCCACCATCAGTTCGGGATCGTTGACCGATAGGATCGGGGTGACGTGCTTGTCGACGATGGCCATCTTCACGTGCCGCGACTGGTCGGTGATGATGCAGAAGCGGGTCATCTCGCTGGCGGTGCCCGCGGTGGTGTTGATGGCCACCAGGGGCAGCTGGGGCCTGGCGGACTTGTCCACCCCTTCGTAGTCGGCGATCCCGCCGCCGTTGGCGGCGCAGAGGGCGATGCCTTTGGCGCAGTCGTGGGGCGAACCGCCGCCCAGGGAGATCACCAGGTCGCAGGCCTCGGCCTGCAGGAGGGCCAGCCCCGCCTCCACATTGGCGACGGTCGGATTGGGCTGGGTGCCGTCGAAGACGGCTGAGGCGACGCCCTGCTGGCTCAGGAGATCAGTCACCCGCCGCACCATGCCGATGCTGACCAGCACCTTGTCGGTGACGATCAGGGCCTTGCGGAAGCCGCGGGACTTGACGACCTGGATGGCCTCGGAGAGGCAGCCGGCGCCGAGGAGATTGACGGAGGGGATATAGAAGGCAGTGGCCATGGGGCAACTTTCCAGGAAGGGCCCTCCGGGAACGGGAGGGCGAGTTGGTTGAAGGTTTTCAGATTTTTGGGTCTGAAATCCTACAGCAACCCCTATGCCGGTTCCCGCATGCCTTATTTAAGTACTTGTGATTGCTAAAATTCCAATGGAAGTCCGCCCGACCCTCGACCGGAGCGGGTGTCCTCCCCCTGCGAACAATTCGTCCATATCGGAACAATCCGGTTACAGAGTTGAACACTCGGACCCGGGTTCAGATCTCCAGTTTCTGCATCTTCCGGTACAGGGTGTTCCGGGCCATCCCCAGTTCCTGGGCTGCCTTGGACATGTTGCCCTTGCAGGTGCGCAGGCAGGCCAGGATCTCGGACCGCTCTTCGTCCTGCAGGAGTTCCCGCAACTTCCGGCCCGCGGCGGGCGCCGGCTCCGGCAGGCCCGCGGCCGGGCGGTCCGGAAGGGCGCCGGGCAGGTTCAGGATCTCCTCGGGGATCTGGTCCAGATCCAGGGTGCTGCCCTGGGCGGAATGGATCATGCGTTCCACCACGTTCTGGAATTCGCGGATGTTGCCGGGCCAGGGGTAGGCCTGAAGGGCGGGGATCACGCCAGGGGCGACCAGCAGGTCCGGCATCCCCTTGCGGGCCGTGAACTTGTGGGTGAACGACGCGAACAGCGCCGGGATGTCCTCAGGGTGCTCGCGCAGCGGCGGCAGGGGGATGGTGGTCACGTAGAGACGGTAATAGAGGTCCTGGCGGAACAGGCCCTTGCGGATCTCTTCGCGCAGGTCCCGGTGGGTGGCGCATATGATCCTCACATCCACCTTGAACGGCCGGTCGCCGCCGATGCGGGTGATGCTCTGGTCCTGCAGGACCCTGAGCAGCGCGATCTGCTGTTCCAGCGGCATGTCGCCGATCTCGTCCAGGAACAGGGTGCCGCCGCTGGCCAGCTCGAACTTGCCCGGCCGGCCGCCCCGGGCCGCCCCGGTGAAGGCGCCCTCCTGGTAGCCGAACAGTTCGCTGGCGATGAGGTCCCTGGGGATGGCGCCGCAATTCACCGCGACGAACGGCCCGTTCCTCCGGTCTGAATGATTGTGGATGGACTGGGCGAACATCTCCTTTCCGGTGCCGCTTTCGCCGGTCAGCAGGATGTTGCTGTCGTTCCCGGACGCCTGCCGCCCCAGTTGGACCGCCCGGACCAGGGCCGGCCCGTCGCCCAGGATGTCCTCGAACCGGAAGGCGGCCTGGGCGCCGCTGAAGCGGTTGACCAGCCCCTTGATCTTGTTGAGCGGGTTCACGAACAGCACCGCGCCCTGGAACGCGCCCTCCTCGTCCAGGATCGGCTTGCCGCTGGCCAGGCAATGCACCTGGCCGCGGCTGGATTTCAAATCGAGTTCCACGTCCATGAACTCCCTGCCGTGATCGAGCAGGGCGCGCAGGGCGGGGACCTCCTGGAGCACCTGGTCGGTTCTCTGGCCCTGGGCCTGCCGGCTGGTGACGGCCAGCATCCGCTCCGCCACGGGGTTGATCTGGCAGAGCCGCCCCTGGATGTCCAGGACGATCACCCCGTCGGTCACGGTCAGGATGATGCTGGCCAGCCGGTTGTTCAGCAGGGTGAGCTCCTGGTTCTTCCGGGCCAGCACGAATTCGTGCTGGATCGCCTCCACCGCGGCCATCACCAGGCCCAGGGTGTGCAGGTGGGTCTCGTTCACCGGACCGGACATGTCCAGAACCCCGATGGTGTTGCCGGCCGGGTCCACGATCGGCGCTCCCGAGCAGGTCCAGCGGTGGTGCTTGCGGCAGAAGTGCTCCTGCCCCGAGACCTGGAACGGCCGGCCGAGCACCAGGGCGGTCCCCGCGCCGTTGGTGCCGACCTCGGCTTCGGACCAGAGGGCTCCCTTGTTGAGGTTGAGATCGCGGGACTGGCGGATCCGCTCGGGGGATCCCACCGTCTCCAGCAGGTAGCCCTGCTCGTCGAACAGCAGCACCACGAAGCTGGTGCCCGAGACCAGGCGGAACAGGTTTTCCATGAAAGGCTTGGCGACCTGAATCAGGGTCTGTTTACGTTTCGCCAGGGCCGCGTAGGCGGCCGGAGCCATGACTCCGTTGGCCCGGCCGGCGAAGGGATCGACCCCGGCCTCCTGGCAGCGATGCCAGGAGGCTTCCACCATCGGCGAAACGGTTCCGGGTTCGATCTCGCCCGTGCTGATGAACCGTTCCCATGCCGCCAGCCGCGCAACCGTGCTGCCTTCCTGGAATCCCATGCCGTCTCCCGGGTTCGTCGTGGATGTCTGACGTCAGCTTGATTATTGCACTAATCCCGTGACAGGAATGAGCATCATGTAACACATTGGGACAATTAGATCACCGGCCTCCGCGCTGTGCACCGGCCGGCTGGTACCGGTTAATTCCAAGCCCAGCCTAATCCGGGGTGGGCTTTGGGAAGGTTGTCCATGGCCGGCGGTCCGGCCGGTGGCGGTTGGCATGGGCCCTGCACATAGAGCCCGAAGGCCGAAAGGGGCTTCCCACCATGGATCAAATCATTCGGGTCAATCTGGAACATCTCACCACCACCAGCGAACCGGTGGGCGAGGCCTGGCTGGGGCTCGGCGGGCGCGCCCTGACCTCCACCATCGTGGCCGCGGAAGTGCCGCCCACCTGCCATCCGCTGGGGCCCAACAACAAGCTGGTGTTCGCTCCAGGCCTGCTTTCCGGCACCTCCGCGTCCAATTCCGGCCGGCTTTCCGCCGGCGCCAAAAGCCCCCTGACCGGCGGGATCAAGGAAAGCAATGTCGGCGGCTCCGCGGCCCAGATGTTCGCCCGGCTGGGAATCAAGGCCTTGATCATCGAAGGCATGCCCCGGACCGATCGCTGGTATGGGCTGCACGTGAACAAGGACGGCGTGACCATCCAGGAGGAGAGCGACCTGACGGGGCAGGGCAACTTCGCCGTCATCAAGGCCCTTCAGGGGCGGCTGGGCGACAAGGCCGGGGTCATTTCCATCGGTCCGGCCGGCGAGATGAAGCTGTCCGCGGCCAACATCTCGGTCAAGGATCCCTCCGGCAAGATCCGCAGCCACGGCCGCGGGGGGCTCGGCGCGGTGATGGGCTCCAAGCGGCTCAAGTTCATCTCCATCGACGACCAGGGCGCCCCCGGCATCAGCATCGCCGAACCGGAACGCTTCAAGGCCGCCTCCCGGATCTTCACCAAGGCTCTGCTGGACCATCCGGTCAGCGGCCAGGGCCTGCCGACCTTCGGCACCAACGTCCTGGTGAACATCCTCAACGAAGCGGGGGGGCTTCCGACCCGCAACTTCACCTACGGACAGTTCGACGCCCACGAGCTCATCTCGGGCGAGACGATGCACGACACCATCGTGACCCGCGGCGGCAAGCCCAGGCACGGTTGCCATGCCGGCTGCGTCATCCAGTGTTCGCAGGTGTACAACGACGCGGACGGCGAGTACCTCACCTCGGGTTTCGAGTATGAAACCATCTGGGGCCTCGGCGCCAACTGCTGCATCAAGGACCTGGACGACATCGCCCGGGCCGACAGCCTGATGGACGATCTGGGGATCGATTCCATCGAGACCGCGGTGGCCTTCGGGGTCGCCATGGAGGCCAAGCTGCTGGCGTGGGGCGACGGCAAGGAAGTGCTCCGGATCCTCCGCGACGAGATCGGCCAGGGCACCCCGCTCGGGCGGGTCATCGGTTCGGGGGCGGGGTCGGTGGGCCGGACCTATGGCCTCACCCGGGTGCCTGTGGTCAAGAACCAGGCCATTCCGGCCTACGATCCGCGCTCGGTCAAGGGCATCGGCATCACCTACGCCACCACCCCCATGGGCGCGGACCACACCGCGGGCTACACCATCGCCACCAACATCCTCAACGTGGGCGGTCGGGTCGACCCGCTGCAGAAGGAAGGCCAGATCGAACTCTCCCGGAACCTGCAGATCGCCACGGCGGCCATCGATTCGACCGGGATGTGCATTTTCGTGGCCTTCCCGGCGCTCGACATCCCCGAGTGCCTCCCGGCCCTGATCGACATGATCAGCGCCCGTGCCGGGGTCGCTCTCACCGGCGACGACGTGGTCCATCTGGGCAAGACCGTCCTGAAGACCGAGCGCCGCTTCAACCAGGCGGCGGGATTGACCTCGGCCCATGACCGGCTGCCGGAGTTCTTCACCTCGGATCCGGTCGCCCCGCACCAGGCGGTGTGGGACTTCTCCGGAGCCGAGATCGATTCCTTCTGGGACTTCTAGCCATGACCATCACCGTGAAGCTCTTCGCCCATTTCCGCAACGGACGGTTCACCGTGGCCGACAAGCACTACTCGAGCGGCATCGATTGCCGCCAGGTGATCCTCGAGCTGGGGTTCAGGCTGGGGGAAATGGGCATCGTGATGGTCAACGGGCGTCACGCCAAGGTTGACCAGCCCCTGCAGGATTGCGATACCCTGGCCCTCTTCCCCCTGGTCGGGGGCGGCTGAGTTCCTGGGAGGCTGGCCGGTTGCGTCGTTCCACCAACGTCCTGAGACCGGCGCTGATCCTGGCCCTGGGAGTGGCCTTGGCCGTGATAACTTGGGAGGCGATGACACCCTGGCCGCTTTCCCTGAACCTGCTCCGTTGCTACCCCAAACGGCTGGGCTCCGCCGCGGCCGGGTGGGCGGCGTCCCGGACCCTGCCGGTGGCGCTGCGTGAGCCGCTGCTGGGCCGGTTCGCCCGGGCCTACCGGCTGGACATGGGCGAGGCGGAACAGCCGCTGGCGGCCTATCCGAGCCTGCAGGCGCTGTTCACCCGGCGGCTCAAGGCCGGGCTCAGGCCCCAGGCCGAGGTGGTGCCCGGCTTCGTCAACAGCCCGGTGGACGGCGAGGTGGTCGCCTGCGGCCGGATCGAGGCGGGCCTCGCCATCCAGGCCAAGGGGCTGCCCTACCGGATCGAGGAGCTGCTCAAGCACGACCCCGACGCGCGCCGGTTCGAAGGCGGGCATTACCTCACCCTCTATCTCTCCCCCAAGGACTACCACCGCATCCATGTGCCGGTGCTCGGCCGGGTGAGCGCCGTGGGCCGGGTGGAAGGCGAACTCTGGCCGGTGAACCAGGCCAGCACCACCCATGTGCCGCGCCTGTACGAACGGAACCGCCGGGCCACCTGGGTGGCCAAGGGCACCGGTCCGGACGAGGGGCTGGAGGTGGCCGCCGTGCTGGTGGGGGCGACCCACGTGGGCGGGGTGCTGATCGCCCCGCGCTGGCTGGCGGGCCGGGCCCTGCCCGGGGACGGCGCCCTGGCCGTGGACGGCCTGCCCTGCCTGCCGGGGGAGGACCTGGGCACGTTCCAGTTCGGCTCCACCGTGGTCCTGCTCATCGGCGGGCCCCGGGCCAACCAGTGGCACGCCGCCCGGACCGCGGGCCCGGTGCGGGTCGGGCAAAGGCTCGGCAGCTATGAGGGGCCGTGACTTGGACGATACCCCCCTGGAATTCTACGAACCTCTGTGGGAAGCCGGCGGCGACCTGGCGGGCGCCCTGGAAGCGCTGCTGGTGTCCAGCGGGGAAGTGGTGGACATGGCCCGGCTGCGCGAACTGACCGGGCTGGGCGAAGGGGTGCTGCTGCAGGGCCTGGAAAAGCTCCAGGAGCGGCTGGTCCCGCCCCGGGGCCTGCGCCTGCTGGAGGTGGGCGGCGGCTGGCGCATGGCCGCGGCGCCGGAGTACCAGGCCCTGGTGGCCAAGCTGGTGACCACCATCCGCAGCGGCAAGCTCACTCCCGCCCAGATCGAGACCCTGGCCATCATCGCCTACCGGCAGCCGGTGACCCTGCCCGAGATCAACGAGCTGCGCGGCGTCAGCAGCTGCGCCAACCAGGTGAAGCTGCTGCTGGAACGGGAGCTGGTGCTGCCGGTGGGGCGCAAGCCGGTGGTGGGCCGGCCCATGATGTACGCCACCAGCCTCAAGTTCCTGCTCCATTTCGGCCTCAAGAACCTGGCCGACCTGCCCAGGCTGGCGGATTTCGGCGAGGGCAACCTGGAGGCCCTGGCCCTGGCCCGGCTGGTGCCGCCCGAACTGCCGCCCCAGGGTTCCGGCAGCCTGTTCGATGGGCTGGACGATCCGCTGGCGTTAGAGGACCCCAATGAATGAAACGACCTACAAGGGCTGGACCCGCCCGGGCCAGCTGCCGCCCGGGGGCCTGGAACCGGAAGCGGACGAGACCCTGGACCATTACTGCGGCCAGTTCCGCATCTTCCAGTACAAGAAGGGCCACCGCTGCTCGACTGACGATCTGCTGACCGCCTGGTACGGCACCACCTGGTGCCCCCAGGCCCGGCGCATCGCCGACCTGGGCTCGGGCATCGGCTCCGTGGGCATGGCCGCGGCCTGGCGCTGCCCGGGCGCCACCGTGCACACGGTGGAGGCCCAGGACATCTCGGTGGCGCTGGCGCGCAAGAGCGCCCAGTACAACGGCCTGCTCGACCGCTACCACATCCGGGAAGGCGATCTGCGCGACCCCGGGCTGTTCCAGGACGAGGCCCCATTCGACCTGGTGCTGGGTTCGCCGCCGTACTGGCCGGTGGGCACCCGGGTGGCGGCCAACCATCCCCAGGCCATTCCGGCCCGGCTGGAGGTGCGCGGCGACATCGGCGATTACGCCCTCGCCGCCGCCCGCATCCTCGCCCCGGGCGGCGTGTTCGCCTGCGTCTTCCCCCTGGACCAGGTGGCCCGGGCCGAGCAGGCCTACCGGGCGGCCGGCCTGCTCCTGTTGCATCGCCAGGACGTGATCTTCAAGGAAGGCGAGCCGTACGGCATCGCCCTGTTCGCCGGCTCCCGGGCGGTGGATCTGCCCGAGGGTTTCCAGGAAGCCGCGGAGCTGCCGGCCCTGGCCGCGCCCATCACCATCCGCCGGCGCGACGGGCGGGTGGACCCGGGGATCGCGCTGGTGCGGCTGGCCATGGGCTTTCCGCCGGGGCTGTGACCCTTCTGGGTCGAAAGCCGAGAGATCTCGGGCGGTTTTATTGCAAACTGATTTCTACCCGGGATCTGGCGCGAAACTTTCTTGGTCCAGGGTTCCTGTCGATAATCCACCTAGAGGCATCCCATGGATCGAGGCACCCTGATCGGCTTTCTGCTAGGCCTAGGCCTTCTGGTCGCGGTCATCGCCATGGGGCCGAATCCCCGGATCTTCCTGCACCCGGCCAGCCTGGTGGTGGTGTTCGGCGGCATCACCGCCTCGACCCTGATCCGTTTCCCCTTGAGCAGCGTGCGTTCCGCCCTGGCGGTGGCCTCCCGGGCCTTCTTCACCCAGGCCGCCTCCACCCAGGCCCTGGTCAACAACCTGGTGGGGCTGAGCCAGCGGGCGCGGCGGGAGGGCAAGCTCGGGCTGGAGAAGCACCTGCCCGAGGACCCGTTCATGCGCCAGGGGATCCGGCTGGTGGTGGACGGGGTGAGCCGGGACTACCTGAACGACGTGCTGACCCAGGAGATCCACGCCACCCAGGAGCGGCACACCCTTGGCCAGGAGATCTTCCGCTTCATCGCCACCGCCGCCCCCAGTTTCGGCATGGTGGGCACCCTCATCGGCATGGTCCAGCTGTTCGTGAGCATCAAGGACCCGGCCGGGATCGGCCAGGGCATGGCGCTCAGCCTGCTGTCCACCTTCTACGGCGCGGTGATCGCCTACCTGTTCGCGGTGCCGATCTCCGGCAAGCTGGAGTTCCGCTCCCGGGAAGAGCTGCAGAACAAGCGCCTGATGTTGGAAGGGATCCTGGGCATCGCCGCGGAGATGAATCCGGGCCAGCTCGAGCAGCAGCTCAACGCCTCCCTGGCGCCGCGGCTCAAGACCCGGCGCGGCGAGGCCGTCCATGGCTAGGGTGCCCCTGCGGCCCTCGCGCCGGAACACCGACTACGAAGGCCTCTGGCTGATCACCTTCGCCGACCTCATGGTCCAGCTCATGGCCTTCTTCGCCGTGATCTATGCCTTTTCGGCCCAGGACCAGCAGAAGCTCCAGCAGGTGCTGCAGTCGTTCCAGCACGAACTGGGGGTCAAGGGCGCCGGCATCCTGCCCGGCAACCTGGGCATCGATCCGGCCCGGGCCGCTGACCTGGAGAAGGGCCTCACCGACCTGAAGCCGGTGGCCGGCGAGGACGTCGGCGTGCGCATGCGGATCGTCAGTTTCCGCGGCGCGGTGCTGTTCGAGGAGGGCAGCGCCGCGGTGCCCCGGGTGTTCCAGCCCCTGCTCACCCGGATCAGCCAGATGTCCCGGGAGTATCCCGGCTTCACCCTCATCTGCGAAGGCCACGCCGCCCCCGGCGAGCGGGGCCGGAACCCGGGCACGGACGCCCTGGCCCTGAGCGGGCAGCGGGCGGAAGCGGTGCTGCGCTCCCTGGCGGCCCAGGGCATCGCCCCGGCCGGCATGGCCGCCGAGGCCCACGGCGACTCGCGCCTGGACGGCGACCCGGCAAGTCCCGAGGGCCGGGCCCTGCAGCGCCGGGTCAAGTTCCGGTTCCAGCGGGTGGCGGAGAGGTAGCTAGTCTTCCGGTTCGTCGTAGTCGGCGTTGGTCCAGACGTTCTGCACGTCGTCGTTGTCTTCCAGCAGGTCGATGAACTTGAGGAAGGACTTGAGCTTGTCCCCGGCCATCGCCGCCCGCACGGAGGAGGTGCGCACGATGCCCGCCTCGATCACCGGCAGCTTGGCTGCGTCCACGGCGTCCTTGACCACCTGGTAGTGGTTGGGGTCCATGGTGATCACCCAGGCGCCGTCCTCGTCCTTCACGTCGTCGGCGCCGGCCTCCAGGGCCACTTCCATGACCTTGTCCTCGGGCACTTCCGGATCCACCACGATCTGGCCCTGCTTGACGAACATGTAGGCGACGGAGTTGGAGGCGCCCAGCTCGGTGCCGAACTTGGTGAAGGTGCTGCGGATCTCCGGGGTGGTCCGGTTCTTGTTGTCGGTCAGGGCCTCGACGATGATGGCCGCGCCGCCGGGGCCGTAGCCCTCATAGAGCACCTCCTCGTAGGAGACCCCCTCCAGCTCGCCCGTGCCCTTCTTGATGGCGCGCTCCCAGTTCTCCTTGGGCATGTTGCTGGCCTTGGCCGTGTCCACCGCCAGCCGGAGCCGGGCATTGGCGGCCACGTCGCCGCCGCCCAGCCGGGCCGCCACGGTGATTTCCTTGAGCACCCGGGTGAAAACCTTCCCGCGCTTGGCGTCCAAGGCGCCCTTCTTGTGTTTGATGGTTGACCATTTGCTGTGCCCGGACATGCGGAACTCCAAAAAACAAAAGCGTGATCAGCCGCGCAGGGCGCGTTTCGAAATGCGGGCGAAGGGAGGCGGTTCCTGCCGAACCATGGGACGTTCCAGCATGAACTGGTACCACTGGTCCCCATAGACCTTCATTTTCATCGGCTTGTTGTTCTGCAGATTGTTCCGGTTGACCAGCAGGCGCTCGTCATCCTTGCAGATCGCGAGCCCCTGGTTGAGGATCGCCACAGCCTTCTCCCGGTCCTTCATCTCGTTGAGGACGTAAGCGTACACCGCGTAAAGCAGGCTTTCCTTCTTGCCCGACTTCAGGGCCAGCTGGAAGGTGGTCCTGGCCTGCTTCTTTTCGCCCCGCTTCCACTGGAGGATGCCCAGCATCGCCTTGGCGATATAGTGCTGGTAGCTGGCGGAGCGCAGCAAGGGTTCGGCCTCGTCGTTCTTCTTGCGCAGGTACTGCACCACCCCGATCTGCCCGTCGATGGAGCCCTTCACCAGGAACTGCCACTTGTTGAACCGGTAGCCTTCCTTCATGATCTCGATGGCCGGATCGAACTGCTGCTTCTTCATGGCCTCGCCGGCGCGGTTGAAGACCTGCTCCAGCTGGCCCTGGACCCGGCGGCCCAGGTAGATGAACAACCCGACCCCGGCCAGCAGGCCGAGGGGAGCATTGATCCAGATCGGCATCTTCAGCAGCGAGAGCAAGAGAGCCATGACGATAGCAGCGCCAAGGCCCGAAAGAAGATTCAACACAGGGACTCCCGGGGTGGGCCGCAAAAAGGGCCGAACCCCCATCTTACCGGGTCTTCTCTTTCCGGGCCAGTTCAGAACTCGTTAATGGTCCTGGAGAAGCTCCTACCCGAGCACGCCGGTGCGGAGCCGGGGGGTGCGCTTGCGACGGACCGTGCGGCGCGGGGCAGGGGCTTCGGTCTGGGCGACCTTGCGTGGCCTGCCGGGGGCGCGCTTGGGCTTTTCCACGACCTTCTTGGCCGCCTTGACGACCTTCTTCACCGGCTTGGCCTTCTTCAAGGCTTCCTTGCGCACGATCGCGTTGGCCGCCCGGCCCGTGACCACCACGCGGCTGCCGTCCTTGAGCTTCTTGACCTTGCTGCCCGGCTTGCGGCCGCGCTTGACCGACATGAGCAGGGGCTCCGATTCCAGCAGTTCCCGCTCCAGCTTGGCCTGGAGGGCCATCATCTCGCCGTCGTCCACCACGTGGTCATGCATGCAGAGGTGAAGAAAACCGTGGATGACCAGCGTCTCCACTTCCCTGCGCCGGCTGACTCCGAGCTTCTTGGCCATCTTTTCGGCCACCGGAAGACTGACGACCAGATCACCGAGGTGCTGGAACGCGCCTTTTTCGGGGTTTGCCGGGAAGCTCAAGATATCCGTGGTTTGGTTGATTCCGCGGTGTTCCCGGTTCAGCTTCCGCATGGCGCGGTCATCGAGATAAGTAATGGAAATTCCCTCCGCGGCGGGAGCCAAATGGTCGCGCAGTTTAATCAGCAGGTCTCCTAGGGACCGCTCTCCAGGCCCCCTCAGCTTGCTTCGGCTGGACCAATCAATCTTAAAGGGGGTCGCATTTTCGCTCATTCGGGCCTCGCTCAAAAAGAGTCACGCTGATAGCTTCAGTATTTGAAGGGAATTTTTTTTTGTCAATACCGGCAATAGTATTTGTCTCCTTTCTTAATAAAAAAGTGCTGAGATTCAGGGGCTTCCCATAAATGATGAATCGGCTTTAGCTTGAGTCAGTAGGCAGGCAGGCTTCCGGCGGCCTTGGGTTGCGCGGATTCTTTTGTGCAGAGTGATGGATGGCGGGTATTTTGGACGGATGGAACCAACACTGCCCAATTGGACTCAGGAACCCATCGCCCGCTACCTCGATCTGCTGGATCGCTGGAGCAGGACCCATGCCCTCACCTCTCTGGAGAAAGACCAGCGCATGGAAGAATTGATCCTGGATTCCGCGGCCCTGCTGCCTTTCCTGGCCGCGCTCCCGGCCCATTCAAGGGTGGTGGATTTCGGCACGGGAATGGGCATTCCTGCCGTGCTGATAGCATTGGCGCGGCCGGACCTGGAACTGGTCGCGCTTGACAAGTCCAATAAAAAAATCGCCTTTGTGCGTCAGGTTGCTCTGGAACTGGGGATCGCGAATCTCACGCCCATGGTGGGCCGGGCGGAGGCCATGGCGCCACTGCGGGCCCAAGCCGGGGTGGCCAAGGCGGTGGGCGCCCTTGAGCTGCTCTGCGGGTGGTGGCGCCGTCACGGCCTGCCCGGGGCCCCCTTCTGGGCGCTCAAGGGCCCCCAGGGGCCCTGGGAAGCCCCCGCCGGCTTCACGCTCCAGGTCCACCCCTACCGGCTGCCCAGCAGGGGAGAACGGAGTGTGTTGGAGCTGAGACTCCAGGTCCGGGCTTGACCCGGGCAGGGAGCGGGGGCGTCAATGGGTGAGGATGTCCCCCACCAGCACTTCGCTGGTGCTGCGCAGGATGCGGCAGGTGGCGGTGCGTTCGCCGGCCCTGATCACCAGTAGCTGGCCCAGGTAGTAGTTGGTCATTTCCTGGGTGGGGCTGGGCTTCTGGGCCGCCACCAGCGGGACCGGACGGGCGGTCAGCAGGATGTCCCCCACCTTGTAGCCGTCGGCGCTGCCGCGGTCGATGATGACCATGTCGCCGCCGGCGGCCACGGCCTTGTTCATCCGGATGAAAATCACCTTCGAGGCCGGCTGCTTGAGGGGGACCGGGCTCTTGATGTCCGTGCGCAGCGTGTTGACGATGGCGGCCGGCTCGGTGTAGGGCGCCGCGTAGCCGTCGCTGGTGATGCCGTCCAGGGAACGCTCGATGACGGCCACCGACTGGGCGGGATGGACCTCGGTGACGCGGACGACGCCGAACTGCTCGACGATGTCGCCAAGGGCCGTCTGGCGGCGCCTGTCATTGGGATGGTAGAACTTCCGGACGACGACCTTGGTGACCACCAGCCGGTCCCCGGGCTTCACGCCCTTGTCCGCGCCGCCGTTGATGTACAGGATGTCGCCGTCGGCCAGCAGGTCCTTGGTCTTGTCCTCCTGCCCGACGATCTTGAAGGCGCCGATCTGCTTGAAGTAGGCCTCGCCCGTGCCGGGGACGAGAAAAGGCATCTGGATGAAATCCTGGAAGGAGTAGGCGAATTCATCCTGGGTGGGCTTGCCGCCCCGCCGCAGGTCCGGTTTCAGGTTCGCCACGTCACCCGGCGCGAGGTTCTGATCGCCCTTGGGCTGGGCCACCGTCGAGCGGGAAGCCTCCACCACGATCGGATCGCCAGGGTAGATCCAGTGCGGATCCTTCACCCATTTGTTGAGCTCCCAGATCTGCGGCCAGGAGAAGGGGTTGCCCAGATACTTGTTGCCCAGGTCCCAGAGGGTGTCGCCCTTCTGCACGATATGGATCTGCTGGCCGGTGCCCGGCGTCACCTCTCGGGGATAATCCCAGCGAGACGAGTGGGAGGCGACCTTGACCACCTGCCCGGCAGCGGCGGTGTCCGAAGCGTTGGGAACCGCGCTGTCAGGGGCTTGGGCGAGCAGCCCAAGGGCCATGAACGGGATCACCGCAAAAGCGCGAAGCCTTATCCTCTGATACATGAGGTTCTCCCCGGAAGGTTGGGCAAATTATAGTGCTAACCGGTGATTTGGTTCCCTTCTAGTTTTCAGGAGTGCCGGGACCGCGAAAATAAAGGATCCAGGCCTGGGCGCCGCCCATGGGCACCGGCGCCTGGGCGTAGCGCGCCACGCAGCGCCCGGCGGGGCTCACGAGCAGGTCCAGGACCATCTGGCGCAGTTCCGGCGACGATCCCACCACCACGTGGAGGGTCCGCCAGCCGAGGGCATAGCCGTCCAGGATGCGCTCCTTGAGGCGTTCTTCCGCATCGCTCCTGGCGTGGCCCTTGAGGTCCAGGCTGCCGTCCACGACGATGGCCATGCCCGCCGCGAGCTGGATCTGGACCTGGGGCGGCGCCGTGGGGGCTTCCTTGAGCTCGGGCGCCGCGGCCGCGACAGGCTGGGGCGGGGGAGGCGGCGGGGGCATGGGCGGCTCCGGCGTGGCCGCCGGCGGCGGGGGCGGCGCGGGCTGCTCCTGGACGACGGACTGGCTCAGGGGCTTCAGCCCCTTCAGGTCGCCCATGGCGGTGCTGAATTCCGCCTTGCCGGCCTGGGGCGCCGGTTTGGGCTGGATGACCGCGGGCGGCTCGTCCTTCAGGGCCAGGGCCGCATCGGGCGCGCCGGACTTGGGGCGCAGCCCCATGGCGCTCAGGAAGATGTTGTCCTCCTCCTCGATGGACTGGGAGACCGGGTGGACCGGCCTGGCCTTGGGTGGCGGCGCGGCCTTGCCCGGCGGCAGGCCCTCCTCCTTGCCCAGATCCTGTTTCAATTTAGCGAGATCCTTTTTCCAAGCCATGGTCAACTCCGATTGAAACCAGGGTAGCCCGTCCTGCCATGGCGGTGCCAGCCTTGAACTCGGCAATCGAATTCTCTCGATAAACCATTTTCAAAGTTCAAGGGTCGATCCCACAGGAGGCTTCATGGAAAAAGCGCGCGTCGCCACCCTTGCCCTGCTTCTGGCCCTGGGGGCGACCCTGGCCGCCCAGGAGCCCCACTTCGGTCTAGGCATCGGTCTTTCGATCCCCACCGGGAAGTTCAACAGCACTTCCTATTCCTACCCGGACGGTACGACTTCCACGGAAGGCTACGACACGACCCTGGGCGGCCAGTTTACCGTGAGCTTCCCGGTCGACCAGCGGCTCGCCCTGCGGCTGGATGTCTACGGCCAGAGCACGACCGGAACGGACACGGCCCCGGCCTTGCCGACCTACAACCTCCAGCATGACCTCTTCAGCCTGGGCGGTGAGGCCCAGTACTTCCCGGGCAACGGCGACGCCTACCGCCACCGGGGAGGCTACCTTCTGGGTGGCCTTTCCATGGACCTGGAGCGTTTCCGCAGCCGTTTCTTCGATCTCGATTATGACGTCAACAAGACCCGCCTGGGCGGCCTGGTCGGGGTCGGCTACAGCTTCCGGCCCTTCGGGCGCTGGCGCACCAACACCGAGCTGGCGTTCCACAAGACCCTGAGCGGCTACGACACCAATACCCTGCCCGCGTTGGGCATTGCGGCCACCCCGCCGGCGGATTTTGTCCGGCTCACTTACGGCGTCGTGTTCTGAACCTTGGCGGGCTTGCGCTTGACCTTCTTGGCCGGCACCGGAGCGGGTTCGTCCTTGCCCTCGAGGCCGTTCACGAAGCGCTGGCATTCCAGGTTGGCGGGGTCCAGGCTCAGCAGGCGGCGTCCGTAGGCGAGCCGTTCGGTGCGCGGCCTGGCGTCGTCCGCCTTGACCTGCTCCAGCTTCTCGGCCACATAGGCTGGTTTGCTGCCCAGCTTGGCGATGTCCGCGCGTTCCTTGGCCAGGAAGCCCTGCCATTCGGCCAGCGACGCGGCATAGGTCTCCTGCTCCTTCTTCAGCAGCACCAGCAGCGCGTCGATCTCCTTCAGGGACTTCTCGCTCTGGGCGATGGCCTTGTGGTGTTCGTCCAGGAACCCGCGGATCTGCCCGCGCAGCTTGATCTGGTCGGCGGTCAGCCCGACCTGGGCATCCAGTGCCTGGAGCCGCTTTTCCTGCTGAACCGTCTCCTCCCGCCATTCCTTGAGCTTGTCCTGGTGCTGCGTCACCAGCTTGGCGAAGGTGCCCTCGGCGGTGGCGACGTTGTCGGTGGCGGCCTGGCTGGCCTTTTCCAGGTGGGTGATCGCTTCCTCCCAGGCCCCTTCCACCACGCAGGCCTTGGCCGCCAGGTTCCGCACCGCCACCATGGCGTGCATGGCGTTGTAGTCCGAGGGGTTCACGGCGACGGCCTCCTGCTGGAGGAGGTCCTCCGTGGCCTTGCGCACGGGAGCTCCCTGGCCCTTTTCCAGGTTCTCCTCCCAGGCGGCGCGGTTCTCCTTGAACCGGTCGGGAAGGCCCTGGACGGCAGGGAGGGCCAGGGTGAGGAGGACGGGGAGGAACGGATTCATGGCAAGCGACCCTTCTTGGTTATCTTCATAGGGACCCAGCCCAAATGGCCGGCGCGAACGCCGCCGCCGCCGGCAGCGCCAGAGACAGCAGAACGGTTGCGCGCATGAAGGCTCCGATGGGGGGTGGCTTCTAGGGTATCCGATCCGGAGCCGTTCCAAGGGTCTGGAGGTTGCTCCATGAAACGATAATGGAAGTCATGAGCTTGCCTTTGGGGCGCAGCAGCCCGGTCCGGATGTCCTTGGAGAGCGGCAGGGCGAAATACCTGGGCGGTTCGGACGGGGCGGTGAACTTCAGCATCAACAATTCCCACGTGCCCCGGGGGATGGTGCCGTTGCCCCAGCGGCGCCGGGCGATGGGAATCTCGAGCATGGGCAGCGTGGTGGGGGCATCGGTGAGCAGGGCGGTCGGGACGGCCCCCGCGCCGGACCAGCCCGGGCCCGGCCACCGGGCCCAGGGTCCGGCCCATACCTGGACCTGGGTTCCGGGCGGCGCCTGATTGACCCTGATCTTGACTTCCAGGGGAGCCTTGATGATCGCCAGGGGCCGTTCCCAGAGCGCCAGGGCGCCCGCGCTCAGCAGCAGCAGGACGCCCCATAGCACGTAGAACCACCGGCGGCGGTAGTGGATGCCGCGCGGCTCGGTCATGAGAAGGTCAGGTTGGAGCTGCGCTCCAGGATGATCAGGATCAGCCGCTCCAGTTGGTCCACCAGCAGGAACTTCAAGGTGGATTTGGCGTAGCGTTCGGTGAGCAGGTTGCTTGGCTCGCCCTTGGGCAGGCCGCCGCGCAGGATGAAGAACACCTTGCCCTTTTCCAGCCCCAGCACGTGCTTCCAGGGCAGGTGCCCAGCTCCCAAGCGGATCGCCAGGGGTCTGGGCAGGCCCGCGTGTTCCACGGTAATGCCGGATTCATCCACTATGATCTGGGTGCCTTCGATGAGGATCAGCCCGAGGGCGGAAAACAGCAGCAGGATCCCGGCCATCAGGCACAGGGTCACCGACGCCACGATCCAGACCCAGATGAGCAGGGTGGGCTCCCCGGCGATGCTGGCCTGGCGCTCGGCGGCCATGAGCCGGGGCAGGTTGTTGATCAGCAGATAGAGGCCCCGGACCCCCACCAGCCACGAGCCCGCGCAAAGCAGGACGGACAGGGTGCGCTGGGCGATGCTGGGCCGGAAAACCAGGGGGGAGGTTGTCGACATCGGCTTCAGGCTTCTTCCATTTCCGCCAGGATCGCGTCCGCGGCGGCGGCCGGATCCTCGGCGCGGGTGATGGGGCGCCCGACCACCAGCCAGGTGGAGCCGTCCCGCAGGGCCTGGGCCGGGCTGACCACCCGGGCCTGGTCCTGGACCGCGCCGCCGCTCGGGCGGATGCCCGGGGTGAGCCGGTGGAACCCGCTGCCGCAGGCGTCCCGCACGCTGGCGGCCTCCTGGGCCGAGCAGACCACCCCGTCGCAGCCGCATTCCTTGGCCAGCCGGGCCAGGTGCAGCGCCATGTCGCCGGGATCGGCCGCCAGTCCCAGGCGGGTCAGGGCTTCCCGGTCCAGGCTGGTGAGCACGGTGACCCCCAGCAGCTGGGTCCTGCCGCCCCGCTGGCGGTGGGCGCGCACCGCCTCGGCGGCCGCCTCGATCATGGCCGGCCCGCCCTGGGTGTGGATGTCGATCAGGGCCGGGTCCAGGGGCAGCAGCGCCTCCAGGGCCCGGTGCACCGTGGTGGGGATGTCGTGCAGCTTGAGGTCGAGGAACACCGGGGCGAAGGCCTGGATCTCCCGGATGAAGGCCGGGCCCTGGGCGCAGAACAGTTCCAGGCCGACCTTGAGCATGCCCACCCGGCCCTGGAGCCGGCGGGCCAGGGCGACGGCTTCCTCTGCGGTGGGCACGTCCAGGGCTACGACGAGCCGATCAACGATGGACTTGGCGGTGGTCATGGCTGAACTCCAAGACAGTCATTCTGTCAGATCCTTCGAATCGCGCCATGGCTCACCCCACTCCGGCACCCTGGAGCAGGCCGGTTAGGGCGCCCCAGACCAGCTGGGACCAGTAGTGCAGCCCCCGGAGCGCGGGTTTCGCGGAATAGTTCGCGTGGAGCCGGTCCTTCAACATCGGGTAGTTGCCGTCCGGGTCGAGGATGGCCATGGTCACCGGGCTGTCGAACTCGTAGGTGACCCACCGGTCCTGGCCGTCCCAGCTGAGCCGCTGCTCGGTGCGGTTCTCCAGCCGCACCCATAGCGTGAGGGGCAGCCGCAGCCCGCCCTTGCGCAGCAGGGTCACCGAGCCGCGCCGGCCCGGCGAGGCCGGCTGGGGCGCGGCGAACACCGGTCCGCCCGGGCCCTCCATCCAGCCGCCTTCCAGCACCTCCCGGACGCCGACGTGCTGGATCACCACGTCCAGGGTGTCGGTGCCGGCCACGAAGTCGCGCCAGAAGCCGGCCAGGTTGCGTCCGGTGACCCGCTCGGCGATCCGCTGGAAATCGCGCGCGGTGGGGTGGCGGAACGCCATTTCCCGGGCGTATTCCTGCAGGACCTGCTCCATGACCGGCCGGCCCAGCATGGCCTCCAGCTGGTCCAGCACCAGGGGCGCCTTGAACCGGGCTGCGGCGTCACCGGACCGCAGGTCGCGGGTCTGGTATCCGGACCGGGTCAGCGGGTCCACCGAGGGGTCCCGCCAGTAGCCCATCTGCGCCAGGGCTTCGGTGCCCACCTGGAACCGGCGGCTGCTGAACAGGCTCTGGAAGGCACGTTCCGTGGCCTTCTCGGCGAACCAGGTGGCGACACCCTCGTCGAGCCAGGGCTCTTCCGCGGCGTCCGCGGCCAGCATGCCGTAGAACCACTGGTGGCCGACTTCGTGGATGGTGGTCAGCTCCGGCTGGATGCGCTGGCGCACGGGATCGAACGGCCGGCAGGCGGCGGTGACCAGGGTCGGGTATTCCATGCGGTCGGCCCCTTCCGCCCCCTCCGGCACATCGACGATGGTGAGCACCGGGTAGGGGTAGGGGAAGAACCATTCGCTGGCGTGCTTCAGCGCCACCTGGACGGCCAGCCGCTGGCGTTCGAAGCTGCCGGTGTTGGCCGGCTGGAAGAAGCAGAACACCTGGACGCCCCGGTACTCGAAGGCCCGGTAGCCCCAGCTCGCCTTGGGCATGACCGCCCAGGCGAAATCGTGCACGTCCTCCGCGTGCAGCTTCCAGATGACGTTGGCCGGGCGCTTGGGGTCCGGGGTGATGTCCTCGGGCGTCCTGAAGTTCGTGAGGGTGCCGGTGTGGGCCAGGAGCAGGGCGTCCGGCAGGGAGAGGTCCACGTCGTAGGTGCCGAAGTCGGCGTAGAATCCGGTGCCGGTGTGGTAGGCGCGGCAGTTCCAGCGATCGCCTTCGTAGACCCCGGCCTTGGGGAACCACTGGGCCCCCATCAGGAAGTCGCGGCTCCAGCCGGTGCGGGTATGGACCAGGGGGAAACGGCTCTCCCAGGCGATTTCCAGCCGGATGGTCTCGCCCGGGCCCACCGCCCGCGGCAGCCGGAGCCAGTAGACCGTCTCGTCTTCACCATAATGCCCGTCCAGCTGGCGGTTCTCCATGTGCGCCGAAAGCAGCCGGCAGTAGCCCCAATGCCGGACATCCCGGGCCTCCCAGCCCGCCGCCCGGGGCCCGAGGACCCCGCCCTTCTCCTTGAAGAACAGGCTCTGGGGCCCCTTGAAGGCGTTGAGATAGAGATGCAGCGGCAGTTCCGCCGTGGGCGCCGTGCCGGAATTGCGCCAGGTGATCGTCTCCTGTCCGGCCAGCACCTTTTCCTTCCAGTCCAGGGTCGCCTCGACCTTGTAGTTGGCGATGCGGGGAGAGCGCGCCCGGTCGAACCACCGATCCGGCGTCCAGGCTCCCAACCCCACCGGGCCCAGCAGCAACCCCATGATCATCAACCAACGCCACATGCCAACCCCAAATCGCCTTCGAGATTAGCGCGTTTGTTGTATTCGAGCTTTGCAAAGGATCACGAGCCTGTTACCATTAACTTTCCGGCGCGGGGTGGAGCAGTCCGGTAGCTCGTTGGGCTCATAACCCAAAGGTCGCAGGTTCAAATCCTGCCCCCGCTACCAATTCGAAGAGCTCGGCAATCGCCGAGCTCTTCGTCTTTTCAGAGTGATTTGAATTTGCGATTGGTATATGTTTGATGTCATCAATATGCGGCACCGAGGGGCCGGGCATATCAGCTTGGTATGATGCCCATACAGAAAGAGTATTTTCTGGACCGTCGGTCCAAGAGTGATAATCTAGTCTTCCAAACCACTGAGTCCTGGGGCGTGCGTCGCGGTCTTCAGGAATGTCATAGCATCACGTCCATGCCCTGTCCAACTGGATCTGGCGCGGATACCCCTGTGCCAACTTGTGCAACCTCAAGTCGAGGTCCTTCGGGACCGGGAAGGGAGGGCATCTACCATCAGATCAGGCTGGTCACAAAGGCAACCATGCAAGTGGCAGGTTGCTTGGTTTACACGCACTGTTCGGACCGAATATGCGGTCCATCACCCTCAATGAAGGAGCCAAAATGAAGCGTTACGAAAAGATCCCGAGCTTGCTCGTGGCCGTCGGCCTGCTGGCAGTAGCTCTCCCCCAGTACGCGAAAGCTTCCGATATCGACGACCTGAATGCCAAGGTCCAGCAGCTGACCACTCAGGTCGATCAGCTGAAGGCGAAGCAGGATGCCGCCGACGCTGCCAAGCCCGGGGCGCCCACCACTGTCAAGCAGGGGATCTGGCGGCCTTGGGGCACCCCGAGCTATCCCAACCCGGGACCCGCGGTCAATAACGGTCCCCTCAGCGCGCAGATCTTCGGCACGACCTTCACCGTCTACGGCAACGTCGACATCTATGCGAACCAGATGAGGAGCAGCTCGGGCCATTCGTTCACCGCGCTGGAAGACGGCGCCATTCAGCGCAGCCGCTGGGGCATCAAGGGCGACAAGCCCGTTGCTCCTGGCTATGAGATCAAGTTCAACCTCGAAACCGGCTTCAACACGCTCAACGGCAAGTTCGCCGATGCGCCGGCGCAGCCGACCGGGGGCACCGGTGCTGTCTACAGTGGCCGACTGTTTGATCGTCAGGCTTGGGTTGGCCTCCTGACGCCGATCGGCGAATTCCGCGTCGGCCGTCAGAACGCGACCATCCAGCAGCTCGGCGGCGAGATCGACTTCGCTGGCCGCAACCTCGGTGGCGTCATCAACTATTTCGGCGTGCCCTCCCGCTACGATTCAGACGTTTCCTTCCTCTCGACCCGTTTCAGCGGGTTCAGCTTCCAGGTGCACTATGCCCTGGCGGGCACCGCGGTCGCCAACGGAACCAACGGCAATCTCTCGGAGATCGGCAACCAGAAGGTCTGGCAGGCCATGGTTGATTACAAGCAGGGCCCCTTCACTGCTGGTTACATGCAGATCGTCGCCGCCCCGCCGGCGGCCGGCACCCAGGCCGCAGTCCTCCCGTTCCGGCGGTCAGTCGTTTATGAAAATCCCTACGTGAACTACGATTACGGCAAGGGCAAGGTCTGGTTCTCTACCGTGCATTCGAACAACAACGGTATCAACGGCGCCTTGTTCAATACGGGTGCGCCTCTGAGCAACACGGGTGTGACCGGGAGCACCATCAATGGAACGCTGAACACCGGCACCGACGCCGATGTCAACACCTTCTACAACATCTATCAGGGTTCGGCCTCCTATATCGTCACCGACAAGCTGGTCATCGGCGGCCTGTACGGCTGGATCCGCGACATCACGCACCACGTCAAGAACAATCACGGCTACGCGCTCGGCGCCTTCTACGACGTGTGGAAGGACACCCACACCTATTTCATGTATGACGTCGTCAAGAACGATGCCGGCGCCGGCTTCGTTCAGGCTGCTTCCGGTGGCCTCTCGC
>Ga0316227_1001014_pt1 | contig 33295 bp, 35 predicted proteins | sample TBH18019metaG_FD_206012 | JGI IMG/M metagenome (GOLD analysis project Ga0316227, IMG submission 206012) | Freshwater microbial communities from Trout Bog Lake, Wisconsin, USA - TBH18019 | ecosystem: Environmental > Aquatic > Freshwater > Lake > Hypolimnion/Profundal zone | place: USA: Wisconsin... | reverse complement strand
GGGTTATGAGCCAGTTAAAGCCAGTGAACTAGGACAAGGCTTTGAGGGACTAGGCAAAATGAATTCAGGCAAGTTTGAAGGCTGTGTTTCTTGCAACGAGATGATTCTTTTCAAATTGCCAGAAGAAGTTTATCAAGAAGTAATGAAAATGATGCATTTAGAGGATCCCCTTGAGCATCAGCGCAATATTACCGCAGCGGTTCGTGATACGGCCCAAGACGGAAAAGGCGGTCGTTCTATTCTTGAAGGCGGAATTTTGGAAATGGAAAAGGAAACTCGAAAGGCGAATAGCAATATTCGTTTCCAATAACAACTTCAAAATAACAAAGGAAAATATGTCCACAGTATTTCAACCCTTTGGTCTGAAGCCAGTGTACCATCCAAGTGGTTTGGATCGTGCTACGGCATTTGCAGGTACTAATACCTACAATCCCGGCACTACCTATACCGCTCCGTACTCACTGTCCTCCGGCCAATCTTTCTGGCAATTCCAACCCGTGGCTATTACTACCACTGGTCAATTGACAATCGCCAACCAAACCGCTGGTAGCGGCAAGGTGTTCGGCGTGTTTGATGGCGTCGAGTACACCAACTCCGACGGTCGTCGTTCTGTTGCTAAGTATGCATCCAAGACAACTTTGGACGCTTCTACCAACATCATTTTCTGGATCTTCTCTGATCCCGCATTGGTGTATGAAGCTCAAGTCAATGGTTCTGCTACTACTGCAGCTATTGGTACAGAGTACAACTTCGACACGACTACTGGTTCTACAGTGACTGACGGTTATGCAATTGGCAACGGTGGCGCTGGTTTCTCAACCACTGCTTTGTTGGCAACTTCCGTTGGTACCGGCAACCAAGGTCAAGTTCGTGTTGTTGGTTTGGGCCGCGAAGTGGCTTATCCCGGCGGTTATAACAACGCTTGGGGTGATGCTTACACAATCGTGCAAGTTCAAATCTGCAATAACCAATTCGCTGCCGCTTCGGTATCGGTTTAATTAATTAACGAAAGGATATAAGCCATGGCAACCCCAATGCGCAGTACGGACTTTCGTGCGGTAGTCGAACCGATTATCAACGAAGTCTTTGACGGTGTTTATGAACAACGTGCGGACGAATGGAAAGGATTTGTTGAACAAATCCAAGGTATTCCCCGTAACTACCACGAAGAAGTGATGTTGTACGGCATGAATGCCGCCCCAGCTATGCCTGACGGCACTCCTGTCAGCTATGACCAAGGCGGTACTCTGTACATCACACGTTTCATCTATCAAATCTATGGCTTGGCTTACGCTTTGACCAAAGTGTTGATGGAAGACGGTGACCACATCCGTATCGGTAGCACTTTCGCTAAACACTTGGCTCAATCGATGATTGAAACCAAGGAAACTTTGTGCGCCAACTTGTTGAACTTCGCGTTCACCAGCGGCTACATCGGCGGCGACGGCGTGACTTTGATCAACACCGCTCACCCCATCGCTAACGGTGGTTCTTACTCTAACCAATTGTCTACCGCTGCTTCTTTGAGCCAAACTTCTGTTGAACAGTTGTTGATTCAAATCCGTAGCGCCGTTGACAATAACGGTAAGCGTATCCGCCTAAAAGCCGAACAACTGGTGGTTCCTCCCGCCTTGGAATTCCAAGCTGAAGTGATCCTGAAGTCTGTTCTGCGTTCCGGCACCGCCGACAACGATCTGAACCCGATCAAGTCTACCGGCATGTTGCCTAAGGGCACTCACGTCGTGACTCGTTTGAGCTCTTCTAAAGCATGGTGGATTCAAACCGACGCTGAAAACGGTTTGATGTTGGTTATGCGTCGCCCCATGGAAAAATCCATGGAAGGCGATTTTGAAACCGACTCTATGCGTTACAAAGCCACCGAGCGTTATGCTACTGGCTGGCACGATGCCCGTAATATTTACGGTACACAAGGCGTTTAATCTAAAAGATTAATATCCCGGCAAACCCCCGACTTAAAAGGTCGGGGGTTTTTTATTTTAGGGCGATATAATCTAAATGTTTGCATTAATAGGAATAGGAAGTTCGCCCCCAACAGGGCCCCGTCGCTTCCCGGGGCTACGATCAAGCGACTGAGTGGGGCTAAAAACTCTTGATAGGAAAAATCAAATGTCAGTTACTTTTAATCAGCCGATTCGTGTTTACAAATATAACAACCCCACGAACAACGGCGTCATCGCTCCCGACAACACTGGCGCTGTAGCAGTTAGCCAACAAGTCACTTTCTCTGGCGTCAATGCTGCTGGTGCTATCACCACTTACGGTGTTGGCAATGCTGCTTCTAGCCAAGACCCCGTGTGGATCCCCGCTGGTGCTGCTATCACCAACGTGCGCTTGTTTGAAACCACCGCTCCCTCGGCTTTTACTGGCATGGTTATTACTGTTGCTGTTAACGGCACTTCTGTTGGTACTATCACTCCCACCACCACTGGCGGCGTGATTTCTATTGCTTTCACTGCTACTGCAGCTGTTGCAGCATTGTTGGCCAACGTGGGCACTAGCGACGTTCAAGTTACCTTCACTGTTGGCACTACTTCTGGCGTGACTGGCACTTTGGCTGGTATGTTTGATGTTAGCTATGCTGCTCGTAATTTTGACGGTTCGATCACTAACGTCGGCCAAGGCTACACCAACCAATAATTAATTACCTTGGGGGCCTTGTGCCCCCGATTTAACTTATAAGGAATTAATTATGGCATCGAATCTCGTCTCAAATCTCCAACAGCATCCTTCAATTATGCCCTCTGTTACCATGCAGGGCGCATATGAGCCGTTTGATTTACAAGTTGCTCGTAACCAAATTGCTGGTCATCAAACTGTTAGCATTTTTGGTTATCAGGCGTCTGTTGGTACTACACCAATTCCAATTTGGGAAAACGCCAGCACTTATACTTTTCCCACATCAGCATCTACCCTGACTCTAGTTAGTACTTCTACGTCGGATAATACCAGCGCATCGGTCCTTATTAGTGGTTTAGATGCTAATTTTAACCCCATTTCAGAAACGTTGTTTTTGAATGGAACTACGGGTGTCACTACGGTTAATAGTTATTTGCGTGTTAATAGTTTGGTTATGGTGTCTCCAGGCACTAGCCAAGTTACAAATGTTGGTATTATTACCATCAAGCAAAGCACTAATACTTTGGCTCAAATTAACGCTGGCGTTGGTAAATCACAAAGTACAGTTTTTACTGTGCCAAATGGCTATACTTTCTATTTAGATTTGGCAGAAGTCAATACTTCTAATAGCTACACTGGCAGTACAATTGTTACGTATCGTGTTCAAGCGTTAAACAACGTGACCGGTGTTCAATTAACTGTGTTGCAACAACCTTTTGTTTCATTGTATTCAGCTAATCGTGCATCGGATCCTTTTGCGTATACACAAAAAACCGATATTCAATGGCAACTTTCTGCAAGTACAGGAACTATTGCAGCTGGTGTTATTGTAACTGGTAAGTTGATTAAGCTCGACGGTCAAACTGCTTAAATGCCAGTCTACCTTGACACCAGTAGCTACTCGGTTCTGTCTGTAGCGGTCTGTGACCGCTGCAACAGAAAGTTTCCGTATGTAGAACTAATGCCTGACCCGAATTTTCCGGGTATGCGGGTGTGTCAAGATGACTTGGATAACTTTGATCCATGGCGGCTGCCCGCACGTCAAACAGAAAACATTGCATTGCGTTTCCCGCGGCCAGACGTGTCTGTGGCTACGGGCCCGATTGGTGGTGACCAGATTACGACGGAAAACGGATTCCAAAACGGCAATTCGTTGTTTATTGAAGGTACAAGTGGTACGTATGCCAACGGAACAGGCGACCTGAATAAAAACAGCAACGTAGTTCCTTCGCCAATGGTTTTATACCCCTACATTGAGGTTATAACGCCCAATACGGGCCCCAAAGCTGGCGGAACTACGGTTACCCTTACCGGGGCTAATTTTACGGCTGTAAACACCGTTAGGTTTGGCGGCACATCGGCAACGTTTAACCTGATCGATTCGACAACTATTGTTGCAACGTCGCCGGCCTATGCCGTTGATGGTATTGTTGACGTGGCTGTTATATCTCCATTTGGAACCGGCACGTATTACGGCGGGTTTACTTACGTATCATAAGAAGAATAAATGGCTGATCAGAGTATAACACAACTGCCAGTTGCTTTAAACCTTACGGGTAATGAGCAAGTTCCGGTTGTGCAAAACGGGGTTACTAAGCAGGCGTCTGTTTCACAGATTGCCAACGCAGCTTCGCCCGGTAAACTGATTACCAACGTCGTACTTAATCCGTCAAATTATGACCTGATTTTTTATTATAGCGATGGAACAACGTCGCAAGTTGGGCCTATTCCGGGGTTTGTTTCAGCAACAATTGACTCCAACGGTCATTTGATTTTAACTGAAACAACTGGCGCAACTATTGATTGCGGCCAAGTTACCGGCGCCTCGGGATACTCGGGTATTTCAGGATATTCAGGTACTTCGGGATATTCTGGCTCGATTGGTGGCTCGGGATCTTCAGGCACATCGGGATACTCTGGCTTTTCGGGCTATTCTGGGTTTGGATTATCTGGCTATTCTGGACTATCTGGCTATTCAGGCATTTCTGGTTATTCAGGTGTTTCTGGCTATTCGGGTTCTGGTGTATCTGGGTACTCAGGTTCAGGTATATCAGGTTACTCTGGCTTTTCGGGTTATTCCGGTTTAGGATTATCCGGCTATTCTGGCATTTCAGGATATTCTGGTATTTCAGGATATTCAGGTACTTCGGGCTATTCAGGTTCTGGCGTATCTGGGTACTCAGGTTCGGGTACATCGGGATATTCTGGCTTTTCTGGTTATTCTGGGTTTGGATTATCCGGTTATTCAGGATATTCTGGTATTTCAGGATACTCGGGTATTTCAGGATATTCAGGTACTTCGGGCTATTCGGGTTCTGGCGTATCCGGGTATTCGGGCACATCCGGCTATAGCGGTTTAGGGTTATCGGGTTATTCTGGGACCTCAGGCTATAGCGGCGTTTCTGGTATTTCGGGTTATAGCGGAACTTCGGGTTATAGCGGCTCTGGTATTTCAGGCTATAGTGGCTCTGGTATTTCAGGTTATAGCGGAACCTCGGGCTATAGCGGCCAAGTTGGTACGTCGGGGTATTCTGGATTTAGCGGTCTATCGGGTTATTCTGGAACATCCGGCTACAGCGGATCTGGTGTGTCAGGTTATTCGGGATTTAGCGGTATATCGGGCTACTCTGGTATTTCAGGCTACAGCGGTTCGGGTGTTTCTGGCTATTCGGGATTTAGCGGAATATCAGGCTATTCTGGTATTTCGGGCTATAGCGGTTCTGGTGTTTCTGGTTATTCGGGATTCAGTGGAATTTCTGGATTCAGCGGCATATCGGGCTATTCTGGATTCAGCGGCATATCGGGCTATTCAGGATTCAGCGGTATATCGGGCTATTCAGGATTTAGCGGCATATCGGGCTATTCTGGATTCAGCGGTATATCAGGTTATTCAGGCTACAGCGGAACCGCGGGACCTTCTACCTTAATAAATGCCGCTGATACCGTTGCAAATACTAATTACTTCTTGGTTGCAGTTCCTGCGCTTGGTTCTAACCAAACTGCGTATGGTTTTAGTACTGATGGACTTTACTTTAACGCATCAACCAAAGTATTTAATACTCCATCTATTAATGTTACGGGTTCCTTTACTGCGGTGTCTGGAATTAGTAGCGGTGCATTTTAAGAATAATTAGAACAAAAGGAATTTAACATGGCACAAAGTGGATTTACGCCAATTCTTCATTATGGTTCATCCGGGGTAGGAAGTGTACCCCTCGCTGCTAATTTGACAAGCAACACAAACGGTGTTGAATTGGCAGTCAACTACACCGACGGTAAGTTGTTTTATAAAGATAACACAGGCACTGTGCAAGTGTTGGCATCTAAGGGCGCCGGAGCCCCCGGAGGTTCAAACACACAGGTTCAATATAATAGTTCTGGAAGTTTTGCTGGATCCGCCAATCATACCTTTGACGGTACTACGTTAACATTAGGTAACGCAGGCATTAGCGGCAGGTTTCAGGGCGATTTTAGTAATGCTACGTTGCCTAGCCGTACAGCATTTCAAACTGGTACAACAAACGGTACAACAGGCATCTATGCGTTACCAAATGGTACAAGCACAGCAGCTTCATGGCAAGCAACTAACGCAGCAGATCCGACCAATGCCTCCAAAGTTTTAATTGCCACAAACGGTTCAACTGATGTACAATTGGTGTCTGGTATTAATGGCACGGGCACTTATTTACCTTTGTCTTTATGGAATGGTGGTTCAGGCCGTTTTGTAATTGGTACATCGGGGCAGTTTGGTATTGGCCCAACTGCATCTGTGTCTTATGGTACGTCCGGACAAGTTTTAACTTCTGGTGGCCCCAGCGCACCACCAACATGGTCAACAAGTTCTGGCAGCGTTAATATTGGTCTTGTCAGAGCAATCGCAATCAACTGTATTTTCCCTTAAGGAGTTTTTATGGCAGCAAATACCGCCCCAATTTATTCGATAGCAGGTGACGTTACCAGCGTCGCCGCTAATAACTCTGGCCTAGTTGTTGGCCCAACCGCCAACACAGCACAAGACGGCTCGGGCACGTTGTACAAAATGTTTACGGCCGGCTCTAACGGCTCGTACGTCCAGAAAATTCGTTTTCGTCCTGTAGGTTCACCTGCTGCTACTGTGGCCCGTGTGTTTATTTCTTCGAGTTCTACGACCAGTTCAACTGTGACGTGGCTCTATGATGAAATTACATTGCCTGCTGTGACTCTGTCTCAAACTGCTGCATCTAGCGTGTTCGAGTTGCCCATGAACTTTGCGCTACCAGCCAGCTACTTGTTGTATATCACGTTTGGTACTTCTACTGGTTCTGCCGGTACAGGCTACTCAGTTGTGACTATTGCTGGAGACTATTGATATGCCGACATACAACTGGTGGAGCATTACATTTATTCCTAGCGGCGCTGCTGGGTACATGAAAATGCTGGACGGAGTTTGCCAAAACATTTATACGGCAACAGGAACAGTGGTTGACCAATCTCAACCACTTGAATACACCTGCACAAGTATGGATGTGGCTGCACCTTCTTGGTACAACGCAACTACTAACACGCCTTAAAGATGTTTCCTCAACAACCGCAACAACAATTTAGAGTCGCTGGTGCTGACGTAAAGTTGTTTTACGGGCCTGCGGCTCCTTCTCTTGTAAATAATAATCAAACATGGAACAAACCTGTTGGAGTTAGTCATGTTTACATGATGCTTATAGGAGGAGGCGGTGGGGGAGATGGCACTTATGGCGGAAATTCTGGAAATATAACTGTTTGGTATGGTGCAGCCCAAAATGTTCCTGACAACTTAATCGCAAGTGTTGGTTATGGTGCAAGTGCAAATACAGTAGGTTCAACCTCAAGTGTTCAATATAGAGGCTCTTCTTTAACAAATTTGTTGACAGCATCTGGAGGCAATATTACTGCTGGTGCAAATACAGCAGACGCAGCCAATCAGTTTGCTAATAGTGGGTTTTATCAAAATACTTTAGGTCAGCTCGGCGCAGCCGCTAGTATTTCGGCGTCAGAAACTACTTTTTTAAGCGGTGGCGGTGTTGGAGTTATTACAGGAAATTACGGTTATGCCAAATCATCATCATTTCCGGGAGCCGGATTTTTTCAGTTGCAACCAATTATTGTTGGAGTTGGTGGTGATAGATCTTCAACCGCAGGCATTGGTTGCGGAGGTGGAGGAGGTGGTCTTGGAACCACTGGCAGCCCCGGTTTAATCTTGATTGCGAGTTGGTAATGTCATATCCTATTAAATATCCTACACCGCAAGGCGCAAACATCCAGATTTTTAATGCTGGAGAAGTAGTTGGAACCCAAACATGGGTTAAGCCACAAGGCGCATCATTTGTTTGGTTTACCCTGATTGGTGCTGGAGGTGGAGGAGACCCTAACACCAATGTTATTGGTGGCGGGTCAGGTGCAGTTACCAATTGTATGGTTCCAGCTTTTTTAATTCCAGATGAATTACAAATTAAAGTTGGGAAAGGCGGTATTGGCGGCGATGGACAAAGTTCTTTTGTTAATTATGTTTCAAAAGGAACATACAATATATTGATTGCACTTTACGGTTATGGGGGCAAAAATGGCGGTAATGGCGGAAATGCTTCTTCATCTAATTATTTTTCTTGCATGGGGTTTTACCAAAGTATTGCAGGACAAAATGGTTCTAGTACTGTGGTCACAGCTTCTCCGACAACATTTTTAGGCGGAGGAGGTTACGGGTCGCCAACTGGTAATTATGGATATTCTTTTAATAATAATAGTAGTGGATTTTTCCAAACTCAACCAATAATTGTTGGGATGGGCGGTAGCGCAAGTACCGCAGATAAACCCGGAGGAATAGGTTGCGGCGGTTCTTTAGGAAATGTAAACGGTGGCGCGGGAGGCAACGGCCTCGTAGTAATCATTACATGGTGAACTTATGTTAGACGTATTTAATTTTGCTTCACCCCAGACAGCCAACTACCAAGCGTTTTATGGTGGTGGAACTACACAAGATTGGATTAAACCCCGTGGCGCATCTATGGTGCGTATGTTGTTGATAGGCGCTGGCGGCGGCGGTGCGAATGGATCAACATCTGCTGTTGGTGCTGGCGGCGGTTCTGGCGCTATAACCACTTGGATTGGCCCTGCCATTTTTATTCCTGATGAATTAAGAATTTCTATAGGGGCAGGTGGCGCTTCAAACGGAGGTACTGGCGGCAACACTTCTGTTATTTGGCAAGGCCCAACAGCAACTGCGGGATATACATTGTTGACAGCCAATGGTGCGCCGGGTCAAACAGGGGGAAATTTAATTTCAAACAATTATTTTGGCGCAGCGGGGATTTTTAATTCAATAGCAGGTCAATCAGGTTCTAATCCTGGGAGTGGAATTGCTTCATCTACAGCTACGTTTTTATCTGGTGGCGCTGGCGGTGCTTTAGTAACTACAACTGCTGGCTCAAATGTAACTACAAAATATGGGTATCCAACTGTTACTGGTGGTGCAGGAACAGTGGGGGGTAACGGTGGAGATGGTTATTTTTTAACTCAGCCACTCTTATTAGGAACTGGCGGTGCTGGTGGCGGCGGTAAAAATACTGCTGGCGCTGGTGGTAACGGAGGAAAAGGCGGCATCGGTTGTGGAGGTGGAGGAGGTGGTCTTGGAACCACGTCTGGCACATCTACAGGCGGTATTGGTGGCGATGGCGCTGTATTTATTTGGTCTTGGTAATACCAAAACTGCAAGGCGGTTCTGAGGAATTTTTGCATTAATATAGGTGACGGTTAAGCAAAAATTCCTCAAACTTTTATACTGTAAAGTATATGCCTAAAAAATATAGCGTTGTAATACCAACTTACAACAACTGCGAAAGATACCTCAAGCCTTGCATTGAGTCGATCATTAAATACACCGACATGTCAGATGTCGAGTTGATTATCTCAGCAAATGGTTGTACAGATGTCACCAAGGCTTACTTGGACTACCTGCAAGCCACCGGCTTGGACTTTGTAACTGTTTGGGATGACAAACCGATCGGGTTTGCCAAGGCAATTAATCGGGGTGTCCAAAACGCCACAACTGGCAAAATTGTGTTGTTAAATAACGACACGGTATTGTTGGAACAGCCTAAAAATAATTGGTTGGAACGGCTGGATGCTTTCGATGTTTCGGCGGTTTTAACCCAGCATTCCAAGATTACAAACGAGCCATTTGGTGTCTTTTTCTGTGTAATGATTCAGAAAAAGGTGTTTGACCAAATTGGCCTGCTAGATGAGCAGTTTAGTGTTGGTGGATGTGAAGACATTGATTTTTGCAAACGTGCCTTAGATGCGGGTTTTAAGCTGGTTGATGTGGGTTATAAAGGTGACTTCCCAATCTACCATGCGGCCGAAGGCACAGTGCATGACGAAACGTTGGTTAAGGACTGGCAAAAAACGTTTGCAGAGAACGAAGTCAAGCTGGCAAAAAAGTATAACAACATGGACTGGTACCGTTGGTACTTGTCAAACAATTATGAACGCGCTGTGTTCCTTAAAGGTGACCCGGTGTTTCCAAGAGAAACACAGCGTTATGAATGGGCTGCAAGTAACCTAAAAGGCGGCCAAGTTTTGGAGATTGGATGCTCCACGGGTTATGGTTACCAGTTTTTGCCCAAAGATATTACGTACATGGGGCTGGATTATGACCCGCAAATTGTGGAAGTGGCAAAGGAGCAGCAATGGTCTGACAACGCAACTTTTTACCACGCCGACATCAACACGTTTGAGTTGGGTAGGTATAACACAATTATTGCGTTTGAGGTAGTTGAGCATTTAGATAATGGCTTGGAAATTGTCGAAAAGCTAAAAGGTCATTGCAAACGGTTATTAATTACGGTGCCGTATAATGAACCCAAGGGATTTTGGGGTGAGCACCACAAACTGCATGGTTTGACCGAAAAGGACTTTCCGGGGTTTAAGTTTTCGTATGTTGACTTTGATGGCAACATAACAAATACGCTAAAAGCCGTATCGGAAGAAAACCCCGCAAACCTAATGCTGTGCATGTACGACAATGAGTAAAGTACTTTGCTCTGTTGCCACCCGCGGCCGTTATCATACAACGCTGCCTTTGGTATTGAATGCGATTATTAGCCAAACCAAGCTGCCTGATAAGTTGATTATCTATGATGATAACGACGAATTCAAGGACATGCGCGGCGAACTGGTGTACCAGTATTTTTTCCAAATGCTGGATTTTAAGGGTGTGCTTTGGGAATGGAATGAGGCTAATAAAAAGGGCCAGCACCACATTCATCAAGAAGCCAACACGGCGGGTTATGATTGGGTTTGGCGTGTAGATGATGACGCTATTCCAGAGCCCAATGTGCTGGAAACGTTGTATAAATATGCAACAAGCGAACCAAATATTGGTGCAGTTGGCGGTTCAATTTTGACCCCGCCAAATTTGTCGGACACGTCAAAAGTAACCGGCAAAATTGAGGATATTTTTACAGAGCCGAATATTCAGTGGAATGTTATTAAGGGGCTCAAGCAGGTAGACCACCTGCACTGTTCGTTTTTGTACCGCGCAGGCGTGTATGACTACAACTTAGGATTATCGCGTGTAGCGCACCGTGAAGAAACATTGTTTACATGGGGCCTAAAGCAAAAGGGTTACAAAATTTTGGTGGTTCCGAATGCTGTAACTTGGCACATGAAAAATCCCCAAGGCGGGATTCGTAGTGAAACTAACATGGATATGTACCGGCACGATGAAGAAATATTTAAGAACTTCGTTAGGTGCGCTGGTAAAACGATTGTTGTTCTTAATTGTGGCCGCGGTGATCATGTGGTATTTAAGAGGGTTCTCCCACTAATCAAAGACCCCATTGTGTTTTCTTGCTATCCAGAAATTGTTCCGGGTTCAAGCATTCAAGATGCAATTAGTTATTTTGGCGACATTGACCAATGGAGTCTGTATAAAAAGATGGGCCAGTGGAAGTGGAAGGGTAATTTGGAAGGTGCGTTTAGAAAGTTGTACCTATGATCCTAATATCTCCATTTTCGCAAAAGTTAAGAACGGGTAAGTTAAACCCAAAAAATTATCCTTACTGGAAAGAATTGATTGCTCAAATTGATGAGCCAATTGTTCAGGTGGGGGTTGACGGAGAAGAGCAGCTTGTTGGGGATTTTCGTAAAAATCTATCAATGGTTGAGCTGGCTTCTTTAATCAAAGAGTGCCGGATCTGGATTTCCTGCGACAGTTTTATTCAGCATTTTGCTTGGGACTTGGGCAAAAAAGGAATTGTGTTGTGGGGCCCGTCAGATCCACTAATATTTGGGCATCCTGAAAACATTAACCTGTTAAAGGATCGCTCTTACTTGGTTGAAGATCAGTTTATTTGGTGGGAGGCAACTGAACATCAGAATGAACGTTTTGTAGAACCAGAAATTGTTTTGAAACATTTAAAATAGGAACCATCATGCCCACTATCACAGAAAACCTTGTTGCATCCATTGAATCAGAATTAGAGGTTTTAAAATCTCTGCCTAAAGCTGTTGAACCCGAACCCGTCCCCGTGGTGGAAGAGGCTCCTGCGCCAGTGGTAACAGCACCAGTTGAAGAATTGGCTCCTTGGCGCAAGTTGGTTTTGGACCAAGCTGCCGAACGCCTAGCGCGGGAAACGGCTAAATAAAATGGACATTCAGACCCTTATCAACACGGTCCTCCCGATTGTCTGTGTGGCAATGGGCTGGTTTTGTAAAGAACTCTGGGATGCTGTTCAAGATCTTAAAAGTGACCTTGGCGACCTACGCACCCATTTGGCAGAGAACTATATGCATAAGTCAGATTTTTCTGACCGCTGGGATGAGGTTCTGAAAGCCGTTCACCGAATTGAAGACAAACTAGATTCAATTAAAAAATGACTGAATTTAAGCGATTCTTTATAGATCTGTTTACTGAAGATGACAATAACACTTGGTGTATTGCCCGGGTTTCTGCATTTATATCGGTTGTTTCATTTATTGCGCTTGGTATTGCCCACGTCATCATAAACCACCAGTTCCAGCCCTCTGAGTTTGGGGTTGGGATTGGCTCGTTGCTTGGCGGCGCTGGCGTTATGATCGGTGGAAAGGCCGCAACTCAAAAAGATGTGGAAAAACTTAATTGAAAGTTTAACGGGTGCGGTAAGCGACTTGTACGCTTACCTTATTGTGTTTATAGCCTCCCTAGCTTTGGGAGGCTTTTTAGGTTATGACTTTACATCTAAGCATTACCAGAATAAAATTGCACAAAGCAGTTTAGCAGCAGAAAGGGAAAAGAATGCAATTCAGCAAAAAGGCGACCAATTGGTTGCGCAATACGTTAGCCAGCTTAATGTTTTATCTGACAATCTTGCCAGCATCCAAAAGCAAGTTCCCAAGGCTGTCCAAATTATTCGAACAGTTCAAGTTCCAATTGACCCAACAAAGCCCCTGTCTCCAAGCAATGCTGAATCAGTGGTTGTGGATGACGATCGTGGTTGTGTCGTTTCTAATGGCTTTGTCAGGCTGTTCAACGCCAGTGCAAGTGGTGAAACCTCAAGCCCCAGCGGCGATGATGGAACCCCCTCCGAAGTTGACATTGCTACCCTACTCTCCGCCATCGCAGAAAACAACATCAAATACAACAAAGTAGCGCAGCAACTGCGCGACTTGCAGGCGTTTGAGGCAGCCAAATAATGGCTATTGCAAAGTCTACGTACGATGTGATTGTTGATTTTGAGGGTAAAAGACGCCGCGCCTACAAAGACACGAAGGGTTTATGGACGACTGGCATAGGCCATTTAATACTGCCTAACGAGGAATATCTGATTGCTGCTGAATTAACAGATCAGCAGGTTGAAAATCTATTCCAAAAAGACGCGGCTTGGTGCGAAGATTGCATTAATAATAATGTAAAAGTACCAATTACCCAAAATCAAAAAGACGCGCTATTTAGTCTTTGTTTTAACATCGGCAAAGAACATTTTGAAGAATCCACGTTATTGCGGGTTTTAAATAACGGCAATTACAAGGAAGCGGCCGATCAGTTTCTCCGCTGGAATAAACCAGAAGAATTGACCGAACGTCGCAAAAAAGAACGAGCCCTATTCCTACGTGGAATTTAGGGCTAAATTGCCTGTTTTTATGCATTAATAGAAATAGGGATTGATCACCCTTTTCAATATTTAACCTAGGAAAATACCATGGACGGATTCAAAACACTACCCAAAATGCAGCACTTCAAAGAAGGCGGCCACGCTAAGGCAGAATACTGCGGCGGCGGCATGACCAAGATGAAAGAAGGCGGCGACGTTGACATGAAACAAGATAAGGCCTTGATTAAAAAGGCTTTTAAGCAGCATGATAAGGCTGAACACGATAAAGAGCCTACAGAAATCAAGTTGAAAAAAGGTGGCCGATCCAAGAAGGAAAAAGGCACCGTGAAAAAATTCAAAGCTGGTGGCGAAGTTAAGAACGTCTATGAAGCCAAAAAGTCTTCCGGCGACTTGGACAATATCGAAAAAGTCAAAGACATCAAGCCCAAAAAAGCTGCTGCCCCCTCTAAGGCTGCAGAAAAACCCGCCATGAAGGGTTCAGACGTGGCTAAAGAAAAAAGCAAGCCCGCCGGCGATGCTGAGAAAATCAAAAAGGTTCCCCCTACCGGCAACAAAAAAGCCGAAGCTGCTTCTGGCGCAAAAGAAATGCCCAACAAGTACAAGAAGGGTGGTGGCGTAAAAAAGTTGGCGGGGGGTGGTGATACCACTTCTGAAAAAGACAAACAAGATCTTATAAACCGTTATACTAAAACCGGCACAGACGCCCGCAGATACGGCGATGCAGCAGTAAGAGCCAAAAAAGATCGTCCCGATCCCCTTGGGTTGATTAATCCAAAGGCCGACTATGACGCGGATACTGTAATGGCTAATACTAACGAAGCCGAGCATGAAGCCCTTGCGCAACGCATGAATAAGAAAACGGGCGGCAAAATTAAAAAGTATGCTGACGGCCGTAAGGTCAGTGACCCCAATGCCGTCGCAGCTAAAGCCAGCATGGAGTTGGAAGACGCGTTGAGCCCGATTAGCATGGCGCGTGAACTTGCTCGAAAAACAAAAAATTATGTGAATCCACCGTTGCCCGCTGGTTATGGTAACCTTGGCATGCCCGGTCAACTGCCAGTTAACCCAAGTATGAATCAGTATCAAATGCAGGCGCCTCAAAACCCCGGCATGCAACCCCCCATGCAGCAAGGTATGCCCCAGCAAAACCCCATGGCTGGCCGCATCCCCGGCATGAACTAATAAGGAAATATATGCCCTCAAAATCACAAGCCCAAGAACGTTTGATGGCCGCCGCGGCGCATAGCCCTGAATTCGCTAAGAAAGTCAAGGTTCCTCCCCGCGTGGCTAAAGAATTTAACAAGGCTGATAAGGGGGTTAACCTTAAATCGTTGCCCAAGAAAGTAACTGGCAGAGGACGTTAAGCCATGGCTTATTCAAATACAACTGGAAAAACAACGATCAACGTTGACCAGTTAATTTCCTATGCTTTCCGCGATGCGGGCAAAACTGCAGAAGAAATGACGCCTGAGTTGGTCAATGCGGCCAAGCAGGCGTTGTTTTATAACCTGCAAAATTTATCTAACCGAGGTGTTAACCTTTGGTTATTGGAAAACCAGTTGTACGGCGCCTTAACGCAGCAACAACAATTGGTTTTGCCTAAGACTACAATTGATGTGCGCGAAGCAAACTGGGTGTATATACAAAACATCCAAGCGTCTGAGTATTTGCCTGTAGCAAACCCCACGGCGCCAGCAGCATTTGCGTTGAATCCAACCTTAAGCGTTTCTGCGTCTACTGCAGGCTATCCTAATTGGATCGGTTCTACGTACCAGCAATCACAAAGCGTATATTATGTTGGCTGGAATTGCTACGCACCCAACACCACGCAAACATACAATCTGGCATTTGAATATAGCGATGACGGCGTAAACTGGTTCCTTAAAGAACAGTTCCCCGCCATTACAATGACCGATTACCAGTGGCAATATTATAATATTTCTACCACTGAGCCGCATTTATATTGGCGTTTACGCGAGACTGTAGCAACTTCGTTCTCAGTGCGCCAAATTGTTTTCTCTACCAGCCAGCAAGTTATTCCTTTATCGCGTTTGAACCGCGATGATTATTGGAACTTGCCGAACAAGCAGTTCCCCTCGGTTCGTTCGCTGCAATACTGGTTTGACCGTACCATTGAGCCCTCGATGTATTTGTGGCCGGTGCCCAATAACCCGTATCAGATGTTCCAGCTTATTGTGGAAGTACAGATGCAAGATGTTGGTTCGTTGACAAACCAAATTTATGTGCCTGATCGGTGGATAAACTGCATACAAAAACAACTGTCACATTCAATGGCAATGCAGCTTCCCGGCGTTGATATGCCGAGAATCCAATACTTGGAACTGCAGGCCGAAAAGGCGTTCATGCAGGCCAGCGAAGAGGATCGTGACAAGTCGCCAATCTATTTCCAACCCAACTATAGCTACTACACAAGATGAGCGTTGTAATGACCTATGACTCGCTCGTAGCCAATATTATTGACTACATGGAGCGTGATGATGCCGATTTTGTCGCGGCTATTCCGGGCATGATTGCGCTGGCTGAGTCTTCAATTGCGGCTGAGTTACGGTCATATATTCAGCTAATTGTGGTTGAAACCAACTTGGCGCAAAACCAAACCGTTCTGACAAAACCCGCCCGCTGGCGTAAAACGGTCAGCATGAAGGTTAACGGCCAGCCTATGCTGATCCGCAGCCAAGATTATGTTTCGCAATACCTAGCGGAATCTAGCGCAAGCCAGCCTTTGTATTATGCGGAATATGATTTTTCTAATTGGAACTTTGCACCGGCACCTGATACATCATATCCCGTAGAAATTATTTATTACGCCGAAATCCAACCCTTGGATGAACAAAACCAACAAAACCTTTGGACCTCTGTGGCTCCTCAGGCCATGTTGTTTGGTTCGTTGTTGCAGGCCCAAGGTTATTTAAAGGCGCTTGACAAGCTGCCCGTGTGGAAATCTTACTATACAGACGCGATTAATGCCCTGAAGAAAGAAGACGATCTGCGCCGCGTTGACCGAAACACCAGTGTAATGGAACCCCAATAAATGACTACACCAACTTACACCTCGCCGTTTACGGGCACTGTTGTTACTCCAACGGATGTTTCGTATGAACTGCTGACCTTTAGCTCCAATACAACGCTCTATTGGCCTACAACGGTCAATTCGACCCAGACTGTAGCCGCACGTATCATCGACTGTATTGCGACCACTAGCGGCCTTTCTATTGCCCTTCCTGACGCTTCTCAGGGTGCTTTGGGCACGGACATTCTGTTCCGTAACTTGGGTTCACAATCTTTTACCATCACCAACAACACAGGCGGTGCTTCGGTAACCGTTGGCGTTGGTCTGGCTAAGTATTTTTATCTGACAGACAATACTTCGCAGGCGGGCGTTTGGGGCAACGTTACGTTTGGTGCGGGCACTTCTATGGCCGATGCGGCCTCGTTGGCTGGTTCAGGTTTAACCACCTATAATGGCAAACTAATAACCGGCCAAAATGTTGTTGACACAAACGTAGCACCAACACTTACACAAAATAGCAACGCTACGACGTATAATTGGACGAGCGGCGCAGTAACATTTGCGTTGCCAAGCACCCAGAATATTAACGCAGGCTGGTATATTGGATTCCGTAACAGCGGAACGGGCACTCTAACTTTTAGTGCCACAACACCACAAACAATTAACGGCCAGCAATCTATCGTTACCAACCCCGGTGATTCCGGGTTTGTTATGTATGACAGCACAACCAATGGCTACATTACTGTTGGTTGGGCGCCCCCGTCTGTCGTGTCGTTTAATTCTGCGGCGTATGACGTGGACAGCATTGTTGGTAATACTTTAAGTCTTACCGCGTATGCTCCTATTATCCAAACATACATTGCACAATCCGGAACTAGAACACAAACACTAAACGTAATTCTGCCGGCAATTACCCAGCTTTATGTTTTGGTTAATAACACAAACCAGCCTGGTTATAACATTACTTTCCAATGTTATGGTAGCTCTCAAGCTCCCGTGGTAATGCAAGCTGGTGCTATTTTAACAGTTTTGAGTGATGGTACAACACTCTATACGTTATCTGCGTCCACGACAGGCATTTTTTATGCAAATAACGGCAGTTCTGGCGTTCCGTCTTTTTCGTTCTCAAATGACACAGCAACGGGTTTGTATTTGAAGAATACGGGTAATCTTGGTATTACCGCCGGCGGTGTTGAATTAATCGACGTTAATAACAATAACCCTTCTTTACCTGTTGTAACTGTTAACGCTCCGCTTATTGCTCAATCAATTCCCGGTGGGTCCTTTTAATGGCAGATGACGCTAACCTTGCACAGTACAACTCGATTTATACCCTGCAAGTTCAAGCGGGGATAAAACGGGACGGTACAGCTTTTGAGTCTGAAGAGTTTACAGACGGTGTGTGGTGCCGTTTCCAACGTGAACGCGCACGAAAAGTCGGTGGGTATAAAACGATTTTTAATAGCCTGACCGGTATTTATCGTGGCATGATTATTCAGCCTTATAACGGCGTGAATTACATCTTTGCTGGCAACTTTAACGAGTTGGACGTATTTACCACTGGGTCTACCTATTCGTTTGGTAGCGGCCCGTTTAAGGCTCAAATTCTGCCCGGTCAGGTTGGCCTTCAAGTTGTAAACCCAACAACAAACAGCATTCAAATTGCAGGTACTTCGGGTGTTTCGGGTGCGGTTAAATACTTCCCCGTTGGCACTAAGATTATCTTTTCGCAATCGGGTACACCAACAACCTATACAACCACCAGCGTAAGTTATTCTGCACCCTATGTGCAGTTGGGGTTTAGCGGCACCATTCCATCCACGCCAACACAAGCATGGATTCAAAACGCCGCAGTGTTTACCCCAGATCCCGTTGGCGGTCCGTATCGTTTAGATTGGCAGTTTGACTCTATTTTTAGCCCCTCAGGCGGCCAGCTTCAAGTCTTGGCACACCCCGGTTATAACTTAGTTAATATTGACAACGGCGTGCCTTCTCAAGTCTTAGTTGGTAACATTACGCCTTCCACTGGCGGCGAAACTTGGACCTTTACCGGCCTGTCAGACAGCGCCGGCCAGAACCCCACATACCAGCCCATTTCTGTGGACGGCGGTGTTTGCGCCCTCTACCCATTTACGTTTGTATACGGCTCACATGGCTACATTGCTAACAATAACATTAGCACACAAACCACGTCATTAACATATCCCCAGCAGTCTTTATACGACTGGAACGGCCCTCTATCTAATCAGATTAACGTTTCTGCCTCAAAGATTGTTAAGGGAGTGCCTGTTCGGGGCGGTACAAACTCCCCGTCTGGTTTATTTTGGGCTACAGACAGTTTGATTCGGGTTTCATTTACGGCAGCCAACGCGCCAACGTACTGGAACTACGATATTATTACTAGCCAAATCTCCATCATGTCATCCAACGCCATTGTTGAAATGGACGGGGTGTATTTTTGGATGGGCGTCGATAGATTTTATCTGTATAACGGGTCGGTAAAAGTTTTACCAAATGATAAGAACGTTAATTACCTATTTGATAATGTCAATTTTACCGAACGCCAAAAAGTGTGGGCCACAAAAATCCCACGCTATAATGAGATTTGGTTCTTTTATCCGCGTGGTACTGCAACCGAATGCACTGACGCAATTATCTACAACACCAAAGACCAAATTTGGTATGATGCCGGCCAAGCCGTAGGAGCACAACGCTCTTGTGGCTATACGACCGAGTTGTTGCCTACACCAATTTGGGCCGATTGGAATTACTCTCCGCTTTATAGCAATCCACAAACGACAATCGCTACGCCAACGGGGCAATCTGCGCCTGCGGCAAACCAATTCTATTTGGCGGGTAACCAAACATCTTTATTGAGCCCCGGTGATTATATAACGTTGTCAACAGATCCTTCGGCAACCGTTTATCTGATTACAACCAGCGTAAATATTTACAATACAACAATTGGAACTCCCGGAGTTACAAAAGTAACTGTTGCAACTAATTTTCCATCTACGCTACCAACTGGCACCGAAGTTTATCTTATTACTGGTGGCTACAATATTTGGCAGCACGAATTTGGAACAGATTGTGTTGGGTTAACTGGCAGCACGGCTATTTACTCCAGCATTACAACCAGCGATATTAGCTGGATTGGCGGATCGCCCAGCGGCGACGCCGCGCAGGGTATTAATCGACGCATGCATTTGCGCCGGTTTGAGCCAAACTTTTTACAAACCGGCGATATTGCAATGACGGTTTTAGGCCGTAAGTTTGCCGACGATGACATAAAAACAGAAATGTCTGGCCCGTATGTATTTAACGCTGATGCCGGTAAGGTTGACTTACGTGTTGAATACCGCCTGATGCGCTTGAAATTCGAATCAAACGAACTTGGTGGCAACTACGAAATGGGCCGTAACATTATCACCTGCGAATACGGCGATGAACGCCCATGAGCAATAGAATTATCCAGTCCTTTCCGTTTAGTACGGAATATGGCAATTTCGAGGAATGGTCTGGTAATTTTATCATGTGGTATGGCAAAGAAGCCATAGGGCAGGGCGATGACAATAACTGGCAAGAAATTGCCAATCAAATTGTAAATACCCCGTCCTTTGCCGCATACGGACTCAAATCCCCCGAAGAATATGATACGTGGCAAGAATGGGCTAAAGACCTTACTTTGGCAATTAACGGGCCAACTCATTGAATTTTTTGCATTAATATACGTAGAATATTAACTTAATAATTATGGCAGATTCTTCTACTACCGCTACAGATACATCAGGATCTGCCTCATCCGCGGTCCCTGCTAATGCTGACTGGAATGCCTATTTGGCAGCCAATCCAGATGTAAATGCGTATGTGCAGGCCAATCTTGGAGAGTTTGGAGGCAACGCTGCCTTAGGTGCTCAAGAGCACTATCAAATGTACGGCCAAGCAGAAGGCCGTGCGTTACCAACCATCAGTCCAGTCACAACACCCGCAACTGGCGGATTATCTGCAGCAACTACACCTGCAGCAACTACACCTGCAACCACAACTGGCGGTGGTTTGTCAGCAGCAACAACCCCTGCAGCAACAACCCCGGCAGCAACAACTGGCGGCGGTTTGTCAGCAGCAACTACGCCTGCAGCAACTACGCCTGCAGCAACTACGCCTGCAGCAACTACGCCTGCAGCAACTGGCGGTTTAGATGCTTTAGCGGCGACTACACCGGCAACGACAGTTGGCGGTAACGCATCTGCTGCAACGGGTGCTTTGGCAACAACACCTGCTGCAACGACGCCTGCTGCAACCGATACAACTGCCGCACAAACCGATCTGCAAAAACTTGGGTTTTCAAACCTTACATCGGATCAAGCAGCAAATATAGTTTCCCAATATGCAGCTAATGGCGGCGCTGGAAGCATGGCGAATATTGGCGCGCCTATTATTCCTATTTATGGCCACTCCGCTGCAAGTTTGGCGACCAATCCTTTAGGGTTTGGTGATCCAGTAGTAGTGACCGGATACCAAACGCCCGGACAAGATGTTCAGTACGACGCTAACGGAAAAATAACTAGCGCCATAACTGGAGGTTATGTATATACTTTTGATGATTCGGGCGCAGTTACTTCTAAAACAAAAGCCGAAGACAACACGTTTGGTAATTTCTTAAAAAATGCTTCATCGGTCATTGTTCCCGCAGTGACGGCAATTGTTGCTCCATATTTATTGCCTGAGATTACTGCAGTATTGCCTGCAGGAACCAGTGCAGCAACCATCAATGCTGTAAATAATCTTGCAGCAAGCACACTTGCAAATACTGTTACAGGAACTGTAAGCCCATCGTCGCTTATTGCTGGCGGGTTGAATGTTGCCTCTGCCGCAACTGGCGCTACTAGCACGGTGGCTGATGCACTAAGCAACGCCGGATTGGATCCTTCTACCGCCGCTAAAGTGGCTGCCGCCGCAGTAAAAACCGGTTCTAACGTTATTGCTTCCGGCGGAAAAACTCCATCTGGAATGGGGCTTGCATCAAGTGTAATGTCTACATTAGCATCATTGAATTCAGGTAACACCGGAACAAAAACCGCTGATGCAACAGGCAACTTGCCATCTAGCACACAAACCGCTTCCACAGATGCCGGAACAGGTGTAACTGGCCTTTCTAATTCACAGTTAGCGGGTTTGACAAACACGTCATTGACCCCCTCAGGATCGACCGCGGATCAAATCATGAAGGCGTTTAATAACGCCCAAGGAACGGCCTCCGCAAACGCCGGCACTGGAACTCAGTATGCGCTTGCTGGTAACGGCACCGCAACTGATGCGGGATCTCAATACACGCAAGTTTCCAACATTAACGCTGGTAGCCCAAATGCGCAAGCAGCCGCATCGGCCATTAACGCAGCCATTGGGCAAAACGGCGCTCCTTCAGGGGCTAATATTGGAACCATACAACCATTTTTATCAATAGACCCGTCCGATGGTCATGTTGAAAATCAATGGTCGAGCAACGTAACAGTTACTGATGCAAACGGTAATGTTACGGGCTATGACATGATTTATGACCCGATTTCCAAACAAACTTCGTATAATTACAATTATACAGACGAAAATGGAAATACAACAGTTATATCGTCTAAAACTCCCCCAACATACGACGAAACTAACCAACAGTTTGCGAGTTCAAAACCGTTAACGGATGAACAAAAAAATGCTGCACAAGCACAAACTAATCAAAGCATTTTAGACACGATTACTAAAAACAGCCCATCAGCTTCAACCGGCCAAACTGGATCTGAAGGTGCTTTGACTTCGGTTGCTGAGACCAATCAAACTGCGTTGAATAACGCAAATGCCAGTGGCGACCAAGGTTTAATCGACGCAGTAAAATCTGGTAATACCGACGTTATTGCCGCATTGGCAAATAACGACACGGCCAAAGCAAACAGTCTGTTAAAAGGCGCTTCTGGTGTTCCCGGCGGCCTGACTTCTGTTGCGGGCATCGGCGGCGTCTTGGGTGGATCGGGCGCCTCGGGAGTTCCCGGCGCCTCTGGCACCAGCGGCATTTCTGGCGGATCGGGTACTAGCGGCGGATCTGGCACTAGCGGTGGATCGGGTACTTCAGGTACTAGCGGCACTTCAGGTACTAGCGGCACTTCGGGTGAATCCGGTACTTCGGGCACTTCGGGCACTTCGGGCACTTCGGGCACTTCGGGCACTTCGGGCACTTCAGGCACTTCAGGCACTTCAGGCACTTCAGGAACGTCGGGCACTAGCGGCTCTTCAGGCGGTAACGGTGGCGGCGGTAATATTAAGCTCCCAGCAATTTCTTCATTACTTCCAACCGCACTCAGCGGTGTGCCCGGTAGCACATACAAAGACCCAACTTTAGACTTTACCGCCCACAGCACTAAGGGCTCACAAATTAAATTGGTGGGTACACCTAATTTTTCTGATACCATGATTAATCCTAACCAAACATACGAACAAGCTATTCCGGATATTCAAACTGCCAAAATGGGGGGTTTAATTTCACACTATGCCACCGGCGGTACGACAGATATTAGCGGAACCAGCGGTATGCCCACTTCGAGTGTGTCTAGGGGTTCGTCAATTAATTTGGTAGGCACACCCACATTTGCCACATCTTCAATTTCTCCCCAACAATATGATGTGCAGCCGTTACCTCAATTCAAATATGCCGATGGCGGCATGGTCGGTTATGCGGACGGGGGATCACCAGTCAGCTTACAGCCGCAATTGACCCGCGGCCACCCGCAATTTCTGCAAAACTTTACAACAAATGTGCCCCAAGCATTTACTGGCATGATGCAGTTCCAGCATCATAAAGAAGGCCATGGTGTGGAAGGCGAACACCGCCCAGAGTTTTTCAGCGAAGGCGGCTTGAATTCAATTCAACATACCTATGTTACCGGTAAAGGTGACGGAACCTCTGATTCTATTCCTGCCATGTTGGCAAATGGTGAGTTTGTTATTCCCGCCGACGTAGTGTCGGGCTTGGGCAATGGCTCCAACGATGCCGGCGCCAAGGTGCTGGACGAGTTTATGCGAACAATCCGCCAACATAAACGTAATGTTGGCGCAGACCACTTGCCCCCAGACTCTAAGGGGCCATTGACGTATCTACAAGAAGCACAGAAAAAGGTGAAATAATCATGTCAGCTTTAACCGACTTAGGCAAAACCGCGGGTTCGTCGATAACGACGCTTCCTGCTTGGTATAACAAAGCCCAACAAAATGTACTTGATGCCGCAAACGCTGCAAAAGCTGCTGCACCCGATTTGAGCCAAACAACGGCGCAAGGCGCAATCAATACGTTGAATGGCCCCAATAACCCGTTTACCGCAGCCACAAACACCTTAGGCAGCATTGCATCTGGCGCGGCAAATCCTTGGATTGTTGACCCCAATACTGGCGCGGTAAAACCCAACACAAACACCGCCATGGGCGGGCTATTTGCGGCTCAAAACCAAGAGTTTAACCAACTGCTGCCCACCACGTTAGCCCCATCAAATGCCAACGCAGTTGGTTCGGGCAACTTTGGCAGCCTGCGCGGCCAAACTGCGGTAGATACGACATCGGCAAATGCGTTGGCACAATTGCAAGCCTCTCAAATGCAAGCCGCTTTGTCAAACCAACAAACCGGCGTTACGGCCGCCGCAAATGAAGGCAACGTCGGCCAGCAGGGCATCACCAACGCCATGAATGTTGGTCAAGCCCAAATGACTGCTCCGTTCACAAACGCAGCAAACTATGGCAACATCGTTGCCAGCTTGACCGCACCGCAAACTGTTGAAACATCACAAACCCCATCAACGTACCAAGGTTTGGCTGCGTTGGGCGGCGTTGTTCAAGGTGGCTTAAATGGCCTGCTTGGTACCAGTGGTGTGACTGGGTTGCAAGGTTTGATTAACAAAGGCGTTAGTAGCCTGTTTGGTAGTGCCCCCGTTACTAACCCCGGAACTGATAATTCGTTTACTACTGCGCAAAATTCTGGCCCGTCTTCGTTTGACGCATACGGAAACCCAATTTATACGGCACCGAGTGGCGCATCATATGATGACCAAGGTAATTCACTCTATTAAGCCGTAAAAGGAAACAAAATATGGCAGATACCGATTATACTTCTGACGGCGGTTTAAAGGCGCTGGCACCAAGCCAATTGACTACAGACAGCACCGCGGTTCCCGGCACCAGCACGATTAACATTGGCGGTCAAAAGATCAGCACTAAGGGGCCCGTTCAGGGCGGCGAGCTTTTAAAGGCCATGGAAGAGGAGTACGCACGTAGGGTACCAGACAACTTTTTAGGCCGCTTTAACAGCGTTGTAGAAGGCCTTAAAGACGCCGTGGCAGCCACTTCTAAGGATCCCGGTTCTGCCATGGCAGCACGTGACCAAGAAAAACGCCTGCAACAAGAAAGCCTGTTCCAAATGCGTTCTCAAATGGCCGCGTTGCGGGGCCAAATGATGCAGCAGGAAAACACTAACAAATACATGACCGGCGCTGGCGCAGGCACAGCAGCCGCTCCCCAAGCTGGCGCTCCCCAAGGCGGTCAGCCTGCTCCCCAAGCTGGTGATCAAGCTGGCGCTCCTCAAGCCGGTGGATCTCCTTCAGATCTTCTTGTTAACAGCCTGCCGCCTCAATTGCAAGGTTACGGCCAGTTATTGGCCTCTCAGGGTGATTGGCCTACGCTTGCCAAAATGGCGCAGGATACACACATCCATAAGACCGACCTGCAAAAACAAATGGAGTATGTCCAAAGTTTGCCGCCCGGTCCGGAAAGAACGCGTGTCGAACGCCAAGTATTGGAAAAGACATTCGGCACATACGAATACGTCAACGACAAGGGCGAAACCACACGTTACACTTTGGGCGGTCCTAATGATCCGTATTTGAGCAAAACCGCTGCATCCCAAGGCGCTCCCGCCGCCGGTATGCCAACACCTCAAGGTGCTGCTGTGCCTGCCCCTCAAGGAGTTCCCGGTGCTGCTATGCCCGCTTCTCAAGGGGTTCCTAATGCCGCTATGCCTGCTCCTCAAGGTGCTGGTGCGCCGACACCAGTTCCCCAAGGTGCTGCTCGACCAGCCCCAATAGCCGCCGTGCCCTCAGCTAATGCTGCACCTTTGGTAGCTGCCCCTCCTGCCGCTGCACCAGTTCAGCCCAAACCTGCTCCGGTTTCAGCACCAATGGCCGCTGCACCTGTCCAGATGACTCCGACTCCAATGGCCGCGGTTACAGCGCCCACTGGCGGTGGTGGTGCTGGCGGCGCTAACATCCCCATGCCCCAATTTAAACCGACGCCTGTTGTGCCCGGTAAAAATGATGATACCGGTTTGCCTAACACCGCAACGCCCGGAACTACGCAATATATTGAACAGCGTAAAAAGAACTTGGAAGCTGCAACAGAAATTGCAAAATCTGCAGCAACAAGACAACAAGAAGTTCAAGGCACTTTGATTACGCAGGGTAATCAAGCCGCCTTGGAACGCGAAACAAACCGCCAACGCATTAATTTGGAAACTGAATCAGAAGCACCCAAGGCATCAAATAAGATTTATGGTGAGCAGTACGCCAAGGTCCCAGAACAAAAGCAACAAGCGGTTGACACCATCGCGGCCGCAAATCGCCTTATTAACATAGCGAATGACCCCGAAGGTGCTAAGTTGATGAGTTACTTCTACGGCGGCAATAAGGCTGCTTCTGCCATAACCCAAGGTGCTAGTGCGCTAACCTTTGGTGCGTTGAAGCCTGAAGTGTTCCAAAACTTAATTGCCTCAACTACGTTTACACCTGAACAACGTACAAAATTGGCTGACATTCAAACTGACGCAGCCAAGCTGGGTATTGAATATACCGCGCAAATGTTCAAGGGCGCACGTTTGGGTATCGGCCTTGAAAAATTGGGCCAACAAGGTAAGGGTGTTAGCCCGGATTACACCGCAGCAACTAATAAGTTGTACGCCCAAATTACTCGGGATAACGCCCAGTTTGTTGTGGATAACCACAACTATTTCCGTGATAGTTGGCAAAAACAAAATCCCGGAAAAACTTGGGGCGACTATATCCAGTCTAAAGATTACGATCAAAAGTTGGATCAACATCTTGCAAAAGAACAAGCTATTACATCAGGTACTCCAATTGTAATTAAGAAGTTTTCGCCCGATGAGGCTGTTGCTGCGGCTAAAAGCAGTAAGTTTGACAAATTTATTAAGGCACGATAATTATGGCCGAACAGTATTTTGACGTAGACGCAGCATTAAAAGAACCGGATACTACGCCGGCTGAAGTTGCCGCCCATCTTGCGCAACTTCATAATGTTGACCGCGATGCATATCTAAAAGAAGGTTTATCGGACGCAGAATTTTTAAACGAATTCAAACATAAATCGTTACCCGGCGCAACAACCGAAGGCCCGCAGCAAGAAGTTCCAGCGGTCAGTAACGTAACCAATGCAGCATTCGGCGCTCTTGGCGCTGCGGTGCCAGCGATCGCTGCTGGTGGATTCCGGCGTTTGGCTGGAACCCCAGCGCCTGCGCCAACCCCCGCACCTGCTGCGGCACCTGCGTTTACTTATGAAACGCCTGAACAGGTGCGTCAGCGTGTGATTGCTACAGGCCAACCACCTCGCCCACAAGGCCCAGAAGATGTGGTGAATTGGGCCATGGGCAAAGATCCAAAAACCGGCGGCCAATATAGCCGTGGTTATCTTGGCGGCACCAGCATGGCGCATGAAGCTGATTTACACGCCCAAGCGGATGCCTTGGAAGCCAAGAACCCCGGCTATAAAGTCAAACAAGGCACGTCAAACTTGTTGATTCCGCAAGCCGATTATGATCGGGATGTTGCGCAAAAAGAAGCCGCACGAAAAACTGCTGTGGCCGACTTAAACAACAAAGCCAAAATGGCTGCGGAATTACGTAGCCAACGTTTAACTCAAATCCAACCAACGATGCCCGGTAAAATTGCATCTGCGGTTCAATCTGGATTACAAAGTGCCTCCGAGTCGCCCACGCTGAAACGCGGCGCTGTTGGTTATAACGTTGGTGATTATCTGCAGGCACAAAATCCGTTTGAGAAAACTGTTTCAGCGGTTGGCGCCAGCGCACCCATTATTGCGGCCGGCGCTAAAAAGGTACTGCCTGCAAGGTTTAAACCAATTGCCGACTTAATTGGCACTGGCGCCAGTGTGGCCGCACCCGCAATTAATTACCTCGAACGTAAATTTACTACGCCCGCCGAACCTGAACAACACGCTGAAGGCGGCCAGATTCAGGGGTACGCCGGGGGAAAGTTGGTGCAACAGGGACTTAGTTTTTTAGAACGTAACGCCCCTGAAATCAAAAACGCGGTCGGTTCCATTTTTACACCGCGGCCAACACAAATTGTAAGGGCCAGCGAGGCCCTTGCACCGCACGAAGGCAAATATTTACAACTGACACAATCTGATAATTTTGGTGTTCATGACGGCCGTATGGGCGGCAACCAGTTCCCAAATTTCCAAAACATTAGCCCGCTGCATCAGGCAAATAATGTTGTTTGGATGAATGACGCCGAAAAACATGCTCAAGACATTGTTAACCGTGGCGGCGATAAAAACATTTGGTCAACATATATTGGCGCACCGGACCAATTAAAGTCCAATAAAACAGTTACTAACGATATTTTAGAAAATCATTATGCTCGGGACTTAACTCCGGATCAGATTGATTTAATTAATAACCGTATTGCCACAATGCGAGCGGGAAAAAATAAGACGTTGGTGTTTCCGCAGCCTTTTGATATTCGTGATAAATTTGCTACGCAAGAATTGGGTACTGATACTTTTGCCCGTCGCGCAGCTTTGGCAGATATATTGGGCACCGGCGAAGGTGTAGGTAAAACTAAAAGCGGGATAGCTCTACCAAATTACGAAGATATTTTGCAATCACACCGCGATCCATTAACTGAGGGTGCGCCAACAAGTTCCATTGGTACTCGTTTGTTTAGTGTGGATAAAGACACCCCTGCGTTTTATACCAAAGACTATCACCCCGATTATGATTGGGCAGTTACTGGTAAAGACCAAGGCGTTCAATTTGCCCCCGTGCCTCAAAACATAATGGTTCCTGATTGGTATAACGAATATAAATCGCGTTTTCCAAACAGAGACCCCCATGGAAATGCTTGGTTCTCGTATCCAAAAAATCCTCAATTCATTTCTGAAGATTATTTGCGCAGTATGGAAGACGCCGGCCATGCTGAAGGCGGCCACATTGAAGGCTACGGTGGCGGCGGTAAGATTGGCATACTTGAAGGAATTGCGAGTCTAGCAAAAAAAGTGCTGCCCGCCACTGAGCGGGAAGCCAATTTGGCTAAATACATAGAAAGCAGCAAGGTACAAACTCCAATGTACCATGGCACCTCCGCCGATATTACACAATTTAAACCCGGCACCTCAAACGCAACCTTCGTAACATCCAACCCGGATTTTGCAAAGCGATTTTCCTATGACAGCCAAGATAAGTTAACAAATAAAGCTGTTATGGCTTTGGATCCTGATGCCAAAAAAGCCATGATGGATCAAGCTGAAAAATTAGCCAAGCAGAAGAAAACATATTCTGGCGATGAGTTGAACTATATGGTTCAGCAACAGTTACCAACTGGGCCTAACGTCATGCAGGTTCATGTTAACGCTAAAAATCCTTTTGATTACGAAAACCCCGCCCACGTTGAAGCGGTATTGGGTAAAATGGATCCTAAGGAATGGGATGTAAACATGATGCGACGGCTGTTGCAAAACCCAACGGGTAATTGGGCCCAAGTGGAACAGCCACACGTACAACAGGCAATTAAAGATTTAGGCCATGATTCATTCTATGTTAATGAAGGCGGCGAAAAGAATCTAGGCCTTTATAACCCAACACAAATTAAATCTGCCACTGGTAACGTTGGTACCTTTGATCCCACAAACCCCGACATTACCAAAAAAGCCGGTGGTATGATCCACGCTTACAAAGAAGGCGGCCATGCCACACCGGCTTGGCAACGGTCCGAGGGTAAAAACCCCGAAGGTGGCCTGAATGCCCTTGGTCGTGCTTCGTACAACCGCGAACACGGCGCCCACCTAAAAGCCCCCCAGCCGGAAGGGGGCTCTCGTCGGGACTCATTTTGCGCCCGGATGGAAGGGATGCGTGAAAAACTTACGTCGTCCGAAACCGCCAAGGATCCGGACTCACGGATTAACAAATCCCTGCGTAAGTGGAAGTGTTAATTATTTTCTAAATATTTTATTAATAATCGTAGTTCGTTTAATGTAGCGTCATTTTTAATTGTATTGGCGCGATGGCTAATTATTCTACAGTTTGTTTTTAAATAGCCTTTTTCTGGAATTATTCGGTCAATAGACGGGTTATTTTTTCCTTCGGAAAAAGGTATATCAAAAACCGGACAAGAAGTCTTTAAATTTTCGTAAAACCATTCTTTATCTAAATCAAAGGGTAAATTAAACTTTTTTGCTCTTTGTTTTGCATTTGATAAATGGGATATATGGGGGTTGTTTTTTCTAAATGTGTTGAACATTAGTTTTTCACATTCTTTGCAACCCCTATAATACTTTTCATTGGACCGTTTATAAAATTCAAAAATTGGTTTATCGATTTTACATTTGTAACATACTGTCATAATTACCTCCAAACATCTACACATATTAATGCAAATGTTTGGACAAATTCGCCTTATTTTTGATAGCGGCTTCCAAACCAACCTTCGGCAGCTAATGGTATATCTGGGGCCCAACTCGGGGTAGTTGTGACAATTTTTACAACATCTTTTAAACTTTTTTCCGCTGTGTCTTCGGGAACTACCAGAAGAAATTCATCATGGATCAAGTTAACCACTTCATAACCGGCGTTTTCAAGACGAATAAGTCCTTCGGCAAGAAAATCTCTGGCGGTTCCCTGTACTCCGGATTGGAAGATGCTAGAGCCAATAAGCTGATTCCTACCCCATGCTCTGGTGTAAGTGTTCTGGCTGCTAATAACAACCCCGGGCTTTTGAGCACCCCACGGTGTAGTGACCATATCCACCTCGGGGCGCTGCCAACAAATTAGCCGCTTGCTGGGTAACTGCATCCATAGCGCATCTTTGGCAACCTTCATGACCAGCTTGCGGCCGGCGTCAAATGGCTCACCGGGGTTTTGGATTGCCTGAATGGCTGCATGCTCACACAGCGCCCATAGGTTCTTAACCTTGCTGTATGAGCTACGATAGTTATCCACCGCGTTCTTGGCCTGCGCCTCGGTCAGCTTGACCCCCATCCCTTCGGCGTACTTAACCAGCCCCTTGGCGCCTTGGCCGAAAAGGGCGCCAAGAACTGCAGATTTGGCTACTTGCCGCTGGTCCTTGGTTACCTCTTCGTAGGGCACGTTATAGAGGCTTTCAGAGGCAAATACCTTGTACTCATCCAGCCCCTTGCGGAACAGCTCTACCTTGTCTGCTTGCCCCGCCAAGTACACACCCACTCGATTTTCGATCGAGCTAAAATCGACATCCACGAAGGCCTCTCGTCGGCCAGCTTTAATTGCACTTCTAACCAATGAAGAGAGTTCTCGCATTGTGCCAACTCCGTCCCCAAAGACTCGTGGAATTGCGTCCTCAATCTGCTGATCGCTAAGAGTGGGACGAGCAATATTTTGTAAATTAAGTCCGCCACGCGAAGCCCAACGGCCAGTAGACGCGCCGTGATAGACCAATGTATTTCGAATTCTTCCATCTCGTTGCACCTCCAACATTTTTGCGTACTTTGCCACGCTGGTTTGGCTGCCCTCTTGGCGTAGCTCCAGCGCACGTTTAACTTCTGGCTTCAAGTTGCCGGCCGCCAGTTTGGCCGAAACCGTCTTTTCTGTCAGGTCTTCCAGATTGGCGCCGCGGTCGTTCAACCACGCCAGCAATTTGGCCCGCTCAGAGGGCTTGCAACCGGTCAAGGCTAGGGTAGCATCATCGATCTCTTTTTGGGCGGCTTCTACGGCCTTTACGGCGTTCTGAAGCTCATTCGGATCGACTGGAACACCCCGCAGGTTGATGCGCTGGGTTAGCTCCCAAACTTTCTGCTCGTCGGCGCTGAGTTTGCGCAGGTCTTTGACGATCGACATTTCTGTCTTAACGTCTTGTACGCAGTATGCGTACAGTTTGGTCAACAGATCGGGGTCGTCATTAAACTCGCCCTTGCGGTCGGGTTTGCATAATTTTTGAATCAGCTTAGACCCGATGGGGTCTTTTTTATGGGCCGAATCCATGAAGGTGCCGGCGTCATCCAAACCTTGCGGTATGTTGTTGGCCGCGGCAATTGCCATAGAGTCAATCACCTGCTCCAGCTTCAACGGCGGCCAGCCGTACTTAGGCACACAGACACAGTTCCAGATTGCGTATTCAAACATGCAATTCCACCCTTGGATCTTGCCGCCATTTCTGACATGATCTAACAGGGCGTTGGGGTGTTTATCGACCCGTACATTCTCCGGCGTAGTGCCGTATGCAATGCACAATATTTCTGTGCTGGGGTCATTAGCGTACACGTCAAGGCCAACATCTTTCAGTTCGGCGCGGCTGCGTGTTTCAAAGTCGATCGAGTAAATCATAATGCTCCTATGGCAGGCTGACGTATCAGCGGTTTGAATATGTCGGTACTTATTGCTAAGTACCGACAGTTTAATAAAAGGTGGGGTACTCGCTGCGTCTGGTGTCTCTTTATGTGCCCTGTCTAGAACAAGTAACCAGCATCCGCTTTCCCCCCTAAACTCAATTATACGCTATTTCTTAACTCCCAATGAGTAATCTTGTGGCAATTAGAGCAAAGCAAATCACATTTATCTAATTCTGTAACAATTTTATTCCAATCGGTGTTAACCAAATAATTTAAACTAAACTCTTTTTCTTCAGGATTTCTATGATGGAAATCATAAATATCTAAGCATTTTGATTCAATTCTGCAACGCTTACATTTGCCCCCCAAATACTCAACAGCATTAGCTTTATTATTTGCGCGTTTTTTCTTTTTTGCCGCCGACTGACATTTCCGGCACTGCGGGTTTTTGCCAGTCGGCCTGCGTTTATCATTAGCAAACTGTTCCGGGAGTTTTGTTAATGAGCACGTAGTGCAAATTTTCATATCTCGCAAACACCTGCAACGCAAGCCAGCATTTGGGCTCCTTCCACATTATCAGTGATTTCGCGGAATTCTTCCCATTTAATGATAGGCATCTTGGCTTTCAGGGCCAAATACTCTTCCTCAGTAAACTCCTCGTACGGTGCTTGGCGGTATGTCCCGCCGTCATAAGGCAAGTAAGACACGCCACTAATTTCGCCAAAGTGTTCCCATGTCCAAGCGCCCACAGCAGGCCAATCTTTCTCTTCAACCGAAATGGTGACGGAGGGCTTGTGTTCGCACCAGTGCCTTTGATACGTAAGCCAGAGGGATAGATGATTGATGGGCGTAACATCCTCTCGCGTAAGTCCGGCTGGAGCGCGTTGCG
>Ga0316227_1001013_pt1 | contig 33316 bp, 18 predicted proteins | sample TBH18019metaG_FD_206012 | JGI IMG/M metagenome (GOLD analysis project Ga0316227, IMG submission 206012) | Freshwater microbial communities from Trout Bog Lake, Wisconsin, USA - TBH18019 | ecosystem: Environmental > Aquatic > Freshwater > Lake > Hypolimnion/Profundal zone | place: USA: Wisconsin... | reverse complement strand
TCAGTGTTTGCCCATGTGATAGGTAACGCCGAAGGCGATGCGCAGATCGTTTTGGGTGTTGGAGGCGTTGTTGGGCAGGCTGGTTCGTATGTAGTCCACCTGTAGTGCGCGCACTCCGAAGCCCCGGCTCAGGGCGATATCCACGCCGCCGCCCAACTGCAGGGCAAAGGAGTTGGCAGAGGAGACAGCGCCTCCCGTTGCGGGGAAAGAGCTGTTGAAGGCATGAGTCCCGCCGAACAAAGCCTCGCCGAAGAGATGCGTGCTGTGTCCGCGTGTGGCAATGCCGCTGTAGTGCGAGATATCGTAGGTGTAGCGCGGCCCGAAGACATAGCTGACCTTGCTCAGATCCACACCCGGAGTGATATTGGAGGCGGTTACTCCGCCGAAGCTAGCCACGGCGCTGACCCCGTGATAGACCGGCACAGCAACCTCCGCGCCGGCTCCGTTCAGCCAGAAGCAGCCGCAGTTACTGGAGGCGATCTTGGCCCGCTCCAGGTTGTAGGTGAGGGCGACATCGGCTGAGACGATTCCGGGCAGCAGATTCGCATGCGCCTGTTGCGCGCACGCGACACCGGTCGTCATCAATACTGCACAGAGGAGCACACTTCCACAAATCGTACGTTGCATCTATCTCTCCTTTGTTATTCAACCGTGAGTGTGACAGTGGTGGAGTGCGCCAGCGCGCCGGAGGTCCCGGTCACAGTCACGGTGTAGGTCTGCTGCGACTGTCCGAAGAAGCCGGAGGAGTAACCGCAGCCGGTTAGACCAACCGTCGCGGCAAGACCAACCAGCAGCAATAATGCCAGCGATAGGCCACGCCCCAGCCGCTTCCCTGCACGGCGCATGCGTCCCGCGAAGGGCAACAGCAGCAGGGCAAGCGCGAACGGTGCAAATCCTTGTCCAAAGCGGTTGGCCGGTTGCAACTTCGCCGTCGATGTCGGCAGCTGAATGGTCAACGTCACGTTGGTCGATCCACTACCTGCGGCCAGAGTCGCGGGTGAGAAGGTTGCCGTCGCGCCTGCGGGCAGGCCGCTGGCCGACAGCGTAACTATCGCGGGGAAGGTGGTACTGCCCACCGGGCTCAGCGTGAATGTGTACACTGCCGTTGCCCCCGGCAGCGCGGTCAAGCTGGTTGCCGAGGCACTTCCACTGCTCACCGAGATCGCCAGATTAAAGTCCTGCACCGTGATACTCTGCGCAGCGCTGCTGACAGTAACGAAGTTGGTGTCGCCGCTATAGACCGCAGTGATGCTGTGTGTAGCGATGGACAGCAACGAGGTGCTGAGCACGGCCACGCCGTTGGTCAGGGGAACCGTGGCAAGCAACGTAGTGCCGTCAAGGAAGTTCACAAAGCCGGTGGGAACGCTGGCAGTGGAGCTGACGGTCACGGTCAGCGTCTCGTTGTTCTGGGTGAGGATCGAGCTGGCAGAGGCCGCCAGCGCATCGGTTGGCGTCGCCTTGGTGATGGTGAGGGCCGCCGGGGTGTTGGTCACCGTGTAGTTGCCCAGCTTCGAGTTGGGATCAACCAGCGTGGCCGTAATGGTGTAGCTGCCGCCCGCCGGCGAGGTGGGCGTCGCCGTAGTGCTATAGGTTGCCGTGATGCCATCGCTTCCGACAACACCGGTCAGCGTCCCGGTGAAGGTTGGGAACGCAGCGCCATAGACGCTTGTGGCCGCGTTTGCGATAACCGTGAGTGCTGCCTTATTCACCACGATGCTTCCCGTTACCTGTGTCGCCGCCGAGTAAGTGGTGTTGCCGGCCTGGTTGGCCGCAACCACGATGGTGCCCGCGCCAGTCACCGTCAATGTGCTTCCGCTGATGGTTCCCGGCCCGGAGACTACGCTGAAGGTAACTGCGTTGCTGGAGCCGCCTCCGGTTGCACTCAGCGTGATCGGCGAGACCCCATAGGTCACTGGCGTTGCAGGTGAGAAGCTGATCGTCTGCGCGATCTGACCCGCCTGTAGCGTGACCGTAATGCCTGTAGAAGCTGCGTAGTTACTGTCTCCGGCATAGGTCAGCGCAATGTTGTAGCTGCCGGCTGCAAGCGTGGACACCACCGGTACCGTAGCTGTGCCCGAGCTGATGGTTGCCGTACCCGATGCGACAGCGCTGCCGCCTGCGCTTGGCGTAATGCTGTAACCCACGCTGCCGCTGGGCGCGCTTACGCCGGTTCCGCTGTACTGGCCGGTCACGCTGACCGGTACACTTCCCGCCGTGTTGACCGTCACCAGCACCGGCTGTGCTGTCGGCCCGGTTAGCGTCGAGCTGGCCTTGCCCACCACGATTGCCGAGGCATACGATTCCGCGACCGCGTTGAAGTTGCTGTCCGCCGCCGTAGCAGCAGCATAGGTCTGCGACCCGACCAAAGCTGTAGTGCTGAAGGTGGAGACACCGCTCGCCGGTGTGGAAGTGGGCGACAGTGTAGTGGTGTTGTCGTAGAACGTAACTGCACCGGTGGGCGAACTGCCGCCTGCGCTGGTGATCGAGGAGGTGGCCTTGATCGTCACTGGCTGGCCGTAGACCAGCGTAATGGGCGATGCCGTTACCGTCAGCGTGGGACTGGCCTTGATGTTTGTCAGTGAGAAGCTGGCCGCCGTTGTGACGCCGGTTGCCTTCGCGCTCACCGTATAGGCGGTGCTGCTCGCCGTGCCGTTCGCCGTCGCCGTCACCGAGCAGGTGCCCACGGGAGACGTCGTGGATGTTGTGCAGGAGGAGGACAGCGAAGCACTGGCCCCGCTGGTGGGGGGCGTGAACGTAACTACGTTACCGCTGATCGGATTGCTGAAGGCATCCAGCACCTGCACCATCAGGGGATTGGTAAACGCCGCGCCGATCACCGCACTCTGGCCTGTGCCTGACGCCACATTCACCAGGGACGCTGTTGCCGCGCTGACCGTCACGTTCGATGAAATCTGAGAGGGCGAGCCGCTGTTGTCGGCCACGGTGATGGTCTGCACCCCGGCCGTCTTGAAGGTCACCGTGAAGGTACCCACCCCTGCCGTTAGCGACGTGCCGCTGGGCAGGACTGCTGAGCTGTCCGTCGATGTGAATTTAATGGGACCGGTGTAGTTGGTGGCCGTGCTGCCGCCGTTCAGCGCCGTTACCGTGAACGTCTGTGACGTGCCGGCCATCGTGCTCGCGACAAGCCCCGTGATGCTGAAACCAGTCACGGACGGAGCTACGCCTGTGCCAGAGAGGTTGATGACTTGCGTTCCATTTGTCACGTTCTGCGTGCTGTACGCTACGGTCAATGTGGCAGCGTTGCTGGTTGCGGTGGGCGTAAAGCTGATGGGCAGCGTGCAACTTGCACCTGCAGCGAGTGTCTGCGGTGTACTGCTGCTAGGCGTCAGCAGCGGGCAAGTACCCGAACTGGTGCTGTTGAGCGAGTAGCTGGCGGGCACCGAACCCCCCAGTGCCGGGTTTGTACCCGTGGTGGGAACTGTGAAAGTCAGAGCAGATGTGCCGTTATTGGTCAGTGTAAAGGTGTGGGGGCTGTCAGAACTGCTTTGGCCTACATTGCTTGTGGAATAGGTGTAATTGTAACTGGGCTGCGCCGACTCAATCTCAGTTACGGTTGAGAATGCACTGGCATAATATAGATTGCCGTTGGAGTCCAGCTTTACATAAGTAGGATGGCTGACATTTGAGAGAAGTGTCGTAACACAGCTTGCGTTTGTGCAAGTGACAGGAAGCTTTTTCAGAGTTGAGTCACCGTAACCTGTTACATAGAGATTTCCTTTGTTGTCGGTCGCCACGCCATAGGGCGAACTAAATCCGCCGCCAAGTGTTGATACACAGCTGGCGCTGGTGCAGTTGGGCGTCATCATATAGAGAGCATTGGCTGCGCCATCTACAACATAGACATTGCCACTGGAATCCACCGCGACTCCAGAAGGGCTACTAAAGGCAAATGTTCCACCCAGCTTTGAGACACAACTGGCGCTGGTGCAGTTGGGTGTCAACATCAAGATAGTCCCGTATAAGCCATCAACGACGTAGAGATTGCCACTACCATCGACGGCAATATCCTGGGGACGACCGTAGGAATAACCCAAACCGGGTTTGGTGTAGCAACTTGTACTGTTGGTGGCGGCGCAAGCAGGAGTGATCATGTAAAACACGCCGCTCAGGGGAAATGCTACGTAGAGGTTCCCGGCACCGTCGATAGCCAATCCAAATGGCCGGTTATAGGTAGTATTTATCGTATTAAGGCAGCTCGTTGTCAGGCAACCTGACGGCACCTCAGATAGGGTAGTGCTGCCTTCATTCGCAACATAAACATTCCCATTGCCATCGATCGCAAGACCTACAGGATCTGTAAATTGTCCTCCACCCAGAGAGACCGTCGATGACGGCGCAAAGATCTGTGGCCCCACGCCTGAGCCACTCACGTAGACGGTGGCGAGCACATTGGGCGTAGGCGTGGCATTGTCCAGAATCTGCACCGCGCCCATGCGGAGTCCCGTGGCAGTGGGAGTGAACGTGACATCCAAGGTGCAGGTGGTGGTAGCGGAGTAAACACCGGTATGGCAGAGCGTTCCACTGCTGTCATTGGTAAGGGCCTTGAAGTCAAGGTTGGTCGCGCCCAGAGTTAGATAATTGATCGCGCCAATGGCGGTGGAGCCGCTGACGCTAAAGGTCAGCGTCTGTGCTGCGCTTGTGCTGCCTAACGCCGTGCTGGGAAAGGTCAACGGACCAACCGTGCCTGTCTGCGTCACTGGCGCTGTGGCCAACGCGGGCACGGCTGCACACAAGGCAAGCAGGCACACCGTCGCTAGCTTTACCAAAGTGGAATTTGTGGGCTTGGAAACAGCGTAAGGGCGATTAGGAGCAAGGGTGCGCTTAACCGCGCACAGATACTTCAATATCTGGGACAAGGTTTTCTCCAACACAACACAGTGGGGGATGCTCAACGAGTCGGTTCCATATAGATGATTCAGGTAGTTCGAGGATGCAGGTTATTTTCATGCCCGATGAGGAGTGTCGCACTTATTAATCCACTGAATGTTCTGCGAAATCCGAAGCTAGATGAGTTAGCCGCGTTTTTTTACTCATACAGATTTTTAACTCACGCTCGCGCAGCCAGGTAAAGATCACGGGCGTCACGATGAGCACATGCAGCAATGAACTAAGCATTCCACCCAGCACTGGAGCAGCGAGTGGACGCATGAACTCCGCACCGGTGCGTGTGGACCAGAGCAATGGCAGCAAGCCAGCCACCACCGTTGCGACCGTCATCACCTTGGGGCGAAGGCGTAGCAGCGCTCCCTCCATCACAGCGCTATGCAGGCCGGCGATTGTCAGTTGACCGTCTGCCGCGATGCGACGCGCGACCGCCTCGTTGAGATAGATCACCATTACGACGCCGGTTTGTACGGCAGTTCCGAAGAGCGCAATGAAGCCAACCCATACTGCTACTGAGAAGTTCAAGCCCAGCAGTTTGACCAGGAAGACACCGCCGCTGAGTGCGAACGGAACAGCCAGCAAGACGTGTGCCGCTTCCTTCGCGGAGTTGTAGGTGCGATAGAGCAGTGCGAAGATCACCAGTAGAACCATGGGAATTACTAACTCCAGCCGTTTGCGCGCGCTGATCTGGTTCTCGTACTGGCCGCTCCACTCCACGTAGTAGCCCGGCGGCATCTGCACCTGCTGAGCCACTGCTCGCTTGGCCTGATCGACGAATCCGCCGACATCGCGACCACGAACATTCAGAAGCACGGCCCCGCGCAGCAGACCATTTTCGCTGCTGATCATCGATGGCCCCATGGTAGTGTTGATCTTCACCACCTCGCTGAGCGGTACCTGCGCGCCATTGCTGCCGGTGACCAGGACCTCACCAAGCTGCTGCGGGTTTTCGCGGAAGTCGCGTGCATAGCGGACGCGTACCGGAAAACGCTGACGGCCCTCGATAGTGGTAGTCAGATTTTTTCCGCCGATGGCGGTTTCGATCACGTCCTCTACATCGGCCACATTCAATCCATAGCGGTCCGCCGCCGCGCGGTCCACAGTCATCTCCAGATACGGCGCGCCTGTGGTGCGTTCGGCGTACAGATCGACTGCATCCGGAATCCGCTGCACAACCTGCTTGATCTCCTCCGACATCTGCTCGATCACACGCAGGTCCGGACCGAAAACCTTGATGCCAATCTGCGTGCGTATGCCGGTAGAGAGCATGTCGATGCGATTGCGGATGGGCTGAGTCCAGATGTTGGTGACGCCGGGAATCTGTAGCTCATTATCCAACCGCGCCAGGATTGCATCTTTCGTCAATCCCTTCGGCCACTGGTCCTTCGGCTTGAAAGTGATGGTGGTCTCGCTCATGTTGACGGGCGCTGGATCCGTGGATGTCTCGGCGCGGCCTACCTTGCCCACCACCATTGCGACCTGAGGATCGGCGGAGATGATCGCGTCCTGCTGGCGAAGAATCTCGGTCGCCTTAGACAGAGAGATGCGCGGATCAGTGATAGGCATGAACAGTGCCGTCTCTTCATCCAGTGGTGGCATGAACTCCGATCCAATTGTTGTGGCCGTGTAGAGTGCGGCACAGAAGAGGGCCAGCGCGGCAGTTAGCGTGATTGCGCGATGGCGCAGCGCCAAACTTAATGTGGGCCGATAGAGGGCGCGCAGTACACGCATGATAGGGTTTTCATCCTCGCGATGCAGCTTACCGCGAATAAGAAATGTGCAGAGCACCGGTACCAGTGTGATGGCCATAATGGTGGAGCACAGCATGGCGAACGTCTTGGTAAACGCCAACGGGTGAAACATCTTGCCTTCCATGCCGGTCAGCGCAAAAACGGGAACGAAGGCCAGAATGATAATAACCATGGCGAAGGAGATGGGCCGGCCCACAAGACGTGCGGCATTCAGGGTGATCTCCCAGATGTATTCGCGATAGTTGCCATGCTCGTGTTCATACTCTTCGGCTTGACGGATTACGTTTTCCGTCATCACAATCCCTGCATCCACCAGTACTCCGATGGCGATTGCGATGCCGCCCAGCGACATGATGTTCGACGAGATATCCATCCCTCTCATGAACAGAAACGCACCAAGTACGGCGAGTGGCAGTGGAATAGTGACCACAAGAATGCTGCGGAAGTGCCAGAGAAAGAGGATGTGTGCCAGCGTGACCAAAAGAATCTCTTCGATCAGCGCATGACGCAGCGTATCCACGGCGTGATCGATGAGAATGCCGCGATCGTAGAACGGGATGATCTTGACGCCGGCGGGAAGGCCCGGCTGGATTTCGTCAATCTTCTGCTTGATGGCAGCGATCACCTCGCGCGCATTGGCTCCATAACGGATGACAACAACGCCGCCGACGGCCTCCTTGCCATCTTTATCAAGCACGCCGCGACGGAACTCCGGCCCGAGCTGCACACTGGCAACATTGCCAACCGTGACCGGCGTGCCGTTATACGCGCCGAGTGAGATGTCTTCGATGTCCTTTAGTCCACCGATTAGCCCAATGCCGCGCACCATATCTTCGGTGCTGCCCACCTCCATTACCTTCGCGCCGACGTTGTTGTTGCTGCGTTCGACTGCGCCCACCACATCCTTCAGTGCAATGTTGTAGGCGCGCAGCTTCATGGGATCAAGGTCGACCTGGTACTGCTTCACGAAGCCGCCAACACTGGCCACCTCCGCAACACCGGGCACGGAGTTGAGCTGATACTTGATGAACCAATCCTGCAGCGAGTGCAATGTGCCGCTGTCGTATGGGCCCTCCACCGTATACCAGAAGACCTGACCCACGCCGGTTGCGTCCGGTCCCATCATCGGTGTCACGCCTGCAGGAAGGAAGCTGCCCGCAAGGCTTAGTCGCTCCAGCACGCGCGTGCGCGCGAAGTAAATGTCCACCGAATCCTCGAAGATGACATTCACCATCGAAAACCCGAAGGCAGACTGTGAACGCACCGTTCGTACATGCGGCAAGCCTTGCAGATTGACCGTCAGTGGATAGGTAATCTGGTCTTCCACCTCCTGTGGGCTGCGGCCAGCCCAGTCAGTGAAGACGATGACCTGGTTCTCGCTTAGGTCGGGGATCGCATCGATCGGCGTGCGTAGCAGCGCCCAGTAGCCACAGCCCGCCAGTACGGCGTAGGCGATCAATACCATCCAGCGGTTCTTGAGCGAGAACTCGATCAATTGGTTAATCATGGCCGTCTCCTACTTCGCGCTCAGGTGCGTGTGGAACGTTGCGATCACTACGCCGTTTCTGCTCGCTTCGACGGTCACACTCCACGAGCCCGACATCCCCGGCTGTCCCTTGCCCACATACATCTGCTTGCTAACTGACCACGGCAACTCGAACGTGCTCTTCATCTCCGGCATTCCCATGGACGGCATCGCAGGCATCACCAGAGTCACTGTGACATGCGCGTCGGTGATCGGCTTGCCATCTGGTCCAGCTACAGCGGCGCTAAAGACGTTATCTGAGCCTGCTTTCAGAGGCGTGTCAGTTTGCAGATTGATCTTTGCTGTGGGTGCGGCGCTGCTTCTCGATGCTGGGGATGAAGCGGAAGCACTCGCGGCAAACTCCTTCGATCCGCCATACATCCCAGACATGCCACTGCTGAGGTGCGCCTGCGAATCGATCAGAAAGTTTCCGCTGAGCACCACCATGTCGCCCAGTACAAGGCCGCTGGTTACCGGGAAGAGATCGTCGGAAGGCATGCCAACTGCTACTTCGCGCGCTTCAAACACGCCGTTGGGACGTGCCAGATAGACGATCTTCCGCGACCCTGTGTCGAGCACCGCAGAGCGTGGCACAACCACGGATTGGGTTGCAGCGCGGCTGACGAATGTGGCGTTGATAAACATGCCGGGCAACAACCTCATACTCGGATTGGCCACATGCACATGTACCGGAACGGTACGCGTCTGCGGATTGGCCACCGGTTCAATGAAGTCCACATGGCCATGCAGTGTACGGTTGGGTAGTGCCTCTGATGTGATCTCTACCTCCTGACCACTGCGAATCTGCGGTAATTGGTCTTCGTAGACATCGGCCTTGATCCATACTTGGCTGAGATCGGCAACGGTGAAGAGCGTATCGCCCGCATTCACATACTGTCCCTGCGTCACCTTTCGTTCCACTACGCTTCCCGACGCAGAGGCATAAAGCGTAGTGTGCGGCACACCACCCGCTTCAGGCGCCTCTATCTGCTCTTTATTGACTCCCCATAGCTCCAGCTTGCGCTGGCTCGCGTTCACCAGCGCATCAGCCTGCGCGCGTGCACCGGCATCGTCGGAGTCGCGCAGTTGCTTGCGGTTCTCCTGGGCCAGCCGATAATCCTCCACGGCTGTTGCTACCTCGGGGCTGTATACATCGGCCACTGCCTGACCGCGTCGCACACTCTCGCCGGTGTATTGCACATACAGCTTGTCCACGCGCCCGCTGATGCGCGCACTCACCGCTGCAAGCTGCGCCTCCGGCTGCTCCACACGGCCAAACGCATCGATGTCCGTCTTCAACGCCGCCGTGCGAACCTCTGCAACTTGTACGCCCGCCGCCGTAATTTCTGCGGGAGTCAGCTCCAGCGTCGTGCCCGGTTGCGTTCCCTGGTCTGCGTCTGATGGCACAGTTGACACAGACTGCTTCATCGCCCTCATAGCCGACGATGACGTCTCCGCAGCGTAGGTATGGTGTCCACTGACGATCAGAATCGCAGCCGCAAGCACGGCGACAACCAGTCCTGTTGCGGTTCCGATTACGAATAGCTTCTTTTCCTTGATGGTCATTTGCTTGTCCTCTCGATGCTGAAGTTGGGAATGTCATTGCTGGATTGGGCCGATGGAATGTTGGGTAAAGCCACGCCAATCGCACGCTCCAGTTGTGCGCTGCCCGCGTCTTCTTCCGCTAGAGCCTTGAATGTGTCGTTGCGAATCTCGAGTAACAGGTTCTGGCTGTCGATCAGATTGGTGAACTCGCCGCGATTGTTCTGGTACGCAGCCGTCGACGCCTTGAAGGCGGCCTCAGCCTGTGGCAGTAGCGTGTCGCGATAGAGCTTCCCACGTCGTTGTGCGGATTGCACAACAATCTCTGCCTGACGGATTTCAAGAAACACCGAGGACGTGCGTGCATCCAATTCAGCCTGAGCCACATCGGTCGTAGCGTCGGCCAGCTTTGCCTCACCATCGTGGCGTGCTCGATTAAGTGACGGAAGATTCATGCTGATCTCGGCCATGTACGCAGTTCGAGAGATGGAGCCGGTCGGCATCAGCATCACTCCCGCGGCAACCGTAAGGTCGGGTTTCATCGCTAGCCGCGCCAACCGTCCCTCGTCGCTGGATTTCGTAATCTGTTTGCGCAGTGCGGCAAGCTCCGGGCGATGCTCGATGGCCATCTGCTTTAGGGCTTCGATGGGTGGCAGCGTCTGGGAGCTTCGATAACTGCCCACGATCTCCACCGCCTCATCGGGCGAGCGGCCTATCAACTCATTCAATAGCGCGCGCGCGTCATCGCGCTCCTCATCCAGTTCAATCATGTGCTCACTCAGCCGCGTCAGTGCCATCTGTGCGCGCAACACATCCACCTGCGGTGCCTTTCCGGTGGTGTACTCCGCCAGCACTGCAGAAAGTGCCTGGTTCAACACGACAGCCTGCTGGTTGTGTAGCTTTCTCTCATCGGCGTTACGCAATAAAGCGGCACAAGCCTCACGCACACTGGCTGCAACCTGTTGCCGTGTGCTTTCCAACTCATCCCTGGCCGCATCCAAATCGTCTACGGCGATCTTGCCGCGCAGATCGCGCTTGTCCTTGCCAGGAATAGTCTGCTGTAACGACACCATCAACTGCGCTTGATTCAGGTCCCATGGTTTACGGATCGGCGTGTCCCAATCGCGCACCATCAACATGGGATCGTCCAGGGTGCGCGCAGTCGTAGTCTTGCTCAGCGCCAGTGAGAGACGTCTCACTGCGGCGCGTATCTCAGGATTGCCTGTAAGCGCATCCTCAACCGCCTGCTCGACCGTGAGTTGTGCCGACGCAAGTGTCGCGTCTGACGCAGAAGCAATAGTCGAATCAGGAATAGATGGGAGGCCCGTTGCATACTGCCCTCGGCAACCGATAGACGATGCGATCGACAGCGCCAGCACAGCCGACGCCAAACAATAGATGTTCTTCACTCTTCAGCTCCGCACTGCTAGAAAGGAGGAGATGGCCCGGGGCGCAACATCGCGCACACCGGAGGATCACGGAGAAGAAGAATGATTTAGAGTCGCAGGTTGAAGATGCCGGGTGGAGGTGACTGTGAAGGAAGGGCCGCGGCGCTCATAAACATGCCCGTGACAGAGTTGTCACCGGCTTGCAGTGAAACCTGGACGATAGCCATTTGTGCACTACCAGAAAGGGTAGTGGTGATGACTGCAACTGGCGCCTGTGGGCTGGCTGTACAGCAGCTTGCTTTGGCAGGCACGCACGGCATGCCCATGTGTTGGCAGCAGCTATGCGCCGCGCGTTGGGCCGGAAGCACGCACGTCCCAACCGAGAGCAGCAGCACACCCATAAGGGCGACTGCAACCGCTGTCCGTTGGCCGAGTCCACACAACATGATCTCAGCCTACCATGGACACAAATTCCCGCAGTGACCTACATCACAAGATGCTTGTAGCTAGATATATTCAGGCTCCGATAGCACAAATGCATACCCGTCATACCAAAGGCAGCTATTCCGTCAGCAAACCATGCAGTATGGAAGTCGATTACGTTGAGGATTCTTAGTTCGCAAATTCTAGTCTCCCATTTTGGGCATAGTTTGAGCACAGTAAATGCATCCGTAGATACGTTGACTGAGCAAGGCATTGATTTACTTGGTGCCGGGAGGGGGGGTCGAACCCCCACGACCTTGCGATCGGCGGATTTTGAGTCCGCTGCGTCTGCCAGTTCCGCCATCCCGGCGCACTTCGATTGTAGCAGTGCGCGCCCTCTCCTATTCCCCGTGGGTTCGTCTGCAATTGCTACTCCCGCGCGCGTTTCTTCACCTCCACGTTTAGCCGCTTAATCTTCTGGTTTAGCGTGCTCAGCGGGATCCTGAAGTACTCTGCTGCCTCGGTCTGGTTCCAGTGGCAACGCTCCAGCCGGTCCGCAATGATGCGCCGCTCGATCTCCTCCATCAGGTCAAACAGACTTGCGTCAGGCCTGTGATCCAGCAAATTCGCCGAGTAGGTGTTACCGGTCAGCGATGTGGGCAGCAGGTCGCTGGTGATGGTCCGTGTGGTTGCCAGCACCACGCCGCGCTCCATTGCATTCTCCAGTTCACGCACGTTGCCAGGCCATTCGTAGTCCATCAGAATGCGCATTGCCTCGGGCGCAAGCGTTGGCACAGGCACATCGTTTTCCTCGGCATAGAAGTTCAGGAAGTGTGCGGCCAGTAGTGGAATGTCCTGCCTGCGCGCGCGTAGAGGGGGCAGTTCCATGCAGATCACGTTCAAGCGATAGAAAAGATCTTCTCGGAATCGCCCCTCCTGCACCGCCAGTTTCAGGTCGACATTGGTGGCTGCGATGATGCGCACGTCCACCTGAATCTCCTCGGTCCCACCCAGGTGCATGAAACGCCTATCCTGCAACACGCGCAGAATTTTGGCTTGCATGTCCATACCCATGGTGCCGATCTCGTCCAGAAACAGCGTGCCTCCGTTGGCTACCTCAAACAGACCCTTTTTGGCCGCAACCGCCGAGGTGAACGCGCCGCGTACATGGCCGAACAGGGTTGACTCCAGCAGTTCCGACGGCACCGAGCCTGTATTCACCGGCACAAACGGTTTGTTGCGGCGCGGCGAGTTGGCGTGCAGCGCCTTGGCAATTAGTTCCTTGCCCGTTCCGCTCTCGCCCTGCACCAGCACCGTAGACCGGCTGGGCGCTACCTGTGCTACCAGGTCGAACAGGCGCAGCATCGGCTCACTCTTTCCCACAATGTTTTCGAAGTTGTAGCGCTGTTTCAGTGCGCGCTTCAGTTGTACCAGCTCTTCTTCCGCACGATGTCGCCCGATGGCCGCGCGTATGTCCGCCAGCAGTTTCTCGTTGTCCCAAGGTTTCTGGACAAAGTTCTCCGCACCGGCGCGAATCGCGTCCACTACGTTCGATACTTTGCCATACGCCGTAATCATGATCACCGGCAACTGTGGTTGCATCTCCAGTATGCGTGGCAGCAGATCGATGCCGCTCTCTCCAGGTAGCGCCAGATCCAGAAGCAGAAGGTCGAACTCATTGGCCGCCAGTTGTGCCAGGCCGGTCGGCCCATCCACAGCCAGCGTCACCTCGAAGCCTTCCAAACTTAGCAGTGCTTCCAATGATTCGCGGATCGCCAGTTCGTCATCCACGATCAGCACGCGCGCTGGCCCAACGACTCGCGCATCGGCACCCACTAGTCGTGGTTCAATCGCCCCATCGTTCCTAGCTACTGTCGCTTCCGCCATGGATGCCCTTTCCTCTTCCCGTGCATCCGATTCCACTTCCGGATTCAGGTTCATCTCAACTCACCGATCTATACAGGTACCGTACGCTTTGCTTCAACGACGGCTGCATCCGCAATCTCTGTATCCGCCGGTACAGCAACAAACTTACTCGCTCCCGCCGCTGGAAACTCTAACCGGAAGGTTGTTCCTACCCCTACTTCGCTCTCCACCTGCATCTTGCCCCCGTGTTCCTGCATGATGCCATAGCTCACTGCAAGACCCAAGCCGGTGCCCTTATGCTGTCCATTGCCCGGTTTGGACTTGGTGGTAAAGAACGGGTCGAAGATACGATGCAGATGTTCCTGTTCGATCCCGTCGCCGTAGTCCTGCACCACGGCCGTCACACGGCCCGCCCTGTGCTGAGTGGCGATTCGAATCCGTCCATTGGGGGATCCATGCATGGCGTCCCGCGCGTTCAGTAGCAGGTTCAACACTACCTGCTGTAGCTTGCCTTCGTTGCCCTGTATGCGCGGCAGCACGGCATCCAGCTCCGTCTCTACTTGGATCTGCCCTGTCTTGAACTGGTGATCCACCAGCGTCAGCGTGTCCAGCAACAGCTGGTTCAGGTCAATCGAGCTGAACTCGCTGCTCCCTGTTCGCGAAAAATTCAGCAGCCCATTTACAATCTCCGACGCGCGGAAGGTCTGCTGCGTAATCTTGTCCAGCACCGGCGCCAGCCGCTTGTCCTGTTCCATCATTGGGCGCATCTGCTTGGCCAGCATCTGCGTATAGCTGCTGATCACGGCCAGCGGTGTGTTCACCTCATGCGCCACGCCCGCCGCCAGCAGACCAATCGACGACAGCTTCTCCGCCTGCGTCAGTTGTGCCTCCAACTCCAGCCGGTCAGTGATGTCGTCGACCAGAACAATCCGTCCCACTACCGCGAAGTCACGCGTCAAAAGCGGTGCAATCGCAATGTTCGCCACTCGTGTCTCGCCCGTTGGCAAAGCCAGCCGGACTTTATAGAACGTATGAGTGCCTTGTTCTCCGCGCACGCTGTCGAAGTGGGTCATGAACTCCGGCGGGAAGATCGCCCCCAATCCTTGTCCCAGCGCCTCACTCCGTGTGCGCGCGTACATAGCCTCCATCTGCGCGTTCCAGCTCTCAATCCTGTCCTCCAGGTCCACAGCAAACACCCCAATATGGATCGACTCCACAATGTTTTCGTGGAACTCCTTCAGCCGTTCGAACTCGCCAATCTTCTGCTCCAGCCGCCGATATAGTTGCGCGTTCTGGATTGCAATGCCAATGTACCCGGCCAGAGACCCCAACACCTCCACATCTTCGCTGGATAAAAAATCGCCGTCGTCCGTGCGTCCCAGGCCCAGGATCGCCACCGTGCGCGTGCCCCCGCCCTCCCGGTTGGCTACCCGGCAGGGAAGGTAGTAGTTCAGGTCCAGCAGACGTGCGCTCTTTTGCTGCGCAGCGGGTAGACGTAGTACCTGCTGCGGATTCTCCAAAAATATGTGGTCGCCAGAACCACCATGGTCGAAGTCCAGAAAGCGCACATCCAGTGCGCGCATTTCCTCCGCCTGCAGATTGCTAAGTCCGTGCGAGGCAGTCAGTTCAAAGTGGCTGTCTGGCATGGTTGCGCCGTTGTCATTGGATATACCGGTTTGCCGCGCATTGCTTTTCCCTCCGTCGTTCCCGTCGGACTCTGCTTCGCCCTCTGTCGCCAGAAAAACTGCCATTCGCGTAACCAGAAGTGTCTCCGGCAGGCGCTTCACAATAGAGTCCACCAAGGCGCGCAGATCGGTCTGCGAGTTCAGGCTGCGCCCAAAATCGATCAACGTCTCTCGATAATCGAAGCTCTTCTGGTCGAAGACACGGTCCACCTTGGCCTGAATCGCGCGCTTCAGCGGATCAAAGACCACACCCGTTACCATGATTGCCAACAATAATCCGCTGGTGCCCAGAATCGGCAGACGCGAATGTACAAACTCGCCACCCAGTGCGATCAATCCAAAGTAGAGTCCCACAATGGCCGCAGTTGCCAGCGTGTAGGTTACGCCGCGCTTGAAGATCAGGTCCACATCCATCAGGCGGTAGCGCACAATCGCCCAACTGAAGGTCAACGGTAGAAACGCCAGGAACAACAGCACAATCTTCGATAACAACGAGGGCTCCGCGAAGCCCAGTAGATAGGGAATCGCATACATCACGGTGAACGGTCCCACCGCCAGCAGGGTTCCACGCGTCAGCCACTTCAACTGCTGCCGCTCCAGAGGCGACCCGGCGCGCCGGTAGCGAGCGTAGAAGACAACTGCCGCAACCGTGTAGTAACCCGCCAGATATCCCACGCTGATCTGGTCCAGCCGGTGGCTCAACACACCCGTCGCACTCCAGCGCATCTCGGCCCACACCTGCAGACATGCAAGATACCCGCCCGGTATGTACAGAAGCGTGGGTAGCAGATGTCGCTCTAACCTGCTCCGTACACGGGCCGATGCTCCGGCATCAGCCCGGGCTGAGCCAGAGAAGCTCACTGCAAAGTGTAGGAATAATGCAGGCTGCAACATAGTCGCAAGCAAATTGCCCCATCGGATCACCAGATCGAACGTTCCCGGTTCACCCGTCGACCGGAAGGCATATAGTACGAACGACACCAGGCAGAAAATATAAAAATGCAGCGACTTGGGCGCAGTCCAGCGACGAAACAGAACATATAGTCCGATCAGCAGATATACCAGCGCAATCAGACGCGATCCATGGGCCGTGCTGCGATCCGCCGCCTCCAGATACACCGGGATTTCAACTCTCGCCGCTCCCGCCAACCCGGACGATCCCGCCTTAGGACGAACAATCGAATACGTCGCCGCGTGATCGTAGATTCCGTTGTTTGACATCGCTCGCTCCTGCGATGCCACACGCGGGGTAGCTTCGCCGTTGATGCCCTCCAGTACATCCCCGGTGCGTATCCCGAATTTGTAGGCAGGCGATGACGTAGGTACACGATCCGCCCGTAAGCCGCCCTGTACCTCCACCCACGTCACTCCATCCGTGGGAAACTCCGTGCCAAGCTCCTGAGACAAGTTGAAGCCCGCCAGAATACACGCCCCCAGCGTCGCAACGGCCAAGGCGACGGCGAGTATTCGCGTCTGAAATGCGTCTCTCATCTTGTGTATCGCAAACCAGGTAAACCCAATGCAATCGTTCCTCTATCCACGCAGGGTTTCCCGCTACCTATAGATAGCCAAATTAAGCACATAGGTCGCCAAATGGGAAAGTCACTGATTCCATGAGATGCAACCAAGGAGATCGCTGTTTCCTACTGATTATCATAAACACTTCCAAAAAATGGGTGCTTTCTTATAGACGGTTGGTATCGAAAAGAGATAACCAAATGCTTTCCAATAGCTCCACGGTCCAGCGCAATATATGCTCGAAGAGAAGTTCAGCCCCATGAATCCCGTACCCGTACTCCCCGTCGACTTCCACCACTTCCTCGGCAACCAGGCTGCTGTCGAATCCCTGCGCGCCGCCATTGCCGCTGGCCGCCTCCCCCATTCGCTCATCCTCGCAGGCCCAGCCGGAGCAGGTAAGTACACCCTTGCCCTCATGCTCGCCATGGCAGTCGAGTGCCAGCGCCTGCCGCGAGAACTTTCCTCCAACTCACAACCCCTCGCCAGCTTCTGCGGTGAATGCTCCAACTGCACCCGCATCGCCTCAGCCGTGGATTTAGAGGCTCAGGTCGAAGTCGCCGTCCTTGCCCGCGAAGACCTCCGCGAGACTGACAAAAAAGAGACGCGCGTCCTCATCCAGCCCCACCCAGACGTCCTCATCCTGCCGCCAGACCCGCCCCAGCTCCTCATCAAGCTTGGCCAGATTCGCACGCTCATCCAACGCGCTCATTATCTTCCCAGCGAAGCCCCCTGCAAGATCTTTATCCTTACCTCTGCCAGCATGATGAAGGAGGCCGCCAACTCCCTGCTCAAGGTTCTCGAGGAGCCACCCGATACGGTCCACATCCTCATCCTCGCAGAGAACCCCGGCGAACTTCTCCCCACCATTCGCTCCCGCTGCGCCACCGTCCGTCTCGGTGCGCTACCGGTGGAGGAGATTGAAGCCCTGCTCGTTATCCGCCGTCCAGACGTCCCCGCCAAACAGCGCTCCCTCATCGCCCGCCTTGCGCAGGGTGCAGCCGGTCGTGCCATTGTTTTCGACCTGGAAACCTATACCGCAGCCCGCGCCGACGCCCTCATATATCTTCGCAATGCTGCCGCCGCTGCGACCCAATCAGACCCAGACCACACCGCTCTCTTCAAAATGACCGAAACCTATCGCGCCGGGGCCGATGGCCAAACTAAAACGCTCGCCCTGCTCCGCGCCCTCGCGCTCCTGCTCGAGGACCTCCTCCTCATTGACAGCGGCATACCCGACCGCGTGCGCAATACCGACCTCCACACTGAGCTGGACCGACTGGCTGCCGCCCTCCCCTTCGCCTGGATTGAATCAGCCACTCACGCCCTCGATCAGGTCTACTCCGGTCTGCGCCGCAACCTTCTCCGCTCCCTCTCGCTGGACGCCTTCGCCGCCCAGCTCACCACGCCGACTTGAATCTCGTCATTCTGGCTAGTCCAAAGAGTCGTCATTCTGGCGTAGCCAGAATCTCCGTATTTGCTTTTTCTCTTGCCGTTGCTGTTGCCTGCTCTACTTTATCCGTGCAGCCTTCTCCACTTACCCAAATGGGGGAGCAAGTCTCGCGTATGATTGCGTCATGCGGGGCTCAAGCGCGGAGGTTTGAATGCACTAGCGAATCCCCTTCTTACTGCTTCTTCTGATCTCGACAAGCTCGTCCGCAGCCAGTGCGCAGGACGCCACCCAAACTACGCCACCACCGCTTACTCTCAAGGCAGGCACCGACGTAACACTGACATTGATGGCGACATTCTCACCGAAGCACGCGAAGCTTGGAGATCAAGTCGCCTTCAACACCGTCTGGCCACTCGATGTTGGCTCCACTCATGTCTGGCACTCCAACCATCCCGTCGTGGGCCGAGTAAGTTCGTTGACTCCAGTTGTAGAGATCACGCTCGATCCTCTCCCACTGCGTACCGGTACAGTAAAGTTCGCCGGCCATCCGTTTGAGGTCCTCGGCTACGGTAAAGACCGCCCGCCGCCACCGCCGACACATACATCCGCCGCACCATCAAAATCGACATCGACAACCGGCGACAAAGTGGGCGGAGCCGTGGGAGGAACCATCCTCATCGGAGCGTTCGCTGTTGGCCAGACGGGACACTTCATTGCGCACCCATTCGGCGGCTCTAGCAAGGATCCGGATCGCGGTATTGGCACTGTCACCGTCGTCAAGATTGCGGAAGACGTGCCAATCGCCCAGACCCAAGTCACTCACTGACCGACTTTACTGCGTCCGCGCCGCCTTCTCCAGCCGGTCGCGCAGCGCATCGCCCAGGCCACCCATCTCCGGCACCGGACAAACAATCACCCTAGCCCCCTTATCATCCAATTCCCTCAGACCAGCGAATAATCGTTGAGCCAATACCTCAGTGTCTCCCCAAGCCCCCCAGTGAAAGACCGCCGAAGCACAGGAAGCTTCCCACCCATCCGGCAGCATCACGCCCACCGTCGCATCCTGATCGAAAGCCTCATCGATCGCCGGTACCAGCGCACTCTCCAACCGTCCGCTACGTCGAGAAATCGCCTCCTGAGAGATGCCGCCCACCAATATGAGTCGGGCGCGAGGAGCGTAGTGGCGCATACCAACACCGGGCGATGGCAGCGTTTCCTGAGCAGCTCGCAACTCAGGTGCAACATAGTTCCGAACCCAGCCAAAGTCATTGAAGGAGTCGAGCAGACCAAAATCAATAGCTCCGGGCCTGTAGATTACGATTCCGTCCTTCGTAACCTCCAGCACGGTCGATTCCACACCCACGCTCGTCGCCCCACCGTCCAGCACCGCATCAATCCGCCCATCCAGATCGGCCAGCACATGCGCCGCCGTGGTTGGACTGGTATGGCCAAAGCGATTTGCGCTGGGCGCGGCAACTGGCACGCCTGCCAGCCGGATCAACTGCCGAGCCACCGGATGCGCCGGCGAGCGTACGCCCACCAGCGGCCTTCCCGCGGTCACAGAGTCCGGCACCTCAGCCGTCCTCGGCAGAAGCAGCGTCAGCGGCCCCGGCCAAAAGGCCTCCATCAGCTTTGCCACCACGCGCCCTTCGTCCCCCACCGGTATTTCTGCTACGCGCTCCAGCATCGTGCGTCCCTCCACATGCACAATCACCGGGTCCCAAGCTGGTCGCTGTTTCGCTATAAAAATCTTCTCCACCGAAGCCGCATCCAGCGCATTGGCACCCAGCCCATACACCGTCTCCGTTGGGAACGCCACCGTCCCGCCCGCGCGCAGCAACTCCGCCGCTCGCGTTACGTCGCCAATCGGCAGCCGCTCCGTCTTCAAGCCCAGCTTAGTCTCGCACTCCTGCTCATTCCGCATCCAAACCGTCGCCTCTCCCTCATCCTACCGCCCGCGCCGTATACTCAACCAATGCAGAGTGCCGAGATCGAACTCAAATTTCCTGTCCATGATCTCCTTCGCCTGCAAGCGCGCCTTCCCGGCCTCGGTTTCCTGCTCGACACGCCCCGCACCTTCGAACAGAACACCCTCTACGACACGCCCGATCGCAGCCTCCGCACTTCCCATCAGATTCTCCGCATTCGCCGTTATGGTGACCTCTGGACTGTCACCCACAAGCGTCCCGCCGATCTCTCCGAGGAGCAAGAGTCGACCCGCTATAAAGTCCGCATTGAGAGCGAGACACAGGTAGAAGACGGCCCCGCCCTCGCCACCATCTTCCATCAAATGGGATACGATCCTGTCTTCCGATACGAAAAATTCCGCACCCAATGGTCTCTGACCACACCTATCATCGATGGACCGCTCTTTACCGATCCGGTCCATCCCGCCCAGGCAATCGCAGTCAATCCAACCTTCCATCTCGTGCTCGACGAAACTCCCATTGGCGATTACGTTGAGTTGGAAGGTCCGCCCGAATGGATCGACCACACACTCGCACAGCTCAACGTCGATCCCGCCACCTGCCTCACCGACAGCTACGGTCGCCTCTTTTTGGATTGGAAGGAGCGCACCGGCAGCCTCGCCGACCATCTCACCTTCGACCAGATTTCAGCCCCTGTTCTGCTCTAGTCCCCAATCTCACGAATCGCTCCCACCCAGCCGATACACCCTCTGAAGGCCTATCCGGGTCACTCTAATCAGGGGACTGCATGAAACTTGAATCCAAGCTCGGTATCAGCACTGGAGTCCTCGTCCTGGCAATGCTGATCAGCGCATCGGCTGCACACGTCAGCGTGCAGGAGGCAAACCTGTTGGCAGACACCGTGGCAGACGTGCGAATCCCCCTTATATGCCGCGCCCGCGAGGTACGCGCTGCCATGATGACCAGCGTGCAGTCACTGGAGACTTATCTCCTCCTCGGAGTCGATCCAGCTTCTGCACAGCATCTTAGCCAGATACGAGTAGACAATCTGAATGCAGCAGACAAGCCCCTCGCGCAACTTCTTGAACTGAGCCGCCACTTTGATCTCGGCATGGATGCACAACGCATACACATGATCCAGCCAGGTCTTGTCCAGCTCCATTCCGCCGAAGACGATGTAGTGAGGCTTAACGAACTTCACACTCCCGAAGGCACCCGCCAGGCCAGAGAACTTCTTAATAGCCAGATTCTTTCCGAGGATGCCGCCCTGTTCCAGTCCATGAGCCTACTGATCCAGTCCGAGGAGAACCAGTGCGACGCGGACATGGATCGACTGCAAATGGCGAATCGCACTGTCGTAATCACACTTTGGACAGCTACTCTGCTGGGAGCGCTCTTCGGCGGAATCATCTCCTGTATCTTCGCGCGTCGTGTTACACGAGCCATCGGCCTCGTCGCCGCGCGCGCCAGCGCCATTGCCTCCGGTGACCTCACCGGTGTCGAACTCGATATCCATTCCTCCGACCAGATCGGCTCGCTCGCCCGCGCCATGCAGCAGATGCAAAACAGTCTTGGTGGCATTATCCGCACCGTAGCGCATACCACCGGTTTACTCACCGCAAGCGCAGGCAGCATGAGTACCGCTTCCGACCATATCCACCGTCGTATGGATCAGCAAACTCAGCAGACCGAACAGGCAGCCACCGCCTTGCAGCAGATGTCCGCCTCCATTGCCGAAGTCTCCCGCCATACTCAGTCCGCAGCGGAAGCAGCCCGCTCCGCCGCCCACACCGCCCACGAGGGAGGCGCCATCGTTCAGTTGTTGCTCAGTGGCATGAATTCCATCGAAAAAGCGCGCAACGACACGTCCGTCACCGTCGGCCTGCTTGAAGACGACTCCCGCCGCATCTCCCAAATCGTCACCGTCATCGATGAGATCGCCCGCAAGACCAACCTGCTTGCCCTTAATGCCGCCATCGAAGCGGCCCGCGCGGGTGAACAGGGCCGCGGATTCGCAGTCGTAGCCAGCGAAGTCCGGCATCTTGCCGAGAACACTACCCGGGCCACCGGAGAAATCGCAGCCATGATCCAGGAAATACAGCAACGCACCCAAAGCATCATCGCTGGCTTTGACATTGGCGAGATCGTCGTCAAGCAGGGAGTCGTCACCACCAACCAGGCCGGAGACGCCCTCACTCGAATCATCAGCATGGCTGAGCGTGTCGATCGCATGATTGCACAGATCGCCATCGCCGCCTCGCAACAGGCCGCTGCCGCCAACCAGTCCAGCACCTCGCTCGACTCCATCCATACCCTCAGCTACGAAAACCTCACCGAAATGGCCACCACCACCGCCGGCATCGACATCCTCCGCGAAACCACAGGCACCCTCGAATCCCAGGTTGATAGATTCCGTCTCGACATCGCCTGCAGAACTTCCCAACAGTCAGTGCCGCCCGCAACAGAATTCAAGTGCGTACCGCAAAAAAATCAGCGCCCAAACCTCTCGGTTCAAACGCTGACTCGCTGATTCACTGACTTCCTGTGCTTAAAAAATCTCGAAATTAACCTCAACATTCAAATACACCGCTACCGGCTTGCCATTCTCTGTCGCCGGCTTGAAGCGGTATTGTTTCACCGCTTCGACCGCCTTTTCGTCCAGACCCATTCCCACGCCGCGCGTCACTTTTATATTCTGCGGCTTCCCCGTCGCATCCACAACGATGCTCACCGTCACCACGCCCATAAACTTTGCCTTGCGTGCCTCTTCGCTAAATTCCGGCTCCGGCTGGTAGATAATCACCGGCCCTTTAACTCCGCCGCCAACCTGTCGCACCCCGCCGCCGCTGCCTCCGCCCGAACCAGAACCAATCCCAGAGCCGGTTCCATTCCCCATCCCCGTGCCGCTGCCGCGCCCCATTGAGTTGCCAACCAGAGGAGAATTTGGATCGCCAAAGTTCGGCATGTTATTGTCCGTCATCTTCAGGTCTTTCTGCACATTCACCGTCGGATCGGGCATCGTAATCTTAGGCTTCTGTAGATCGGCGATCTTAGGCATCTTGCCCTTGGTCACAGCCGTCAGGCCCTTCTGCCCACCGCCTCCGCCCGACTTCGCCATATCAGGTGCGGGCGGCAGTACAATCTGCGTCTGCTCCGTCTTAGCCGTCGATATCTGCTGCAGCTTCATGTGGATCAACCACCACGACAGAAGGAACAGAAGCACATAGAACGCAGTCGCAGTACCCGTTGCCCATGGATTCTGTTTGGTCGCCATCCGGTCGATCACCGGGATGGGCTTCGACTGCAACACCAGAGGTGGTAGCTTTACAGGGAAAAAGGTGTCCCGCAGACTATCCCAAAGGGAGGCGAGCACGCCTTCCTCTTGCAACATCATGTTGCCTTCGGCTAGCGAAGACTCAACACCCGCCCTCAATACAGGAGCCGGTTTATTCGGATCATCCTTCGGTATAAAACCATATTCAGACAAGTCGATGTGCCTCTACAGCAGGGCCCGGTCTCAGCCTCTCTGCCTTCCCTCTCGGATTTGGCGCGCGCCCAGTATCTTCACCATCTAACTACGGGTCTCACGCCCGTTTCGTTTCATCATTGGCGCGGCTTCTGGCCCCACAGGACATTCTACAAAAAATTGGCCCCTTACAAGGGCTCCTCTCTCTTTGACGCATATTGGCCTCAGGAAGTCTCGCCCTTTCCTCTCTGTGCGCTCTTCCCCCCGCCTCTCCCGGATACAATAGACCTTTGGCCTGGATTATTTCCCAGCCTGCTCTACTCTGCCAGTTATACCGCTTGCGCAGCCGGAAATGCCTGCACCCCGAGGAAAGAATGTCCGAAACACCTGATCCAAAGCCCACAAGTGTCAACGCGTCAAAGCCGCTCAAATCCACGCTCAATCTCCCTCAGACCGCCTTCCCCATGAAGGCCAATCTGCCCGTCAACGAGCCGCTTCGTCTGGCCGCATGGGAGAAGTCCAATCTCTACGCCCAAATACGCGCAGTTCGCTCTGGCGCGCCCCGCTACATCCTGCACGACGGCCCACCCTACGCCAACGGAGCCATCCACCTTGGCCACGCCCTGAATAAAACCCTGAAAGACTTCGTCGTCAAGACCAAGACCATGGCCGGATTCGATGCCCCCTACGTCCCCGGCTGGGACTGCCATGGCCTGCCCATCGAGATCAAAGTCGACGAGCAGCTTGGCCGCAAAAAACTGGAGATGGACCCCCTGGCCGTTCGCCGCGCCTGCCGCGAGTACGCGCAAAAATACCTCGACCTGCAGCGCTCCCAGTTTATCCGCATGGGTTGCTTCGGCCGATGGGCCCAGCCCTACTCCACCATGGACCCCGTCTACGAGGCGCGCATCGCCGAGACCTTCTTCCACTTCTTTGAGACAGGCTTCGTATATAAAGGCCTCAAACCCGTCTCCTGGTGCATCCACGACCGCACCGCTCTCGCCGAAGCCGAAGTCGAGTACGAAAACCACACCTCGCCCAGTGTCTACGTCCGCTACAAACTCACCAGCGACCCTTCTCAGATCGATCCATTACTTACGGGAAGAAACGTCTACACCATCATCTGGACAACAACGCCCTGGACGCTACCCGCGTCGCTCGCCATCGCGTTCAATCCAGAAACGCAGTATTTGGCGTATGAAGACCGGCTGACTGGAGACGTTTACATCGTTGCACTCTCCTTGACTGCCGAAGTTGCCAACGCTGTGAGACCGCGAATTGATTTATATCGGTCGCCGGTTCTGCCTGCTTTCAAGGGCATCAAACTTGATGGAGTCACATTCCAACATCCGTTCTTGGAACGGGAGGTTTTTGGCGTCACTGCTGACTACGTCATGATCGACACCGGAACCGGGGCAGTCCACACTGCCCCCGCCCACGGCGTCGACGACTTCGCAACCGGTAAACGCTACGACCTCCCCGAAGTCCAGTATGTCGATGACTCCGGCCGCCAGATGCATACCGAGCGCTTCGGCGGAGGTGTGCCCCAGCCCTACGAGGGCCTCACCGTCTTCAAATCCAACCCCGTCATCATCGAGTTGCTGAAGGAAAAAGGTGCGCTGCTCTCCGCAACCACCTTCGAGCACTCCTACCCACACTGCTGGCGCTGCCACAACCCCGTCATTACCCGCGCCACAGAGCAGTGGTTCATAGCCATGGACACTCCCATGCGTGCGCCTGACGGAAGCGAAACGACGTTTCGCAACCGAGCTTTAGACGAGATCAAAACCGTCACCTGGGACCCGGCCTGGGGTCAGGAACGCATCACCAACATGGTCGCCACCCGCCCCGACTGGTGCATCTCCCGCCAGCGCATCTGGGGCGTGCCCATCGCTGTCTTCCTCTGCCGCAAGTGTTCCACCCCGCTCAACAACAAAGCCATCAACAAACTCGTCGTCGACCTCTTCATCAAGGAATCCGCCGACGCCTGGTACGTCCACACCCCCGAAGAGATGTTGCCCGCCGGCACCGCTTGTGCCTGCGGCCACACCGAGTTCCGCAAGGAGACGGACATCCTCGACGTCTGGTTCGAGTCCGGTGCCAGCTCCCACGCCGTCCTCGACTTCGACCCCGACACGCAGCAACTCCCCGGCACCGACCCGCGCGCCGATCTTTATGCCGAAGGCGGAGACCAGCATCGCGGCTGGTTCATGTCCTCTCTCCTATGCTCCATCGGCATGCACAACCGCGCGCCGTTCAAGGAGGTTGCCACATACGGCTGGACGCTCGACGAGCAGGGCCGCGCCCTCAGCAAATCCCTCGGCAACTTCATCGATCCCGTCGCCATCATGGACCAGCTTGGCGGAGACATCGTCCGCCTCTGGGTCGCCAGCGTCGACTTCCGCGAAGACGTCGTCGCCAGCCTGCCTCTGCTCAAGCGCCTGGCAGAGGAGATCTACCGCAAGCTGCGCAACACCTTCCGCTTCCTGCTTGGAGCGCTCAGCGAGACCGACCCGACGACAGGCGAAGTCCACGACTTCGATCCGGCAACCGATGGCATCGCGTTTGATGCGATGCAGCCCATCGATCAGTACATCCTTGCGCGCACCGCCGAACTCACCGGCAAAATCCGCAAGGCATACGCAGAGATGGAATTCCACCGCGTCTACCACCTGCTCAACGAGTTCCTCAACTCCGAACTCAGCGCCTTTTATCTGGATGTATTGAAGGACCGCCTCTACACCTACCCCATCAAATTCAAGCCAGGGCACGCCGAGCAACAGGTGCTCTACCTCGCCCGCCGCAGCGCGCAGACCGCCATCTACAAGATCACCGACGCCCTCGCCCGCCTCACCGCACCCATCCTCAGCTTCACCGCCGACGAGGTCTGGCAGTCCCTTCCCCACAGCCACGGTAGCGTCCACCTTACCCTCTTCCCCGAACCCGAAGACCTCGCTCCGAGCGGATTGGGCACCTTCCTGAAAGATTGGGAGATGCTTCTCGGGCTTCGTCAGGACGTTTTGGGCCAACTTGAGGTGCTGCGAGTTGATAAAAGTATCGGCAAATCCCTGGACGCCGACGTCGTCATTAATGCTCTGCCGGAGACCCTGGAAATATTGAACAAATATCAATTTGCCTTAGCAGAGCTATTCAATGTCTCCCAGGTTAACCCCGAACAACATATCTTCCCATCTGACCATGTCTTCCTCAATGTCCAGAAATCCACCGCCCCCAAATGCGACCGTTGCTGGCGCCACGTTCCCGACGTAGGACAGCAAGAGAAATACCCCACTGTCTGCCTCCGCTGCGCCGAAGCCCTCGACGCCATCGATTTCCCGCCCTACGCCGCAACCAACGTCTAACAATCTGTAACCCGCAACTGAGAACTCAAAAGACCACGATGCCCGAAACAGACAACCTGAAACCCGCAGCTACTACCCCCGACCGCCGTCCCTGGCTCTTCTTCCTCTCCGCGTTCGTCATCCTCTGCGACCGCCTCAGCAAGAACGCCATCGTCCACCGCATCCGTCCCGGCTACGACATCCCTATCATCCCCGGAGTCTTTCGCCTCTCGCACGTCATCAACACCGGCGCGGCCTTCTCTCTGCTGGAGAACGCGCCGCCCAATGCCGTCCGCATCGGCCTCATCGTCTTTTCTGTCGTCGCGGCCCTGGTGGTCTTCGTCATGATCTGGATCACTGGCCGTGCGTTCTCGCTCACCTCCGTCGCGCTTGCACTCATCCTCGGCGGAGCGCTCGGCAACCTCTACGACCGCATCCGTCTCCATCACGTCGTCGATTTCCTGGCTGTCCGCATCTACCACTACAACTGGCCCGACTTCAACGTCGCCGACAGTTGCATCGTCATCGGCGCATGCCTCCTACTACTGGAAATCTTTCGCCCCGCCGCGACAGATTCCTAGCGCACCCGTGGTTTGTGTTTTGTAATTACTACTAGCGCGGCATCTCGCGGTTCTTTCCCTCGGCAATCGCCTTCCGCTTCGCCTTGCGATACACATTGGCAACCGCAAGCGTCCAGAACGGCACCAGGTCCACGCCTGGCACAAGTTTGGCCAGCACCGACGGCAGAAACTCCCAGTGCCAGCCCAGCAGCCACATCATCAGCCCGGCAACGCCGCAATCCAGCACATCGTCCGCCGGCGAGACCGCGCCTTCCCAAAAAAATGGGAACACGATAAGTTGCAGCGCATCCGCCAGGATCGCCACCATCAGCGCAACGCGAAAGCGCGGCCCCGGCAATAGTCGGATGGAGTCGTTCGTCACTTCAGTCTGCTGTTTCTCGTCCATGTCGATTGGCCTATTCTAGCCCCGCTTCCACCACCGATTCGCATTCCCGGCCCAACTGTCCGACAATGGAGAGTGGCCATGTTGACCCAAATCCCTGCCGTGAACGACACCTTGAATCCCGAAACGAAGCCCGCCGCGCCTCCCGACGATCGCGCTACCCCGCGTGTCGTCCTCGTCGCCAGCGACAGCATCGTCATCCGCGGCGCGCGCACTCACAACCTCAAGTCCATCGACGTCGACATTCCCCACAACGCCCTCACCGTCGTCTCCGGAGTCAGTGGTTCCGGCAAATCCTCGCTCGCCTTCGACACCATCTACGCCGAGGGCCAGCGCAGGTACGTCGAATCCCTCTCTGCCTACGCGCGCCAGTTTCTGGAGCGCATCGAGAAGCCAGACGTCGACTTCATGGACGGCCTCGCTCCCGCCATCGCCATCAAGCAGAAAAACCAGACCCGCAACCCGCGCTCCACCGTCGCCACCGCCACTGAGATCTACGACTACCTCCGACTACTCTATGCCCGTTGCGGTACCGTCACCTGCCTGCACTGCGGCGGCGTCGTCCGCCACGACACGGTTGACGAGATCGTCGCCACCCTGCTCTCGCTTCCAACGGAAACCCGTGCCTACGCCCTATTCCCTATCACCCGCGCCGAAATAAAATTCGAACCGCTGCAACCCTCCACCGTCGAAGCCGAGCCCGTAGCACCTAAGCCCGCAAAGAAATCCGCATCCAAAAAATCCGCCAAATCCGCGCCACCGTCATTAACTTTTTCCGACGTTACCGATACCCTCAAAGACCGACTCGCTGAGCTTCGCCGCCGCGGATACAACCGCCTCTACCAGAATGGAAACATCGTCGAGTTTTCTACGCCGGAGTCCCTCCTCACGCTCGATTTTGCCCAACCCATCTTCGTCCTTATCGATCGCCTTGCACTCTCGCCCGACATCCGTTCCCGCATCGTCGATGCCATCGAGACCGGCTACCGAGAGTCCGGTGAGGTCCAGTTTCACATCGTTCAATCGACCGGAGAATCCATCCAAAACGAGAACGGTACAAAGTACCGCTTCAGCGCTGCCTTCGAGTGCTCTACCTGCCATCGCGCCTACCGCGAACCGGAACCCCGTCTCTTCTCCTTCAACAATCCTTACGGCGCCTGCCCGCGCTGCCAGGGCTTCGGCAACACCATCGACTTCGACCCTAACCTCATCCTTCCCGACCGCAGCCGCACCCTCGCACAGGGTGCCGTTGCCCCGTGGACCACGCCCAAATACCGCCCCTTTCATGGCGAGATGATTCGCTTTGCCAAGTCCGCTGCCATTCCCACCGACGTTCCGTGGTACGATCTCGATCCTCCGCAGCAGGAGATCCTCTGGAACGGAAGTGGCGTTTATCCCGGCATCCGCGGCTTCTTCGCCGCGCTCGAGCGCAAAAAATATAAACTCCACGTCCGCGTCTTCCTCTCCAAGTACCGCGGCTACGCGCTCTGCCCCGACTGCCGTGGCCAGCGCCTGCGCGCCGAGGCACGTGCTGTCCTCATCGCGCCTCAGAATGGCCCTGCCAAAAATATCTGCGAAGTCTCCGCCCTCACCATCACCGCCGCCCAGGCCTTCTTCGACAATCTCCAGCTCACCCCCGCTCAGGCCGAAATCGCCGGCAAGGTACTCGAAGAGGTTCGCCAACGTATTCATTTTCTCATCGAGGTCGGTCTCGACTACCTCACACTCGACCGCCTCAGCTCCACGCTCTCCGGCGGAGAATCGCAGCGCATCCAGCTCGCCACATCGCTCGGCTCGCGTTTGGTCGGCGCGCTCTATGTATTGGATGAGCCATCTATCGGGCTGCATCCACGCGACACCGCCAAGCTCATCCGCATCCTCCACTCCCTGCGCGACCTCGGCAACACCATCCTCGTCGTCGAGCACGATCCCGACGTCATCCGCTCTGCCGACCATCTGCTCGATCTCGGCCCTGGCGCGGGCGAGCTCGGTGGGCAGCTTCTCGCCGCAGGCACTGTCGCCCAAGTCACCGCCGATCCGCAATCCATCACCGGAAAATATTTGTCCGGCCGTTTGGCCATCGCCATCCCACGCCATCGCCGCGAGCCTGGTCGCGATCGTCTCCAGCTCACTGGCGTCCGCCTGCACAACCTGCGCGGCATTGATGTCGAAATACCACTCAACCTGCTCTGCTGTGTCACCGGAGTCAGTGGCAGCGGCAAGTCCACGCTCATCCACCAAGTCCTCTACGCTGCGCTTCAGCAGGCGCTGCATCGCGAGCCGGAAGCCTCCGCGCCAGAGCCAACGAATCTCTTCCGCTCGCTCACGGGCACGCAGCACCTCAACGACGTCATCCTTGTCGACCAGTCACCTATCGGTCGCACTCCGCGATCCAATCCCGTCACCTATATCAAAGCCTTCGACGACATCCGCGCGCTCTTCGCCTCCCAACCGGACGCCAAACGTCGCGGCTTCGGCCCCGGAGCTTTCTCTTTCAATGTTCCTGGCGGCCGCTGCGACACCTGCGAGGGCGACGGCACCGTCACCGTCGAGATGCAGTTCCTCGCCGACATCGAGCTGCCCTGCGAAGACTGCAATGCCACGCGTTACAAATCCTCCATCCTCGAGATTAAATACAAGGGCCGCAACATCCACGACGTTTTAAACATGACCGTCAAGCACGCCCTCTCCTACTTCGCTGGTCATCCGCGCATCGTGGACAAGCTTGCTGTTCTCGACGAGGTTGGCCTGGGATACGTTCGCCTTGGCCAATCTGCGACGACGTTATCAGGGGGAGAGGCGCAGCGCGTCAAGCTCGCCTCGCACCTCGCCGCCGCACGCTCCATCGCCAACCGCATCGGCAGCAGCTCCCCTGACCTCTACAATCAGGACGATCCTCCCACCTCCGCACAGCTCGCCGCCCGCGCCCGCAGCCGAACCCTCTACATCCTCGACGAGCCCACCACCGGCCTGCACTTCGACGACGTGCAAAAACTCCTCGCAGCCTTCCGCAAGCTGATCGACGGCGGCGGGTCTTTACTCGTCATCGAGCACAACCTCGACATCATCAAGTCCGCCGACTGGGTCATCGACCTCGGCCCCGAAGGCGGCGACGCTGGCGGCCAGATCGTCGCCACCGGAACCCCCGAACAGATCGCCGCCAACCCTCGTTCCCACACCGGCACCCATCTCCGCCCCCTCCTGGGACTGGCAACGTAAACTGATCGCCCTCTACTTCACCAATACCGGCTGCGTCCATGCACCATCGCCAGCCGAGTCCCATACCGCGAAGCGAACCCACTTCTTCCCGGTCGCGTCGAACGGTATCCGGAAGCTCTTCGTCCCGAACGCCGTAGTATCGGTCAGCGGAATGATCTTGCGGTCGACTTTGGCTCCGTCGCTCCACACCAGCTCCGCAAACTCCAGCGGGAAGGTGTACTCGATGCTCGCGGTATAGATGCTCTTTGCGCCCGTGCCTTCGAGTCCCCAGTTGTGGAACAGGACCTCGCCCGTTGTACCGAAGAAGTTGCCATCGTGGATGCCATCTACAATGGGCGCCCAACTCTCGTTGAACAGCGGCACCTTGTCCAACTTCAGGTAGTTCACCGCAAACGACGAATATGTATCGTCATCCGGCCGCTTCATGTAGGTATCGCCCTCGGCCAGCATGAACTTCGGTTTCGGCGCCCAGTTGCTCATGTCGTCATTCACGCCGAAGCAGCGCACCTCGCATAGCCGCGGCTCGCTCAGGTCCACCGGAAGAGACTCCCACGATCCGCCGATAAACCGGTCGCTCTGGAAGTAGTCCTTGTCCTTATACATGTCGGGATACATGGCCGAGCTCTTAGTCCGCGGATGCGCCACCCACATGATGCTGTGCGTCTCGTTCATAAACCGCAGCACATCGTCCGCCGACCCCAGGTGGTACACCGTGCCATAGCCCGCAATATTCTCCTCAAACGGTTGACCGTTCGTGCGCGGGCCGGAGTGCGTAAAGTAAATCGGCTTCGGATTCATATAGTAGGTATGTCCGCCAATGTATGCGTTCGCCTCTTCCTCGGGCATCACCAGAAAGTTCTTGTCGCTCAGTTTGGCCGACGCGTCAAAGTACGCCTTCTGCTCCGGCAATCTCTTCGGCCCCGCATCGGTTCCGTCCGAGTCGTCGTGGAAGTCGCCCAGGTACACGATGTTGATCCCCAGTCCGCGGAACACCGGGAGCCACGTCGGGCTCAGGTCCGACGTTCCCCGGTCGCGCACCATCTCGTTCAGTTCCAGATGGAAGTGTCCCGTCACCGTCTTGAATCCCGCAACCGGCTTGTAGGTATCGTCATGCGTATACGCCATCACAGCCTGCTGCGTGGCGTGGCTCCCCGTCGCACTCAGGTAGTAGTACACCGCCATGCGCTGCTTGGTTCCCGGCGGCGCGTTGTACAGCGCACAGTTCTCCGCCTGCGAGTGCGCCGTCGATGCGCGATGGTTCCACACCTCCGGCGAAACGCCCCACGGATCGTATCCCTCGCATCGCTCCGGCTGCATCACGCCCAGCGAGAAGCTGCTGTCGTTGTCTTTGCGCGTGTAAACGTAGCCTCCGTTTACCTCGTTCTCGCGCGCAAAGAAGAACTTGTGCGGCGGTGGAAACACAGCCAGCGATCCCGCACCTGTCTGCAGAGTCTCCAGCCGGTTCCGCGCCCGCAGGTTTACCGGCTGCTGGTTCACTGCGCCGCCAAAATCCTGCTCCTGCCACATCTGCGACGTGTCGCGCCATACCACTTTATTGTCCTTGTCAATCGCAAAGCCTTCCAATCCCGCCTTGTAGATAAAGGCCACATCCTTCGCGTTGGTGCTGGCCACGGCCTCCTGCCGCAGCAGGTTCGATCCCTTGTAAACCGTGAACTGCAGGTCGCCGGCAAACAGCCCCAGCGTCATTCCGTTGAAGGTCACGCTCACTCGGTCGCCATCCGTCTTCACCGTGCATCGGTCCGACTTGTAACGGACAGCGGCACGCGCAATCTCATCCTGCGTCCGCCCCGGCCCCACCAGCCGCTCGTGTCCGGGAACCACCAGCGGCGCGTCCCAGAAGACGTTCCACTTGTAATACTCCTCATTCTCCGGCGTGTCCTTGCCCAGCCGCTGCAGCATGTTCAGCTCGATCGACCCGAGGCGCCGCCGTCCCGTGGTCACCTCAAATTGCGGCGTCAGGTTCTTGCCCAGAACAATCCAGGCCCCGCCTGCCTTGCTCGCCGCCAACTCCGCCACCACGGGCTGCCCATCGCGCAACGCAAACTGCGCGCGTAGCTGCTGCTGCGCCTCGCCCGTCCAGCTCAGCGTCACACCGCCTGCCGTCGCCACAGCTTTCAAGCCGTCAACCGGTTTGTAGCCCTGCATGCTGCAGTTCATCCCCTGGGCCGCGCCCATCGTGGAGATCATTCCCAAACCCATCACAACGGCGAGTATCTTCATCGGTTATCCCTCGTTTGCTCTGTCATAATCTGGCGTAACAGTCAGATTCACACCCTCACACGCCACCCCGTACAGAGCGTGAAAAGAAGCAGAACCAATGTACCTCAGCCGACCTATCTGTGACGCAGTGCGCGGTAGATCCGGGTTCAATGAAGTGGGTCCTGA
>Ga0316227_1001012_pt1 | contig 33330 bp, 27 predicted proteins | sample TBH18019metaG_FD_206012 | JGI IMG/M metagenome (GOLD analysis project Ga0316227, IMG submission 206012) | Freshwater microbial communities from Trout Bog Lake, Wisconsin, USA - TBH18019 | ecosystem: Environmental > Aquatic > Freshwater > Lake > Hypolimnion/Profundal zone | place: USA: Wisconsin... | reverse complement strand
AATTCCGAGAGCTGGATTTGCTCCTTGTGCCAGTCGGCGTTGTCCACGTCGAACACCTGGGGCAGCGCGCCCCAGCCGACATATTTTACGAGCGCGGCTTTTTCTTTTTCGGTTGCCGGACGTTCCTCGGCATCGAGCGTCCGCAGCGTTTGGATGGCGGCGATGTTCCGTTGAAATTTTTGTTTCGGCCCGCCTTCACCAACGCGGTCGGCTTCCGTGATGCGATAACTGTTAAGATTGCGTGGCGGTTCGTCCTGATGCTGCCGATGGCGACGCTCTTTCTTGGGTGTGACAGTATCAGAGACGTCCCCCCGGTGGCCATCCGCTAGGACTCGGGTGGGAGGAAGATGTATTTCTCCCGCACCATTTCCCACGCCTGGGTGTGCGCCTGTTGCGCCGTTGATCCCCGCTGCATCAACTCCGTTCGCAGCGTGGCCATTTCGTCCTTCGTCTTTTCCTCCGCTTCGACCAGCATCTGGTTCAACTGGCCCTTCGCCTCCAACTCGCGCACCATTTTCGGACGGTGTTCGCGCCAGTGTTTCTCCGCCTGCCGTCCGTATTGAGTCAGTGCTTTCATAAGTCGGTCTGGGATTGGAAAAAAGATCCAACTGGTCGTCAACCTTAATATCGCGGCGGCGAACGGCCATATCGTTCCTTCCTCAATTTCACTCGTCGTCCGGCAGCGATCCGTTGTTTCCGGAACGCCGACGTCGGCGGGCGGTTAATTGGTCAACCAGCCACATGGTTTGATTCCCCGGACGTTTGGGTGGAAACAAGTCGCCCTCGGTCACGCCAAAGACATCGGCAAAAGCGCGGATAAGAACGTCGGTCACGGTGGAACGCCGCAGCTCAATGTTGACCAGCACATCACGAGTGATATAACAGCCCATCAACTGAAGCTTGGAAACCAGCACCTCCTGGGTCCAGCCCCGCTCATGACGGAACTTGATCACGTTGGGTCCGATGAGATTGGCATTACGCAGCATGACCCCATCCCCTTCACCCAAAAAACCGGATGACCCGGCCCCGATTGAAGATTGACCGCCCAAATTTTCTGACAACTGGCGGCGGCTGGCCACTCACCTTGATGGGGATATGGGGACGTTCAAACAATCCGGAAAAAGCTGAATTGCTCCCCGATAAACCTGTCCAGAAAATTGGCAGCTTGTGCATATAATTTGGACGGAAATGTGCGTAAAAACGCAAACCCCTCTGATGATTATTTGACAGCAAATTTAGTGCCTTTATTTCAACGACTTCGATTCCGATGGAGTCTAATTTGCCAATAAAAACAGGGGTGGTAGCCTGACCCTGTTACCAGAGTCAGGCCGCCAGCAGCGGGTTCAAACCCCCACCGCCTGTCCCCGGCTTTGTTGCTGGGTTTGCGACCGGGCCACGACGCGCTGTTTTTGGCGCTGCATCTGCGTCATGACTTCTTCGCGCTGATCTTCCGGCACGTCCTTGACCAGAATTTCGTAGGCTTCCTTGAGCTTGGGATCGTTGTTGATGCGCTTCATCATGCCATCGCGGATGCGTTGCTGGCGTTCGACCTGGCGGACTTCATTCAGGACGACGGTGCGCTCCAGCCGGTCGCGCGGCATCCCTTGCAGGTAGGACCAATGTTTGGGGTTCTCCTTGATGTAGGCGTCAATCTTGCCTTCCACTTCGGGATTGGTGCGATAGGTGGTGGGTTCAACCGAGGTGCTGGCGGCACCATTCGGCGGTGTTTTTGTTTTCGTTGTGCTCATAATGAGGTTTCGTTTTTTTTGTTGTTTTAGAATTGCCGGCGTCGTTGCCGGCAAAGTGATTCACGGACTCAACGGATCAATGGCGGCGTTGGTTGTGGAAATAGTTGGAGTTTGTCCCTGCGTGGACTCAATAGCATCGAGCCGCTGTTGCATGGCACTCACTGTGGCGTGCAAAGCCGCCGTCTGTTGCCAGTTCGTTTTTGTTTGCTGCAACGCACTTTGAAACTGCATCAGTGCGGCGGATAAGGCGCGGCTCTGTCCCATGATTTGCGCGGTGGCGAGCCGCTGCGAATTGACTTCTGCCAGGATGTCATCATTGACCGGCGCAGGACTGAACGCCGCATCGCGGGGGATGATGGCGCTGCCGCCACCGCTGCCGGGATGTAGATCCCAGCGGGTATTTTCCTCGACGCGAAAAACGGTGTGCTGCTCGTGCATCACCAGATCATCATTTGGTTCGGCGTAGCGCCCGACGTGATAGGCGCGAACTACTTCGGGATAACGGACAGCGGAATTCCCGGCGGCGGATGGCGGTGGCAACGGTCGCAACGCCAGCTTCGGGGTCGAACACGCGGAGAGGAGCAACAGTGGCAGGAGATAAATAGTTTTCATGGTTTGGTTGTGGTTGTTTCATCAGTTTCCTGGGTGACGGGAATGGTGGTGCCGCCGAGCGAGGCATCGGCGCGGTCGAGCGTTTGCAGGACGTAGAGATAAAATTGTTTTCCGCTGGGCACGCGGATGTAAAACCCATCCTTCTGAATCGAATCGGAGATTTGCTGCGCGTAGATTTTGAGAACATCCTGCGCGCCCGCCAGCGGCGCGTTGTTGAGCGACGGACTGTTGATCGGCCCGAAGATCGTTTCCTTTTTCTCGGTCAACGCTCCCGCCGCGCCGGAAAGAAACGTGGCGGCGAACAATTTTATTTCCGCCAGATTGTCGGACTTGATGAGTTCTCCGCGCAGCCCGGCGCTGCCGTCAGTGATAGCCCAGCCGATCTGATTGGTGGAGTTTGCAAATTCCCGGTCGAGGGCGATGGCCTTGATTTGCATCTCCTCGCCGTTCTGCCAGACCAGTTTCCAACTGCTGCCGCTGGCAATGCGTTCGCGTTGGTGGTCGGTCTTCGCCGTGCCATGAACTTCCGTGCCGGCGGGAATGACGAGCCGGCCAGCGTGATAAATGTTTTCGGTGATGAGGCCGATGATGGGCGTCTGGATGGAAGACGAATCCACCGTGATGACCGTCTCGCACGGAATCAAGCGACCAAACGGCGCGAACACCGCGCCCAATTTCTTTGGTGCTGGAATACCCGCCGTGCTATCCGAAAACAAACTGATCGGCGTTAGCGTAGGCGCTTGGTTTGCGGGCACCACAGGCAACGGTTGCGGCGAAGCGTTCGTGAATCCGAAGTGAGTTGTCGTCGTGGACGCCGGCGGATGGAATGCCTGCATCGGCCTGACGACTGACTGCACCACCTGTGGCTTGCCGGTAACTCCGTTGGTGCCAAGCGGGGCAGCCGAAACGTCGTCTTCGGTTGGTGCATGATGTTTCCGCAGGACACCAAACACCACCATGCCCGTCGCGAACAATGCGCCAAATGCGATGATCTTGCCGGTGCGGGTTTTGAAAAAATTGAGAAAGTCGCGTGGTTTCATGGCTGGCCTCGGGGTGAACGCAGTGAACGAACCGGAGCGTTGGTGGCGATGACGGCTGGTGGTGGCGGTGACAGCCGCTGCACCAGCACGGTGAAATTATTTTTCAACGACAATTCATTACGCCCGCCGTCCGGCGTGCCGGTGACGGCGAAAAACGCGGTGCGTTTCTCATGTGTTGGGACGGTGCCATCTGCGTCCGAAATGGATTGGGGATAAAGCCGGTTGCCCGCGCGCAACGCAAAACTATCCGGCTGATAAATCAGCGGCGCGCCGCTCTTGTTGGTGATGCCGATGCGAAAAACCAATGTGTCCTCGACGTTGAAACGGAATGCCTGCTCGATCTGAATTTCGTAATCATTGAAATCGCTGACGAGCGGTTTGCCGTCGTAAGTGGTGAAGCCGACATCGGCGACACTTTCGGGCTGCTGTGATTTCAAAAGTGGAAATGCCTTCGCCTTGTCGAGTAACGCCAGCAGTTTTAACGGACTCACTTCGGGCGCGCGACCAAAGCCCGATTCCTCCGGTGATGGTGGTGATTCCATGATGAGCGACAGCATCGGCGCGTCGCTGGCGGATAACTCGAAAACGTAAGTGCGATTGTTCCAGCGGACATTCAAATTGCCCGCAGCCTTGGTGGTAAGAGCGCGCACGGAAAGGAACGTCGAACCTTTGACGTGGGCGAGTTGGAACTGCCCCGGCGTTTTTCCATCCACCGTGAAACCCGCGCCATCAATGGCTTCAATCGGACTGGGAAAACTGATGGTGGTGACGCGACTCGCGGCGACCGGCACGGCCACGACCGAGTGGTCATCGAGCAAGACGCGCTGGATGGCGGGTGTATCGGCCAGCGCAATCGTGGCCGCAAACACCGTGACGGTGAAAGCTGTGACGGTGAAAAAGAGTTTAGCGATTGATTTCATATTTGAAGTCGCCCACGGCGGTGGGGAAACGTCCGTTCAAGGCCATGTTGGGGTTGCGAACCAGGCGCAGCCGGAGCGTGAACGGAAACGCCTCGGTGAACGCCTTGTCTTGGAAAATGCCGCTGCGGATGAGCTGGCCGGTGACGGCCGCCAGCACCTCGTTGTCGCGCGTCGCCAGAATGTCAATGCGGCCAATCTCAACTTTCTGGTGCAATTGCTTGGAACGGAATTCGACGGCCTCGCTGATGCGCTCATCCTGCGCCTTGTTAAACGCGGATTTCAGAAAAACCAGTTTGAGCAAATCGGGATGGTCGAATTCTTTTGGGTTGCGTTCGAGGAACGCGAGCGTCGCCAGTTCGGCCTGCTGGACGTGCAACTCTTTGGCCTCGGAAAACTGGAGCAACGGACTCAAATAATACGTTCCTGCCGGATCAATGATAACGACGCGCTCGCGCTGTTTGAATTGTGAGACCAGATGATACCGGTCAATCGCCGACAGCAGCAGCACGGCGATGGTGAACGCAAACCAGAACCACGGCAGCCGGTCGCGCAAAACCAAAAGCCGTGCGAGGTCGAAGCCCTTGCGGGCGGCGTGCTTCCGCACGGGCACCATTCCCTCGCGTTGTGTCGGTGTGGTATTCAAATCAGGATTTTCCATAGGTCAGTAGTAATTGGGTTTGGATTTGGCGATGAGTTCGCGGACGGATTTGTCGCCGGTGATGTCGTCGCCGGGCCGCCCGCGCGCGGAGCGCGGCGGCAGGCCGGAACCCGCGATGATGATGGCCCCCGCGCTGCCCATATTGGCGGCGGATGACATGGTGCTCATCAAGGCAGCCATGCCCGCCGCGCCGGTAGTGACTATCGGCAGACCGGCAGAAGCGGCGGTCGCGGCCGCGCCCGCCGTGGTCGCAGCGGTTTGCAGCACACTGCTGAAACCACCGGCGAGCAACGCACCACCGGCCTGGGTGCCCTGCGTGACAACGTGCTGGATGATGACGGGCGCGGCGACGGTGCTGAAGATGATCCAAAACGCGACCACCACCAGACTGACCATGTTTTGCAGCGAGTAAAGACTGGCGCTGGGATCAACCACGAGGAACGACTGGTCGGTCATGAAATCCAGAATCCCCTGCGTCACCAGCGCGGCGACGGCCCAGCCGAGCGGCCACAAAAGCACACCGACGAGATTTAACAAGTAACGGCTACCGATGTGTTTCAGTGCCGGAATCGCCATGAAGCCAATGAGCAACGGCGACAGTGCGTAGCCGAGATTAAGAATGATTTTCTGGAAGATGTAGGCCCAGAAAATCATCAGCGAAGCGAACTGGCCAATGAGCCAGAGAACGGCGGTGACGATCAAATCCACAGTGATGCTTTTCAACTGGCCGACGACATCCCACCACGAAGTTGAAGATGAAGCCGCAGACATTTTAGTCACCAAAAGCTGGTTGTATTGCTGATAGACCAGGGTCGGATCAACGCCCAAACCGGAGAGGATGGAATTTTGCAACAGGCTTTGAATTTGATTACCCCACGCGGGCAGGAACACGAGCAACGAGGTTAGCAGCAGCAACCGCAAAAGCAGATGCAAGCCGGCGCGGTGTGTGAACTTGTGGAATACCGTGACGATGACGCCGGTGACGAAGAGGGCGAAGGCCACGCTCAACAGCAAGGTGTGCAAGTCAGCGCACTTGGCAAGAAACGTCGGGAAGATGCTGTCGAACGTGGCCATAATGAAGGCTGGTTGGCAAGATTAAGGAGTCGGGAAAACCGTCGGCTCATTCAACAATTGAAACTTGGTCGCGTAATTGTTGATGGCCTCGTGGAACTCGGCGTTCTGTTGCTCCCGCAACGCCTGCTGCTGTTTCTGTTCGTCGTTGCGGTTCTGGATGTCCTGCACCAGCGCCGAGCCGACCGCCTGATTCACTTCGGCGTCGGTGCTGGCGAGCGCGCCGTTCAAGCCGGTGAGCACGCCCTGCAACTTTTGCACCTCGGCATCCGTGCTCGCGCTTTTCAATTGCTCAGTCGTCTGGGCGATTTGTTTTCTGAGGTTCGTCCGCCGCTGCGCCGCGTCGTCGGCGACGGCCACGAAGTTGTCGGCGGTGCGATTGATCGCCGCGAACGATTTATATTGATCGGCGGGCCGCTGGATGGTCGCGCCGCCCGGCGTCTGGAAACTCGCGCCGACAGTGGCGAAGATGCCGCCGTCATTGTAGGTCAGCGCATAATTGCCATCGGCGATGGCGAGCAGGTTTTCGAGATTTTTGCCCGGCTCGGTTGCTTGCAAGTCCGCGTTCAATGCCGACAAGGTGGACAGCGCGACGGATGACGGATTGCCGAACACCTTTTCGTAGTTCTTGAACTCGGTCAACTGATCGGACAGCGTCTGGATTTGCTGCACCTGGTTTTCGATCATCTGGATGTATTTGGCGATGTTTGCCGCTTGATCCACGATTTGCTGGATGTTGCTGGTCGGGTCATAGACGATCCACTGCGCGCGGGCGGTGAACGCCAGCGGCAGGGCGAGGGCGAGTATTGCGATTAACTTTTTCATGTTTGTGGTCCTTTCTTGGTTGTTTGTTTGGGAACGGAAATGAAAGCGAAGCCTTCACCCAATTATTTATTCCTCGATGCGTAAGAATTGGGTGGTGGGTTGGAAAATGACGCCATCAATGATTTGTTCCGGCAGATGCACTGGATAGAGCCGGACGCGGCCAGTGTCACTGGCTTTGGTCTGCTGCAAGGAAACATAAAGCCAGTATTGTTGTTTCACCGCGTCACTGCGGCCGAGGTCGTAGCCGGTGTGATAGGATTGCTCGTTCAATTTGCCATTGGCAAAATGCAGCGTTTCGCCCAAGAGCGCGCCGCCCGCCGCGCCGCCGACGATGGCGTAAGGATTGTTGTGGGAAAGTTCGGCACCGAGGGCTGCGCCACCGGCACCCAACCCCACATCGGTGGCGGTTCGGGTGACGGCAGCGCAGCCCGTGAGCAGGCCGAGAACAGCGGCGAGCAAACTGAATTGAATGAGTGATGTGTTTTTCATAAATGAGAGGGTTAGAGTTCAGGGAATCGGATTTTTTGCAGCGGCCAAAGTTCAGCGGAGATGGCTTTCAGTTGTTTTTTCAGGAGGTTCACTTTTTGACGCGCCTGCTTGGCGTCGCGTTTGGCTTTCCACAACGCCGCATCCAACCGTTCGCGGCGGACGGTCAGTTCGTCCATTTTGGCCGTCTCATCGGGCGTCAACGTGGCGACCAGGATGCCGGTATCCAGCCGTTTGATTTCGCGGGGTGTGCTCATTCAGCCGGTGGGTTGGCGTGGGCGATGATGCCCTCGACGATGTTGGCGCTCTGGCGCAGTTCGCGGGCGCGTTTGTCAAAATGTTCGCCGCTGGACGAACTGCAATAGAGCATCTCACGCGACGAGATATTGTGGACCGTGCCGCAGAGATTCCGCCCGGAGTCGGTGTGAAAATAAGTGAACGGCGAATACTTTTGCCCTGATTGATGGTCGGGCAGCGGATAGTTCATGATGGCGTGCTTGGTCACTTCCGGCAGCGCGATGTCCTGCGCCATGTCCTCCAAATCCGCGCGGTCGTTCTGGCGCATGATGAAAAACTGGCGCGAATTTCCGAACACGGCAGAACGAATGCGCGACTGTTTGAACCGCGCGTATTGCTGGACGATAGAGATGTTCCAGCAATTGAACTTGCGAAGCTGCGCGTAGGATTCCTGGACGATTTCCTGACCGCCGGGGATGTCGAGAAAGCGGGCGACTTCTTCATACACGTTCCGTTTCCGCAGCGCACGCGGCAGCGTGATGATGTGCTTGCGCGCGTGGTTCGTGATGAGGAAGCCCGCCGCTGCTTTCAACTCCTTGGCGGATTCCGGGATGTAACCCAGTTCAAAGTGGGCGATTTTTCCGGTGAGTGAAAGATTACTGGTGCCGTCGAACAGGCAGCCGTAGTTGCCATCGCGACACCACGGCAGAATCAGCGTGGCGATTTCGATGATCTGGTCACGCTCGGAACCGACGGGGTCGAGCATCATCAATTCCTGCAACATGCGATGCGTCGGAAAATCCTCCGGCGTGAAATAGGCGAAGGCGAGATTGCGGACTTCGCGCGAGGTCTTGGGGTCTTTCAGGAATTTCAGGGCGGTGGCCTCGCTGAATTGTGCCAAGTAATCACGGCCCCATTCATTGAAGTCTATCGCTGTATTGGACGATGCCTGTCCTGAATTTCCCCCATTGGTTCCAAGCTTCGCTTGGTCGCGGAAGTCCGCAAAAGTTTCGAGGGTCGTTGCGCCTGGCGGCATTTTTTCGGCCCGGAATTTTTGCAACGCCAGCGCGTGCCGCGCGATGGCGAGCAACTGGTCGGGCCGTTTCTTCTGCCAGTCTTGGAACGAATCCTCGTAAAGCAGGTTCAGGTATTTGGCAATCTGCGCCTGCCGGAGCATCTGCTTGTCCTCCTGTGACGAAGTGCCAATCATGCGCGCCACAAGCGCGGTCGCGGCGGAAAGATGATCCGGCGTCAGCGGCAGACCTTTCGTGTCGAGATAATTGATGGTGAGGTCGCCATCGGGATGAATGATGATGGGACGCGCACCCTCCTCGACGGTCTGCGTGTAGATGCCGTAAGACAAACCCTCCTCGATGATGACGGTGTAGGCGAAATAGCCTTCGGTCTGCGACAGCAAATCACAAACCGTCACGGATTTTCCGGCGCCGCTCATGCCGAGCAACACCGCGTGTTGCGGCGACTGATTATCTTTCGAGCCGGAAAAAGTCTCGATGCCCACCAGATTATTGTTCGGCCCGTCGTAAATCGCTTCGGCGCTTTTCAGATGGCCGGTGAACGTGCTGGTGACCGGCAGCATATCGGCCAGGTAACGATGTTCGGCGTAGAGCTTGCGATGTTCGTAACGTCCCCATGTCCACCCCGGCCACGTCTGGAAAAACAAATTCTTCGAGGTGCTCGGCAGGTTGCTTTCAAAATACTGCGCTGAGTTCATCGAGTTGATAGCGTTCTTGATGGCGCTGCACTTGGCGTTCAAACCGTCTTTGGATTTGTCCCAGACCCGGATGACGAAGAGCGCTTTGAACGGAATCGTCTGTCCCTGCATCAGCGCGTGAATCTTTTTCTGCTTCTTTTCCATCACCGTCAGCAACGAGATTTTCTTTTCGCTTGCATAGTCGCCGGCCACGCGGTCGTGTTCCTTTTCCTCCTTGTTGATTTCCTGGGTGATGGGCAGCGGATCAACATTGACCGTGATGGAATAATCGAGCAGCCGGAGATTGGTGAGGCGCTGGATGATGCCAGGATAGGTCGTGCGCGGCCAGCGCGTGAGCGCGATGACGGAGTGATAATGGCCGTCGAGAAAAAATCCGAAATCAGACTGGCCGTTGCCCTCGCTGTGCCAGCAATTTTCCTGAATCGAAAGTTCGGGCTGAAAATCCTGGGCGGCGTCAAAGTCAAACCGGTCGGCGAGCGACGGATTCAGAAATTGTTTGTAGTGCTTGAAATGATCGAGGTCGGTCATCGGCAGCACGCGCGTGCCGGCGCTGGCGAAGATTTCCACAAGCAAATGCTGGACGTGGGCGAACTCGGTTTCCAACTGGTCGAGCAGCGTCAGATAATACTCGCGCAAGGCCGCGTTGCTGGTGAGCGTCTTGGGAACATTTTCCAGCGAACGCGAGATATAGAAAACCACGCGCTGCCGCCGGAGTTTGCGCTCCACCATCGCCTGCCAGTAACGGGCGAACCGTTCGTTACGCGACCGTTTCGTCCAAGTGTTTTCAAACCGCTCGGTCTCCGCCTGAAACCGGAGCAGCTCGGTTTTGTAATCGGAATCACTGAAATACTGAACCTGTAACCGCTGGTTTTCGTGGAGCGACGCCAGCAGCAAACAGAGCTGTTCCTGAAATTCGTTCAGGTCGGCGATGGGGCTGTTGGTCAAATCCGGTGCTTCAAAGACAAAGCCTTTGGCGACGTAACCGCCGCGCCGCAGATGATTGAACAGAATCAAATCGCGGACAAAAAAACCGTTGGGTGGGCGTTCAAACATAAGTCAGATGCCTTGGGAGATTGGTTTTGATTTTCGCTGCCGCACCTCATCCATCACCTGCTGGATGCGGTTCAGGTCTTCGACGAGTTGCGGCACGGTGCGGACCGCCTTGCTTTCGTTGATGGCGACATAGGCTTCCTGGATGTGGGCCATCGCCCGTTCGAGATGGGCGCGGGCCGTCTCACCGAAACCGTGTGCGAACAACCCCGCGCGGACGGACGCCTCGGCGGTGCGCAACTGGCCGAGCAATGCCTGTCGTCTGGCCTCGATGGCTTGAATTTCACCAGTATTCATGCGGGTTTGGCTGCGGTCGGTTGCGGGCTGACGGACAGACGGGTTGAATCCAGCGGGACGACGTGGATTTCCGAGACCCACGCTTCATCAAGGATGAGCGTGCCCAGATGTTTTTCGGCGTGGACGCGGGCGATGCGACCGGTGACGAGCGGGCCGATCATCTGTTCCAGCCGCCAGCCCCGCAGAAACACCAGCGCGCCGGGATAGACGAGCAGCAATTGATGCGGCGGCGATGTGCGCTTGTTTTCGTGCAACGGATTTTCCTCCAGCACAAACGATTCAAGTTGTCGGCTGGGAAAACCCCAGAGCCGTTCGGCGTCAATGAACTCGACAAATTGTGGTGGTAGCGGGATCAATTCGACCGCCCCGGCGAATGGCTTGTGTGCGAGCGGATGCAACTTTTTCTTGTGACTCATAAAAGTGGATGGCGACCAGAGGAACCGGTATGCGGACCAAATCCGCGCCCGGTGGTGAGATATTCAAAACAGTCGCGGTCGTAACCGGGCGGTTTGCCCTGCCGCAGCGCGAAGATATAGGCGAGGCAAATCAGCACCGGCACGAGTGCCGCGACAAACGACATGGCGAGCGATACGTCGAGGACAACGAGCAGGACAAAGAATACGATGATGCCCGCGCCGATGCCGCCGATGAGCCACCAAAAAAGTCCACCCTCCAGACCCCACGTCCGGCCTTTGGAATCGGACGCGGCGTTGGTGTCGGTCAGGCGAAGCTCGTTTTTGGTGGTGCTCATCAGCGGGAATAGTTCGGTTTAATAATGGGGTGCAGGCTCCGCCTGCTTAAAAATTGCCGACGCCGACGGCGCTGTTGGAATCGAGGCCGAAGATTTTGTAGAAGGCATAGACCACCGCCGGGGCCGCCGCGATGATCGCGCCGCCGATGATGGACATCTTGCCCTGGTCCACGTCGCCGCGCCGGATGGCGAAGCCGCCGTAGATGACCGATGAGATGCCGAGGACGAAGCCGAACATCATGATCACGGCGAGACTGTTGCTGATGCCGGTCTTGAGGTCGGTGGAACTGAAGCCGGTTCCTTGCGCAAAGGCGGACATGGTGTTGAACGCGAGCAAGGCCGCGACGGTGAGGAGCGGGCGGTAACGGTTAAGGAATCGGAGGCTTTTTTTCATGTTGTTAATTTGTCGTTTTGTTTTCTGATCCAACGGCTCATCCGTTGAATCATGCGAACAAATCTATCAGCAACCTCCGAGGCGAAGGTGTATGTGATACACAAAATGAAACGAGCTTTCTGCTAGATAAAAGGCCCATGAATACTGTCTCAAATGAAAACAAGCTCACGCAACTGAACGAACTGGACTCGCTGCTGCCGCGAGAAATTCGCGGCCAGCCGCAAGTTTTACCCCGCATCATCGCGACGGTGAAACGCGGCGAATTAAACCTCACCAAGCCCGGTCGTCCGCGCGGAAGTTTTCTGCTGCTCGGCCCGACGGGCGTGGGAAAAACGGAAACCGTGGTCGTGCTGACGAACCAGATTTTCGGTGCAAAAAAATTATTTCGCTTCGACATGTCGGAATTTCAAACGCAGGAATCGCTGGGTCTGCTGCTGGGCGCGAAGCTCGGCGAGACGGGTTATCTGGGGGCGATGCGCGAACGCGCGGCGGAAGGCTCGCTGCTGTTCGACGAGGCGGAAAAGGCGCACCCGCGCGTGCTGGACATTTTATTGCAACTGCTGGATGCCGCGCGCATCACGGTGGCGACCGGTCAAACTTTGGACTTCAGCGGCTTCTATGTCTGGATGACGTCGAACATCGGCTCGGCGGAGTTAATGGGCCTGCAACATTCCAACGATGCGACGCTGGAACGCCATGTCCTCTCGCGCGCCCAACAGGCATTGCGCCCGGAAATTTTCGCGCGCATCAACGAGAAGCTCGTGTTTAATCGTTTGAGCTACGAGCACCAGCTGGAGATCGCCGAGAAGTTTTTGTCCCGTGAGATGGAATTTCTCGCGTCACGCGGCCACCGGCTCGAACTGGACAAATCCGTGCTGCCGTTCCTCGTGCGAAAAGGTTTTCATCCAAAACTCGGCGCGCGGCCGATGCGGGATGCGGTGGAAAAATTGGCGGGCGATGCGGTCACAGAACGATTGCTCGCCGGCCAGCCGACTGGAGGCACACTGACGGTGGATGCAACGCGCGATTGTTTGGCCGTCCGTTAGCTCACGCCAGTGAAACGTAAAGGTGGGTTTCACCCCAATCTGAATCCGGCTGGACGGCCCCCAGCCCGCCTTTCAGGAAGCGGGCACAGACCGCGCGAATGGCTTGGCGCTGCACGGATTTTTTGGGGAGCTGCACGAGCAGGCAGTCGGCAAACTCATCACCGCGTTTGTTGTGATAAATTTCCGGCGCGATAACTTGGACGGCTCCGGCTTGATAAAGTTCTTCGACAAAGTTCACCGCCGCGCTGGCGCGTTTGAACCGACCGAGTGTGCGCTTCTTTTTTTCAGTCGCTTTCAGCCAGCTTTGCGCCTCAACGCGATTGCGTTTCTTTAACATCCAGCCAATGACAACGCGATAGCTGTGCTGTTCCAGTGCCGGATTATCCACCGGTGGTTTTCCAATGCGACCGCGCAGCTTGGGCAGGCGCGCATCGGTGGCCGCCGCCCGGCGATACTGCGCGGGCGTGACCTTCCGGTTGAATATGGTGAAGACCTCGGTCACCAAGGTTCCGTCCCGCAGCCACGTCCGGCCGCGCCCGCAAAACTGTCCCTCGACCATGGAAAATTCCATGTGCAACCGCCCGTTGTCATGCCAGCTTTTTTGCACGCCCGTCCCGTTCACCATTTGAAATGAGCCGAGCAATTTGCCGGTTTCGTTCCACTGCCGGCAGAGGCCGTGAACCAGTCCGTGCCGGTAAATGCGTTCTTCAGCGAGTTGGCCATTGCGATGCCACCGGCGCCAGAAACCATGCGGCTGGCCGCCGGCAAAGTGTTCTTCCAACATCAGGATTCCCGGACGGTAATACGTCCGCTGCACCTCGGATTTCAGTTTGGAACTCATCAGATTTTTGGATTCTGGCTACTCTATTACCCTAAAAGCTGCTTCCCGCAAGCGTTTAGCACCGGAAAAATTCCGGCCCATCGGTTGCCCCGATTGCACGGCGATCATCCTGACGCATGGCATTTGGAGCCGAACAGCCGCATATTTATGCGGTGAAAACGGGCTGACTGTGCCCCGTTGAAACCTGAATCCGGCAGCCAAAAGCCTGCCCGTGGCGCTGGAATTCAACCCGCATCGCAATCAATGCCGTTCCAATTCTGGCCGCCAGGGTTCAGCCCCTAATCGCCCTCCGCCAAACTTAATTTGTATTGTTACGCTGGCATAACAATAAAGACCGGCTTTGCCGGTAGCGTCAAGTCCGGTTTTCGAGCATGCCCCGCAAACAATATCCAGCGAATGTTGTCGGCCCCCAGATCCGCAAGTTGCGCGGGAAGCTGGACTTGACGCAGGAACGACTGGCCGCCAACTGCCAGTTGGCCGGTTTGGACATAAGCCGTTCCACGCTGGGGCAGATTGAAGCCCGGTTGCGGTATGTGACGGATGAAGAATTGATGGTCGTCGCGGCGCTGCTGGGCGTCACGCTGGAGACACTTTACCCGGAAGAATTGCTCAAGCGGTATCGCGGCAAAAAGTTAAAGCCCAAAGCTGACAAATCCGGTTAATACCTTGGTCGGCGCGGTATGAAAAAACGCAGGAAGAAAGACGGCGGGCGCCACTGAAAAAAGGGAGCGCGGAAAGACGAATCATGGCTGAAAACCCAATGACTGTTTCAAAATTAAATAACCCATTTCTCCCACTGGTCAGAAACCCCGGCGCGAATTCCTAACCAGCCGTTCTTGCCGGGCGCAACGAGCATTGTCAACGCAGGAACGGAAGCGGCGAGCGATGGTGTTCGAGCCGACCCGTAGCATCGTTGACAAGCGCAGTTGCGCCATAACCTCGAACGGCAATTCGCGCCAGCGCCTTTTATTCGTGGCAACTTTGGCAGATGAAGGAAACTTTCCGGGCGGTCGTTTGCCAGAGCGGAAAATCAATTACCGCTGCGTGCAGTTGCCAGATAGCCGGCGAATCTTTCAAAATGTCATTTATTCCACATGTAGCCAGAGATATTGAAGTGGCTCAGAAATGCGGGCGTGCAACCGCCCGCCAGAAACTAATGCCTCTCCCTGGCCCGCTAGTTTGGTGATATGCTTGCTGCCACCTGAAAACATTTTCAAGTCCAGCGACCACTCGGTGCTAGGATTCTGCTCACGAAAAATCAGCACATTGCCCGTCTTTGCATCTTTGGAAACGGAAGCGAAACCGGTCCAGTTTTGGCCGTCAGGCACTTCGCCGATTGGCAGGATGTGGCCGGCGAAAAGACGCTCACGTTCCCGTTTCCAAACCGACACCAATTGCGTCACCGTCTTTTGGTAATCTACCGGCAAATTTGAAACCTCGAACCAGCCGAGCGGACTGGAAAACATGACCGTTGCAAAGAGTGCATCGGGCGCATAATGAGCGGGCGCAAGCGGGTCATCACCATACAACTGGGTGTTGCGGGTGTTGTTCAGAAATTCCATCCGCAGGCGCACTGGATCAATGTAGTGCGACAACTTCCAGAGATTTCGCAAGGTCAGGTGCGGCCAGTAGTTCTGCCAATCGGTGTAGCGGTTTTCGACGAAAATCGGGCCGCATTCGGGCACACCAAAATATCCGGCACGAGTGCCAGCCGTCACGTCCAAATCTAAGGTGATGTCGCCACCGGATTCAGTCAGCAATCGATCAACCATACTCCGAAAGTTTTTCAACGCCGTCGTGCTGGTTAACTTGACCGAGTCCAGCTTGAAATAGTTCACGCCTTCATTGCGGTGCAATTCCAGCAGACGATCTGCATCACGATTCCAATTGGTGCAACCACCAGTTGAGTCCGGGCCGAACCACAATCCGAATTTCATACCGTGAGCGCGAACCGCCTCGGCCACAGGTATCAAACCATGCGGAAAGCGCTGGGCATTCGGTTGCCAGAAATCAGCATTGTCGGACCAGAACGATTCCCACGCGCCGTTCGTAGGGTTGGCAGAATTGGCCGTCCGTCCATTCTGCCACCCGTCGTCAATTTGGATTACATCCACACCGAGGCGAGCGCCGGCCTCGATTTCTTTCAGCAGGAATTGCTCGGTCACACGCGCATCGCGCGAGCGGTCGCCCCAAGTGTTGCTCAAGAATAGGCCATCGCGATCCGGCTGATACCGCCGCAACTGTCGTTGAAAATCTTGCAAGACGGCGGTGCAACCGGCGCTTCCGCCGGAATAGGCGAGCAGCGTATAGGGATAGCCCTGGCCGGTGAAACGAACCTGCCGTTCGCGCGCGTTGACCTGACAATCGAAGGCGGATTTGACCGGACGCGAATGGGGCAACGGCGCGAACTTCACAAACACCAAGCCTTCGCCACTGGTCGGATTCTCCAGCACAAACAGGTTTCCCGGCAGTTCCAGATTGCTTTCGTTGAGCAGCATCCATTCGTTTTCCTGAACCAGTTCGTTGTGGAGGTCGGTCTGGTCCATCAGGTTCACCTGCGTCAGGCGCAAATGCCGGGGCGACAGCAAAAGATTTTCCAGCGAGTCGTCCGCTGAACGGCCAACCTTGCCGGCCTCCATTTCAATTCCCGCTGCCGCAGAATCAGCCGATTGGCTTGTGGTTGACAAATCGGGTAAAACCATGTTTCCGTTGACATCAAAAAAGGTTTCCACCCCGCTTGCTTCTGGAAAAACGCGAAAGCGGCAGACGAGATTGGTGTTGGCTTTGGCCGTCACCAGAATCTGTAACGACTCTTCTTCCGTGATGCACAAACGACCGCTGCTCGCGGCGATGGTGACGCCGCGTGCCGCTTCTTTCCACGCTGGTGTCGTCGGTGCGGGATTGGTGGACGGCTGGCGAATCCATTCCGTGCCGGTTTGCAGATTGCGAAAGGACGTGGCCGTGAGCCGTCCATCCTGAATGCGCCATTTGCGTTCAAAATGAGAATTGCCCAAAACTAACTCATCATTACTCCAGTGGGCGTAGCAGGTCTTGAACTGAACGGTATCCGCGAGGGAAGAATGACAAACAGCACACGCGGCGGTCACCAGAAGCAACGCACCTCTTTTAAGAAAATTGCGCAGGTTGGAATCAGTTTTCTTGGAGTTCACTCGCTTTGGCCAATCGTTTAGACTTGAATCGGATTTATTTTATTTCTTTGGAGTGCCGCAATTTCATCACTCATTCAACTCGCCGGAAATAAGGAATCCGGTGGAGCGGCACATTCAAGTCATATATAGCGCCGCCTTCATAATTCTTCCCGTCGTCGCTGATCCATTTTCCTTTTGGCAGCACCACGTGCCGAGTGATGCCTTTCCGGTCGAGCGGGGCGACTAAAATTGAATCGCCGAGCATAAACTCATCTTTCATTTCCTCGAAGCCTTGATGTGGGAAAACATATTCCAAGGAACGCACAATCGGTTCGCCGGTCTTGGCGGATTGCCGCGCAAGTTCGAGAATGGTCGGCGTAATGTGCTCGCGGATTTTCACGGCGCATTTCACTGCGTTCAAGTGTTCCGCATCTAAAACCCGCCACGGTGCCACAGAGAATTGCATCATTGGCATCAGCGCGTGGATTTGTGCGGAGCGGACGACCAAATCCTGATCCACCGACTTCAAGTTCAGGAAGCTCACATAATTACCACCGCCAATCAGGTCTGGGCATGAATAGGTATAACCAGCCAAGCCTTCCGTGAGCATCTGCGGGATAAGCTTCTGCACATCGTCCCAACTATGACTTTTGTCGTGCAGTCGTTGCGCCAGCGGTTGTCCGGCCATTTTCCAGCAAGCACGATATTCGTTGAGCGGAAAGCGGAGACCGAACTGCGCATACAATTCACATTGGCGGTTGGGCGACACTGGTTGCATGCTCAACGCATCGGAAGGATAGAATTGCATGTCTCCGGCGTCGAATTTGAAGCCGTCCACGCCATAATTATTTACCAACCGATCCAATTGTGCATTGAACCAGCGGTTCGCTGCCGGATTGCTGAAGTCCAGCAGCGCGGAATAGCCGTTCCACCAGTGGATGATGGCGGGATCAGTCGCGGTTTCCCAAGTGGTTTGTGCGCCTGCTTTTCTCATCAAAAAACATTTGTCCTGCAACAGTTGGCGCACCAATTGAGCCTGATCAGCGCTTACGAAGGGGCATATCCAAAGCATTACTTTGAACCCCATGCGATGCAATTCGTCCATCATCTGCTTGGGGTTGGAAAATCGACCGGGATGAAAATTCCAGACGCCATAATCTTCCTGCCATGTATCGTCAATCATCAGAACGCCCGGTGGAAATCCGTGGTCAAGAATCGCGTGAGCATATTTCAGAACGTCGTTTTGGTTTTGGTTGTAGGTAAGTTCAATCCAAGTGTTGTATTGGGGCTTTGCCAGCAATAGTTCATCTGGCGTCCGACCCGCCGGCGGAAAATATTTAGCCGAGACAAACTGGCGCGCATCCGCCAGTGCAGTGCCGGCTCGCCCGTGCTTCACCTCGCCCTTGGCGTTGGTGATAATAATTTTATCTGCCGCCACTTCAAACGCGTAGGGTTCTTCACTCCAAACCCACAGTCCATCGCTGCCCAGCAGTAGCGGTTGAATCTGGTTGTCACGATTGTTGGCGTAAAAATCAAAATGGCTGCCGACGGCATAAGGCAGGTTTTCACCATCCTTGATGACACCAGACCAGATTTTTTCGCCGGGTTGTAGGGGGATTGTCAAATCGCCTGACAAAGAATTCACGGCCAGTGAATTATCGGGAAGCGCCTGAGCTTTGATTGGGAGATAGTGAAGCAGCAGCAAGAGGACGCCAGCGCAAATCATTGGTTTGTTCGCATTCATACTTATTTCAAAAAAGGTGGAGCCAATGGGGCTCTCGGCGTCCCGCCGCCGCCAACGGACGACGGTGAATTATTATCCACAATGCAAAGGGCGGCGTATATCTTGGCGATGTCCCGCGCCCAAGGATTGTCCGTCTTCATGCTGATGAATTCAAAACTCCAGTTCTTTTTGAAGTTGGTCGTGAATCTTCCGGCGGGAGACCATTCGGTTTCGATGGCGAAGACGTTCCAACCGGTGCCATCCACATAATAAGCGCCATAGTCTTGAAACGCCTTGGCCAGCATTTTTCCGGGGACGGTCTCAAACTTAAAATCATCAAGGTTCGTGGTTGCCGGAATGGCAAACAATGCCCCGACCCGGCACCCCTTTGGAATTGGAACCGATTTTGTCCTCTCCCTACCGTAACGGCTGGGGCCATCTTTATCTTCAGTAATGGCCGGCCAGCGAAAGCCTTTGACCTCATCATCGTAATAGCAATTTCTGCGGCCCGCCAAATTGATTTTCAAGGCGTGACGGATAGGACCTGAAGTGGGGGATAGCTCGTCCAGTCTTAAAGTTCCGCCGATGGCTGAAAGTCCCGAACCACCATGTGCCCCATAGTAGCCATCCCCATAAATATCCGTTTCAGGAAACAAGTCCCTGGAAGTTGCATACGGCGAATTTTTTCGGTGGGCAAAGGGTTGCGTTTGAACAATCGTCCTCCGGTCAGGCATCAGGATGGCTGCACCCAAGTTCGGCGTAAGGCCATCCCAATTGTCCGGCGAAACTTCAAAGCTACGGGGAATCGGATAACGGCCAATCAGCCCGCCGGTGATTTCCAAGCGGTCCCGGTTTCTTTTCCAACCAACGTCATTATAGTAAACATCCATCAACGGTTCTGTAGGCGTCAGGATGATAAGATCTTCATCAACGGTCAGTGTGCCTTCGATAGGCGTTTCCAATTCCGCCGGAACATATTTGGCTTTGCTGCCGATAGGCATATTCCAGATGGACTTTTTGGAAAACGGCCAAAGCAACGGATCACGCGCAGTCATAGCTGTGTCATACGTGAACGGATCGCGCATCTTTGGCGAGTCGATTGCGGCCGGAGAAGCGAGATCAGCGGCGTATGCAACCGACAACAGGGCCAAGATCAAACCTGCGATGCCGGGCTGCCTTGTTTGCTGCCACATTTTTCCAACCTGCCTCATAAAGCGGTGAATTTTCCAACCAAATCGCCGACAATAATTTCAAATTCGCCCGGTTCAACAACGCGTTTCATCTCCGCATTGAACAAGGCCAATTGATCGTAGGCGATGGTGAGTTCCACCGTTTTTTTCTCTCCAGGCGCGAGCGAGATACGCTTGAAGGCCTGCAACGATTTCACCGGCGTCGTGGTGCTACTGACCTCTTGATGCACAAATGCCATCACCACTTCATCACCGGCGCGCTTGCCTGTATTCGTCACATCCACCGTCACAGCGACATTCTCGCCCGCCTTGATTTTGTCAGGGAGCCGCAAGTCATCATATTTGAAAGTCGTGTAACTCAAGCCGTGGCCGAACCAGAACAGCGGCTCGGTTTGGCCCAAAACATATTTGCGATAATTCTGCGACGGCATGTGATTGTAAATCGTCTGAATATGACCCGCGCTGCGCGGAATGGTGATGGGCAATTTGCCGCTGGGATTGACCAAGCCAAATAGAATTTCTGCGACGGCTAGACCGCCTTTGCAGCCTGGCTCCCAGGCCTCGACCACGGCCGGAACATGGTCCATGGTCCATTCCGATCCGATGGGTCGACTGTTGACCAGCACCACGACCACTGGTTTGCCGCTTGCCACCACCGCCTGCACCAATGCCAGTTGATTCCCCGGAAGTTCGATGTCGCTGCGATCCACTTCCTCGCCGCTGGTCTTGTCGGCGTAGTCAAAGCGCATGGTGTTCTCACCGACCACCAGCACGGTTAAATCGGCAGCGGCAGCCTGCTTGGCCGCCTCTTGAATTGCCTCGGGTTTTGTCGCCCGCGCCTTCGAACCGCAATCGTAGTAGCTGACTTCGCAACCTGCCGGGGCAATCTGTTTCAAGCCTTCCTGCACGGTGATGATGTTCTTGTTCGGCTGCGGTGTGACCCAGTCGCCGAGTGTGGCCTGAGTGCCAGCCAGCGGGCCGGTCACGAGGATGTGTTTGAATCGCTTCGCATCCAGCGGCAGCAAAGACTGTTCATTCTTCAGCAGCACGATGCCTTTGCGCGCAGCGTCCAGCGCGGTTTGTTGGTGTGCAGCGCAGTAGGTAACTTCCGCCGCCGAATTAAGTGGCGTTTGCGCTTGCTCAAACAAACCTAGCTTGAATTTTACGCGTAGAATCCGGCGCACGGATTCGTCAATACGCGATTCAGGAATGCGTCCTTCTTTCACCAACTCAACCAACGGCTCAAAGAATCCCGGCCCATGCATGTGCATATCCAGGCCCGCCATGACTGCCTGATAAACCGCTTCCTTCTGATTGGCGGCCACATGATGAATAGTCACTAAGCCTTCGATATCCATCCAGTCGCTGACGGCAAAGCCGTTGAAGCCGCATTCGCGCCGAAATACGTCTTCGACCAGCCAACGGTTGGCGTGACACGGCACACCGTTTAATTCATGGTGCGCCGTCATCAGAGAACCAACCCCTGCCTTAAAGGCCGCGAGATAGGGCGGCAAAAAAACGCCGCGCAGCGTGTGTTCGGAAACATCCGTCGGCGCAAAATTAAGTCCATTGACGGGCTGGCTACCGGCGATGGCGTGCTTCACGCAAGCGAGAATATGATTGGCGTCCGGACCATCGTGTCCTTGTAGCCCACGCACCGCCGCCACACCCAACCGGCTGACGAGAAACGGATCTTCTCCAAAAGTCTCCCCGGTTCGCCCCCAGCGCGCATCACGCGCGACATCCACGTTTGGCGCAAACGTCCATTGCGATCCGTTGGCTCGCGTTTCCTGCGCGGTCTCAGAGGCAACTTGCTCCTCCAATGATTCGTCGAAGCAACTTGCCAAGCCTAGCGACGCGGGATAAATAGTCGCACCGCTTACCAGTCCGTCGCCGTGAATCGCATCAATGCCGATGATCAGCGGAATCTTCAGCCGGCTTTGCGCCGCGAGCGCTTGTAAACGGTTGGCTTCCTCTACCGTGGTAACGTGAAGAAAGGAGCCGATTTTGCCCTGCCGCACCATATCTTCCAAAGTGCCAAACGTCAGATCCGGATACATCGGGATACGGTCATTCCTGGTCGGCGGCTTTGCTTCCTTCCAATCCTCTTTCAAACGCTCAATGCCAACGTATTGGCACATCTGGCCCACTTTTTCCTCCAGCGTCATCCGCGCCAGCAAAGCGTCCACACGCGAGTTCAGATTGGTGGTGGCGAGCGGTTCTCCGGCAAATGAAGCATTGGCTAGACCGGCAAAACACGCGGTAGCAATTAAGTTTTTTACAGTCTTGTGAAGTGTGTGTTTCATATTGTTTCGTCTGACTAAATTGTCATGATAAAGTAGTTATTGGTTTTGCATTGGCTGGAATAAATCTAACTGCAAGCCATCATTCGCTTCTAATAGTTAGTCTTGGATGTGCCATCAAGCGCAGCATCACCGGCTTTCTAAAATCTGCCGACTCCTGCCACCGATTGCGGTAAAACGAACTATGGGTTTGACGATGGCTTTCAATTCGCGCCGCATGCCAGCCCAGTGAAATTCCCACCGCCCGCCGCGCAACAGACAACCGAAATGCAACACCATTCGGCCGGGCGCAATCCGCGTCAATTGTATTTTGAAGGTGGTCTTCATATTTTGGTTCCGTCTCGGCTGTTTCATTTTTATCGCGAAGTGGGCGGTATCGTCTTGGTAATTTTTGGTGCTGCCGTTGTTGATGGTTGCGGGTGGCGGTGCCAACCCAATAGCGCCGCCACCCAACCCCAAACCGGAACCCCAAGAACCGGCCTCCGTGACGGTAACCCAAACCCGTCACGAAGTTCTGTCGCCACTTCACGCGATAAATTGAGCCGAACGCAGGGTCGATTTCCGCAAATTACGAAAGTAGCGAATGATTCCGAATCCAACCAAGCCCGCGCCAAAAATTATCATCGTCAGATTGACCGGCTCCGGCACGGCGGTAATGCCCAGACTCCAACCATTCAAAGTCGCTGGGCTTCCCCCCGCAACTTCATCCGCAAAAAAAAGCGTCCAGGTCCCGTCGGCCGCCGAACCGCTGACCGCTCCCAGAGTCCCAGCTGCCTGAAAGGTTCCTGAAAATACCGACCCCGGTGTTTCCGGCGTAGTCTGGATGCTCCCCGCCGCCGAGTCCGACAGTGTGACGTTCAAACCCGAGCCGGCATAGCCGAAGGGATTGCTGATCGTCGTGCCGGGCTGGTTCAACAGCATCACCAGCGTCCCGTTCGGGGCCACCAGATATGCGTAGAGATTTCCGTTGTAACCGCCGCTCACGGACAAGTCCACCGTCAAGCCACTCACAGTGCTGGCTCCGGGGATGTCACTGACCGTTTCACCAAATGAAACGCCCACCGGGTTGCCATCGGGAATCGCCGTGTTTACGCCGCCGAAGGTTTCCGTGTAAAGCGTCCCACGGGCAACACCCACGCCCAGGATCACCGCCAGCAGGCCAATCAAAGTTTGTGATTTCATGGTGTTCATTGTTTTAATGAGGTGAGGGTTTATTTGCTCACGGCTGCCATTTCAACTGGTAGAACGCCGGACTGGGCTTAATTCCGCCCAAATCCATAAACAGATCCACCATGTTAATGACCCCGTTGGGCGCGGCCTGGTTAGTCTGCACATCCACCCACACTGGCGAGGATAGGTTCGTTGAACGTTCCAAAATGTAATTAAAGTAGGGGATGCCATAGGCGGTGACCGTGTTAGAACTGGGGCTAGTAAAGTTGTAGGCCGTGATGGAATTGGTTCCCGTGACACTGCCTTGAATCACAATATTCAGATAGCCGATGCTTGTCCCGCCTTGGTCGTCGCTGATGCCGTAGCTGATTTGATCGTTCGCATTCGGGCTGTTGGTATAGCCGATGTAGGCATAGGCGTTCGTGGTCACGATGCTGCCATCCAGATTTGTGCTCCAGTTCAACGGGAACAGATTGACCCCGTTAGTGCTCTGCAAATTGACGCTGGTCAACTCCAAGGTATCACCATCCACATCGCTCCAGTTTGTAGCGATGTCTGATAGTTTAATAATTAACGCCAAACCGGCAGTCCGAGTCACGGTCATCACATTGGCCACCGGCGGATGGTTGGTTACAATTTGATCCAGCGTGTTTGTGCTGCCGTCATAATTGCCATCGCCGAGATACGCAACGGTGATTGCATTCGTCCCACGCGGCAGATTGCTTATGCTCAAGCTCGTGGCACTACCCGCAGAAACGCTGTTCGTGCTGATGGGGCCGTTGGTCGAAGAGAATATCACACTACCATTGGCATCAGATGGTAATGTGGCGGTAAATGATATGACATCCTTGTAGCCGGACGGGTTCTCAGTGGAGGAGGCTCCAACGAAAGTGATCGCCTGATAAATGATCAATGTGCCGTTGGTCGCGCTCACGTTGTAGTTTGGGTTGCTGCCCAAGATCACGAAAATGTTTGACACACCAACTGCGGAATACTGGCTCGCATCCGTAGTCAGGACGTAGTTGATTATATCTCCACCGCTAACCTGTCCGACCACCGTCGCTGTCAACGTCGGATTTGTTACTCCGTAGGTTTTGGTCTTCGCATCCGCCGTTACCGTGGCCGTGGCCGGGCTGATGCTGAATGCTGTCGGGCTAGAAATGGTGCTGTTGTGGTTGTCGTCAGCCGCCACGGTCGCCGTCACCGTGTAGCTGCCGGCGTTGGTCGGCATGTTCGCGCTCGGGCCATAGCTCGTGCCACTGTAACTGTAGCTCACTACACCGCTTGATCCGGTGACGTTGGCACTGGCCGGCCCTTGGCCCGTTCCGTTGTAAATGAAACTCGTCGTCCCAGTCACCGTCACCGTGGAGCTGGCCATATTCACCGTCACGGCCACAGTGTTGGAGGTGGTGGTGTAATTGGTCGTGTCCGTCGGCGTGAAGATGACCCAAACATTCGTTGTTCCCGCGTTCGGAGCAATCGTGTTGTCGGCGAAGGCGAAGCTGCCTGCCACCACTTCCAGATTATAGCCGTTCGTCGCCACGCTTCCGGTCAAATCCGAACTGCCAAGCGTCTGGCCATAGGTGATGCTGGCGGCGGACAACGTCAAGGCCGGTGTGGCTTGCACCACCGTCTGCGTCACGAGAACGCTGCTGCCCAGGTAATTATTGTCACCCAAGTATTGCGCGGTAACGTTGGTCACCCCAACCGTCAGATCGTCGTTGGTGTAATAAGCCACACCACCCACCACTGCGTTAGTCCACAGCGGCATGCTGCCTAGCGAGAACACTATATTGCTGCTCGCATCGGGCGGCGTCACGCCGTTGGTCTGCACCACGGCACTAAACACCAGCATTTGCCCATAATAGTTCGTCACGCCAACGCTGTTGGTCAGCAGCAAGGTCGTCGTTGCTTGGGAGGGATTGATCACGCCCGTGGTGTCATCCAGCGGGGTCACATTATAATTCGCGACCACGTCCACCCCGGTATTGGTGATGGCAATTGACGGTATGAGGGTTTTGCCCATGCCGACACTGGCGTCCGCATAGGCTTCCGTCAAGGTTGCTGTGTCACTGCCTTGCAGGCTGCCCGCTGATATGGTCGGCGAGTTGGTCGCGCTGGCGCTGCCATCGTAAGTCTTAGTGTTCGAGCGCGCTGCAATCGTCATGTTGGTTTGCGCAATCGTGAAGGTCACGCCATTGGTCGCGCCAGCATAATTTAGATCCGACAGCAACGTGTTCGTCAACGCATAGGTGCCGGCGTTCATCGGTGCGGCTGCACTCGAATACCTGGTTGAACCGATGCCCACATAGTTTGTTGACCGCGCACCGGTGGAACCGCTAAAACTCGTGATGGTCGGCGTCTGTGCGGTTCCGTTGTAGATGAAGGACGTGCCCCCCCCGTAACTGATGGTAGAGCCAGATTGGCCGATGGTGAAGGCCTGACTGTTGGTGGTGCCAAAATAGTTTGAATCAGACGCAACCGTGTTCGAGACATAGTAGGTGCCCGCATTGGTCGGTGGATTCACACTGGAATAAACGGTTGAGCCGATGCCCACATAGTTAGTCGTCCGCGCGCCAGTGGAACCCGTAATGCTGGTGATGCCGGGCGTCTGCGCTGTTCCGTTGTAAGTGAATGTCGTTTGGCCGCCATAGGTGACGCTGGAGTTTCCACCCACAGTCAACCAAAGTCCTGCGCTCGTCGGTGAAAGCGCAGGCGTCCCGGCACTTGGGCCGCCATTGCCACCCAAAGTTACCGACGGCATCGTGCCCGCCACCAGTCCCGTGGTGCCCGCCGTGATGTTGGAAATAATCAAGTAACCGCCTGGCGTTAGTTTTGATCCGGTGTTGTTGATTTTGAATGTGGTCGAGGACGACAGCGTCATCCCGCCGTTGGTGACGATGAATGAGGGATTTACTCCATCGTAGAGCAGCGAAACCGTCCCAAAACCAGTGCTATTGGTGCCGTTAATGATGGCTCCCACCCCGAGGTTGGTTAAAGTCTGGCCCCCAGCCAATGAGAAGGTTGTGGTCAGGCCGGAGATATTGAATATGGCTCCGTTGGCAATGCCGATAATTGGCGAATTGCTAATGGAACCATTGCCGCTCAACGCCAGCGTGCCATTGCTGATAGTGGTGCCGCTGGCATAGGTGTTGGTGCCAGCGAGCGTCAACGTGCCGGATCCGAGCTTGGTCAGGGTGTCGGTGGTCGCGCCGGCATAATGCAACAGAGCATTGGATATGGTAACGTTGTAACCAGCGGTGTCAATGATGGCACCGCCGTTTTGCACATTGCAGGCGGTGAGCCCTTGCACGAACGTGGTGGTTGAACCGGTAGGCTTTAGAGTGCCGCCAGCAAAGTTGTTCGTGCTGAAATTCGTGCCAGTGCTTGAGTTGACATAGCCATTGATGTAAGCGGTGCTCAAAGTGCCGCCATTCAGATTGTAAGTTCCAACATGGTTGTTCGCATCGGCGGAAGCAGCCGCCAACTGAACGCTATTGGCTGTCACTGTGCCGCCTGACTGGTTAACGATTCCCTGACTTGCTGCGCCGGAGCTATAGGCACCAATCAAAAGCGGCCCCGCCACATTTAAGAAGCCGCCAGTCACATTTATCGTTGCCAGACTTCCGTTAACGGTGGTGCCACGCGACCCGATTGAAGCGTAGGCACCGGATCCCGACACATTGAGCGTTCCGCCACTCAAATTCAGAAAACTCACGGAATCCTTGGAATTGCTCATGAGGAATGGATTGGCTGTAATCGTGCCATTGGTCATGTTCATAACTCCCGGCGGACCAGAACCGCCACCGGCTCCAACCAGTAACTGTCCAACGGTGCTGGCACCACTGCTGTAATAATTGAAGGTGGCTTGGACGCTCCCGTTGCCATTACCACCCACTGTTAACCCGCCCGCTCCGCCGAGGGTTCCCGTTCCGTTCACGGTCAAAGTATTGCCGGCCCTGATCACGGTTGGCCCGGTATAGGTGTTCGCCCCGGAGAGGATGACCGTGCCCGCACTGGTTGTGTTGGTCAACGTTATACCGCCACTGGTGCCGCTGCTGGAAATCACATCGAGAAACGTCAGCGTGCGGTTAGTCGCCACATTTAAATTGCGGTTAGAGTTGCCCAAACTGACGTTAAGGTGATTGACTGCATCACCGATGATCACATTCGCCGAGGTGCCGCCACCCGTGTTCAAGGTGAGGTCGCCACCGAGCGTGAGGGTTCGAGTTGTTGTCGAGGACGAATCCACCGTGAGCCCAAAATTGCCGGCGTAATTAAAACTCAATCCCGTTGACAAGGTGGTGTCCGCAGCAAACGTGACCGTTTGTGCCGTCGCCAGAGTCAATGAAGTGTCCCAAATGCCATTGATGGTGCCACCAGCCCAGTTTGCTGTGGTGTTGTAGTCCCATGGCCCCGCATTTACTTGATTGAAGCCGGTGGACGCCCCCGCCGCTGTGGCTTTGAAAGTGACATTGTCAATCCAGAAATTTGCGATGCCGCCTGCAGCGATTGTTGTGGGCGAAATATACTTGTAAAAACTAATCCCTTGGGCCGGCGTCGAAATGACCGCCGCCGTATTCGTGATGGGCATGCTGACATGCGCCCAACCGTTTGAAGCCGCATTGGGTAACACCACGTATGGGCCAAGCTGATACCAGGTATAACTATTACGGTAGTTGGTCGTTATGAGATTGATTTGGATGCCGGAACTCCCGCCGCCGGAAGGAGAGTTGAAGTATTGGAGCGACGTCGTTGAGTTATTGGTATCCCATTTAACGTCAAAATCCACGCTGACATAGTTGGTCGCGATAAAATTCGTCAAGGCACTCGGCAAACTATCGTAATACGGAGTTCCTTGAACAACCCCGTAAAGCCTCAAGGCGTCTCCATAACCATTACCATTCGCAAAGTTCACAGTGATTTTGCAGGAGCCACCCCCGTTCCCCGTGTTATCCTGGGCCGAATCCCAGACATTGGTGTCAAACGCATCGGACTGAGTCATTTTACCCCAGCTTATGTGGTTCTGAAATCCTCCGCCGGCGGCATTAACCTCGGTAGTTGTGTCAAACGTGCCCAAATCAAGGTTGGCTGCCCCCGAGTAAGACATGGAGGCGACCAAGCATAGCAAGCTCAAAGTAATTCTCGAAACGACAGTGGTGGTGTAAAGGTTGGAGGATTTTGTTGTCGGCTTTTTCATAGAATCGGTTGGTGCGGAAACGCGATGTTGATAATCACTGGTTTTTAATCATGTTTATGGGATGCACCAACAGATTGCACCATGCCCTCTCGACCCGCACCCCTCCCAACGGAGGGGAAAGGTGCGGGTGAGCAATAAGCACCAAACAGGTTTTACGGCTTCAACATGCGGTAGAACACGTTGGTCTTGGTGGGATCAACAGTGATGCTCACATTGGTGACTGTAACCGAGCCGTCCGCCGGGTAATTGTGCCACGCGCTGGTGGTAGTCAGACTTACGCTGTTAGATTGGAGAATCCAACCTAGGTTAGTCGGCCAACCCAGACTCATATTTCCACTGCCAAAGGAAACTTGCAGCACCGGCGGATTGGGATTGATGGTTGCCACCGGCACCACCAGCAAGTAGCCCGTGTCAACGAGCGAGGGAGAATCCGTGGCGGCACTGTAAACGCCGGGAGTCTTGCTCACGCCATTGATAACCAAACCAGCAATCTGGTTCGTTCCGGTAAAGGCCAGATCCAAGACGGCACCGTTGGTGATGGTGACGATGGACAGAGCCGAAAGGCTGTTGGTCTGCTGGATGGTCAGCGTGCTGCTGCTGCCTGCCAATGTGAGGTTGACCTTGCCCACCATCTTGCCTCCAAAGGTGGTCGAAACTCCAGAGCCATTCAAAGTTAGCGTGCTCACTGTGGAAGTGGAGTTGGTGATGATGGTGTTTGTGGGCGCGGCATACGCATCCGTCGCCAAAGAATTCAGCGTCTGGTTGAAACCGGCCAAGTCAAAAGTCTGGACGGAACCGGGGCTGCCACTGGTAGCAAGGGGATCACTGTTATCCATGGTGAAGTCCGTGCTGGTGGGAAGCGCGTTATTGATTCCTAATTGAAGGGTTCCGCTGTTGTTACCCGTGCCGGTGGGCTGCTGATAAGTCGGGGCTGTATAGGTGTTGGCTTGGGCCAATGTGACCACGACACCGCCGTTCAATTGGAAGCCCACCTTGCCACCAGACGTGCTGCCGGTGACCAGATTGCTCCACACCATGCTCCCGCCACCACGACGAACAACCACAGACACAGAGTCGTTCAGCGTAATCGTTCCGGAGCCCAAATTGCCGGATGTGCCATTATAGCCAAACTGCAACGTGCCCTGACCGTTGAGCGTCACATTGCCGGTGTAATTGGTGTTGTCATTCTGAATCCGCAACGTGCTGTTGGCCAGCTGCAGATTGGCGTTAAATCCAGTGCCGGCCAAAGGACAATTGAACCGGGTGAATCCACCGTAGGTGGTGATGGTGGGTGTCCCGGCAAAAGTGAGGGTGTTGGTGCCTTCAAAGTCGTATTCCTGAGAATTGTTGTATAGGAAATTGATGTTGCCCACGGTGACAGGCGAACCCAAAGTGACGATGTAAGACGAGGGTAAGGCCGCGCTGAGGCCAAAGTTCGCGGTGTCATTGCCATTGTTGGGCCAGGCAAAATCCCCGCCGCCATTGGCCCAGTTCGCCGAGTTGGTGTCCCAAGTGCCGCTGCCGTTGGAACCGGTGCCTGGCGTGTGAGCCGGATCCCAAGTAAATGAATTGCCCGAACCCGGAGCCGTAAAGGTGATGGCCAGTGAGTTGGTGATGGTGTTGGCCCCCACTGTGACCGTTACCAGTTTGGTTTCAGCCTTGGCGGATTTGACAGTGAAGGTCACCTGGCCGCTGCCGTCAGTGACGCCGGATGCAGCGGGAGAGACCGTGTTATCCGAACCACTCACGGACCAATTTACGCCCAGACCAACAATCGGAACATTGCTCGGGTCTTTGATTATGACTGTGACGGTTGAACTAGAAGAGTTGTCGGCTGGCAAATTGTTGGGTGACGCCGTGACCGAAGAGTTGGCCAGACTCACGTTTGCCGTCACGACATGAAGTTTCACCGCACCGCCACTGACCACAATTGAACCCAGCGTGCCATACAGGGCGCTGCCATTGGCAGAGAAGGAACCGGAGCTGGAAATAGTATTGCCAATGTTGGTGATGACGACATAGTCACCGGGCGCCAAAGCCGGTCCATTGACGGTGAACAGATTGCCATTCAAAACCAACTGCCCTTGCGAAACGGTCAAAGCCGCATTCGTCCCCGTCCCATCATAGTTGAGGATGATGGGCTGCGAGCCGAGGCTGACGGTGCTGCCGGAAGCTCCTTTAAGCGTGGCCGCGTTGGTCGTGCCGCCCGCGCTGAAGGTGGTGCTGCTGCTCAAAGCAAACGAGGGAATGAGTGAGACATCTAACGTTGCACCGGCCCCGATGGTAATTTGCGCGGAATTATTGATTGAGGCGTTTGGTCCCAAGGCGAGTGTCCCGGCGTTGATGGTCGTGTTGCCGGTGTAGGTGCTGGCGTTGGTCAAAGTCAATTTACTGCCACTGCCATTCAGCGTGAGGTTCAAACCGCCGGTGATCTGGCCGTTGAAGAATTTCGTCCGGCTGGCACCACCGAGCGTCAAGGTGCAGGTCGAACCACCCGTAATGATGGCGGAACCGGGCGTCTGCGTGCAATTCGTGTCAGTTGCAATGGAACCGACCGTCTGATTGAATCCGTTCATGTCGAAGGTGACGACGTTCGTGTTGCCACCAGTTCTGAACACCTGATTCAACTGCAAGTCGGTGTTGGTGGGAAGAACATTGCTGGCACCAAGCCGCAGGGTGGCATAGGGAGCAGTGCTGGCCGTTGGCAGCACCCACGTGGCACCGCTGTAGGTTTGATTTGATTGAACGATGAATAACCCGCCGTTCAGTTGGTATTGGACGCTGCCGGAACCGGATACAGCGTTGGAAACAATAAATCCACCGGCAAGACTGCTGCGCCGCCAAATCAAGGATGCATTGTTGTTGAGAACAATCTGCGCCGCTCCCAAGCTGCCCCTTTGGCCGGCATTGAAGCCGAGCTGGATGACACCCGTGGTAACATTGATAATATTTGTGCCAGTTTGGTTGCCATCACCGTTGAACGCCACCTTGCAATTGAATCCGTTGTTTCCCGCGCCATAATTAAAGGAACCGTTCACCGGGCAGGAAAATGCGATACCAGTGGCAGCCCAGTTGGTGATGGTTCCCCCATTCATATTGATGGGGTTGCCAGCAGAACTTCCGGTGCCGCCGGCGTTAAAACCGTTTGTCCCGATAATATATTGGTAAGATGTGCCCCCCCAAAACGGCGTGAGCGAAATGATATTGCTCGGCGAAAGCGTCGTCCCATTGGTGATGGTTACGTTGGCGGCCGTGCTCCCGGCGGTTCCGCCACCGAACGTGACGGTGTCGCCGTCGTTCATGGTGTTGCCGTAGGTGCTGCCGTTATACCAAGCACCATTGCCAATGGTGGTGGAGGCAGAGCCTTGATTCCACTTGCCAGAACCTTCCGAGATGCCAGTCGTGTTGGTAGTCCAAGTCAAATTGGCGGCACGAGCCTCCGGCACGGAGACCAAGGCGAGGCATAGGATGGTCAGCGCCATGCACGACCAGACGGCGGTGCGAGGGGCTTTGGTGGACTTTGACGCGAAGGGCATCATACTTTGATTTGAATTTGTCTTCATGGATTTGCGGTTGGTTTTATTGGTTGTTTTTAAAAGCATGGGTCAAGGAATGGTAAAACTTTACACCAAACTCGCCTTTGCCATAACTACCCGAACGGAGGGGGCGAAAAAATGCGGGGAAGCACATTTGAAACGGCAATATGAGCTGCGAGAATTCCATGAATTTAAGCACTCTTCCCAATCCCTTGGCAGGTTCCTGAAACGCCCGACTGGGGACGCGTGAAAATGAACATGCGTTGACAAGCACTGCCACGCCTAATAGACATCGTATAATACATTAGAAGCCTTTCACGATATATCGGATTCTGATTCCGCTTATTCGGGGACGAACCACTTGTTTAGTCTCTATCCAAATCCAGTGTCCCCCTCCGTTCGGGTAGTTACAAAAAGGAAGGCGACAGCGTATATTTCAAATCATTCACCGCGAACGCGCAAAAATAAATGACTATGAAAATGAAAACGAATCTGGGCCGCAAACATTCAGTTGGACGGAATGCGTTCACGCTGATTGAACTCCTCGTCGTCATCGCCATCATCGCCATTCTGGCCGCGATGCTGCTGCCAGCGCTGGCCAGCGCCAAGAAGAAGGCGCTCATGATTGGCTGCAATTCCAATTTTCATCAGACCAGCCTCGCACTGAATATGTATTTGGGCGACAACAACGACAAGTTTTGCGATACCAAGGACGTGTTCGGCAATGAATTCGGACTCCTCAGCGGACAGAAAGCGGCATACCAAGCTGTGCCAGCCGGCTCGCCGCCCGGGAATTACAACTCATATTTGATTTATTATCTGGCCAGTTACATGGGCATGTCGGCTCCAGATGCCACGCTGCGATATTGCAAGGGCTTCGTTTGTCCGGGCTTTTCAAGTTTCGTAAAGGCCGATCCCAACACCGCCAGCACATGGTCTTCAAACATTTTATATGCCGTGCCCTATATTGATGGTTCCGACGGTCTGGGTGGTTCATTAAATCTTGGGCCTGGCGTTACGCCATTGGTCTTGTCTCCCAACACTCCCATTTTCGGTTACGGTGATTCCTCAAGAATGTGGCCCTCCCATAAGATTACAGATGTTTCCGCCGCGAAGCCCCTAACGGATATATGGGCGCTGGATGATGCTGATCAGAAACAATGCAATCCGGCTTACCTGCCAGGCTGGTATAACCAACTTCCCCCCTCTCCACTTCACGGCAGTGTGCGAAATTATCTGTATCTGGACGGTCACACTGGCTCCCGTAAAGTCTTGGCGCCAACGAGCGGGGGCGCTTATTATCAGTGAAAAGGTAATGCGGCTACCGTTGATCAGAATTGTTTCTCTAAAA
>Ga0316227_1001009_pt1 | contig 33397 bp, 25 predicted proteins | sample TBH18019metaG_FD_206012 | JGI IMG/M metagenome (GOLD analysis project Ga0316227, IMG submission 206012) | Freshwater microbial communities from Trout Bog Lake, Wisconsin, USA - TBH18019 | ecosystem: Environmental > Aquatic > Freshwater > Lake > Hypolimnion/Profundal zone | place: USA: Wisconsin... | reverse complement strand
GGCAGCAAGGAAATCCGATACATGGTTGCCACCGATCACAGGGCGGGGCTGCTTTTGGACCTTTAAAAACTCCACATGGAACGGAAGTTCTTTGATGGCTCCAAGCTTGATGGCGTATCTCCCGAGCAGTTTGACAATCTTTAGGGCATCATTCGCCGTAACCCGGGAACGTCCAGCCTCCAGCATGTTGGATCGGATCCTGGAAACATCTGTGGTCACGACCCGGTTGACCGCCTTCGACCCGATAACGGGGAGGATCCATAGCCTGGACACCATCTCGACATCCTTCCAGTGCTTTGGGCTATACACAGCCTTGTGGGCTTCAAGCCACTTCCCAACCAATTCGGCATAGGTTGGCACCCTCCGAACGCCACATTGATCCAAGAGCAGCTCCTTCCTTCGCTCTTCCAGGATTCGCATCGCTGTGGGGAGGTCCTTCGCCTTGGTGGAGCCGTGAATCCGCTGCCGATTGATCCGAAGTTCGTAGTGCCAGACTTCCCCAACCTTCTTGAGGCCTGGATGTTGGTTTGCCATGGAAACCCCGTAGGATGGCGGGCCCCCTGACCTTTACAAAAGAGGAGGAGTGTCACAGGATTGCCACAACAGGTCTTTCCAGGAAGCCCGGTCCCCTACCATGCCGCTTTAGCTCAGTTGGCAGAGCGCCCGCCTTGTAAGCGGAAGGTCTCCGGTTCAAATCCGGAAAGCGGCTCCAGATCAAACCTGCGCCACCGTTGAATATGCCCCGATTTTTGCTCCAGGACCAGCACGTCATCCCAAGGAGTCCCAGTTGCCAGCCAAGACCAGAACCTTCGTCTTCAACCTCATGCGTATCGCGTACCCCAACTTCACCGTCGTTTCCGTCATCAAAGCCAAAACCCGGGAAGAAGCTGAGCGTTATATTCCGGAGGGTTGGCAGATCGTTACCTGCAAGGAGTCAGAATAACTTCGCGGGCGGACCGGTGGGTTGGACAACGCCGCTCCTGCGACTGATCAGAGCGCAAAAGCCCGAAGATGACATTTTTGAAATTTTCCATACCCGACCACTTGTGTCGTGAAATGGTTTGCCGATACTTCAGGCAAGTAAGTAAAATATCGACTATCACCCCTTCGATATCTCGGAAAAACCCAATTCGAAACGACGATCGGGAACGGCAGTAAATGCCGGGGCATGCCTGAAGGCTGGTCCAGTCCTCACAAATGAACTTGGTCGTGCTGTATCGTCCACATCCTGGTTTATGGATGTTGAGCAGCGAGCGTCTGGACATCCGGAGGGAGCCCTATGTTTGATGACCTGGAAATGCAGTCCTGGATGGCCACCTCAAGATACCTTGAATCCGCCAACGCCAGCCTCATGCAGGCCCTTGATATGGCCTTGGAGAACGATGATTTTATTGAAGCCCAGGAACTCAGGCAAGTCATCGCATTAAATAATGTTTATTACAGGACTATTTAAACAAATGTGCCATGACAAGAGACCCCCTTTGGATTAACAGTCCATATAGCACCGGAGGAAAGCCATGATTCCCCATTTCAGGTTCAAAAACTCATCCACCAGGAGGTTTTTCGATCAGCTGGCCAGTGATCCGGATGTCCAGCCTGCTTCATTACGACAAATAGCCCACATCTCATCGCGTATTTCAGAAGATGACTGGAAAATCTTTTTCTTGGAACTGATTACGACCCACAACACCCGCCCTTCGGGCCGTCGCCGATAGGCAGGTGCCGGCGCATCGCCGGCCTGGCCGCGCGGAGGCGTTTTCCCTGAGCCCTGTCGGTGCTCGTTGTAAAATTACTGGACCTCTCTACCGTCTTGCTGTATTTTAACTGGGACGAGAGGCATCCCCATGGCGCACCCAAAGTGGAACTTTCCTGACCCCATCGGGATCGCCAAGATCGAAGAACAGAACGCGGAACTGGACCGGCTGCTCCGCAGGCTGGTGGGAACCCTGGCCACCGACCCGGCCGGGGCCCTGCCCGAATACCGGCTGGCCCAACTGGTCGAACAGACCTCGGAGCATTTCAGGACCGAGGAGGCGTTCCTGCTTGCCGTGGGCTACCCCGGGCTCGCCGCCCACCGGGCCGACCACGAGCGGATCATTCAAAAGGTCCGGGACAATCTGCTCCGACTGGAGGCCCCCGGGGCACCGCCCTTGGCCGATCTTGTGGAGGAGTTCAGCCAGCTGACCTTCGGTCACCTCGAAGCGATGGACGAGGCTTTCATCCGATGGCTGAAGAACAGGTAGACCGCTCCGGATCCCGTCAGGGCGCCTGGACCCGACCATTCAGGGCCAGCAGCTTGAACCTTTCCTCGAAGAGATGAAGGGTGGTGTGGAGGCACTGAATCCCGATCTGCGCCTTTTCCGGACCGTCCTCCATATCTATAACTGTTTCAGCTATTTCCCTAAACTCCTTCTGAACCCCCTGCACTTCCTTGCGCCAGGCCTGAAGGCCGTTTTGCTGAGCGGTCAGTTGTTCCCCCAGCAAATCCAATTCAATCTCATAAACATGCAACTCATGAACCATTCTTTGGCAATCCGCGATCGAATACCAGAAACCGCCCTCGCTGGGCGCCTCGGCCAAACGGGTTTCGGCAACCCTGCGCAACTTGGCATGACGCCCTGAAATGTCTCCCTGGCTTGGCATCTTATCCTCCATTGATTCCTCTGATATCTGTAAATCATGCTGGTACCGTTGGGCAGTTTGATTCATCAGCTGCGGTTCCCTGGACTAATGTTTACAATATCGGTCAAGATTGGATGAACTCAACACCAGGATTCAAGGTTTGAGTAATTTTGGTATTGAGTCCCAATTTCATTGACTTGTCTAGTCAGGAATTTATTCTGAAAATCCCGGCGTTCCATGGCCTGCCCGGGGCCCCCCATTCATCATCCGAACGCTGGAGCGGGGTCTGACCGATGTGGATCGTAGCGTTAGCCCTCAGGCGTCCGTACACCTTCATCGTGATGGCCCTGGCCATCCTGCTGCTGACGGTCGCCACCATCGCCCGGACGCCTACGGACATCTTCCCCGAAATCAATATTCCCGTGGTCTCGGTGATCTGGTTCTACACGGGCATGTCGCCCCAGGACATGGCCGATCGCATCGTGGCCAATTCCGAGCGCGGCATCACCACCACCGTCAACGACATCGAGCACATCGAATCCCAGTCGGTGAACAGCCTGGGCATCATCAAGGTGTTCTTCCGCCCGGGCACCAACGTGCAGGGCGCCATCGCCCAGATCACCGCCATCGCCCAGACTACCGTGCGCGGCCTGCCGCCGGGCACGACGCCGCCGCTGATCATCTCCTACAACGCCTCCACCACCCCCATCATCCAGCTCGGCCTCAGCAGCCAGACCCTGCCCGAGCAGCAGGTGTTCGACCTCGGCCAGAATTTCCTGCGCAACTACCTGGTTACCGTGCCGGGAGCCGCCACGCCCTTTCCCTACGGCGGCAAGGTGCGGCAGATCCAGGTGGACCTCGACCTGGCGAAGCTCCAGGCCTTCGGGCTGCAGCCCACCGACATCGTCAGCGCGGTCAACGCCCAGAATCTGGTGCTCCCCACCGGCACGTTGAAGCTCGGTTCCCTGGAATACAACATCGAGCTGAACGGATCGCCGCCGACCATCGCGGATCTGAACAACCTGCCGGTGCGCACCACCCAGGGCACGACGCTCTACATGCGGGATGTCGCCCACATCCGCGACGCCTTCTCGCCCCAGACCAACATCGTGCGGGCCAACGGCAATCGCGGCGTGCTCATGTCGATCTACAAGATCGGCAACGCCTCGACCCTGCAGATCGTCGCCGGGGTCAAGGCCATCGTCGGGCAGGCGGCCCAGTCGCTGCCGCCGGCCTTGAAGATCACCTCCCTGTTCGACCAGTCCCTGTTCGTGCGCGCATCGATCATGGGCGTGCTGCGCGAGGCGCTGATCGCGGCCGCGCTCACGGCGGTGATGATCCTGGTCTTCCTGGGCGACTGGCGCCCGACGATCGTCATTTCCATCTCCATTCCGCTCTCCATCTTCGTTTCAATCATCCTGCTGGGCGCGATCGGCCAGACCATCAACATCATGACCCTGGGCGGCCTGGCGCTCGCCGTCGGCATCCTGGTGGACGACGCCACGGTGGAGATCGAGAACATCGAGCGCAACCTGGCCATGGGCAAGGAGATGCGCCAGGCGATCCTGGACGGCGCGCAGCAGATCGCCGTGCCCGCGTTCGTATCCACGCTCTGCATCTGCATCGTCTTCGTGCCGATGTTCTTCCTGGCGGGGGTGGCGAAGTTCCTGTTCGTGCCGCTGGCCGAGGCCGTGAGCTTCGCCATGCTGGCCAGCTACTTCCTGTCCCGCACCCTCATCCCGACCCTGGTCATGTACATCATGCGCGGGCACGAGCACCGGGCCGAAGCGGCCAGATCCTTCCTGGGCCGCTTCCAGCGTGGCTTCGAGCAGAAGTTCGAGGCGTTCCGCCGTTCCTACGAACGATTGCTGGAGACCACCCTCGAGCATCGCCTCCTGTTCGTCAATGCCTTCCTGGCCTTCTGCGTGCTGTCGCTGGGACTTTACTTCTTCCTCGGCCAGGATTTCTTCCCCCAGGTGGACGCCGGCATCATGCGCCTGCACGTTCGAGCCAGGCCAGGCCTGCGCGTGGAGGAAACGGCGCGGCTCTGCGGCCAGATCGAAGCCGCCCTGCGGGAGGAGATCCCGAAGGGCCAGTTGCAGACCGTCCTGGACAACATCGGCCTGCCCAACTCCGGAATCAACCAGTCCTACAGCTCGAGCGGCACCATCGGCACCAGCGACGCCGAGCTCCTCATCGCCCTGGACCCCGAGCACCATGACCCCACCGCCGCGCTCACCCGGCAGCTCCGGCAAGTGCTGCCGCGGCGCTTCCCCGGTGTGGAATTCTTCTTCCAGCCCGCCGACATCGTCACCCAGATCCTGAACTTCGGTCTGCCCGCGCCGATCGACGTGCAGGTGATCGGCACGGACATGGCCGCCAGCTATGGCATCGCCCAGCAGATCGCCAACGGGATGCGCCACATCCCCGGCACCGCCGATGTGCACGTGCAGCAGCTGATGTCGCTGCCGACCCTGCACCTGGAGATCGACCGCAACCGGGTGACCCAGGTCGGGTTGACCGCGCAGAACGTGGCGCAGAGCATGCTGGTCTCCCTGAGCGGGAGTTTCCAGACGGCGCCCAATTTCTGGCTGAATCCCAGGAACGAAGTCACCTACCAGATGGCGGTGCAGGCGCCGCAATACCGCATGACCAGCCTCCAGAACCTGATGTCGATCCCGGTCACCTCGCAACAGGGGCCGCAGCTGCTCGGCAACCTGGTGCAGCTGAACCCGGTGGCGCGGCCGGCCACGGTGAACCACTGGAACATCGCCCCGGTGATCGACGTCTTCGCCAGCACCCAGGATCGCGATCTGGGGGCGGTGGCGGCGGACACCGACAAGCTGATCCGGAGGTTCCAGGGCCACCTGCCGCGCGGCACCCGGATCGCGGTCCGGGGCCAGGTGACCACGATGCGCTCTTCATTCATTGGCCTGGGCACGGGCCTGATCGGCGCCATCGTTCTGGTCTATTTGCTCATCGTCATCAATTTCCAGTCCTGGCTCGATCCCTTCATCATCATCACCGCGCTGCCGGGGGCCCTGGCGGGCATCTGCTGGTTCCTGCTGCTGACCCGCACGACCATGAGCGTGCCTTCGCTCACCGGGTCGGTGATGTGCATGGGCGTGGCCACGGCCAATTCCATCTTGATGGTGAGCTTCGCCCGGGAACAGATGGGCGAGGGGCTGTCCGCCGTGCGGGCCGCCGTCGTGGCGGGCTACACCCGCATGCGGCCGGTGCTGATGACCGCGCTGGCCATGATCATCGGTATGGTGCCCATGGCGCTCGGCATGGGCGAAGGCGGCGAGCAGAACGCGCCGCTGGGCCGCGCCGTGATCGGCGGCTTGCTGTTCGCCACGCTGGCGACCCTGTTTTTCGTGCCATGTGTGTTCGCCATGTTCCATGGCCGCCGGGAAGCCAAACCGGCAATGAATGAAACCAACCAATCGAAAGGGTGATGGGAGGCGGACATGAGCGACGACAGCAACCCTCAAAAAACACCAGATGAACAGCGGCACCGCCCGGGAGTCCAGCTGCCACCGGAACTGCCGCCCATGCCGCCCCGCAGGGCGGTGACCGCCGCGGGCATCCTGCTGCTGGTGCTGCTTTCTGCCGGCGGGCTCACCTTGTCGGCCCGGGTCCGGCATGCGCGGGCCCTGGCCCGGGCCACCGAGCAGGGGACGGTGCCAACGGTCGCGGTGGTGAACCCGGCCTCGGAGAAACCGGAAGACTTCCTGATTCTGCCAGGCTCCCTGCAGGCCTATGAGGAGTCGCCGATCTACGCCCGCACCAGCGGCTACCTGGTGCGCTGGTACAAGGACATCGGCAGCCGGGTGGCCAAAGGCGAGCTGCTGGCGAAGATCGACACGCCGGAAGTCGACCAGGAGCTGAACCAGGCCCGGGCCGCCCGCCAGCAGGTGGTCGCCGCCATGGAGCTGGCCAAGATCACTGCCGACCGCTGGCAGTACCTGCTCAAGAACAACGCCGTGTCGGTCCAGGAAGCCGACCAGCAGACCAGCGCCTACAAGCAGGCCCAGGCCAACCTGGCCGCGGCCGATGCCAATGTGCGCCGCCTGGAACAGCTGGAAGGCTTCAAGGACGTCTACGCCCCGTTCGCGGGCGTGCTCACCCGGCGCACGGTCGATCCAGGTGCGCTGATCAATGCCGGGGCCGCGGCCGGGCGGGAACTGTTCAACATCGCCCGGGTCGATCCCCTGCGCGTGTTCTCGTCGGTGCCGCAGGCCTATGCCCCGTACATCCGGATCGGCGCCCAGACCACGGTGACACTGCAGGAGTTCCCGGGCCGGAAGTTCATCGGTTCCATCGCCCGGACCGCCGAGGCGATCGACCCCGCCACCCGCACCCTGCTCACCGAGGTCGAGGTGCCAAACCAGGACGGGCGCCTGCTGCCCGGCTCCTTCGGGGAGGTGCGCTTCCAGATCGGCGCGGACGTGGACAAGCTGACGATCCCGGTGAACGCCCTGCTGTTCCGGGCCGAAGGCTCGCGCGTCGCGGTGGTCGGCGCCGACGGGAAGGTGGCCCTGCGTCCGATCAGCATCGGCCGCGACTACGGCACCACCCTGGAGGTCCTCAGCGGCCTGGCCCCCACCGACCAGATCGTCGTCAACCCGGCGGATTCGCTGGAGGACGGGCAGAAGGTGAACGTGGCCCAGCCTCCGCCCGACCACCCGCAGTCATAGATTCTTCACCACCTGCTCGCCGCCCAGCTGGCGCATCTGCCGCAGGATCCATTCCTGGCGGCCGCGCAGGTAGCCGCTGGGCGCGTCGGCGCGGAACCGGCGCGGGTTCGGCAGCACCGCGGCCAGCAGCGCGGCCTGGCCGGGGTTGAGGGCGCCGGCGGGACGGCCGAAGAACTTGCGCGAGGCGGCCTCGACTCCGTAGACGCCGTCACCGAATTCCACGATGTTCAGGTACACCTCCAGGATCCGCCGCTTGGGCCAGAAGGTCTCCAGCAGCAGGGTGAAGTAGACCTCGCAGCCCTTCCTGGCCCAGGACCGGGATTCCCACAGGAACAGGTTCTTGGCGGTCTGCTGGGTGACCGTGGAGGCGCCGCGCTTTTTCCGGCTGTGCTCGTTGTGGGCGATGGCCTTCTCGATGGCCTGCCAGTCGAAGCCGAAGTGGTCCTCGAAGTTCTGGTCCTCGGCGGCGATGACCGCCACGCCCATGGCGGGGGCGATCTTCTCCAGGGGAGTCCACTGGTGCAGGGCCGCGTAGCGCCTGCCGGAAACCCAGGCCTCCACCTGGCGCTGGACCATGAGCGCCGAGCAGGGCACCGGGAGGAAGCGCAGCAGCAGCACCAGCCCGGCGCTGGCGCCCAGGCCCAGCAGGACGCAGACCCCCACCGCGCGCAGAACCCGCGAACCGAACGACCTTTTTGCCATGGAGTCATTATGTGGGCCTGTCCACCAGCCCCGCAACCGTAACCCGGAATGCTAAAGTGGGAACGGTCCTTTGCCCAACCCCTCCCTACCCGGTGCCCATGTTCCTGGAGCAGCTTCGTCCCCAGCCCACGCTGGCCCGTCCATGACCGGCCCAGCCCCGGGCCGGCCCTCCATGCTGCGCTCCGCAGGGGTGGTGGGGCTGCTGACCCTGCTGTCCCGCATCACCGGGATGCTGCAGTCGCGGCTGGTGGCGAACTACCTGGGCGCCGGTCTGGCGGCGGACGCCTTCATGGTGGCGTTCCGCATCCCGAACCTGCTCCGGCGCTTCACCGCCGAAGGCACCATGACCTCGGCCTTCCTGCCCACCTTGAGCGAAGTGGAGGCGTCCCAGGGCGCGGACGCCGGCCGGGAGATGGTGGCCCGGTTCCTGGGCACCCTGGCCGTGCTCCTGTCGATCCTGTGCGCCCTGAGCCTGCCGGTCATGGGGCTGCTGACCGGCCTGCAGATGCTCGGCAGGCTGGCGCCCGAGGCGCGCTGGTGGCAGCAGTTCGGCGTCCTGTGGGAGGTGCTCTCGGGGGTCCGGGCGGCACCGGCGCAATGGCTGCTCACCACCACCCTGGCCCGGATCATGATCCCCTACCTGATCCTGGTGAGCGTCACCGCCGGGCTCTCGGCGGTGCTCAACCTGCGCGGGCGGTTCGGGCTGCCGGCGTCGGTCTCCACCTTCTGGAACCTGGCCTTCATCAGCTTCGCCTTCGGCTGCCTGCACTGGGGGCCGGAGTCCTGGCGGACCCCTGAGCGGGCCGCCATCTGCCTGGCCGTGGCCACCCTGGTGGGCGGGCTGGTGCAGCTGTTCGTGCTGTGGCCCTCATTCCGCCGGATGGGTTTCGGCTTCCGCTGGGGCCTGTTCATGCGCCATCCCGGGGTGCGCAGCGCCTTGAAGCGCATGGCCCCCGGCCTGCTCGGTACTGGGATCCACCCGATCAACGTGGTCATTTCCACCATCCTGGCCTCCCAGCTGGAGGTCGGCGCCCAGACCATCCTGTTCAATTCCAACATGATGGGTGAGATGGTCCTGGGCATCTTCGCCGCCAGCGTGGCCACCGTCAGCCTGCCCGCCATGAGCCGGCTGGTGGACGCCGGCGACGAGCCGGGCCTGCGCGCCAGCCTCGCCAGCGCCCTCCGGGGCACGGCCGTGCTGGTCATCCCGGGGGCGGTGGGCATGGCCGTGCTGGCCAGGCCGATCATCGCCCTCATCTTCCAGACCGGCCTCTACACCCCCAAGGCCGTGGACTGGACCGCCCGGACCGTCGCCTTCCAGGCGGTCGGCCTGCTGTTCATCGCCAGCGGCCGGATCGTCGCCCAGGCCCTCTACGCCCTCAAGGACTACAAGCTGCCCGCCTATTCCGCCCTGCTCGGGATGTGCGTCAATGTGGCCGCTTCCATCCTGCTCATGGGCCCCCTGGGCACCGCCGGGATCGCCCTGGCCAACGGCGTGGCCAGCCTGGCCGGCCTGGGCTTCCTCACCCTGGCCCTGCGCCGGCGCACCGGCCAGCTGCCCTACCGGCAAGTCCTGGGCGGTTGGGCTGCCATGGCCGGCGCCGCAGGGCTCATGGGCGCCCTGGCCTGGGGTGGCGCGCGGCTGCTCGGTCTGGGCACCTTCCGGGGCCTGTGGGGATCCAGCCTGAGGCTGTTCCCGCTGATCGCCGGGTGCTCGCTGGTCTATGCCGGCCTGCTGTTCGTCTTCCGGGTGCCAGAGGCAAAAGCTTGCAAGGATATGGTTTTGCGCAAGATGTTTGGGAGAACGTCCTAGCGGGACTATACCTTGGGCGGTTCCACTCCGTAGGCCGACCAGCCTTCCTTGACCGGTCCGTAGATGGAGGGCACCAGCAGCCCGGCCTGGCGCATGAGCACGGTCATCTGGCCCCGGTGATGGGTCTGGTGCACCAGCAGCACCATCAGCCCATGGCCGCGTTTCCAGACCTCCCCGTACATCTCGTCGTCCCGCTCCAGGTCCGCGTCGGACCAGTTCTCGATCCCTTTGAGCAGGGCGTCGGAAGCCGCGCTGTAGGTCCGGAGGATGGCTTCCATGCCGTCGGGCGGGGGGCCGATGAAGCCGCCCTTGACCAGTTCCGCCCCGGGGATGGTGAGCCCCATGTGGGTGGGCATTTCAATGACGGATTCCACCAGGTGCCAAGCCAGGCGCCGAAGGTCCCGGTGCGCGGGGGTGATCGCGGCGCCCAGGGCCGGGTCCGGAATGGCCTCCAGCACCGCGACGGTGTGTTTGGCCTCTTCTGTCCAGGCTTTCCTGAAGTCGTCCAAACGCCGGAACATGCAACCTCCCATGTGAGCAGTCCCTAGAGTGGCACATTTTCCTCGGCGGCACAGCCGCCTAGGCGTTGCCGATGGCCTTGCCCACGGCGGCGAGCAGGGTCTCCGCGCCGACCGGCTTATGCAGGATGTCCACCACCTGGAACTTGCGCAGGGTGGCCGCCACGTCCTCGTCCCGGTTCGCGGTGATGACGATGACCGGCAGGCCCGGCTTGGCTTTCAGCACCATGCGCGCCACCGTGGCGCCGCTGCACCCGGGCATCTGGTAGTCGGTGAGCACCAGGTCCGGCGCGGTGGCCAGGATGTATTCGCCGATCTCCATGGCCGAAGGCGGCAGCCATTCTTCGACGGCATACTGACCCTCGAGCACCCTGCGCAGGTACATGCACATCACCCGACTGTCGTCGATCACCAACACTTTTGCCATGATAGTCATCTTCAGGCCCGGCCGGGTACCCCGTCAATCAGGATCACAACGTGGCGCGGGAAAGGCGCAATCGTGCCCGGCAACTTCCGCCGGGCGTTATGATGGCTGATTGTCTGGAGCTTACATGTCCGTACCCATGCTCGAACTCGCCCCCCAGAACGCCTCGGTGAAGGAGCAGATCCTTCAGGGCCTGTCCGGCCTCATCGACCGCTCCAGTTTCATCCTGGGCGAGAATGTGAAGGGCCTGGAGGCGGACCTGGCGGCCTATTCCGGGGCCAAGGCGGCGGTCGGCATGTCCAGCGGCACCGACGCCCTGCTGGTGGCCCTCATGGCCCTGGGCGTGGGGCACGGTGATGAAGTGATCATCCCGAGCTTCACCTTCTTCGCCACCGCCGGTGTGGTGGCGCGCACGGGCGCCAAGCCGGTGTTCATCGACCTGGACCCCGCCACCTTCAACGCCACCGGCCATCTGGTGGAAGCCGCCATAACGCCGCGCACCAAGGCCATCATGCCGGTCCACCTGTTCGGCCAGCTGGCGGAGATGCCGGCGATCATGGCCGTGGCCGCCAGGCATGGCATTCCGGTGATCGAAGACGCCTGCCAATCCCTGGGCGCCAAGGGTTGGGGCAAATCCGCCGGCCAGTTCGGCGAACTGACCGGTTGCAGCTTCTACCCCACCAAGAACCTGGGCGCCTTCGGCGACGCCGGCATGACCCTGGTGCGCGACGACGAGGCCCTGGCAGCCCGGGTCCGGCGCATGCGGGTGCACGGCATGGAGCCGGTCTACGTCCACCACGAGATCGGCATGAATGGCCGGATGGACGAATTCCAGGCCCTGGTGCTCCGGGCCAAGCTGCCCATGCTGGAAGGCTGGCATGCCGGCCGGCGACGCCACGCCCAGTGGTACATCGAGCGGCTCCAGGGCATCGCCCGGGAGCAGATGGAGCTGCCCCTGGAACGGGTTCCGGATGGCCGGCACATTTACAACCAGTTCACCATCCGGGTCAAGGGCGGCCGGCGCGACGCGCTCCAGGCCCACCTCAAGGGCCTGGGCATCGGCTGCGCCGTCTACTATCCCATCTGCCTGCACGAGCAGCCCTGCTTCAAGGACCTGGGCTACCGGAAGGGCCAGCTGCCGGAATCCGAACGGGCCGCCCAGGAAGTGCTGAGCCTTCCGGTCTACCCCGAGATGACCGAAGCCATGCGGGAAGAAGTGGCCCTGGGTCTGACCGGCTTCTTCAAGTAGCGCACCGGACCCGCCGCTGGTCCTAGCGGCGGGTGGCTTCGAAGAAGACATACGAAAAAGTATAAATGATGCTCATGATCAGCGTGAGAATGGCGACGATTTCCACGGGAACCTCCTAGGCCAGGAGTTTCCCGTGCGACGCATCAAGATGGGATCAGGAAGCCCCGGGGCCGCGTCAGGATGGCGCAAAGACGCCGGACGGGCGGCATTAGGTGCTAGCTGTCCAGCTCTTCCTTGAGGCCGGTCTGGCCCATCTCCACCAGCCGGTCGCTGGCGCGGGCCGCCCAGGTGCTCGTCGGGTAGCTTTCCACCAGCTTCTGGTAGTAGCTCCGGGCTTCCAGCTGGTTCTTGCTGGATTCACCGGCGGTGTAGGCCTTCAGCGCCTCCTCGTACTGGGCGTTCTCCGCCCTGCTCAGCTTGGCCATGTCGTCCTTCTCGGCCTTGGCCAGGAATTCCTTCTGGAAGGCGGTGACCTGGTCGCGCTCGAGCCCCTTCTTGCGCAGGGCCTCGGCCAGGAAGAAATAGGCCCGCTCGCGGTCCACGTAGTCGGGATAGGTGTCGAGCAGGCCCTTGAGCCGGCGTTCCGCGGGGCCATAGGAGGAACTGTTCACGTAGAAGATGCCGATCATCAGGTCCGACTCGGCCAGCCGGCGCCAGCACTGGGTGATCTTGGCCTTGGCGTCCACCGCGTAGACCGAGCCCGGCGCTTCCCGCAGCAGGTCCTGGAAGGCCTCCATGGCCTTCCGGGTCTCGGCCTGGTCCCGCTCGGCGTTCTCGATGGTGGCGTAGTGGCAGAGGGCGATCCGGAACAGGGCGTAGTCGCGCCGCTCGGACCGGGGGAAATAGTTCAGGTAGCTCTTGTACTCCACCAGGGCTTCGGGATAGGAGGTCTTGGCGCCGAAAAAGAAGCTGTCGGCGATGAGCAGCTTGGCGACGGGGAACTCCTTGGAGGAAGGCAGCCGCTCCTCGATGCTCCGCAGCATCTTGCGCCCCTCCTCCCACTTGCCGTTCTGCAAGTACATTTCGCCGTTGGCCAGCAGTTCCGGAGCGTTCTTGTCGCGGTACGGATCCGCCACCGTGGCCGGCTTCTTGGAGCAGGCCAGGGCCCCGCCCAGAAGCAGGAGGGCCGGCAGGAAGATGGACAGGGCGCTTCGGTGGGTCATGGATTTCCCTTGCTTATTCGAACATGGCAGTGGGTTGGGCCGGGGTCTGCTTTTCCACGGGAAAAAGGTCATCCAGCCACTGGCCGGCGAGGCGTTCCGCCGAGGTCCGGCCCAGGTCATGCAGGATCTCATGGTAGAACCCTTCCAGGCGGTGCCGGCTCAGCAGATCGGGGCGGACGGCGGACCACAGGGCTTCGGCGCCGTCGGGGTCGACCACGCAGTCCGCGCCCGCTTCCAGCAGCAGGATGGGACGGTCCAGTTCGGCGCCGAAGGGGAGCAGTTCGCGCTGGCCTTCCAGCATCGCCGCGACGAAGCCCGCGGTAATGAAACGATGGCACAAGGGATCCACCAGGTAACGCTGGAGCATGGCGGGATCCGAGCAGACCTGCGCCTTGTTGCCGGCCACACTCAGCGGGCGGTGCGGCGCCAGCCAGGTGAGCAGCAGCTGGAGCACCTTCATGGGGAGCGGCAGATCCCGCAGCTTGAGCGCCGGACTGGTGACGATCAGGGCGTCCATGGTCTCCGGGTGCCAGAGCAGCGCCAGGAGCGCCACCAGGCCGCCGAAGCTGTGCCCCAGGAGGATCTGGGGCAGGGCCGGGCCGCGCCGCCCGGCGTCGCGGGCGCGCTCCTGGCGGAGAAAGAAGGTCAGATCCTCCACCGGGCCCCGGATGCCTGCGGCGTCGCCCCGGATGCCGCCGCTCCGGCCGAAGCCGCGATGGTCCATGGCCGAAACCGACCAGCCCTCCCGGTTCAGCCACTGGGCGGCATGGCGGTAGCGCTCGCCGTGCTCGCCGTAGCCGTGGCTGATGACCACCCGGCCCCTGGGGGCGGGGTGGTCCCAGCGGGCGTAGGCCATCCGGTTCTCGCCCACGCCGTCCGTGAACCCACGTTCAGTGGGCTCCACGTCGTCGCTGGGAGCGGGCATCGTCTCGGCCATGCCCCAAGGATACCTTGGGATCGCGGCCAGCCGCGTTAAAGTAGTAGGCCGGCCTGACCCGCACGGCCGCTGCTGACGGATGGAACATGGACTTTGAGAGCCTGGTACGGGCCAAGAACGAGCTGGAACCGAGGGTGGAGCAACTCTACAACCACCTGGATCCCGAGCGCAAGTTACTGGAATTGGAACAAATAGAGGAGCAGACCGCGGCCAGCGGCTTCTGGGACTCGCCCGAGGCCGCCAAGCCCATCCTGAAGAAGCGCGGCGCCATCACCGACGCCATCGCCCTGGCCAAGCGCCTGGCCGGGGAGCTCGACGACCTGGGCACGGCCCTGGAGCTGTCCCGGGACGACGCCGGGATGCTGCTCGAGGCCGAGGCCCTGGAAGCCCAGCTGCGCAAGGACCTGGACGATGCCGAACTGCGCATGATGCTGTCCGGGGAGCTGGACCCCAACAACGCGATCGTCGCCATCGCCCCCGGGGCCGGCGGCACCGAGAGCTGCGACTGGGCCGCCATGCTGCTGCGCATGTACCTGCGCTACTGCGAGACCAAGGGCTGGCCCACGACGATGCTGGACTACCAGGACGGCGACGAGGCCGGCATCAAGGGCGCCACCTTCATGGTGAACGCGCCCTACGCCTATGGCTACCTGCGGGCGGAAGCCGGGGTGCACCGGCTGGTGCGGATCTCGCCGTTCGATTCGGCCAAGCGCCGGCACACCAGCTTCGCCGCGGTCTACGTCAGTCCGGAGCTGGACGAGACGGTGGAGATGGACATTCCCGACAAGGATCTGCGGATCGACGTGTTCCGCGCCAGCGGCGCCGGCGGCCAGCACGTCAACCGCACTGAGAGCGCGGTGCGCTTCACCCATCTGCCCACCGGCCTGGTGGTCAGCTGCCAGAACGAGCGCAGCCAGATCCAGAACCGCGCCACCGCCCTCAAGGTGCTGAAGGGCCGGCTGTTCGAACTGGACCGGCGCAAGCTGGAGGAGAAGGTGGCCCAGGCGTCCGGGGAGAAATCAGACGTGGCCTGGGGCTCCCAGATCCGCAGCTATGTGCTCGCGCCCTACCAGATGGTGAAGGATCACCGGACCCTGGAGGAGACCAGCCAGACCCAGAAGGTCCTGGATGGCGACCTGGACGTGTTCATCCGCACCCAGCTGCTGGCCAAGAGCCTCAAGCCGCACGGTTGAGCCGCGGCATCCGCCGCCCGGATTGAACGGTCCATCCGGGGCGGCGGGCCTCCGGCCCAGCCCTTGCCTTATTCTGATGGGATGACCACTGGAATGACGCGCATTTATTATAGAATAACTTATGATAATAAAACACGTGCATTTTGGCAATCGAGGATTAAAATAGAAATGTTTAAAAGAAGTCATGACTTTTATAAACACCTTACCATTCAAATCATTTAAAGATCAATATCCGAAGGCATTTCATGCCGAATGCCAGGATGGCATTCCCAGGGATCACTTGGTCGTTTGAAACCGATTAATTCGCTTTTCGCCTTCATCAAACAAAAAGGAGAACCCATGAATCCGATCAAATGGTTGGTTCCGGTCGCCTGCGCCAGCGTTTCCCTGCTGGCCCAGGCCACCGGCGACATGAATACCCTGATCTCGGCCGCCGCCCATTACGTGTCCGCCGGTGTGGCCGGTTCCCATTCCCCGGCAGACTTGGCGCTGAGCAAGATCGTCGGCAACAACAGCAACTCGCAATACCTCATGAGCAAGGCCACGGATGTGGTGCATTGGACCTTCCTTTACCAGGTCAGCAACCCCGAACCGGAAGCGGCCACGGAGGCCAAGCCGCTGCCCCACCTGGCCGCCCAGGCCGAGTGCACAAAGGGTGTTTTCAGCAACTTCCACTTTTCCGACAAGCCGGTCAAGGGCGTCAGGTCGCTGGAGTACACCTGGGCCGCGGTGACCCTGGACAACGCCATCAGCAATCTGAACGCCAACGGCTACGTCCGGGGCTTTTCCAACGTCGCGCTGCAGCGCCCTGACCTCGCCAATTGGCCTGACGATTATGTCTATGTCTTCACCTGCCCATGGGAACGCCAGGAAGTGGCCATCTCCTGCCAGACCGGCGCCTTGACCTGGACCTATGGCTACTGACCCGGCCTGAACCCCGCCATCCCCTTTCCACCGGCGCCTGCGCGGGACGCGGGCGCCTGGAAAGGGGAGGGCGCGTTTCAAAGGAAATGAATGTATTCAGCCTTCCGCCTCGCCACTATCCTTTGCGCCACGTCCGGGCTCATGGCCCAGGCCATGAGCGACCTCAACTTCCTGGTGCTCCAGGCCAGCCGCTACGCCGACCACCTGTCCGCCGGGCAGACGCAGCCCCCGGAACTGACCCTGTTCCGGATCATCGGCAACAGCGGCGGCGAAGAGGATGCGGTCATGCGCTCGGGCGTGGACATCCAGAAATGGACCCTGGTCTACCAGGTGGACTGGGCCGCCGGACCGGCTCCGCGGGCCGGCGCCCTGCTGGCGCAATCGGTGTCGATCCCGTGCGTCAGCGGCGCGTTCCAGGCCATGCAATGGTCGTCGCTGCCGGTCTTCGATGCCAAGAGCATCCAGTGGGTCTGGCTCGCCCTCAGCCTGGACGAGGCCATCGCCCAGCTGAACCGCCTGGGCTACACCCGGGGCTTCGGCTCCCTGACCATCATGCGGCCCCTGCATCCGCGCTACCCGGATGAGTGCACTTTCGTCTTCAAGTGTCCCCTGGACCATCTGTTCGTCGGGATCTCCGCCCAGACCGGCAAGAAACTGTGGACGGAACCCTTTCCATACTGAACGATGGGGCCATGGTTTCCCATCGGGCCCGAGCGCTCTGTCTGCTTGCCGCGCCGGCGCTGCTGGCCGGCGCGCCGGCCCGGCAGGCCCCATGGGCGGCCTGGCAGACCATGGCCACGGCCCACTACCGGATTCACTATCCGCCTGCCCTGGCCGAATGGGCCGGGGAGGTGGCCGGCCGGATCGAGGTGATCCACGACCGGGTGACCGCCCTGGTGGGCTACCAGACCCCGGAGCCGGTCCAGGTGGTCCTGGCCGACCCCATGGCCGAGGCCAACGGCTTGGCCGTGCCGCTGCTTGGCGCGCCGCACGTCGTGCTCTGGCTCACGGTGCCCCGGAGCGACACCGAGATCGGCAGTTCCATGGGCAGCTGGACCGACGTGCTGCTCGCCCACGAACTCACCCACATCCACCACCTGACCCGGCCCAGGCGGCCGCTCGCCCCGGGCGCCCAGTCCATGTTCACCCTGCCCGCGGGGCCGCTGCTGCTGAAATCGCCGCGTTGGCTCATGGAAGGCTACGCCACCCTGGTGGAAGGCCGGGTCTCCGGCTACGGGCGCCCCCACAGCGCCTTCCGGGCGGCGGTCCTGCGCCAGTGGGCCAGGGCCGGCAAGCTGCCGGCCTATGGTGCCCTTAACCGGAACCCGGGCTTCCTCGGCGGCGACATGGCCTACCTGGCCGGGTCCGCCTACCTGGAGTGGCTGGAACGCCAGCGGCCGGACCAGCCGGATATCCTGCCGCGGTTGTGGAAGCAACTCGCCCGGGACCGGCGCCCGTTCGAGGCGGCGTTCCAGGCCACCTTCGGCTTCACCGCCCAGGACGGCTACCAGCGCTTCCAGGCCGAAACCACCCACGACGCCCTGGAATGGGAAGCCCGCCTCAGGGCCCAGGGCCTGCGCGAAGGTGAGCTCTGGCTGCGGGTGGCCGGCGGCGTGGCCGATCTTGGCGTGAGTCCCGACGGGACCAGGCTCCTGGGCCGGTTGGCGACCCGCCGCGACCCGGGGCTCCGGGTCTGGGACCTGAAGGCCGCCCCAAGGCCGGCCAGGCCAGCGCACGACCGGGCAGATCCCTTCAACGCGGCGCCGGACGCCCCCCCGGAGTTCGCCGCCCCCAAGGTCCTGGCCACCCTGCCCAGCCTGGACCACCAGCTGCCGCGGGACGCCGAGTGGCTGGACGACCGCACGATCCGGTTCCAGCTCAGGCACGCCGACCGGGAAGGCACCCTGCGCTCCCGGCCCGCGCTGTGGCGGCTGGATGGCGCGGCGGGGCCCGATCCGGACCGCGTTCCGGACCCGGGCCACATCCTGTTCCCGGTGCACCGGTCCGGCGGCTGGGTGCTGGAAATGGACGGCCAGGCCATCCCGCTCCCGGGCCAGCCCGCCGGCCGGGCCTGGGTCGACGCCGGCCGCCGGCAGATCTACGCCGGTTGCGAAATGGACGGCATCTGGAACCTGGTGCGCGTCCCCTACCACACCGAGGACGGACGCAAGTGCTTCGAGCCCGCCCAGCGCCTGACCCGCACCCCATCGGCCGCCTGGAACCCGGCCCCGGACCCGGACGGCCATTGGCTGTTCTACACCAGCCTGGATGCCCGCGGCATGGAGATCCGCCGGCTGGATCTGCGCCTGCCTCCCCTGGCGGAGCAGTCGGCGCCGGAAGCCCGGGTGCTTGCCCCGGACACCGTCATGCCGGCCGCGCCGGTGCCCGGCGCCCTGCCCGCCCCGGCCGCCGCGCCCCCCGCGACTCCCTACCGGGCCGCGGACAACCTCTGGAACCATCTCACCGCCGGCCTGAGCCTCACCCCATCCGGCAAGGCCTGCCAGCTGGGCGCGGCGGGCTCCGACCTCCTGGGGCGCCTGTCCTGGCAGGCCGTGGCCGGGCTGGGCGACGGGCCCGGTCCGCGCGGGGCCATGGCGGGCCTGGCCTCCTCCGCCTGGGCCTGGAAGCCCTCCGTCGCAGTCTTCACGGCGCTGGAGCGCCCCAGCCTTCAGCGGACCGCGCCGGTGCCGGCCGACCGGGAGCGCCGGGGCGCCGAATGGGCCCTGGCCTTCGACCACCTGGGCGACACCCGCTACTGGGTGAGTCCCGTGCTCGCCTGGGAGCGGGTCAGCCCGCTCGGCCCGGAGCCCGCCTATGGCCGCGGCCTCGCGGGCGTGCGCGCCGGCCTGGACGCCCTGTGGGCCCGGGGTCCCTGGGGCCTCGGGCTGAGCCCGGCCCTGCAGGTCTATGAAGGGAGCAGCTCCACCTCCGGACCGCACAGCTGGAACGCCCTGCGCGGTTCGCTCAAGGTGCGCCTGGAAACCCCCATCCTGCCGCTCACCCTCAAGGGCGAGCAGGGCAGCTTCCGCGGCAACCCGCGGGAGGGCTTCCAGCTGGGCGGCATAACCACCAGTCTGGTGCCGGAAAGCCTGGACCTGGCCCGGGTCGCCCAACCCGCCCTGCCCGCCCTCAGCGCCACCGGCGACCGGTTCCAGCGCTGGCGCGCCGAGCTGGGCGGGAACCTGCGCTGCTACGCGGAGGGCACGGCGATGTGGCGCTCGGACGAACCACGGGGTCCGTTCCAGCGGGTGCTGGGCCTGGAGTTCGCCCTGGATACCCTGGCGCGGGAAGGCAGCGAGCAGGCGCTCAGGCGGATGCAGGTGCTGGTGGGGGCGCACCGGCCCCTGGACGGCGCCATGAAGGGACGCACCGTGGCGACGGTGACCCTGATGCTGCGCCCCTGATGAGCTTAGTTATTAATAATTATTAATTTTTTTCTTCATTCCCGGCCTACACTTGGGATACCGATCCTGCGGACCGGAGTCTAAGGATTGCCAATGGAATTCCATCGCACTAGCACCCATCTCCTGCTGGCCGGCCTGGCCAGCCTCGCCCTGGTCCAGCCGGCGCGCGCCGCCAGCGACCTGCGGCGGATCGTCTGCACCAGGTCCTGCATCCTGGTGCTCAAGGCCGCCAACGGCACCATCGACGTCAAGACCCCCCTGGCCAGCGCCACCCTCAGGACCCTCTACCAGGCCGGCGACAGCTTCCAGCTGGAAGCCGGCAAGGATTATGTCCTGGCGTTCAGGGAATCCAGGGAAGGCATGTTCAGCTTCGACCTGCAGTTCAAGCCCACCGAAGCCGGTTCCGTCTGGTCCTGCCGGGTCCGTACGCTGTCGACTGAACCGTTCATAGGCGTCGAACGGAGCACCTGGCTGGGAACCCCCGGCCAGGTCACCATCAACACCGACCGGACCAAGCCGTTCATCACCCTGGACAGCCATTCCTGAAAGCTCAGGCGGGAAAAGTCGTTTCCAGCAAGGCCGAGCCGTAGGCGAAGCCAGCCCCGAAGGCCGCCAGGACGACGCGCCGCCCCGGGGCCAGCAGTCCCTGTTGCTGGGCTTCGGCGGCGGCGATCAGCAGGGAGGCCGCGCTGGTGTTGCCGCGGCTTTGGATGTTGGTGAAAAGCTTGCGATCGGGCAGGCCCAGCCCCCTGGCCACGTGACGCAGCAGCTTGAGGTTGGCCTGGTGGAAGAGGAACAGGTCCACGGACGTCAGCGGCCAGTCCGCCTTGGCGCACAGGGCAGCCACCGTTTCCTGGAGTTTGGGGATCGCCTGGCGGGTCACCGCCCGGCCATGCATCACCAGGGGACCGTCCCAGTCCATGCAAAGGTCGTCGGCATGGCTGCCGTCGCCGGCCATGTGCCAGTCCACCACCCGGAACGGGCCGCGGCCGGGGACCACCAGACACGCTCCGGCCCCGTCGCCGAACAGGATGCTGGTTTCCTTGCGGGGGTCCCGCTGGATCCGCTCGCTCATCTTCTCCGCGGCCACCACCAGCACCGGCCCCATGCGCCGGGTCAGATCGCAGGCGAGGCCGAAGGCCGCCAGGCCGCCGATGCTCGCCAGGTGCAGATCGAAGGCGAAGGCCCGGGCATTGCCCAGGCGCTGCTGCAGGCTGGCGGAAACGCCGGGAAAGATCCGCTGGGGGGTGCCGGTGCCGACGATGATGGCGCCCAGGTCAGCGGCTTTCATTCCGCAGGCGCCCAGGCAGGCGCGGGCGGCATGCTCGGCCAGGTCCACGACCGTCTCCCCGGCGGCCGCATAGCGCCGCTCCTCGATGCCGCAGGCCCGGGTGATCCACAGGGGGTCCACGCCCAGGGCCGCGGCCAGTTCCGCGTTGTCCACCCGGCGTTCGGGCAGATGGGCGGCAAAGCCGAGCACCGAAGCCACGTGCTGGCGCCGCCACCTGGCCCTGCCCCCGCCGGTAAGGCCCTGGACCTCCTCGCTTCTCGCTGCATCCAGGGTCATGGGAGCCTCGCCGGTGACCGGCCCGATGCATCAGAGGATAACCTGGAGCAGGAACGCGACGCCGGTAAATCGGGCACTTACCAGATCACCGGACGCTCGGATTCGGGCCGTTTCATGGGCTCCCCATCCTTGATTCCGAAGGCTTCAAAGAATTCCGGCAGATTGGCGAGCGGGCCGTTCACCCGGTACTTGGGCGGGGCGTGGGAATCGCTCATGAGCCGCTCGCGCAGGGCTTCATCGCGGAACTTGCAGCGCCAGGTTTCGGCGTAGCCCAGGAAGAAGCGCTGCTCGGGCGTGAAGCCGTCGATGGCCGCGGCGGGCTTGCCGGCACAGCTCAACCGGAAGGCGGCGAAGGCGATCCTGAGGCCGCCCAGATCGGCGAGGTTCTCGCCCAGGGTGGCCTTGCCGTTGATGCGCAGCCCTGGCAGGGGTTCGTAGCCGTCGAACTGGCGCGCCAACAGCTCGGCCCGGCGGGCGAATTCCTTGGCCTCGGCGCCGGTCCAGCCGTCGTGCAGGTTGCCCCGGGCGTCGTAGAGGCGGCCTTCGTCATCGAAGCCGTGGGTCATCTCGTGGCCGATGGTGGCGCCGATGTTGCCGTAGACCACCGCGTCGTCGGCCTCGGGGTCGAAATAGGGCGGCTGGAGGATCGCCGCGGGGAAGCAGATCTCGTTCAGGGTGGCGTCGTAGAAGGCATTGTTGGTGGCCGGGGACACGTCCCACTCGCTCCGGTCCACCGGCTTGCCGACCTTGGCGAGGTTCCGGTTGAATTCGAAGATCCTGGCGGCGAAAAGGTTGCGCACCAGACTGCCCCGGTCGACGCGCAGGGCGCCGTAGTCCCGCCAGACGTCGGGATAGCCGATCTTCACGGCCATGGCGTCCAGCTTGGCCAGGGCCAGCTGCCGGCTGGGCTCGCCCAGCCAGGGCAGCCGGCGGATCCGTTCGCCGAGGGCGGCGCGCAGGTTGCCCACCAGTTCCAGCACCCGGGCCTTGGATCCGGGCGGGAAGGCCCGCTCGACGTAGAGCTTGCCCAGGATTTCGCCCATGGCCTCCTGGGTGAGGATGACCATGCGTTTCCACCGCGGCTCCTGCTCCGGCACGCCCTGCAGGGTCCGGACATAGAAATCGAAGCTGGCCTGGTCGAAGGCGGAACTCAGGTAGGGGGCGGTATCCAGGATGAGGTGGCAGCGCAGGTAGCTGCGCCAGTCCGCCAGGGGCAGGGTCGCCGCCATGCGCCCCAGTTCCCGGAAGAACGCCGGCTGGCGCACCAGGACCGGCTCACCGCCGAGCCCGCAGGCCCGGAAGTAGCTGTCCCAGTCCAGGCCCCGCGCCGCGGCGGCCAGCTCCCGGCGGGTGAGCCGGTGGTAGACGGCGTTGGGGTCGCGCCGCCGCACCCGGTCCATGGCGGCCCCGGCCAGCCGGGTCTCCATGGCCAGGACCGTGGCCGCGTGGCGCCGCGCCGGCGCCGGGGCGTCCCCCAGCAGCCCGAACACCCGGGCGATGTGGGCCAGGTACTGCGCGCGCAGGGTCCTGGAACGGGCGTCGCCCAGCAGGTAGTAGTCCCGCTCGGGCAGGCCCAGGCCGCCCTGGCTGAGGATGGCGATGTTGCGGGTGCTGTCCTTGTCGTCCTGGCCCACGCCTAGGCCGAAGCCCGGGCCGCAGCCGCGCCGGTGCAGCAGGGCGAAGGCGCGGGCCAGCCCGGCCCGGTCCCGGATGGCCCGGATCGCGGCGAACTCGGGGGCCAGGGGCGTGATCCCGGCCCGCTCGATGGCGGCCAGGTCCATGCCCGCAGCGTAGAAGTCCCCGGCCTTGCGCCGCTCGCTGCCCGCGGCGGCCGCGGCAGCCGACTCCAGGATTTCCCGCAGGATCCCGCAGGTGCGCAGGTCCACTTCCTCGTCCACGCCGTAGTGGCTGTACTCTGGCGGGATGGGGGTGCGCTCCAGCCAGCGGCCCAGCGCGTACTGGTAGAAGTCCTGGCCCGGCGGGGTGCCGGGGTCCATGAACGCCGGGTTGAAGCCGTGGTAGTCCACCTGGGCCGGCAGCGGCAGCGCCGCCAGGAGCAGGGCGATGGCCGGCGCGGCGCGCAACATGGCGGCCAGCTTCACCAGATCACCGGACGGGCGTCCACGGGCCGGTTCATCGGGGTGCCCTCGCCGCAGCCGAAGGCCTGGGCGAACTCGGGCAGGTCGGCCAGCGGGGCGTTGACCCGGAACCGGGGCGGGGCGTGGGGATCCACCATCACCCGCAGGCGGATCGTCTCCTCCCGGGCGTGGAATTGCCAGGCCTGGGCATAGCCCAGGAAGAAGCGCTGCTCCGCCGTCAGCCCGTCGATGTCCGCGGGCCGGGGCCGGCCTTCCAGGGACTTGCGGTAGGCGGCGAAGGCGAGCTTGAGGCCGCCCAGGTCGGCGATGTTCTCGCCCAAGGTCAGCCTGCCGTTGAGCGGCAGCCCGGGCAGGGCCTCCAGCGCCTCGAACTGACGCACCACCAGACCGGTCCTGAGCGCGAAGGCCCGGCTGTCCTCCGGGGTCCACCAGTCCTTGAGGTTGCCCTGGGCGTCGTACTGGCGCCCCTCGTCGTCGAAGCCGTGGGTCATCTCATGGCCGATCACGGTGCCGATGGCGCCGTAGTTCACCGCGTCGTCGGCCCGCGGGTCGAAGAAGGGCGGCTGCAGGATGCCGGCCGGAAACACGATCTCGTTCATCAGGGGGTTGTAGTAGGCATTGACGGTGGGGGTGGTCATCGCCCACTCGGTCCGGTCCACCGGCCGCCCCAGCTTGGCCAGGTCGCGCCTGAACTCGAACGCCCGGGCCCGGGCCACGTTGTCCGCGTAGCCCTCCCGGCGCACCTCCAGCCCGGCATAGTCGCGCCAGCGGTCCGGGTAGCCCACCTTCACCTCGAGGGCGGCCAGCTTGTCCAGGGCCGCGGCGCGGGTGGCGGGGCCCATCCAGTCCAGCTGGCGGATCCGCGCCTCCAGCGCCGCGCGCAGGTTGGCCACCAGCGCCAGGGCCCGGGCCTTGGCGCCCCGGGGGAAGGCGCGCTCGACGTAGAGCCGGCCCAGGGCCTCGCCCAGGGCCCGGTCCGTGACGTCCTGGACCCGCTTCCAGCGTTCGCTCATCTCCTTGGCGCCGCCGAGGGTGGCGCCGAAGAAGGCGAAATGCTCCCGCTCGAACGGCGCGCTGAGGCTGGAGGCCGAGGCGAGCAGCGCGTGCCAGCGCAGGTAGGTGCGCCACTGGGTCAGGGGCAGTTCCTGGACCATGGCCGAGAATTCCCGGAAGAACCCGGGCTGGCGCACCAGCACGGTCTCCTCCCGGAGCCCGAGGGTCCGGCAGTAGCCGGCCCAGTCGAAGCCGGGCGCCAGGGCGGCCAGGTCGGCCATGGTCATCCGGTGGTAGACGGCGTTGGGGTCGCGCCGCTCGACCCGGGTCATGGAGGCCCCGGCCAGCCGGGTCTCCAGGGCCAGCACGATGCCGGCGTGGGCCCTGGCCAGGAGGGGCGCCTCCCCCAGCAGCGCGAACATCCGGGCCACATGGTCCAGGTACTTGACCCGGATCTCCTGGGACCGCCGATCCTGGTTGGTGTAGGAATCCCGGTCCGGCAGGCCGAGCCCGCCCTGGGCGAACTGGGCGATGGTGGCCGTGCTGTGCTTGTCGTCAGGTCCCACCTGGAAGCTGAAGCCCGGCCAGCCGCCCGCCATGCGGGCCCGGGCGATCTCCGCGGCCAGCCCGCCGCCGTCGCCGATGGCGTCGATCCGCGCCAGGACCGGCCGCAGGGGCGCGCTTCCGGCCCGCTCGATGGCCGCGGTGTCCATGCCGCTGGCGTAGAAATCGCCGACCTTCTGCTGCAGGCTGCCGGGAGGCGCCCCGGCCTCCGCCGTCTCCTCCAAAATCTCCTTGAGAACCAGACGGTTGCGTTCCTTCACGGCGTTGAACGCGCCCCAGGAACCCTGGTCGGCCGGAATGGGATTCTGCCGGATCCAGTTGCCGTTGGCGTACTGGAAGAAGTCCAGGCAGGGCGGCACGGAAGGATCCATGAAGGCGGTGTTGATGCCGTGCCCGGCGGTGGCGGCTTCAAGGCTGGTGACCATGAGACCTGATAGTAGGCATCGGGACAGGAAAGGGAATGGCAAAGATGCACCTCGGGAAATGGGCGGTCCGGGCTCCGGAACCGGCATCTTACCGGGGTCCCCGCGCGGCAGTCCAGCGCCAGGAGCATCCGCTTGCCGGCAAGGAGCTTAGATCCAATAATGCGTTGATTGGGGGAAGTCGATGAAAGTACATTTGTCCCGCTTCGTCTGCCTCGACGTGGCCTCCAACCTGGCCCGCATGGAACAGGAGGGGTCCCGGGCCGCCGCCGCCGGAGCCGATCTCTGCGTCTTCCCCGAAAGCTTCCTGCACGGCTACCGGCGGTTGCTGGATCCGGCCCTGGCCCGGGAGCGCTTCCGCGCCCTTTCGGGGGATTGCCCGGGCACCGCCTTCCTGTTCGGCTCGTTCACCGAGGACCGGCGCAACCGCCTCACCCTCTGGCAGCACGGCGAAGAGAAGGCCCGCTACGACAAGGTGCACCTGTTCCGGCCCAACGGCGAGTTCGAGCTCTGGGATCCCGGCGACCGCTACGCGGCGGTGCGGCTCAAGGACTGGACCCTGGGCCTGCTCAACTGCAACGACCTGCGCTTCCCGGAGCAGGCCCGGGCGCTCCGGCTCAAGGCCCACTGCGACGCCCTGGTGGCCCCGGCCTGGTGGCCCTGGCGCCGGGACCACATCTGGCGCACCCTGCTCCAGGCCCGGGCCATCGAGAACGCGGTGTTCACCATCGGCTGCTGCGTCTCCGCCTCGGAGCACCCGGACGAGCAGTTCGCCGGCGCCGGCAACCACGTGTTCGACCCGCTGGGCAACCCCATCCACACCCTGGACGACCACACCTACCAGCTGGAGCGCCTGGGTCCGGACAGCATCATCGTCGATCCGCTGGCGACCTTCGTCGAGATCGACCACATGGATATCTTCTAGAGTTGGACCAGAACTTAATCGACGTTGAGCCGGTAGCCGATGCTGGGTTCGGTCAGCAGGTATCTCGGCCGGGTCGCGTCCGGCTCGATCTTGCGCCGCAGGGTGCCCATGTAGATGCGCAGGTAGTGCGTCTGCCCGGCGCCCACCGGGCCCCAGACCTCGTTGAGCAGCTGGGCGTGGGTGGCCACCTTGCCGGCCCGCTGGGCCAGGGCTTCCAGCAGCCGGTACTCCAGCGGGGTCAGGCGCACCGGCACGCCGTCCATGGAGACCTCGCGCCGTTCCAGGTCCAGCTTCAAGGCGCCGCACTGCAGCACCGGAGTGTCCAGCACCGCCTGGGTGGCGTGCCGCAGGGCGACCCGGATCCGCGCCAGCAGTTCCTCGGCGCCGAACGGCTTGGTCAGGTAGTCGTCCGCGCCCAGGTCCAGGGCCTGCACCTTGTCCTTCTCCTGGTTCCGGGCCGAGATGATGATGATCGGCTTGCGGCTCCATTGGCGCAGGCTCTGCAGCACCTTGCCGCCTTCCAGGTCGGGCAGCCCCAGGTCCAGCAGGATGATGTCCGGATTGTGGCTCCGGGCCATGGCCAGGCCGTCGGCCCCGGTGGCCGCCGTGAGCACCTGGTAGTCGTTGTTGGCCAGGGTGGGCACCAGGAAGCGGCGCAGGGAGGCTTCGTCTTCGATGATCAGGATCAGGGGCTGGCTCATGGCGTGGCATCCAAGGTTGGCAGTAGGGGTTCGGTTTCGAAGGGCGCGGGCGGAAAGCCATCCAGGGGCAGGGTGATCCTGAACCGGGCGCCGCCCCCCGGGCGGTCCTCCACCCAGATGGCGCCGCCGTGGATCTTGACGATGGCCCCGCAGATGGCGAGGCCCAGGCCGACCCCGCCGTCCTTGAGGTCCCGGGGCATCCGGAAGAACTTGTCGAACACCCGCTGGTGGAATTCGGCCGGGATGCCGGGGCCGCGGTCGGCGATCTCCAGCTGGATCGCCCCGGGTTCCTCCCAGGCCCGCAGTTCCACGGGACTGTCGGGGGCATGGCGGTGGGCGTTGCCGAGCAGGTTGATCAGCACCTGCTCCATGAGCGCGCCGTCCAGGGGCACCAGCGGCAGGCTTTCGGGCAGATCCACCCGGATCGGCAGGGGGCCCTTGCGCGCCTCCATGCGCAGCACCGCCGCGCCCACCACCTCGTCCAGCAGCTGCCACTCCTTCTGGATCCGGATGGTTCCGCTCTGCAGCCGGGTGAGGTCCAGCAGGTCGCTCAGCAGGCGCGCCAGCCGCTCGCTTTCATCCCGGATCATGGCCAGCATGTCCAGCCGGGTCTCTTCCGGCAACTGCTCCGGCAGCAGCAGACTGCTGGCGGCGCCCTGGATGGCCGCCAGCGGCGTGCGCAGGTCGTGGGAAACGGCACCCAGCAGGGTGTTGCGCATGCGCTCGGACTCGGTGTCGAGCCGGGCCTGCTGGGCCGCCTCCAGGTAGCGGACCCGCTCCAGGGCCAGGGCGCCCTGCACCGCCAGGGACTGGAACAGGCCCCAGGATTCCTGGGGCAGCGGCCGGCCCCGGTCCAGGCTCAGCTGGAGGAGTCCCTCGGCGCCGCCGTGGCCGGCCAGGGCCACATAGGTGCAGGCGTTCATGAACAGCGGCTCGAACGGTTCCGGCCGGGTGGCATGGTCGCTGAACTGGGGCAGCAGCTCACTGGGGCACGGACTGGGGGGCGCCTCCGGCGCCTCCGGCAGCTGCAGCCAGGTGTCGCCGTCCCCCGGGACCAGCATCCAGGCCTCGGCCTGGAACAGGCCGTGCAGCCGGTCCGCAAGGACCTGGGCCACGTCCCGGGCGGTGGAACAGCGCCCCAGGGCACGGCCCAGGAGCATGACCAGGAGGGTCTCGGCTTCCCGCCGGCGCAGCGCCCGGGTTTCCTGGTGCAGGCGGTCCACCAGGAGCACCACCATCTGGACCAGGGCGCCGGTCAGGTAGAGTCCGTTGGTCCAATCCCCCGGCTGGTACGGAAACGGGTCGGGGATGAACCAGAAGGCGAAGATCAGCACCGCCGCCAGCGAAGCCGGCGCCGAGAACGCCCTGCCCCACCGGTGGGCGATGAAGCCGACCCCCAGGGCGAACACCGGCGGGATGCCGGGAAAGCCGACCACCGTGAACAGGGCCGAAGCGAAGATGGTGCAGACCCCGAGCAGGGCGGCGATGGCCAGCACGACCCCCAGCAGGTCCGCGCCGCTCTGCACCGAACGGACCGTGGACGTGTCCAGCGGGATGGCGACGATCCGCACCCCCAGCAGGCGTTGGATGGCCTCCTGGGCGCGGCTGTGCTCCAGGCGGTCCCAGGGGCCCAGGGGCCGGTACTTGCCCATGACCACCTGGGCGACCTGGCGCCGGCCGCCCTCCTCGATGAGCCCGTCGCTTACCGTGGCTGCCCGCACCCAGGCGGTCTCGGCCCCCAGGTCCTGGGCCTCCTGCAGCCAGACGCGGGCCTGATCCGCCTCCGCCGCGGTCTCCCAGTCCGCGACCTCCACGTGCACCGCGACCCAGGGCCGCCCCTGCTCCCGGGCCATGCGGAACCCGGTATGCACCAGGCGCAGGGTCCGCGCCTCGGACCCCAGGGCGACGAGAATGGGAGCGGCCGCGGCCGGCGAGGGATCTGACAGGGGGAAACTCCTTAGCGGGTTTGTCCCATGATGCCCCATACGAAGGGGCCGCGCCAAGGACGCGGCCCCTATTTACCTTATTCGATGCAGAAAGTTAGAGGTAAGCCTCTTCGCCGTGGAGGGTGACGTCCAGGCCGAGCTCCTCTTCGTGCTCGCTCACCTTGACCGCGGTGACCTTGTTGATCAACCACAGGGCGGCATAGCTGAACACGAAGGCATAGGCCATGGTGATGACGACGCTGATCACCTGGAAGGCGAAGAAGTGGACGCCGCCCCGGAGCAGGCCGTCCGCGCCGCCGGCATTCCAGACCGTGGTGGCGAAGATGCCGGTGCAGATGCAGCCGACCACACCGCCAACACCGTGGCAGCCCCAGACGTCCAGCGCGTCGTCCAGCCCCAGGTGGTTCTTCAGTTCGACGGCCATGTAGCAGACCACGCTGACGATCAGGCCGATGCAGACCGCGCCCGCGGGGCTGACATAGCCGGCGGCGGGGGTGATGGCCACCAGGCCGGCCACGGCGCCCGTGAGCAGGCCGACGAACTTGGGCTTCTTCTCGAATTTCCAGGCCAGGCCGAGCCAGGTTATGGCGGCCACGGAAGCGCAGATGTCGGTGTTGGCGAAGGCCACCAGGGTGACGGTGTCCACATGCAGTTCGCTGCCGGCGTTGAAGCCGTACCAGCCGAACCAGAGCAGGCCGGTGCCCAGGGCGACCAGCGGAATGCTGTGGGGTCCCTTGTCCATGAACTTGCGCTTGCCCACGTAGACGACCGAAGCGAGAGCTGCGAAGCCGGCGGTGGTGTGCACCGCGGTGCCGCCGGCGAAGTCCAGCACGCCCCACTTGGCGAACAGGCCGTTGCCCCAGACCATGTGCGCGATCGGGAAGTAGACGCAGAACATCCACAGGGTGAGGAAGATCAGGTAGGCCGGGAACTTGATCCGGTTGGCGAAGGCGCCGGTGATGAGCGCGGGGGTGATGATGGCGAACATCATCTGGTAGACGAACAGCACCAGCAGCGACAGGGTGTAGGCGCTGGGGGTGTTGGCGTTGACGGTGATGAGGCTGTCCGGCCGGACCCCGTTGAGGAACGCGTAGTGGAAGTTGCCGATGACTCCCCCCTCGCCGCCGCTGAAGACCAGGGAGAAGCCGCAGGCCCACCACAGGAAGGTGGTCCAGCCCATGGACACGAAGCTCTGGATCATGATGGCCAGCACGTTCTTGCGGCCGACCAGCCCCCCATAGAAGAAGGCCAGGCCCGGTGTCATCAGCATCACGAGGCTGGCGGCAACAAGCATGAATGCGATGTTGCCCGTGTCAAACGCGTTGGGCGTCATGTCTGGCTCCTTAGTAAGGTGGAATGTCGTCTGGCCGGCTGAGTGCCGACCGTAAGGTGGAAGATGCGCTTGGGAAAGTGACGGGTCCGCTGGGCCAGCAAACCGTGCACGGAACGAATGCAAAGGACGATAGCATGCGTTCATTTTCGAATTGCAGCAAAACTTCTTGGATCGCCTTATTTGTGACTGAAATCTCAGCAGCTTGCAAGGCTATTTGGCGGCCATTGAGATGAATTTCATTGACCGTCAAGGGGTATGAAAAATATTCTGAAAAATCAATTAACATCCATTGGTTCAATGTTTATAACTAAGGTTCAAAGCTGTGTCGGAAATTTTTGATAAAATTGATTGATCCTTTCTTTATTTTTTGTTTACATAACTTTTTTTAAATCGAGAAAAGATCAAATGTATGAATTAATTAATATTTAATATGTTTATTGAATTTGCCATCAACACATAAACCGATGACCGGCCAGAGGTTCAGCATCAATACTTAAGTTAATTATTAGCAATATTTATATAGACAAGTCGGTTCCTCGCGACCCCATTGATCTTTATCACATTTTTACGTCGTGCCGCGAATGCACCCTTCCATGTTTACGCCTGTGATATATTTTTTTTACACGTTCTTTATGTGCTTCTTTCAAGTGGATCCGAAGGTCCCCCGGCTCACCTGCCTGCTCCCATTCACCCCTTCCCCCAGGAGGTAACCCATGCTTCCCCAGATCAACACCGGCAACACCGGCTTCATGATCTTATGCACCAGCCTGGTCATGCTCATGACCCCAGGGCTGGCCTTCTTCTACGGCGGCCTGGTGCATCGCAAGAATGTGCTGGGGGTCATGATCCAGAGCTTCGTGTCCATGGGCTGGACCACCGTCATCTGGTTCGCCTTCGGCTACTCCATGAGCTTCGGCCCCAGCATCCACGGCATCATCGGCAACCCGTTCACCCACGCCTTCCTGCGCGGCATCGACCTGCACAGCCTCTACCAGAACAACGCCACCCTGGGCATCCCCACCTTCGTCCACGTGGCCTACCAGATGATGTTCGCCATCATCACCCCGGCCCTGATCACCGGCGCCTTCGCCAACGGGGTGACCTTCAAGGCCTACATGTGGTTCCTCACCGCCTGGCTGATCTTCGTCTACTTCCCCTTCTGCCACATGGTCTGGCATCCCGATGGCCTGCTGGCCCAGTGGGGCGTGCTCGACTACGCGGGCGGCATCGTCGTGCACAACACCGCCGGCCTCGCGGCCCTGGCTTCGGTGCTCTACGTCGGCAAGCGCAAGGTGATCGACACCATCCCCCACAGCATTCCGCTGGTCGCCCTGGGCACCGGCCTGCTCTGGTTCGGCTGGTACGGCTTCAACGCCGGCAGCGAATTCCAGGTGGATTCCGTGACCACCTCCGCGTTCATCAACACTGACGTCGCGGCCTCCTTCGCCGCCGTCACCTGGCTGGTGGTGGAATGGATGAACGCCAAGCAGCCCAAGTTCCTCGGCCTGCTCACCGGCGCCGTGGCCGGCCTGGCCACCATCACCCCCGCGGCCGGCTATGTTTCGCCCATGACCGCGGCGCTCATCGGCATCCTCGCCGGCGTGATCTGCTACTACGCGGTGGCCCTCAAGAACAGCCTGGGCTGGGACGACGCGCTGGACGTCTGGGGCGTGCACGGCGTGGGCGGCTTCATCGGCATCATCTTCCTGGGCCTGTTCGCCGACAAGATGTGGAATCCGAACATCGTCACCAACGGCCTGCTTACCGGCGGCGGCTTCAGCTTCCTGGGCAAGCAGCTTGGCGCGGTGGCCATCTCCTCGATCTGGGCGTTCTCCTTCACCTACGGCATGCTGTGGCTGATCGACCGCATCACCCCGGTGAAGGTCGCCGAGGGGGTCGAAGAAAGCGGCCTGGACCAGGGCCTGCACGGCGAAAGCGCCTATACCGGCAGTTTGTAGGCTGTCCCTTGCGGGGCGGGTTCCGGCTCAATGGCGGCCGGAACCCGCCCTCTTTTTTTTACCAACAGCGACGTGCATTCAAGCCCGGGTCCGCGGGACCAACTGTGATAAATTACTTGGCTAAAGCAACCGGGTGGGAGGAACGCGATTGGCGAAAACGGCTGACCTTACCGTAGACCGGACTTTGACCCCGCAACAGCGGGTCGCGCTCTTTCGAACCATCTTCGCCTCGCGCCGCATCGACGACCGGGAGATCAGCGGCAAGCGCCAGAACAAGGTGTTCTTCCAGATCAACGGCGCCGGCCACGAGGCGATCCAGGCAGCCGCGGCGCTCTGCCTGAGGCCCGGACACGACTGGTTCTTCCTGTACTATCGCGACCGGGCCCTGGCCTACGGCCTGGGGGTGAGCGCCAGGGACATGTTCCTGGGCTCGGTGGGCTCCAAGCTCGACCCGGCTACCGGCGGGCGGCAGATGCCCAGCCACTGGTGCGATGAGCGCCTCAACATCTTCACCACCTCCAGCCCCACGGGCTCCCAGTGCCTCCAGGCGGTGGGGGCGGCGGAGGCCATCCTGCGGGCCGAGCAGGGCGGCCTGCAGGCGCAGCTGGGCATCGGCGCGGACGAGGTGGTCCTGGTCACCATCGGCGATGGCTCTTGTGCCGAGGGGGAATTCTGGGAGAGCATCAACAGCGCGGTGAACCTCAAGGTGCCGCTGGTGTTCCTGATCGAGGACAACGGCTACGCCATCTCGGTGCCCACGGAAGTGCAGTACCCCGGCGCCAACGCCGCCGCCCTGCTCAAGGGCTGGGAGGCCCAGGGCCTGCTGGTGCAGGACGGGGTGGACGGGCTCGACCCCATCGCCAGCCACGCGGCCATGGCCCGGGCCGTGGCCTACGCCCGGGAACGCAACGGGCCGGCCTTGGTCCGGGCCAAGGTGACCCGTCCCTACTCCCACTCCCTTTCCGATGACGAGCAGCTCTACAAAACGCCGGCCCAGCGCGCCGAAGAGGCCCGCACCGATCCGCTGGCCACCTACCCGGCCCGGCTCCTGGCCCTGGGCGATCTGACCGCGGCCGGGCTCGAACAGCTCAAGGCGGACATCCAGACCGAGGTGGACCAGGCCTGGGAGGACGCGCTGCAGGCCCCGCCGCCCGACCCGGGCAGCAGCAGCCTGCATCTCTACAGCGAAACGGTTGACCCGCGCGGCCCGGCGTTCGACACCGAGGCCGGCGCGGACGGC
>Ga0316227_1001007_pt1 | contig 33478 bp, 26 predicted proteins | sample TBH18019metaG_FD_206012 | JGI IMG/M metagenome (GOLD analysis project Ga0316227, IMG submission 206012) | Freshwater microbial communities from Trout Bog Lake, Wisconsin, USA - TBH18019 | ecosystem: Environmental > Aquatic > Freshwater > Lake > Hypolimnion/Profundal zone | place: USA: Wisconsin... | reverse complement strand
GTTTCATGAAAAATCGCGTCCTGCTTATCATTGGTTTGCTGATCGGCAGTCATGGCATGGCTGGTGCCGCTGCTTCAGCGACTTTGCCGGCGGCGCTCCAGAACGTCCCGGCCAACACCTGGGTTAAAATGGCAGAAGCTGATGGCCGGTATTCACCCATGCTGTTTTATTGCGCCAATTCGGGCAAATTCGTGCTGGGATTAGGCGATCACATGACGCCTGTCACAGATATGGCGGAATTTGATCTTACCTCCGGCGAGTGGCAAAAAACCGCCCCTCCGACCATCGATGGCAAGCCCTTATTTTCCCAGGAAGGGCGCGGCGCCATGCTATTTTTTCAGCACGCCTATGCCCCCGAGTTGAACAAAGTCTTCGTGTATGCGTGGAATCGCTTGTGCAGTTACGATCCGGCCAGTCATGGGTGGTCGGAATTAAAAGCTGAACCGTCGCCTGCAAATCATGAAGGAAGTTATTTGCAAGGCAATCCCGGCGGCCCGAATTCCAAGAACAACGTATTCTGGTCTTCGATGTGCTGGGATCCGATCAATAAGGAAGTTTTGCTGCATAGCGGTCGCTCGGCTGAACTTGGGGGCACGCCGGGAACCTGGGCTTATACACCTGTGAATAACGCCTGGCGAAAGCTCGAATTCGGCACCAAGGAAGAAAAGGAAACGCTGGCCAAGGCGGCGACATCCGTACGGTCCGTGTGGTCGCTTTTATCGGCGGCGCGCAGCCGGTATTTCATCACCGAGACGGAAGCGGAGGCCAAGGTTGACTTGGCGGCCAAAGCCGATCAAGTGTTGACGGCCATTGCCAAGCTTAGAGGCGAGGTCAACAAATACGTCCGTGCAGCACAAACGCTGGATGACGCCGCGTCGGAATTGAAAAAAGCCACGGCGGGGTTGCACTCCAAGCTCACCAGCGAATTGCTGTTGAGTTTGAATCACGTGCACCGTTTGACCGAAACGGCGATGCGTGAGTTGGCCGTGGAACCGCCGCCACGGATGGATGCGCAGATGGCCTTCGATGTCGCGTCGAAGAAGATCGTGTTGTTTGGCGGCGACGGCAGTGATCGCATCTATGCCGATACCTGGGTTTACGATTGCACCACCAGCAAGTGGGAGCAACGTTATCCGCAGATAGCGCCACCGCCTCGCGCTGGAGCTGCGCTGCTGTATCTTCCCAGGAGCGGGAACATTCTTCTGGCCGGCGGCTACACCTGCGGGTACACAAACTTCCGGGATGGCCATATCCCCATGGGACAATATGATCCGGTTGCCGACCTGTGGATATATGATGTGGCGGCTAACCGCTGGTCGCTGTTGGGGCAGGCCGAATTGCAGAAAGGATCATCCTATTCACCGGTGTCTCATGGTGTATATGACGCGCCAGCCGCCTGGGTGGCGGCGGCAAATCAGGATGATACGGTCGTCGTCTTCGGTTCGAGCGCTCGTGCAAAAAGTACGACTTGGGCGTGCAAAATAGACGTGGCGAAGACGTTGGATGCCGGCAAGTATGGGGTTGCGCCTGGCGTCGTCGCTTTGAACCAATCGAGTATAATGCCGGAGTCTTTTGAGAAAGCGGCTACGCCGGATGGGGTGGCGGAAGACGCTTTTTTGGCAAATTTGCCCGTCAATAGTTGGCAGAAATTCAAGGTTCCGCTGGTTCCGATCAGTCGGTATTGGGGAACCTCTGCGTATGATCCCACGCGGCACCAGATGCTGTACTGGGGCGGCGGACATTGCTCGTACCACCTGACAGACGTGAATCATTTCAGCCTCCGATCCGGCGTCTGGACTACGTCGTGCGCGCCGGATTGGACGCGGTTGGGCGGCTTCGGTGGACTCGGCACCGTCTCTTTTTACAATCGCCCTGATATTCCGACGCATGCCTATCATTTCTATGTATATGATGCGAATACCGACCGGATGGTGTTTGCCAATAGTTTTAGCGGCCTGACCCTGACGTACAACGTGACGGAGCGCGAGTGGGATTCGTCGGTGGTCAAAAGTCCGATGGGGCCGAGAAATTTTACCCAGGTGGTTGCCAGCACGCTGCACGGCGTGGTGACTTGGGCGGGGGGTAAACTCTGGTTGTGGGATGGCCAGGCACGCACCTGGTCGGAATTGCCATTGAAGAAGAAACTACCCGAGCAGCCGTACAGCGACCGGTCCGGCATGACGTACGATGTCAAACGCGATTGCCTGTGGCTCAGCGAAGGCGACGCCAAACCCATGCTGAAATACGACTTCAACACTGGGGAGGTGGTTGATCTTCCCGGATTGCCGGAGACGGTGTTGGGGAGTGGAAAAGGGGTTGAATTCCATTGTTTCAATATTCGCGAGATGGTCTATGTGCCCGATCAGGACTTGGTGTATGTTTCCGGTTGCGGAATGCCTCTTTATCGGAATGGTAAGCGGGCCACCACCGATGTAATTTTCGACCCGGAATCAGGCAAGTATTATTGGGCTACCATTGCCAACTCGACCATGGACCGCGGCTGGGGAACCGGTCTGGCGTACGACCCGCTCTACAAGCTGTTGCTGCTGGGCGACAGCGACAATAGCGGCGCCAATATGAGTGTGTTGAAGTTGGACCGCAAAACCGCCGGGTTGGAAGAAATCCAGAAATAATATGGATGGGGATTTTTGCCGGGAAGAAGTAAGACTTCCGAATCGTTGTCACCCCCGCCAGGGAAGCTCACTTGGCTCCGGCGGCCGTCCACAATACAAGATTGCGCATGAAGGCCTGGGCCCACGGCGTTGCGTATCCCTGAACCCCCCAGACCCGCGAACCCAACAGAGCGTTGGTCATGTCCAGTTCGCTATAGATCACGCGGCCCTTGCCGCTGGTGAAGGCGCGGATGGGCGGAGCTCCGCCGGGAAATGATTTGAGGGCATAGGGTCGCAGCTTCGGGCTGCCGAGATCCACCATGCCTTCGCCGGCGGCCTTGAACGGCGGCGCCCCGCTCGTCAACGGCGCGAGACGGCCATCCGGGAAACCTTTGGCTAATATCTGATCGCCGACGGTGGCTCCAAAAGCCCCGCCACAACAGTCGATGAAGAGCGTGCCACCGTTGTCAACGTAGCGTTTGAGCGATTGGAGTTGGGCATCGGTGAGGGCGAAAGTAAAGGCTCCAGTCAGGTGTGCCAGGGGCAATTCGCCGGGCGACATCTCGCCAAGCTTCTCCATGTCTATGGGCACTGTAGCAATGCCTATGCTGGTTTCCCAGCCCATCCAGTTGGCAAAATTGGTCCAGGCATAAGGCTCAGGGTCCCAGGTAGCCAGGGGATAGCGGACGCGGGCCACCTTGATGACGTTGCCCGGTGCGGCCAGTGGCGCCGGAGGGATGAAATTGGTACTCAGGCGATTGCGGAAATCGCTCTTGCCGGTGGCATAGAGAAAGAGATTAAGGCCAATCTGAAAATCGTCCGGCTTGCTCTTGCTGGCCTTCTGCTGCCAGGCCGAGGCAACATCCCGGGGCGAATGAACCATCAGCAGCCTTGAACCATTGTTGACCGCCTTCAGCACCGGCTTGATCTTCATCGCCCCCATCATGCTGAAAAGCTCGTGGTTATCGGGAATGTTAGTCAGCTCATAATCGCCAAAAACCTTGTGGACTAGCACGCCTTCAACGTAGTCGGTGAAGGCGGCGCTGTTGCCATCGGCCTGGGTAAACAGGAGTCCGCCGCTGTAGACGAATCCGCGGATATTGGCATAGTCGGCATCGGTGAGCTTGGGAGCTTCATGACTGGCGATATAGAGGACGGGGGAATCGGTCCAATCGGCCCAGTCGTGCTGCAGGGTGACGACTTGCCAGTTGAACGTGGTTTCCAGTTCATGGCCGGCGTATTTGCAGAGGTTGGCCAGATCGCGTGGCCGGTTGTCCCAGAAGTGGTCAAAACGGAGTTTGTTGGCCAGAATCGGGTGGCGACCGCGGGCCAGGAAGAGAAGGTTGTACGAGGCCTCGGTGACGTCGTTGCCGAAAAACGGGGGAGTAACCGGCCAGAAGCCATTGGAATTTTGATCATGGACGATGCGAGTTGCCGCTTCCCGATACCAGTCGTATTCGCCAAAATACTTAAATCCCGAGGCCAATCCCACCCGCTCCATGCCATAGCGTGCGTAACCCGAGGCATAGTTCATGGCCTTCTTGGTGTTGTCGCCGGCTTCAAGCCAGGCAAGACCCTTGGCTAGTGGAGGGGAAAATGGCTCACGCCCCACATTGGAGCCCACCTTGGCGGCGTCAAGATAGTCGTGGCAAACGAACATAGAGGCGATACCGGCCAACGTCCAGGTGAGCAATGGCGCAGATGCGCCACCCGCGTAACCCCACTGGCCATTGGGGCACTGACAATCAGTCCAATGTTTTTGCACTACTTCCCAGAAATCTTCGGAAACCTCGGCTCCAACCTCGGCGGCTGACCATACGCCCAGTACGCCGTACTGGGAATTGGAGTTGTCCCACATCGCCTTGGAAGGTTTGGCGTATTCGTGTTTCTTAAAAGAGTTTGTCGAGTTTTCCGGCGCTTCGTAGTTAAAGGCGCCTCCGCGGCAACTGTCCAAAAGCACCTGGACATCATTGGCCATCACGCCCTGGTCCTCTTTGCGATTTACCAGAGCCAGCGCAGTGGCGCGAAGGGCATGGGTATAGGTGCTGTCCTGAGTCACTGGCAGGGACTTCATCACATCCAGCAGGCCCTTCATGAAGGGATCTTTGGGATCCAGTTCAGTCTTGTTGGTGGCCAGGCCGCACTGGAGAAGAGCATAGACGGCCAGGGCATCGGCTCCGGTGGAGCTGAGTTTGTCCTTCTCATCGAAATTTTTGAGCTTCCCGTTGACGAACTGGCCTATCAACCAGGCCTGGCCCTTGTCGATGGCGCGGCCGATCTGTTCATCGTTCACGAACGCGCTCGGTGGCGGGATTTGTCTGGCAATTCTCAGGTTGGCATGTGGCGTGAAAGGCGCTGATGAAGCGGATGTATTCTCGTCGGCCCGTGCCACCGCCAACGCCATTATGGCAAAGGCCGCGATCGACAGTATCTGCATTCCTCGGATCATAATCTTCTCTCCGTATTCGGAACTCATACTCCGGTTCACGCCGAGATAAGTAATTACGAAGCAGACACTCCATTATTCTAGAACCACACGCCGCAGCCCTTCCCCATACGGCGGCCTTACTATGCCATGCTCGGTGATGATGGCGGTGACCAACTCCGTGGGCGTGACGTCGAAAGCGGGGTTGTAGACGTCGATGCCTTCGGGGGCGGTCTGGCGACCAAGAGCCCGGGTCACTTCATGGGGGTGGCGCTGCTCGATGGGAATCTCCTGGCCGGTGGCAAGGGAGAGGTCGATGCTGCTGGTGGGAGCGGCCACATAGAAGGGAATGCCGAAGTGACGGGCGAGGATGGCAACGCCGAAAGTGCCGATTTTGTTGGCGACATCGCCATTGGCGGCCACACGGTCGGTGCCTACCATGCAGGCATCAATCTTGCCCTGAGCCATCACGGAAGCGGCCATGTTGTCGCAAATGACCGTCACGGGAATGCCGTTGGCGTTGAGCTCATAAGCGGTGATGCGGCTGCCCTGAAGCAGCGGGCGGGTCTCATCAGACCAGACGTGGAATTTCATGCCACGCTCGGCGCCAACATAGATGGGGGCCAGGGCTGTGCCATACTGCACCGTGGCCAGGCCGCCGGCATTGCAGTGAGTCAGGATACCGATGGGGCCGGTCTTATCCAGGGCTGACAGAAGCTCGACGCCGTGCGCGCCAATGGACCGGCAGATGCGATTGTCCTGGTCGATCATGGCCAGACATTCGGCCAGGAGTGCGGCAATAATGTCAGGCGAGGAAGCCGGGCGAGCGGCGACGGAAACGGCCAGGCCCTGGATGCGCCGCAAAGCCCAGAAGAGATTGACGGCGGTGGGCCGACTGGAGGCCAGATAATCGCAAACGTCCTTAAGCCGGGCCAGCAGACGCGGGGGCGGTTCGTCGCCATGAAAACGCACGCCCAGGTAGGCGCCGAAGGCAGCCGCCACGCCTATCGCCGGCGCGCCGCGCACCACCAGGCGCTTGATGGCATCCCACATCTGCTTTTCATCCTGTATCTCGACATATAGAGTTTGGGTGGGCAGGAGCGTCTGGTCGAGCAAACGGACGTGTCGCTTGGTCCAGGCGATGGTTTGCAGCATGGGAAACTCGGGATTCGGAAACCTGGGGTCGGAGGGTCGGGATGAGGAAGAAAATCCGCAAGGCGAAAAACCAGCGTGAGGTTAGGGGCCGGGAGATTGGACGGAAACTATATTTTGGGCGGCACTGTCGGCGACGTTGTGGAGCATGCCGGCGGCGGGCAACAAAGTACCGAGGACGATCGTACCAAAGGCGGACAGAATGACCGCCGTGGCAATGGCGGCAGGAGCGTGACGCGCGGGCGGCTCTGCGGCGGGCGCGACGGCGGAGTCCTCGGTGCGAAGAAAGAGACTACCGACGATCTTCAGATAATACCCTGCCGAGATTGCGGCATTTATGACCGTGATGATCGCCAGACCGTATAGATGCCAGGAGAAGGCCGGCCTGATGAGCATGAACTTGGCGAAAAAGCCGGCGGTGAGGGGAATGCCGATGAGACTGAAACAGGCCACGGCCATGGCCAGCCCCAGGGCCTTGTACCGCCGGCCCTGGCCCGCCAGGTCCTCGAAGGTCTCGGCGGAGGAGTCGGGATCGACGCCCAGACTTGGCTGCTCGCCGGGCAAGTGCCAGCGGCGCGGTCCGCGGGGAGGCAGGAGTATCAGCACCCCGAAGGCGGTGATGTTCGCCAGACCGTACGCCGCCAGGTAGAACAGCACGCCACTAAGGGCCTGCACGCGCAACAGCGCAACAGCGCTGAGACCGATAGACGCGGGCCGCTGGGCGGTCAAGGCCGCCAGCCCGGCGAGCATGTAACCACTGTGGGCGATCGAACTGTAAGCCAGCAGTCGTTTGATGTTGTACTGGAGCAGGCCCAGGATATTTCCAACCGTCATGGTCAGAACCGCCAGTATCCACAGGAGGCGGGAAATCTGCGGCGGCAACGCCCAATGTTCGCCGCCAATGGCGCCCAGCAGCTTGATGATGGCCACGAATCCGCTGGCCTTGGGAACGAAGGAGAGGAATGCCGTGACGGGCGTGGCGGCGCCCTGGTAGACATCGCCGGCGTAAACATGCATGGGGACAGCGGCGATCTTGAAGGTCAAGCCGGTCAGGATCAGGATCACCCCCAGCATCTGCCAGAAAGACAGGCTGACGACGACATCGGCGCCCATGCCGCGGGGATGCAGCAGGGAAGAAATGGCCTGGAGGCTGGTTGAACCGGTGGTTCCATAAAGGTAACTGAAGCCGAAGAGCATAAGAGCCGCGGACAAGGCGCCCAGGAAAAAATATTTCACGCCCGCTTCCTGGGCCGCCGGCAGCGGACGGGAAATGGCGACCATGATGTAGGTCGGGATGCTGGCCAGCTCGAGGCCAAGGAACAGGAGGATGATGTCATTGGCCGAGGCGATCAGAAACACGCCGCAAATCGACAGGAGCATGAGGCCGAAAAATTCACCGGATTCCTGGCCGAAATTCAGGGCGCTGTTGCCGGTGGCATCACGGTTGGCGGGCCAGGCCAGCAGCACCAGCAGGATGCCGATGGCCGCGGTAATCAATTTGATGTATTGGCTGAAGACCGTGAGGTGGACGGCGTCATGAGGATCTTGGAAGTCAAGAACGCTATAGAGATGCGGGACTTGATATTCCAGCACCGCCAGAAGACAGACCAAGGCGATAATCGGGGCCAGTCGGCGCGGCAGGATGCCGCGGGCCGTACCCAGAAGGAACAAGGCGCCGGCGACAGCCATCAGCAGCAGTTCCGGGGCCAATTTGAGAGCCAGATCAATCATAAACTACCTGTCGGACAACGCCGGCGACATCAGGGGAACCTGAACCGGGGCATACGGGGAAACATCCGCAACGGGTCGTGTTTAGGGATGCTTTCTGTTTCCTCTGAAGTCTGAGGCGGCGCCTTGGACTCTGGTATAGGGGCAAGCAGAGCTTCGGCCGGGGCATTCAGTGCCCGCAGTAAAGGCCTGGGCCACACGCCAAGCAGCACCACCACAAGGGCCAGGGGAATAAGAATGGATATCTCGCGGGGCCCAATATCGTCTTTGGCATTGGCGGCATGCGACGAGCTTTGATCGGTCGGGCTGTGCCCATGGGCCACCGGGAATTTGAGCGGGCCCCAGATTACCCGGGCCAGCATGTGCAGCATGTAGAGAGCGCCCAATATCACGCCGATGGCCGCCAAAGCTCCGAATCCCGCGCCCAAATGGATGGAGACAAAAGCGCTGAGGATGGTCAGAAATTCGCTCACGAAGCCGTTGAGTCCCGGCAGCCCGATGCTCGACAGGGCAAAGAGCACGAAGAAGAATGCCAGAATGGGCATTCGTCTGGCCAACCCCGATAACTGGTTGATGTCGCGCGTGTGATAGCGGTCGTAGATCATTCCCACCACCAGGAACAGCGCCCCGGTACTCAAGCCGTGGTTGATCATGTAAAGCACCGAGCCCTGCACGCCCAATGTTGAAAAGGCCATCAGCCCCAGCACGCAGAAGCCAAGATGCGAAACAGAACTATAGGCTACCAGCTTTTTTATGTCCTGCTGCACCCAGGCCGCCAATGCGCCGTAAATGATGCCGATGATGCATAGGATGGCCACGAACGTGAGCACGTCCCCAAGCGTTATGGCAAAATATCCCAGTTGCGCCCCGGGAATCAGGTGTCCTTCGATGGCCTTGGCCGAGAGGTTGGCCCCCACCAGGCCGATGGGGATGGCCAGACGCAGCATGCCGTAGGTGCCGAGTTTAAGCAGGACGCCGGCCAGGATGACCGAACCGGCAGTGGGAGCTTCGGTGTGGGCCAGTGGCAGCCAGGTATGCAGAGGGAACAGCGGCACCTTGACCGCGAACCCGGCGAGCAAGCCAAGCAAGACCCAGAAGCGCACATGAGGATCAAGTCCCTGGGCATAGGCAATGACATCCGCCATGGCAAAGCTCGGATGCTGATGCGAGAGGCCCGCCTTCAGGCCCAGGAATATTATCGCGGCCAGTGTGAAGACGGAGCCGGCAAAGGTGAAAAGGAAAAACTTGACGGCGGCCCGGCGGCGGTCGGGGCCGCCCCACACGCCGATGATGAAGAACATGGGGATCAGCGTTAGTTCGAAGAAAATGTAGAACAGCAGCACATCTCTGGCTATGAAGACGCCGAGCATCGCCGTAAGGAGGATCAGCATCCAGAGGTAATATTCCTTCTGACGCTGGCGTATGGAGCGGAAACTGGCGGCGATGGCCAGAGGGGTAAGAAACGCGGTAAGCAGGACCAGGCAAAGGCTGATGGCATCGATTCCGAGGCTACAACTCATGCCTATGGCGCCGAAACGCAGCGGGCTGGCGGAGTTGGAGGCTTGCGGTCCAAAGACCAGGCGCAGGGAAGGATCGGTGACCAGAGGATCGGGAGTGGCCATCTTGAATTGCCAGGCGAGGGCGGCGCACACCAGGAGTGTCAGCAGGCTCACTCCCATCGCCCAGACGCCTATCCAGCGCGCTCGAATCAGGCAGCCGAGAACGGCGCCCAGCAGGGGGATGACGAGGATGATGACGAGCAACCAACTCATAAGCTAGTTTTACCAGAACAAAATCACCATGATGATCACCAGGCCGAACAGCATGGTCGCAGCGTACCCCTGGAGGTAGCCGCGCTGGGTCGTAAGGCGCAAGGCCGTGCCGGCGGATTCGGGAACCACAAAACCTATAACCCATATCAGGCCGTCGATGAATATCCGGTCGATGCCGTAGAAAAAGCTCCCGACCTTTCGCAGCGGTTCGATGATTCCCGCCTGATAGACCTCGTCCACCCAATACTTGGCATCCAGCAATCGCGTCAGGGTCGGGAAACGCCCGGCCATGCGTGCGGCGCTGCTACGGTCTTTCAGGTGCATCAGGTAGGCCAGGCCGATCCCCGACAGCGACACCAGGGCACTGATGCCCATGATCCAGGTGAATTGCCAGACGCGGCTGTCATCATCCGTCGCTTCCTGGCCGAAGGGTTCCGGGGCGACCTTGCCGCCGGCCTCCTGGCCCCTGCCATACTGGACGGCCAGATCGTAACTGTAGCGCAGCGACGGACTCTGACCCAGAAAGCCGCCAAGATCTTGAACTCGCGCTGGCCAGTTCAGGTATCCGGCCAACACGGCGCCGATGGCCAGTACGACCAGAGGGAAGATCATGAGCCGGGGCTCATGGCCGTGTGTCTGATGTAAGGCATGTGGCACAGCCGCGTCCAGCAGTGATGCGGCTTGTGGGTGGCTGGCGCCGCCGGAGTCGTGATGCGTCAAGTTGTCCGACGCCTGGAGGGCGACCGGCAGCACCTGCGGACCCTCGAAAACGCGGAAGTACAGGCGAAACGCATAATACGCCGTCAAAAACGCAGCCAGGAGCATGACCAGCCCAAGAGTGCGGTTCTGGGCCCAGGCGGCGCCGATGATTTCATCCTTGGAAAAGAAGCCACTGAAAAATGGGCAGCCGGCCAGGGCCAGGCAACCTATGAGCATCATCCAGCGCGTCCAGGGCAGGACGCGTTTGAGGCCGCTCAGCTTGCGCATGTCCAGTTCTCCCGCCATGGCATGCATGACCACCCCGGCGGCCAGGAAAAGCAGGGCCTTGAAAAAGGCGTGGGTCACCAGGTGGAAGATGCCGGCCACAGGCGCCAGGGCGGCCACGCCCACGAACATGTAGCCAAGCTGGCTGATGGTGGAATAGGCCAGAACCTTCTTAAGATCGAACTGGCGCATGGCTATGGTGGCCGCGAATAATGCGGTGAATGCGCCGACGAAAGCGACGATGCCGGACGCCGCGGCGCTGCTGACAAACAGTGGACCGCAGCGGACGATCATGTAAACGCCGGCGGTAACCATGGTGGCGGCGTGGATAAGGGCGCTGACCGGCGTGGGGCCTTCCATGGCATCTGGCAACCAGACATGCAGCGGGAACTGCGCCGACTTGCCGAAGGCGCCGATCATAAGCAGGAGGGGAATCCACTTCACCAGAGCCGCCTTGGCAGCGGGAAGTGACCCAAGCACCCGCGGTTCCAGAATCCCATGTTCCCCAAAAAAGCTGACGCTTCCGAAAATATAGAAGGTCAGCATGATGCCCAGAGCGAAGGCGAAATCACCAACCCGATTAACCAGAAACGCTTTCTTGGCCGCTTCGCGCGCCGAGGGACGCTGATAGTAATAGCCAATCAGCAGATAGGAGCACAAGCCGACGCCCTCCCAGCCCAGGTAGAGCAGGATGAAGTTGTTGGCCATCACCAGGATGCACATCGCGAAGATGAACAAGCCCACGAAGGCGAAAAAACGGTAGTAGCCGTCATCGCCCTTCATGTAGGCAGCGGCATATATGGTGATAAACAGGCCGATGCCGGTAACCACGCAAAGCATCACCGCGGTAAGGGGGTCGATCCACGCTCCGGCGGTGGCGGTAAACTGGCCGGTCTGGCCAGGCTGGGGATGGGTGGTTCCCGCCTCGATCCAGGTGTACCAATCCCTGGATGCGGCCAAGGCCTGCGGTGAAACCGGCCTGGGGGCATTTTCCAGGTCGCGCCATTGGGCAAGCATTCCCCTGGCCGTGGGGTTGCCCAGCAGCACGGAAAAACAGAGCACGGCGCTGGCCCCCACGCCGATCCAGATGGGCCAGTGGCTGGCGCCCTTGAGCAGGCGCGCGCCGAACAACCCCGACACCATGGCCCCCAGCAGGGGCAATAGAGGAATGAGGAACGAGTATTTGACTGCGAACAACGCGTTCATACGGACAAAACGTCAGCCTTTAAGTTCACGCCAGGAATCGGCGTCAAGAGTATGCTTGCGGCGGAACAACAAAACGATCAAGCCCAGAGCCAGAGCGGCTTCGGCCGCGGCGATCACCAGGACAAAGAGAGTGAAGGCCTGCCCGGCAAGGTCGCCATGGTAGCGGCCGAAGGCGACCAGATTGACGATGACACCCTGAAACATCAGTTCCGTGCAGAGAAACATGACGATCAGATTACGCCGGGTCATGAAGCCTATGAGGCCCAGCACAAAAAGGACCGCTCCAACAGCCAGATAATGTTGTAGAACGATTGGTGACACGCTCTTACCTTTGGGGCTTGGGTCCGGGGAAAAAACTCCCGACGCCTTTTCCAGAGTCGCCGTACACGGGAATATCGTGGGGGTTATCGGCCAGGGAAGCCGGAGAAGGCTCCAGGCCGGCGGGCGGCTCATCCTCGACGATTGTGCCGCCGGCCACGCGGCGGCGGGCTATGATTATGGCGCCGACCATGGCCAGGGTCAGGATCACGCCGGCCAGTTCGACATTAATCAACTGTTCGGGGCTGAAAAGGTACTGGCCCAACTCCCGCACGCCGGGTGCAGCGACGGCGACACCGGCCTGCGGAGCATCGGCATGCCGCGGGAACTCTACGGGCATCTTGTCAAAAATCACGAAGAGGAAAATTCCGCCCATGACAAAACCAATAGCGCAGGCCAAGGCCGGCTCGCGGCTGAAGCGGTCGCAATCTTCGCGGTCGGACCCAGGCGTCGCAGGGGCCTGCTGAGCTAGCATGATCACAAAGACGTAGGTGACCAGGATAGCGCCGGCATAGATCACCACCAGGGCTACGGCCACAAATTCGGCCCAGAGGAGGATCAGCAGTCCGGCGGCAGCCAGGACCGTGAGTACGAAATACAGTGCGGAATAGATCGGCCGCGGGTGGGTGATGACGCGAAAGGCGGCGCTGATGGCGATGCTACAAAAGACCCAGAAATAAAACCCCATGCCACAACCTCGCCCCCCCACCGCACTGAACGCCCCGCCGGTGTTGCGCACCAGCAAGGCGACCAGAATCAAGCCCGCCGCCAGAACCAGCACAACGCCGATGGTCGTCCAGGGCGCTTCCTTGCGGCTGGGGAGTGCCAGCAATGTTCCGCAGCCGGCGATCACGCACAGCACCAATATCACCGCCGGAACCAGCAGCGGCGCAGCGAACGCCGCCGCGGTGGTGGCTTGGGCGAGCGAGTTGAACACAAGGTGCCAGGGAATCATGGGAATGGGAAAGTTTATGAACGGCCCACGGGCTTTGCAATCCAGTTTACATCGGTTCCTACATCGGTTCGGCCTTCACAGTGCGGTCGAAAACCTCCAGTAATTTGGCTTTGTCGAAGATCATCTCCTGGCGCGTGAAGCCGATCAGATCGTACAGGCTGGTAAGCTCTATGGCGTCCACCGGACAGGCCTCCTCGCACATTCCACAGTAAATACAACGCAGCTCATCAATCACAAAGGTCAGCGGATATTTTTCGCGATCATCCCAGAGGGCTTCGGCGGCCTCTATGTGAATACAGTTGGCCGGGCACGCCGTCGAACACATGAAACACGCCACGCATTTCACCCGGCCTTGGGCATCCTTGTTGAGCCGATGTACGCCATGGTAGGTGGATTTGAGCATGCCGCCCTGATCCACCGGCAGGTCCTCGCGGCGCTGCTCGGGATACTGTATGACCCGGTGCTTGCCGCCCAACACGCCCACCAAGTGCTTCATGGTCGTCCCCAACCCGATAAGCACCTGGGGCAAATAGAACTGGTCGGCCAGAGATAGCCGCGGCTCAGTCAGGATTTTAACGTCATCCTCTTTCATAATCATATCACTTACAGGGCAGCGCCAGCGACTGGCGACGATTGTTCGAGGCCCCGCCTGATCTTAAGCCGGCGGTTGGTCGGGGGAGGCGCCGGAAGCATACGGGCGGCCAACAGGCTCGCCGCGCCAATTATCACATTGGCGCCCAGCATGGCCAGGGCCATGGTTCCACCCACGCGCAGGTGGGCGCGCTGAGCGGCAGCGCCGAAGAAATAGATCACCAGCGCCGTCGCCATCAGCAGCGCCAGCGACATGGGAACCAGCGCCCGCCAGGCCAGGCTCATGAGTTGGTCGAAACGGAACCGCGGGAGGCTCCAGCGCACCCACATGAAAACGAATATGACCAGCAGCGTTTTGGCGAAAAAGACGGCGGCGCGGATAACGCAGGCCAGCAACGAGGTGGTGATGGCGGGACTGGCGGCGGCATCGACATTGCCGCGCAACGGGCTCCACAGCCATTCCAGCCAGGGCAGGTGCCAGCCGCCGAAGAACAGGGCCACGCAGACGGCGCTGGTGGTGATCATGCCGGCATATTCAGAGAGAAAAAAGAGGGCGAAACGCATCGAGCTGTACTCGGTGTGATACCCGCCGACCAGTTCCTGTTCGGCCTCGGCCAGGTCGAAGGGGGCTCGGTTGGCCTCGGCATGGATGCATATCAGGAAGAGCGCAAAGGCCAGAGGCTGACAGAAAACATTCCACGCCGGCACGAACGATCCCCAGTAGGTGGCCTGTTTGTCGACGATTTCGCCCAGGTCCAGGGTGCCGAACATCAGAATGATGCACAGCAAGCTTAAGCCCAGGGGAACCTCGTAGCTGATCATCTGGGCGGCGCCGCGCAGGCCGCCGAGAAAGGAATATTTGTTGTTGCTGGCCCAGCCGCCGATGACCACACCATATACCGCCAGGGCCAGGACCGCGAAAATAAAAAGCACGCCGACGTTGAGTGTGGCGATCTGGAAGGGATAGCGGTAGGTGACTCGCGCGGCCACGCCGCCCGTAGCGACGTGGATGATGGGCTGGCCGATGAGTTGTCCGGTGGCGGGTACGATGGCGTTGCACTGATCCATGATGGCGCGATATTCCGGTGTGCCCGCGGCAGGAACAATGCCGTCGGCGACGGACGTCACATCTATAATGCGCGTGGTCTGTTTAATTCCCCCCCAGGGCAGCACCGCGATACTGACGATGACAACCGCGATCATGAGCGCGGGAGCAACGCTGAAGAGAATCTTGTCCGCCCCCGCGGGGCGAAAGTCCTCCTTGAGAAGAAATTTGATCCCGTCGGCCAGAGGCTGGCCGAGGCCTTTCATCTTCATATCCTTGAGGATGGGGATTATCCCCAAGCCCAGGCCAACGCGGTTGGGACCTAGGCGATCCTGCACCCAGGAAGCGACCTTGCGTTCCAGGAGGATCAGGTAGGCGATGGCCAGCAGGATCGCCAGATGAACGGCGATAGCGATGAGCACCCAGGGGTGCGTCTGGAAGAAATCCATGCAAGGGGAGAGCATAAGCGATTTTCCGCAAGGCCCGGCGGATGGCGGCGGGCCATGAGGTTCAGTCCCTCCACTTCAGGGTTTGCACCAGAGCATTGACCTCAGGGAGAACTTTGTCGTACATGTCGACGTCACAGGAAAACTGCACGCCAACCGGGTTGCCGTTGTGGATGGCCATTATCATAAAACTGGTCTGGTGAACGCGTCCATCGCCTACCAGGCCAGTGGCGATGATCTTCATGGCTTTATTGCCGGCCATGGTTGCCGCTTCGAAGGTCAGCAGCTTGCCTGTTGACTTCGCGAAATTCGTACTGACCATGGCGACCGCGGCCCGTTGGGCAAGTCCGTCCAGAGCATCATCGGCCAACGGCTCAAAACGCCGGACGAAAGTGACCATAATGGCCGGAGACGACTTACCTTTGGTATCGGCCGTGGACGTCCGCTGAAAAGCGAGCACGACCGTGGGATTGGCCGGCAACAATTGCGGATTCCAGCCTTCAGGACATTTGATATCGAAAGGAAACTGGCGCGGCGCGACGGCCGGAGACAACCTTCGGACCGGAGCGGTGGTCGATTGGGCCGGCTCTCCATCGGGCGGTTCAGGCGCCGGATTGACTGCTGGCGTGCCCGGCTGCCAGAGAGGCGGTCCGATCGGTTGCCCGATTGAAGGCCCGAACAGCGGTCCGATGGGCAATCCGATGGGCGGCCCTATCAGCCTGTCGCCAGGCGATCCCATTACCGGCATGGTTGCGGGCGCTGTCGCCGGAGAAACCTCGGCGGCCGCCGTGCCCAGAGCCAATGCCAAGAGGCAGAAAATGATTGACCATCTATACATGCACGATTCCTGCACAGAGGATCTACCGAAAGACCTGCGCAAGGGCCGGTCTTCCGACATGATCTATAGTTCCACAAACTCGAATGCGGGCTCAGAAGTCCGAGCCTCCGGGAGCGCTACGGCGGCGAACGCCTCGCCCATCTCCCGGCGTACGATCTGGGCATTATATGTCCCGGCACGCTCCAACAGCGAATAATATACATCGCCTTCGCGAACAGCGCCGGCGACCGGGGCGACGGCGGCCAGAAACGACTGGATAGTGCCCTGGCAATTTTCCCAGCAGCCGTCCTTTTCCGCCCACGCCGCCCCCGGCAACACAATGTCAGCGCTGTCGGCCAATTTGCCGGGGAAAATGTCCTGGAGCACTTTGTAATTTCCCTTGAAAGCAAATGGTTTGGGCGCGGTCTTGGGCTGCCAGTCAGCCAGATACCCGCCGACTATCCAGCCGCCCTTGAGTTTTTTGATCTCCGGGCGTTCGCCGGCGGCAAATTCCTCAAATTCCGCCGACGGCCCGCCGAGCATGGCAAGGACGCGCTTGATTCCGGCGGCGTTGGGAACCTTCTGGGCCTTGATGACAAAGGTCTGCTGTCCGGTAGCGGGGTTTTTGAATATCTCATCGTCCGCGGCGGCCGGCGCCGGTCCGGCAACCAGAACCGCCTGGGGATCAAGGCTACGAATAAATTTACCCAGGAGCCAGGCTTCCTCGCAGGCCATCATCGGACTGAGCATGGCATACAGCGAGCCGGATCCGTTCTGGGCGACGATCGCCTTGAGCGCCGCTTTGGCGTTTTCGATGGCCGAGGCCGGCGACGTTTCCATCTGGGCGCCGTATTGCATGCGCCGAGCGCTTCGCAGGCGATCGGGGCTAGGAACGGCCTTCCAGCAATAGCGGGTGTCGTCGCTGATCCACCAGGTGTTGACCAACGCGTTGTAGCGCGGACGGATGCGATAGATGACGTTGTCGTTGTGGTCGATATAGATGTTCTCGCCGCCGGCGTCCATCGGGCTGATGGAGGCCGTGGAGGTCAGCAGCCAGACGCGCTGTTGGAAGAGGAATTCCTTATCCAGCAGAGCGCCGACCGGGCAGAGATCGACAACATTTCCGGCCAATTTGTTGTTCAAGGGACGGCCGGGGAAGATGTCGATTTCCTCCTTGTTGCCGCGGCCATTGACGTAGAGTTCGCCGGTGCCGGAGATTTCCCGGGTGAAGCGAACGCAACGTGAACACATGATGCAGCGGTCGCTGTAGAGGTAGATGTGATCGCCGATGTCTTTTTTGGGTTTTTTGTTTTTGTCTTCCTGGAAGCGGCTCTGGGCCCGGCCGTACTGGTAGGAATAGTCCTGGAGCAAGCATTCGCCGGCCTGATCGCAGACGGGGCAATCCAGGGGATGGTTGATGAGCAGGTATTCCATGACCTGCTTCTGGTTGGCAACCGCCTTGGGGCTCTTGGCGTGGACCACCATGCCATCGCGCACGAGCGTCTGGCAGGCCGGCACGAGTTTGGGGATGCCCTCAATTTCCACCAGGCAAATACGGCAGGAGGCCACTATGGACAGGCCCGGATGGTAGCAATAGCGCGGTATCTCAATGCCCGCATCGTCACAGGCCTGGAGCACGCTCTGGCGCTCCTTGCATTCGATGGTTGTTCCGTCCACAGTGATCTTGGGCATGCAATACCATCGTATACCAGATTCACAGCCATTTGGCCAGGAAAGCCACTATTTCCGCGCGCATGGCGGCAGTTTCGAAGTGGCCGGTGTCGGAACGCACCAGGCGCCAGGCTTCGGGGACACCGGCGTCGCGATAGGCGCGGCGCAGCTGGCGGTCGATGCGGTCCAGACCCGCCGGGGGAGTCAGCGGGTCGAGGTTGCCGGCCAGGCTCAGGTGGGCCCGCGGGGCGATCAGGGCATTGATCTGGCCAGAGGAGAAGTGCCGCAGTAGATCGGGCACGTAATAGTACATACCGTGCTGATCAAGACCGCGCGTGGCCAGGAGGGCGTCGAAATCGGTCAGGCAGCAGAGATCGATGCAAACGCGGATGCGCTGATCCAGCGCAGCCGTCCACCAGGCCATGGTGCTGCCCATGGAAATACCAATAGTACCCAGGCGTTGGGAGTCCACATCGGGGCGGCTGGCCAGATAATCGACGGCGCGAAGGTTGTCGTAGACCATCAGGCCCCACAGCACCCGACCACGCCAGAGCATTTCTTTAAAGAGTTCCAATTCCGTGCGCCCCCGCCGGTCGCCGAAATTCCAGGTGTCTATGCACAATGCGCAGTAGCCGCGCGAAGTCAGTTCCTCGGCATAAGGCGGGGCCTGGATGCCCTGACGAATATCAATCAATTCGGCCTTGCCGACCGTAAAAGCCCCGCCGTGGGCATGGTTGTAGAGCATGCAGGGCAACGGGCCCCTGGCTCCCAGAGGACTGGCAAAATATGCGGGCACTGGTTCCATGCCATTAAGGTCCAGAACCAGAGTTTCCAGTCGATAAGCCGCACGTTCCTCTACCTTGACGGTCTTGGCCTTGAGGGGAAGATTTCGCGGGGGCAATGCCCCCAGCAGCGCATAAAGCTCCTTGCGCCCACTGGCCTGAGATCGTTGCCAATCGTTCCGTGTCGACAGGTTCATACAGTCCTCCAAAAGCGGACAACAGCCCATATTTCAATGGCCTTCAATTCATGGAAACCTTACGAGTTCCTTAAGCAGTGTGGCATGGGCCTGAGGTCCGGCGGCGATAAAGGGAACCTTGGCACCAGCGTATGCGGTCACGTCGAAGGGGAAGATATTCTTCCCCCGATGGTCGGTCAGAACGGCGCCGGCCTCCTGCAGAATGGCAGCAGCGCCGGCGATGTCCCAGAGCTTGCTGTTGATGGTGACAGCCCCGTGGGCAACTCCGGCGGCGACCGCCACCGCCTCCAGCGCCGCCGAGCCCAACATGCGCAGCTTCCAACTATTCTGGCTCAACCAGCGCACCGGCCAGCGCGGAATCCGCCCATGGGCATCGGTGATGTTACAGGTCATCATGAGAATCGAGCCCTCGGCGACATCGCTGGTTGGGGCGGAGACTTGTTGATTTCCCAGGTACGCCCCGTGCCCGACGGCAGCGGCGTACATCTGGTCGCGGGCCACATCGTACACGACTCCCAGCAACGGCTTTCCTTCATCCAGCAGCCCTATGGATACCGCAAACGCCCCCAGCCCGGCGACAAAGTTATTGGTGCCGTCGATGGGATCTATCACCCAGACTCTTCCTCCGCTCCTGGCCTTCTCGTTGGTGATGCCATCCCCCAGTTCCGTTTCCTCGCCGATGACCCCGTCATCGGGGAAACGCTTACGCAAACCCGCGATGATCAGGCGTTGGCTGGCCCGGTCGGCCTCAGTCACGGTTTCATCGGTGGTGCTGTCGTGGGTCTTGGTCAAGCGCTTGAGCTTGCCGGCCTTGGGCCCAACCATCTGCCCGGCGCTGCGGGCCAGATCGATGGTGTATTGCAGATCCTGAACGATAGAGGTCTTGGTCATGGCAGTGAAAGTACGGCGCGAAGGAGCTAATGTAAACGGGCGGGGGACCATTTACAACGAGGCATCGCAGAGCCAGATTTTCATTGGGGAAGATAACGGGTTAACCTTGGAAATGGCATGGTGTTGCGTTATTCGTTCCTGCCGCATCGCACTGCCTGGCAAACCACGCATCCCCAAAACGCACCCGTCCCCACAGCAGCAGCGCCGCGACGGCCACCGGCGTCAACTGGCGGCACAAATCGCCGGCAAGCAGATCCTCGATGCCCTGGGCCGTGGCCTGCACCGCCCAGGTTCCAGAATGCTCCATGGCATCCAGTTTCGCTTCGATCTGGGCCCGCGTCAGCGTTGCTTCCAGGCGGAGGATCAACTCCGGCTGGCGGATGGCCTGATCCTCGGCGATACCAGTGCAATGGATGGAGCCGGCCAGAATGTCCGTCTCGGTGAATGCCAATTCCTCACGCAACTCACGGACCAGAGTGGCGAAGGCATCTCCGCCGTCGCGCGGTTCAAGGGCTCCGGCGAAGGGGTGTACGCGCTCGGGGTAATAGGCCACGGAAGAATTGCGCCGACCCATCATAATCCAGCCATCGCCGCTGAGGAGGGCCGGACTGACACCGACGGGATTGGCCAGCACGCGCCGGCCAAGATCAGGATGGCTGTCAGCAAGTTCGGGATGGATAAGATTGGTTCCCAGGAATACGCGATAAGATGTAGGACTCAACCGCAGCCGCAAAGATGCCGGCGAAGCTTCCCAAGATTCCAGACGGCACATGGGGCCATCAAACAAATGCACCCCGGGGCGGGCCCGCGCCTGCTTCCAGGCCTGGTCAATGAGCGTTTCAATTTCGCCAACCAGGGGGCGCGTGGATGGGGTCCAGTCGACACTCACCTGGCCACGAGCCCAATCCCCAATGGCGTGAAACGTCAACATGGGCGGTCCTTTCCGATGGGTGGATGATGGCCTGAAATCCTGCCTGCACATGTTTTGTGATTCCATGCAGGGATGACCGGCTCCTTTTGCACTGCGGCGGCAAGTGACAATCGGCGTGAATTGCCAGAGACCTCCATTGGCGACACACGGGGAATGCCAGAGTTACGATCAAATCGTAGGGGCCGCAAAGACGATGCCATCAGCCCACCTTCGCGGGAACAGCGGTCGGGGCGGCCGCCATGACCGACGGCGGCAGGATAACCGTGAATGTGCTCCCATGGCCCGGGCTACTCTGTACATCGATGCGCCCGCCCATGGCCTCGATGAGGCGCTTACTGATAGCCAGGCCCAGCCCGGTCCCCTTGATGCGTTCGCGCGACTGGTGCTTGATCTGGTAAAACTCGTCAAACAGGTAGGGCACGTTCTCGGGGGCGATGCCGATCCCGCTGTCAGCGACGCTCAGGCACGCCCCGCCATCGCCGGTGCGCTGGACGGCAATGCGCACCTGGCCAGTCTCGGTGAACTTGATGGCGTTGCCGATCAGATTGGAAACGACCCGCGACAACTTCACCCGGTCGGCACATACCATGATCGGGGAGGCGCCCGGCGCGATTTCCATGGCCAGCTTCCTGGCGTCGGCGAGGGCACGAAGTTGCTGGGCGTGCTCGCGGGCCAATTCATTTAAATCAAACTCGCTATTGCGAAGTTCGATACGGCCATAGTCAAAGCGGGTCACGTCCAGGATGTCGCTGACGAGGTTGACCATAAACGCGGCGCTGGCCTGGAGTTCGCGGGCCATGTCCGGGACATCGGCGGCCATGTCGGGCTTATTGGCCGAACGGGCCAGCAACTCGGCCAGGAGATTGATGGCGTTGGCGGGAGTACGGATATCGTGGGAGACGGCGGCCAGAAAGCGGGTCTTGCTGATGGCGGTATCTTCGGCCTGGCGCCGGCGCGTGTCCAGTTCGCCCTGGAGCCTGATGAGGGCAGCGACATTGTTTTCCAGGTCTCTGGCCCGCTGCTCCAGAGTACGGCGGGCAAGGATCAGGATCTGCACGATGACTGCTATGGCCAGCATGTCGGCCATCACCAGGCTCCAGGACAGCCAACGGTGCGCGTTAACAAACTGATCCTTGTCCACCAGCAGGAAATACTTGATCCCCGTTACCGCGGCAAAAACCATGGCCATGGCCCAAAGGATGCGCCGGTCGTTAAACCATAGACACAGCAGCAGAGGCACGCCGTAGGCTATGGGAAGAATATGCTGGGGCAGCAGTTCCAGACGCACGTAGGCGGTCAAGGCGACGACGATACCGGCCACGAGAATGGACAACGCCGGAGAAGGTTGCGTAATGGAGAAAGATTTGGAAGCTGTGTCTGCCATGGCGAGGTTATGGCACGGACGTCATCCTGCCATACCGGGCCATTGTAGTCCGATACAAAGACAGTGGGAAGGCGCTGGGAAACAGGTGTGTCAACTCAATAGAAATGTCACATTCGTTAACTCATTAGAACTGTCACATTCCCATGCTGGGCTGGCGACCTCTGAGGCGTAGCCGAAGAGGCCGCCAGCCCAGCAGGCGGCGCCACGTAGCCCCGTTTGTACGGATGCTCCGCAGGCGGCCTGTAAACCTTGTTGTTCTGGAACACTGGACGCCACTGTCCACCTGCCGGACGGGCCGGAAGCTCATAGTGCGCCAACACACGCCCTCTATAGTACAGCTCTATCGTCCCATCCAGGTGCTCCCGAAACTCAACACGCTGCCACGCCAACGCCAGCGACTGGTGCTTTGACCCGATCTGCAACACACGCTTCCCGGCCCCTCAGCTTGTGCACCAATCCTCCTGCTCCTTCCTTCATGTATCGCTGGTACATCCGTAGAACCTGCCGGTAGCTCAGTCCAAGCAACTCACTCGCCTTCAACTGCGTGATGTCCCTCGACTTAACTCGCCCAAAAACCTCAAGACGATTATGCTCCTTGCGACTCATTGCTAATGTCTCCGTCACTCTTAGTCTCCTTCCGGAGACTAGATTGAGTGACATTTCTATTGAGTCGAGACTGTGACAGTTCTAATGAGTTACAACAGGGCGCATGGCCAGACAAGCCGGCATCACGCAGCTTGAAGAATAATGTTCTGGCGCCGAGCCGCGGAGAAGATGCGCCCCTGCCAAGAGTCTTCCGTGCAGACCTGCGATCTCTGCGCGCCAATCCTCTTTGGCCAGAGGCCGGGAGCGCAGGCATTAGAACAGCTGCGCCAACACTTTCTGGGCGGCGGCGACGCCGACGCCCAGGGTGACGTGGCGCTTCATGGCGGCCAGGACGTGCTCGATGGCGGCGACGGCGGCAAGGGCGTCATAGGCATCGGTGTAGCCCATGTGATTGACGCGGAAAATCTGGCCTTCCATGCTGCCTTGGCCGCCGGCAATATGAATATTGTGGCGACTCTTGAGCTGGCCGCGGAAATCCTTGTCAACCACGCCGGCGGGATAGCGGACGGCGGTGACGGAATCCGCCGGCTGCTGGGAAAAGAGTTCCATGCCCAGAGCGCCGACGCCTTGGCGGAAAGCCTCGGCCACCAGATGAGTCCGCTTCCAGACGCCTTCCAGGGTCTCGGTCTTGATCATGCGCAGACTGACGCCAAGGGCCTCGATGAGGGTGTTGGCGGGGGTGAAGGGCGTATCGCCATCATCGATGCTCTTGCGATATTTTTTCAGGTCGAGATAGAAATCCCTGGTGGATTTGTTCTTGTCGACCGCGTCCCAGGCGCGGTCGGAAAGGGCCACGAAAGCCAGGCCGGGAGGAAGCATGAGGGCTTTCTGGCTGCCGGTGATGGCGACGTCGACGCCCCAATCATCCATGCGGAACGGGACGGCGCCGATGCTGGTGATGCCATCGACAATCAGCAGCGTGTCGCCGGAGGCGCGGATGGCCTTGCCGATACTTTCCAGGTCGCAGACGGTGGCGGTGCTGGTTTCCGAATGGACCAGGATGACCGCGTCGTAGTGGGCGGCCTTGAGTTCGGCGGCGATCTGTTCGGGGCTGACGTGGCGGCCGTACTCGATCTTGAGTTCCTTGCAGTCGATGCCGTAGGTTTTGCAGACCTGGCCCCAGCGTTCGGCGAACTTGCCGTTGCTGACATTGAGAACCTTCATGCCGGGCGAAAGGACATTGATGATCCCCGCCTCGGCGGCGGCGGTGCCGGAGCCGGTGATGGTGTAAACCTTGTTTTTGGTCTGGTAGACATACTGGAGAGCCGACTGGACCTCGGCGAACATGACCCGGAACTCGCCGGTGCGATGGTGATGAACGGGCTTGGCCAATTCGATCAGGGTGGCTTCGGGAACGCTGGTGGGACCGGGGGTATAGAGACGGTACTTCATAAGCATGGGGTTGCTCCTATTGTTTAAGCTTCATTCCACTGTTTTTTGACGAACTCCAATACGCGCGGGCCGGTGCCGGCGATGTCGGTGAAACCGATGGGCTCGATGCTCATGGCCCGGTCGTAACCGGCCTGCTTGAGGACGCGGAAGAACGGGCGGTAATCGGACTTGCCACTTTCGCCCGGGGCGACGCGTTTCTCCATGTCGGCCAGGTGTACGTGCCTGATCCAGGGCATGGCAGCTTCGAGGTCCTGGAGACTGTCATTCTCCAGCCAGAAATGAAAACTGTCGGCCAGGCACTGGAAATGCGGATGGTTGACGGCCTGGACCAGGTCCATGGCCTGGGCGAGGGAATTCATGGTGTTGGTTTCGGACTTATTGAGGGGCTCGGCGACCAGAGTCACGCCGGTGCCTTCGGCCAGGCGTGCGGCCATGCCGGCGAACTCGATAAGCTGGCCGCGCACCGCCGGCATGGGGAACCCATCGAGAACCTTGCGGGCCCCCCCACTGCCGAAGACCAGGATCTTCATGCCGATCATGTCGGCGCGGGCGATGACGCGGGTCATGTACTGGCGCAGGGCGGGCATGTCCACCTGGGGACCAACGACAGGCAAGGAACCGGGCAGCAGGCAGTTGGCGGCGGGCACACGCAGGCCGGCGGCCTTCACCCGGGCCAGGCCGGTCCATTGGTCGTCAGGAAGCTGGCCCTGGAAGAGCTTCTGGATGTTCTCCTCCACGAAATCCCAGCCGGCGGCTTTCACGTCGGCCCAGCGATCAATGGATGTACAGATTCCAAACAACATTGCGGTTTCCCAAGTTGCGGCGGATCATAATAGAATGGTCGCGGCGATGCCAGAGGGAAAGGGTGGAAGGAGAATGGTGGTCATGGTTGGAGTTGAATGGGATGGGGCCGTTACGGCGCAGTGCCGACGCCATCCTGTCAGGCAGAAGGCAACAATGGGTAGGACCATCATAATGTGTCGCCGTATTCAGCAGTTGTCTTGGCATGACAGACTGGCATTGATCGTGGTATAATGATTGAAGAAGGACATGGGTTATGACGTATCACGGACATGTTAAACAAGGTCTCATCGTATTGGACGAGTCGGTGCAACTGCCGGAAGGTGCGGAGGTGGAGGTTCTCACTGGCGATAGGGTTGCGACCGGACCCGCCTGGGATGATGGAGAAGATCAGGACAACGGGGCGTTGGTTTCGGGGTCGGTCGCGGCTGCTGGGGTTGTGCTGGGCCAGGAAGATTTCAGCGACTGGGAGAGGTAATCGCTGTATTGTCGCGTGAAAAACTCGGCATGGTCTTCGCGCCTATCCGCAGGGCTTTCGACATGACGTGAGGTGGGGCCCGGAAAATAGCACAGACGCGATTGATCAACCATGAGATAAGTTGTATGCCGCGTTTGGCTTTCAATTAGGAGTAATTGGCTCTGTTAAATACGTTGAAAGGAATCAGTAATGTCCCATACAGTGCGGGTTGGAATTATCGGCGGAGGCTGGCCTGGCAAGGCGCAGGCGCGCGGATATGCGGCGACGACAGGCTTCAAAATCATGGCCATCGCGGACCTGATTCCCGAACGGCGCAAAGCCATGATGGATGAGTTCCACATCCCCGCCGAGTTCGCCGAGGCCACAGAGCTTATCGAAAAGGGCGACGTGGATGCGGTGAGCATCTGCCTGCCCAACCACCTGCACGCCCCTACCGCCATCGCGGCCCTGAAAGCCGGCAAACACGTGCTGTGCGAATATCCGCCGACGACCAGCGTCAAAGAGGCCAAGGCTATAGAAAGGGCGGCGGCCCAAGCGCAGAAGGTAGTGTTATACGCGGCGCCGCGCCGCTTCGGGGCTTGCGAACAGGCGGCCGAGCAGACCATTGTCAAAGGATACGCCGGCGGGGTTTACCACGCCAGGGCGGCGTGGATGCGTACACGGGCCGTCCCGGTGGGCACGGGCTGGTTCACGGACAAGAGCCGCAGCGGCGGCGGCGCCTTGGTGGATATTGGCCTGCACATGCTGGACCTGGCCTGGCGGCTGCTGGGCCAACCGCGGCCGGTGGCGGCCTTCGGAATGACGCACCGACGTTTCCTGCCGACCGACCCGGGGCAAGGGACCCCAGCCGACGTGGAAGATGCGGCGTTCGCCATGCTGCGTTTCGAGGCCGGCAAGTCGCTGGAACTGGCGGCCAGTTGGGCGATCAACCAGCCCCCCAGCCAACAGGGCACGCTCTGCCGGATCTATGGCGAAACCGGCGCTGTGGATGTCTATACGCCGGCCGGGGCTGTGATGCATCGCGGCTTCGATGCCGCCGGCCAATCCAAGGAAACGCCCCTCAAATTGCCCAAAACCATCGGCTATGCAGCCATCGCCCGCCATTTCCACGACTGCATCAGCGGCAAAACCACGCCGCAGGCGGGAACAAAGGAAGGAGTGGTGCTGATGCAGATGGTGGAGGCGATTTATAAGAGCGCGGAGAAGGGCATAGGAGTGAGGCTTTAGAATCTATCTCAGAACCCAATGGCCCCGCGACGATGCATATTTCGCCTGCAATCAAGGAGTGACGACGAGGCGTATCAATGGAGAGATACGGCGAGGAGGAACGATGACGAGTGCGGGCGAAAGATGCATCGCCCGGAGGGTGGGCCGGGAATGGCCCATCGGCTTCGTTGTCGGACCTCAACGTATCGTCCACTGTCAGATACGCTTCGATCCTCCGCCTCGCATCTGGGCCATTGCCGACCCATCGCGGAGTCATTGGGTTCTGAGATAGATTCTTAGGAGACAACACGGAAATTGTAACTGCTGAATATTGCAAGACAGGGGAGGAGACCGGCCCTCTCCTGACACCCAACACCAGCCATTGGCCACTACTGGTTACCCCTCGGCTCCGCCTAGTTCACGGGATTGGAAGAGCCACATGCCCAGACTGAGGGCGAAGATGGAATAGACGATGCCGTAGGCGGCGGAGACACCGAGGTAGCGCCAGATTTCGCCGACAGTCCTGGCGGAGGGATCGGCGGCAAATTGGGCGACTTTGATGTGACTGTAGACGGTCAAGGGGCGCAGATCGAAGGCCTCCAGCATAGGCAAAAACAGACCGATGAGGTAGGCGAAGGCCTTGACGAACAACGAGCGATCCTTGTCGCCCAGCAGCGGGTAGAGAAAGCGCGTGAGGTTGCCGGCCAGGTAGACGAGGATCACCACCGGCAGGTTCACCACCAGCGCGAAACGGGTGGAAAGGGCCACCCCCACCGCCGCCAGAACGCTGACCTCCAGCCAGACGTGAAGAAGAGCCGGCACCAGGCCCATCAGGTGCATTCGCCAGTAGCCGGCGATTTCCTTGCGCACCAGGTCGTCCAGGGCCCCGCCGCGCAACATGTAGTCCTCGGGGATCCGCCGCCAGGTGCAGAGACAGAGGACCACCCCGAGCACAGCAACGGCCAGCAGGGAGGAAAGAATTATGCCCAGGTATTTGCCGACAAGCACTTCCCACTTATGCAAGGGCTTGCTCATCAGCGTCAGCATGGTGCGATCTTCGATTTCATCATAGATGGACCGGCTGGTGGCGAAGAGCGTGGCGATGAGCACGGCCATGAGGATCATGTCCAGCCCCACGGCCTTATACATCAGCGTGTCTTCGCCAAGGGTGAAGAAGGGAAGCAGGCCGAAAACGGCCAGGACTACCGCCGCCAGGATCAAAAGAATGGCATAGATCGGCTGGACGACGGCTTCGAGAAAGGTATGGCGAAGAATGACGAGGGTTCGGTACATGGAGAAGAGTTATTACGCGTGTGGGTAGCTCGAAATTCAGGTCATGAGGGCGGGCGGCTAATGCTTGATGCAGAACCGGCTAAATTCACCGGTGGCGGAGGCCATAGCCAGTTCCACCTTATTGATGAAGTCGCTCATTCTTCCTTTCAGGGCTTCGATAAGTTGATCTATTTCCTGATCGGGTCCCTCGAGGATCAGTTCGACGCGGCCGTCGGGAAGATTGCGGACAAAACCGCAGACATTATAGCGCATGGCCAGATTCTGGACGGTGTAACGGAAGCCGACGCCCTGGACGCGGCCCTGAAAATAAGCCGTGCAGCGACGGGCCGTTGAAGAAGCTGGCGCATGGCGGGTGTCCACGCGAATAATGTAGCAGGAGGAGCGGGGAGGACGCAAGGAGTAATGGCCATGCTAATTCAGTCCCCACTGGAGGCCAAATTCCTCGAAGGCAATCTTGTGCAGATAGGCCTGGTAGGCGCTGTCGATCTGAGCGAAGGGCATGCCCATATAATGCTCGATGATGGGCTTGACGGCGGCACGAGAACGCAGCCAGGGCAAAACCGGGGGATGTTGGCCGGCAGAGGCGGCGAAAGGATCGAAAGGGGTTCCCTGGGCGGATTCGGTCAGCCAATGCTCCAGAGCCGGCCGGTAGCGGCCGCCTTCGGCTTCACGCATGAATTTGGCGAAGGCCCAGGACTGGGCGTAGAAAGCATCGATTCTCTCGCTGGTTTTGTCCACGACCTGGCCGGCATCCATAGTGACCAGTTGCTCAAGAGGGAACAGGCCGCTCTCCTCCATGGTCTTGCGCAACGCCTGCACGCGGATGCGGTTGATGGCGGTGTTCCAACGCGGCAGGTCGTTGGCGAAATCGACGCCTTCGAAAGTACAGGCCAGGCCTTCATCGAGGAACGGAGGCAGGCGGCACTTGAAATGGCGGGCCAGGAACTGGTGCCAGCCCTCGTGGGAGGCGACGGAGGCAGTGCTCAGCGGACCTATGAACCAGGCCACAAAGCGGTCCTGAAGCGCGTAGCCGCCACGGCGGATCTGAAGGAATATTTCGGCGCTGGAGCCGGTGACCTGGCGGGTAAATTTGCTCCATTCGTCACGTTCATAAAAAACGTAACAATCCATGGACCTGGAGGAAACCGACACTCCCGGAACGAGTTGGAGGTACTGGCCCAGGCACCCTTCCATAACCTGGGGAAGCATGGCACGCGTGTCTTCACGCTGAATGGTGGTATAAATCGTGTAGTGGTCGGTGGTGATCTTCCAGCCGGGGCGCCCGTCATAAGACCAGTCGGCGATGACAACGGCGCAAGGGGTGGTTGGGCCCGCCCATTGGCCCAGGGGGTGGCGGGCGGCGCAGCCGGAGGCGATAAGGAATAAAAGGAGGAAGAGAACGCTGAACCCTGAACGCTGAACGCCGAACCAAAGCATTCGCTGACGCGGGGACGCGACGACGCCCAGACGCGGCGAGGACGGCGAACCCGCACCATCACCGTAGCTGCCTCCCCTGGTCCCTCGCCTCTCGTCCCGCGTCTCTCTCTCCTCGCCCCTCGCCCCTCCCCCTTGCCTCTTCGTCTTCGATCTTGGGTTCATTTGCCTTATCATCACGTTCCTCATAATCTCCAAAACATGCCCACAAGCAAGGCGCCGCGTTTTGACATCATCAGTATCGGCACGTTAAGCCGCAACAGGCTATGGAACGAAAGCGAGGCAGTGCGCACGGCACACGCAACGACGACCCTGGTCCGCGCGGGCCGGCGCAACATCCTCATCGATCCGGGACTGCCGGCGCCGGCCCTGGCGGCAAGGCTCTTCGAACGCACCGGCCTGATGCCCGATGGCATCGATACCGTGTTCCTGACCAACTTTCGGCCTTCCCACCGCGGCGGGCTGACGCTATTTCCCAAGGCGAAGAAGCTTATCCATCCGCAGGAGCGGCAAACCGCCCGGGCCCAAATCGAAGCCCTGCTGCGGCAGGCGCCGGAGGAGGACCTCGATCATCACTTCATGGAACACGAACTGGAACTTCTGAACTCACTGGCCGCGCCGGAGGACAAACTGGCCGACGGCGTGGACCTCTTTCCGCTCTTCGGCTACACGCCGGGAAACTGCGGGTTGTTGATATCCCTGCCCACGGTCACGGTGCTGATCGCCGGCGACGCGGTGGCCACACAGGAACATTTCCTGGCCGGCCAGGTTCTTCCAGATACCCAGGATATCGAGGCGGCCCAGCGATCCCTCCAGGAAGTGTACGAGATCGCCGACATCATCGTTCCCGGACATGATAATGTATTCCTGAGCCCGCGGGCAGCGGGAATGTAAGAAGATGGGTCGAAGGCAGGAGTCGCTGGAATCGAGGTTCGGGGGTCGGGGGTCGAGGGTCGGGAAGAGGTGTCCCGTTGGGCACAGGCCATTTATCCCTGGGCTACCAGTCCCTGGCCTCACTGCTTGAGCTTGTCGAGTATGGGGAGCAGGACATCGGCGGGGATGGAGTAAGCAGCGGTGCGGGAAGAACGCGAGATGTTGAGAGCGATGGCTTTGCCGCTGAGATCGACCAGAGGACCTCCGCAGTCAGCCGGACGTAAGAGGGCATCGTGCTGGAGAACGGCGGGAAACCCGCTGGCGCGGGCGCTGTAGATGGGGAGGCCGGCGGCGTCAAGGAACATGGTGTGGCCGAGGTGCCCGAAGGAGTCGGCCGGTACGCTCTGGCGGACTACGGAGACGACGCCGAAATTCACTACCGAACCTGACGGACTGGGGACAGCGACGAACTGGCCGGCTTGCAGAGCGGTAGCATCGCTCCAGATGATGGGGGCGAGGTTCGCGGCATCGACCTTGAGCAAGGCCAGACCATGTTCGGCATCGCGGCCGACGACCTTCGCCGGCAGCGGTTTGGACTGGATCAGGCAGCTAAGGGGCTCATGCAGGCAATCCTCCGCGGTGATAATAAAACCATCGGCACTGATGATGGTTCCCAGACCGATGTCCTTGTTGTCGCTGCGCAGACGCACCACCGATTTAGCAGCGGTGGCGACAACGCCGCGAAACAAGTTCTTCAGGGAGTCGCCGTCACGCGTCAGATCATGATTGACGGGATGAGCCGGCCAGGTGGTTGAGGCGGCCAACTTCACAGAGATTTTGAGGGGATTGCCATCGCGGATAACGGTCAGATTGATCTGGTCGCCGGCCTGGTGAACCACCAGCAGTTCCACCATGGCGCGTTGGGTTTTGATGTCGGCGCTGCCGAACTTTACCAGCAGATCGCCGGCCTTGAAACCGGCCTTCTGGGCCGGGGAAGGATCGGCGACGCCGGTGATGAGGCAACCGCCGAGGTTATCCTGGATTTCCAGGCCGAGCATTTTGTCGCCGACAGCGCGGACGCCGAAGATTTCTTCCTTGAGAAAATGTTGCCAGCCGGCGGCGAAGGCATCGACGGGGGCATGGACGTTGAGGGCGGCGGCGTCGCCGATGTAGCCGTTTATGCCCACGACGCGTCCCTGGAGATCGAACAGAGGCCCGCCGGAGTCGCCGCCTTCCAGGACGCAGTCGGTCTGGAGCATGACATCGCCGCCACGGATGAGTTTGCCTATGCGCACCACCGGAGGCCGCTTGCCGGTGTAACCCCAGGTGGGCTGGCCAAGAGCCATGACGAACTGCCCTACTTTAAGAGTGGCCGACTGGCCTATGTCAACGCAGGGCCATGGACCGGCATCGGTAATCTGAAGCAGGCCGGCATCAACGGATCGGTCGATGCCCAGGGCCTTGGCGCGGACTTGGCGGCCGTCCGGCAACACGATGGTGGCAGCGGCCCCAGGCTGCACGGTAGCGTGGCCGGCGGTCAGGATATAGCCGTCTTTGCTGACGATGACGCCACTGCCCTGCCCCCCGCCTCCGTAGACCATTACCGTGGCCGGGGAAACACGGGCGGCGACATCCTCGACAAGCTTCTCGAGGGCTCGCAGATCATCAATGGTGCGCGGCGGATCGGTCCGGGTAACCCAAACCGAGACAGCGCCGGTGGAGGCGGGCCTGGTCGGCTGGGCAGGAAGGGAAAGCGAGAACATCAGCATAGCGGCGATGGCTGCCAAAGAAGCCAGCCAATTACCGACCTTGGCTCCTCCTGGACCAAATGCCATCGCTGAGCGGCATCGAAGTATTGGGGTAAATGAGTCCATAGGAGGCTCCGGACGGAGGCGGATGATACAAGTGTATCGGGGCACAGGATGCGAGCAAGGAATTAAAGGAGTAAAAAATCCTAAGATCGCCATCTGTCGAGTATTTACGTTCTCAAAAACAGACTGCAAGCGTAGGTTGGCCAAATATTCCGCTGGGTGTCGGAGAATCGGCTATTTAGCCGCACAGTGGGATACAGAAGGAGAAGAATATGCGCTTCGAACCTTCGCTATGCATTGAAAAAGCAGGCAGGCTTATGAGCGATCGCCGGCATGACACATGGCACCAGCAAGAAATCTGCCGCATGGAAAACCTGGAAGCCCGACAGCATCTGTCCGTATCATGGCCGCAGGCCATTGCGCAATCGGCAGCCATGCCGACGGTAAGTGTGCGGTCGGCACACCGCAGAAGAACCACGGAGACGCCATACGTCAACAGCCCTGGGGTACTGCCGGCGGCGATCCAGGCAGCGGATTTCGACAACGGCGGCGCAGGCGTCGCCTACAACATGGTCAGCGCCCCGCCGAGCGGGAGCATCTATCGCTCAACCGGGGTCTTCATCCAGCCTGGCGACGACTCAGGGAGCGGGGCAATAAATTTCCCCGCGGGGAACTATAGTGTCGGTAAACTACAAGCCGGCGATTGGCTCAACTACACGGTCAACGCCAACTCCGGAACGTACAATTTCGATTTCCGGGTGGCCTGCCGAGGAGCGGGCGGCAGATTCCACATGGAGATCGACGGGGTCAACGTGACCGGCGAGTTGGCCATCCCAAACACCGGAGGCTGGCAGAACTACGTCACGGTGAGCAAGAATAATGTTATTATCCCTGCCAGCGGAAACCATGTGCTCAGGGTGGTATTCGATGCGACCGGCCGGAGCGGCCTGGCGGGAAACTTCGCCTGGCTGCGGGCCGGCAGCGCCAACACCCAGCTTACGCCGCCGCCTGTACGAGGCTCGTGGAATCTGATTTTCGATGATGAATTCAACAGCCTCAACAGCAGCACCTGGGCCACCAGTTACTGGTGGGACACCAACGGCGGCACCCAGGCCACTTTCAATCCCAGCCAGGTATCGGTTTCCAACGGCACCTTATCCATTACCGCGATCAATCATCCTTCGGCCGACAGCGCCGGAGTGAACAATCCTTACACCTCCGGCCTGCTTACCACCGGAGGAATCCAGGGAATCCAGGCTCCGAGCTTCAGTTTCACCTACGGATACGTCGAGTGCCGCTCGCAGATCGCGCCGGGACAAGGCATGTGGTCGGCCCTGTGGATGCTCCCGACGGATCACCTTAATCAGTATGAGCTGGATGTGTTCGAGAACCTCGGGCGGGCTCCCACCACCGATCAGGCCTTCTATCACGTCGGCCGCGCCAATGCCGCCTCTATGATCCTGCCGGCCGGCAGCGATCTCACCGCCGGCTACCACACTTATGGCGTGGACTGGGAACCGAATTCCATTACCTGGTACCTGGACGGCAAGGCCATGTACTCATTCACCAACGCCAGCCAGATCGTCAATAAGCCGATGTACCTGATCCTCAATCTGGACGTCGGCGGCTCGTGGGCCGGCCCGCTTACTTCTGCATCGCCGGCACAATCGACGTGGA
>Ga0316227_1001002_pt1 | contig 33751 bp, 15 predicted proteins | sample TBH18019metaG_FD_206012 | JGI IMG/M metagenome (GOLD analysis project Ga0316227, IMG submission 206012) | Freshwater microbial communities from Trout Bog Lake, Wisconsin, USA - TBH18019 | ecosystem: Environmental > Aquatic > Freshwater > Lake > Hypolimnion/Profundal zone | place: USA: Wisconsin... | reverse complement strand
GCTAAACGCCGTCCATGAAACGCGTCCGGCAAAACTCTCGAAGTCGTAATTCCGCTTGGTGGCGGCATGACGATGATGTCGTTTATTTCCAGGCTCCGTCCCATTTAGTCAAGAAATGTTGCCTGACCCCTTTTTCTCGATTTGGTGAAGAGTGACTTAACTATGAAAGCACAAGGAACCTCGATGGTTTTGATTCTTGTGGTAATCTGTTGCGATTTTCTTTGCACCTCACGCATTCAAGCGAAAGACATGAAACAATTTAAGCCTAAGGATTGCGAATTGCGCGCCACAATTTATGGCCGTGATGGTATCGATCTAATTGTCGTTGTATGGGATCCAGTCCGAGTAAATGCAATCCTAGGGTGGATTGAGAAAGAGAAAATCGAGACTCCAAAGCAGACTGGAGAAAGGGGTCAGGCAACAATTCTTTGGAGAAAGGGGTCAGGCAACAATTCTTGACTAGAGGAGAAAGGGGTCAGGCGACATCTGGTGACAAGAGAAAAAGGCGGGCAACATATCGTGACAGCAAAACGGTTGGCCTTGCATTCGTATTCGGAAGCCGCTAAACGCCGAAGAGAAAGGGGTCAGGCGACATCTGTTGACAAGAGAAAAAGGCGGGCAACGTATCGTGACAGCAAAACGGTTGGTCTTGCATTCGTATTCGGAAGCCGCTAAACGCCGTCCATGAAACGCGTCCGGCAAAACTCTCGAAGTCGTAATTCCGCTTGGTGGCGGCATGACGATGATGTCGTTTATTTCCAGGCTCCGTCCCATTTAGTCAAGAAATGTTGCCTGACCCCTTTTTCCCACCGCCGCTGGAAACAGCGGCGCCTGCCGGAGGAACCAATCCCGCCCGCGAATGCTTGTCAAGCGTCAAGCGTTGATCCCGCGACAAACTTATAGATCTATGAAACATAATATATTAGTAATTGCGGCAATGTGCGCTCTAACCTCGCTTGCATTCGCTAGAGATTTAGAGACAGACGGTGGACTTGTATCTCTGCCGGTGCCCAAAGGGTGGATAGCATCTGATTCAGCATTTAAGGACAAGTTTGCAATCAGGCAACCCACGGAAACCATGGAAGGCACGACTACTATTTTATTTTCGGCTTTCGAGCCGCATACCTCCAGTGGCAAGGTTCAGAAACGGAAAGGCATAAGAGAGTTTAGGGCCGGAACGCAAACGCCAGGTTTAATTATTGGTAAAAGCTTCTATGCGGATTATTACTCCACGTGCTTTGTGAGAAGTGGACATAGAGTGTGTGCGATGCTGACGATATCCGAGCGTAAAGACAAAGACTATATAAAGAGAACAATCGACGAATTTATTTCCATCGTGAAGAGCCTATGCGATTGACCCTCCGCAATTCTAAACGTGCCATTCGGGTCAGGCATTACTTCTTAACCTGTCTCAATGAACCCACGAGTCAACCAATAGCATTAACCGTGCCAACCTATTTTAAGAAATGAAGAACCGAGGAGCTTCTCGGCTACGAACCACTCATTTTTTGGCCGGCCCCGTCGGGCTTCAACCCTTCAGCGCTTTCACACTTGGGAAACCACTCCCGCCTACGCATGCTTGTCAAGCGTCAAGCGTTGACCCCGACACCCCCTATTGAATCGGACCGTCAAGGAGCAGGTCGTGTTCGGCGCCCTTGTTTGTGGCCGCCGGGCCGCCGGTGGCGTTGCGAACGGGTTCCACGCCCAGATTGCGCCAGAGTTGGGTCCAAAATTTTCGGGCGGGCGCGGTTGCCACATTGGGATCCAGGGTGGATACCCAAAGTCTGCCTTTGCTTCGTGCCACCTCCACCAGCGCGGCGCCGTTTGGCTTTTTCAACCGTTCGTAGATGAGCATGCTGGCGCACTTGCTTACTTCCCCCTGGCGCTCAAACAAGCTCCAGTCGGTATTCGAGGCGGAAAATAGCACCTTTCCCGCCTCGACCAGCGGTCCGTCCAGACCGGCTTTTTGAATTCTTGAATCCCCGTGCTCGACTACAAAATAGAGGTCGGACGGGTTAAACCCGGCGGTTACTGGGTTGGTTGAATCGGACACCAGGGACGTGGCCTGGCGTTTCGTGAGCGTACCTTCCGCCGGCAGCAATCCACGCAGACGGGCGAGCCCCGCTCCCTTTTCGCGAATCAGCACCCAGACCAAACCGCCATTGGCCCAGACGGAATCGGCCTGCCGTTTCGCTTCGACGGCATCGCCGTCGCTCAGATCCTCTCCATCGATCGCCAACAACGAACGCGCATCGTTATTCTGTCCTGTCGCCAGCGGTATTCCCAAGCTCTTGAGGCTTTGAAACACCCGCCCTTGCTCACTGCCAACAAACCCCACGGCGCGAATTTGTTTCGCGGGCTGGGAATGGGGGCGCCGGGCTGCTGGAACGGGCACGCGATCCCAGGCCGTTGGCTGCGGTCCGCGGGGATCGAGCGCTGCCTTCATGGCGTCGAACATCGCCATCGGCCGATAGAGCGGAAGCGCCGGGTCCAATCCCGGATTTAGCGTCGTGACATAGGGCGGCATCCGTTCGATCTGGACGCCCGGCACGCCCTCGACATAGTTGGGGAAGAATACCCCGTCGTGACGGTTCGGCGGGCGGGTGTTGGTCGCAAAGCCGAACGGAAGTTGCTCAAGGCCGAACCAGCCTATTTCACTGGCCGAAAAGGCGGTCAGTTTCGGTATGGCCACTTGGGTGACCATCCGGTAGAGATCGATGGCAAGCGCTTCATTGCGCGCCGCATAACTCAGGTACGAACGCTCGCCATTGATCTCCTTCAAGCGGGGAGGCCCAGCAAAATAAGTGCCGCCGTGTTCGCCGATGATCCGGGGCTTGTCCATCGTCTCCGGCAGCTCGCGGTCGTTGGGAAGCCCGATCCCCATATGGCGGCTCCATACCGGGAGCACTCCATCGAGATCGCCATCGCCGTCCACCGAGATCCAATCCCGCGTCGGATCGAGCTTTCGCGGGCGCAACGCCAACTCCTTCAGTTTCTGATATTCCCTCTTCTTTTCTGCGTCCCCGGTCTTGAAGAAGAGAGCGAACATTTCGTTACCGGGACTCCAGCCAAAGATGGAGGGGTGATTTCGATCCCGCGCCACCAGACCATCGACATGGGCGGAGAACCGCTCCCAGGTTATCGGCTCCTTGAGGTTGAGAGAAATGCTCGAACCGAAGATTGCACTTTCCGCCAGGACATAGACGCCCATCTCGTCCGCCATCGACGCCCAATTGCGCGGCATGATGTTGGCGTGAGGGCGAACCGCATTTCCGCCGAAGTCCTTGATCATCTTGAAGTCCGCCCAGATATAGCGGCGCGACGTGACAAACGGCCCGAAGGGATGCATGAAATCCCCCCAGATTCGAATCGGATTTCCATTGAGCAGAAGATCGCGTCCGCGAAGCTTGAACTGGCGCCAGCCGAAGCGCGTGAACTTGCAATCGATCGCTTCGTTGCCCACCCGCAAATCGGTGAGCAGGCCGTTGAGACTGGGCGTTTCCGCCGACCAGAGTTTCAAGCGGCTCAGAACCGGCGTCTGGAGGAGCACCCTGGTCGTCGCTCTGGGAGCCACTGAAACCGACTGCCGCGCAAGCTCCATCACGGCGGGATCGAGGCGCCACTTGGGCACTGGGGCGGTCAGCACCTCCTTGCCGGCCAGATTGACCCACGGTGCAACCGTCCCGCCGATGCTGACCAGTTGTTCGTGATCGCTATCGTTACGGACGACAACTTCCGCCAACAGCAGATCGCGATCCACCGCCGGCTGAACAAATACGTCTTCGACCCGCACGCTGGGCAGGTTCCAAAGGTAAACATCGTTCCAGATACCGACCAGTTCATCCATGTTCGAGCCGTTCGGATAGGTGCGGCGCTGGTTGGGAACGTAGTCCGGAGAAAGGATATTGAAGAGGCAACTCTTGCGCACCCCAACCAGCACCGTGTTATCGCCGCGGCGATCGATCAGGTCGGTGACATCGAATTCAAAAGGCAGGAACGAATCGAAATGCTCCCCGGCAGGCTTCCCGTTCACCAGTACCTGCGCGTATCCCGCCACGGCTTCAAAATGGAGCACGACACGGCCGGATTTCCACGCGGGCGGCAATTGAAAGGTTCGCCGCAACCAACCCATCTCCACGTGATCCCACTGGGCGGGATAACTCGGAAAATAGACCGAGTCGGCTACGAAAGGCCGGGCTGTACCCTCGCCCGCATCGCCGCCGTTGCCCCAGAGGTTGGCGTTCCAGGGAGACGGAATTCGGATCGGCGTGCGCTCCCAGTTGTCAGAAATCGGTGAAGGCAAGGCGGGAGCCGCGTCCAGTCCGCGTTTGAACTCCGGGGTCTTTACTGGCTGGAATTGCCATGAACCGTTGAGACAAAGCTCCTGTCGGAAGGGTGCCTCAAGGGTGGAGACCAGGCCCTCGGAGGGCGCGAATGGCGCCGGGAAGATCGTCTGCCCCTCACTCACGGCGGGCGAGAGCGCCGAGACTGCGATTAAGGCAGCAATCAGGGGCAACCCGAGCTTGCGACGATGTTGGGAAGCCATCGTCCAGTCGCGACCGGGCTGGCTGTTGGAATTGAAATGGCGGCTCATAGGATGCAGAATCTTAACAGTGCAACTCTGGCAGGCAATAAAAATACCAAAACTGGACTGTTTGCCCCGATCTTTAGCGACAAGGAAGCAGTGCGTCCGGAGGGTGAAAGGGCATCGAAGCCACCGGTTCCGGGGAGGGCGCGAAGCTGGGGCTGGACGTCGATATGACCACTGCCTTCGACTTTAGCGGATCGCGTACTGAACCCGCTTTGCTCGATTTGGGCGAAGTGCGCCACGTCGCCCGCGTCAAGCTCAACGGGCGGTTGCTTGGAAGCCTTGTCATGCATCCCTACCGCATCGTCGTTCCGTCCGGCTGCATGGAATCGCGGGGAAACCGGCTGGAGATAGAGGTGACTAATCTTGGCGCAAACCGCCTTCGCGATCTCGACCGCCGGAAAGTTCCATGGCGGATCTTCTACGACTGCAACTTCGCGAGCATTAACAACAAACGATTCGACGCAGCCCGCTGGCCGGTCATGGAGTCCGGCGAACTCGGCCCGGTACGGCTGTTCTCCGTCGACGTGAAGCGGATGCCGTAATTCACGGCAAGAGTGCAACGGGTAAACAATAGATGTATTCTGACTGGCAAGTTGTCGGTTTTCCCGGTTCCTCCTCTGTGCTCTCCGTGGCTCCGTGAGAAAAAATCCTCGCGGGGTTGTGCGATTTCGCGTGATAGAAGATCAATCCCGGCTCACGGGGTGACTGCGACTCTATAAAATCCCTGCGCCCCTCCCGATGCGAACGTATCGGAGAGCACCAGGGCTGCGCCGCTGCCGGGTTGCGAAACGCCGACATTTGTCCAGATCGTCGAAGTTGACAGGACCGCGGCGCGTTGCAGTTGGTAATTGTGGCCGGCATCGCCCTGAATGGTGGCGGTAAACGTGGTTCCTGAGATTGCAGTCTGAGTGATCGTCACACGGCTGGAATTAAGCACTGTTCCGTAGTTTACAAAATGAGCAGGCAGTGCCTGCGGGCCGTTGATGAGGTCAAGCACGCCATTGTTGGTAAAGGTGCCGCTGGAGGCAAGGCTTGCGGTGCCGGAAAGCTTCACGGTTCCGTTGTTGGCGATCGTCCCGGAAATGCTGAGCGCCCCGCCGGCCACGTAAAGGGTGGCGCCGCTTGCGATAGAAAGCGAGGTCGAGCCGCTCCCTGTGCCCGTGATCTTCAGAACGCCGGCACTGACGGTCGTGGCACCCGTGTAGGAATTGGAACCGGAGAGCGTCAGCGTGCCCGCCCCCACTTTCGTCAGGGATGCGGTGCCATTGGATCCATTGGCGATACTGCCCGAGAACACGGAATCGATATTCTTTGCCCCGACAAAATACGTGTCATTTCCGGTGTTGGTATTCGACTGGCCCTGGAGCTTGCCGCTTCCCGAGAGCGCTCCGAGAACGACGCCTCCCGATCCGGTTGAGTTCCGCGTGTTTAACAAGCCATCGACCTGGAAGCTGGTGTTCGCGCCGCCGTTTCCGTTCGCTCCTCCGGTGGAGGCAAAGCGCAGCTGGCTGCCGGAGGGAATGATGACCAGACCGTTGAAGGCCGACAATTGCGCGCTGCCGCTCACCGACAGACTCACCCAGCCCGAAAGCGTCAGAATACTGTCGGAAAAACCGCCGATGGCTCCGCTGTAGCCATTTGCGAGCGCCGCGGATGAAAACATCGCGCTGGCGCCAGCGGCAACCTGAATCGGGTTCGATGGGAAGTTATGACCGGTTGAGTCCGCCATTTGCAGAGTCGCCCCCTGTCCGAGTTGTACAGTGCCAGTGCCGAGTTTCGCGCCGGTTGTGCCGGCGACTCCGATGTTCACGGCGCCGCCGTTGACGACAGTGTCCCCGGTGTAGCTGTTGACACTGTTGAAGGTCACCGCGCCCGTTCCGGATTTCACGATTCCGGTGGAACCCGAAATAATGCCGCCGCTCACGCTGTAGCTGAGCGCGGAATTGTTGAAAATGACGGCATCCGGAATCACTGTGCCGCTGATGACCACGCCGCTGCGTAAACCGGTGTCGTCGAAGGTCACCGTGTAGCCGTCATTATAAATGGCTGAAATGGTCCCGCTGTTCAGCCAGTTGACGGTCGCCGTATCCCATGCCGTGCTCGTTGTGCCGGACCATGTGACGGCGGGAGAAATGGGGGTTGCGCCGATCTCACTAGAGTACGCGCCGCTGCCTGTCGTATTCGCGGCGACGATGACATAGAAACAGGTCACACCGTTTGTCAGCGGCGTGTCGGTGTAGGCAATAGCTGAAATCCCCGTGGCGATGGCGGAATAGGGGCCTCCAGTCGAGTTGCCGCGCAGAATGGAATAGCTGGTTGCCCCGCTGGACGCCGTCCAATTCAGCACAACCCTCTGGTTGCCCGCACTTGCCGTTAAGCTCGCGGGCGCAACCGGCACAGTGGACACCGGGGTCACGCTGACCTCGGTCGAATTCAAACTGGTCCCGTTTGCGTTAAAGGAATTCACGACATAGTAATAAGCGGTGCCGTCGGTCAACGAGCTGTCGGTGAAGGTGGTTCCGGTGCTTGTGCCGGTAGTCGTGTAGGGGCCGCCGGAGGCAGTGCCCCGCTGGATCGCATAGCCGGTCGCGGCGATTGCGCCAGTCCAGCTTAACGTGACCTGGGTGTTGCCCGCAATTGCGGTGAGGCCGGTCGGGGCCGCGGGGGCCGTGGTCGCGCTGGCTTCGGCTGAATTCGCGCTGGTGCCGCCGGGGTCGGTGGCCGCGACCACATAGTAATAGGTGGTGTTGTCCGCCTGGCCGTAATCTGTGTAAGTGAGGTAGGAGACGCTGGTCAGATAGGTATAAGGACCGCCGGGAGTGGTTGCGACTTGAAGGATGTAACCCGTGGCGCCCGGCACGGCAGACCAGTTCAAGGTCACTAGTTGTGTGCCCGGCGTCGCGGTGAGAGTGGGCGATGAAGTGGGAGCAGCGGGCAATGGGATGGCGCTGGCTGCGGTTGAGGCGGAGCCGGTTCCCGCCGCATTGGATGCCATGACAAAATAGGAGTAGGTGCTGCCATTCGTCGGCGAGTTGTCGATGAACGTCGTGCCGGTGACGGTATTGGAGAGCAGGATTGTCCCCAGCGTATTATAGGCGCCGACGCCGTTGTTTACCAGGGTCGAACGCCAAACGGTATAGTAGTTTGCGCCGGTTGAGGGGTTCCACATGACAGTCACGCTGCCATTGGTTCCCGTCGTGGCAATCCCGGCTGGAGCCGGGGGAGCGGTTGTCGGGGCGCCGGGCGAAGGGGTTATCCCGCCGCTTTGCGGAGAATTGGCGCTCGCGCCGGCTGGGTTCGCCGATTGCACCACGTAGTAATAGGTTATGCCGTTGGCGGCGGTGGTGTCGAGCCAGGTGGCGTTGGTTGGGCCGCTGCCGCAAACCGGCCCCGTGATTGCGCTGGCAACCGCCGCGTAATTGGTGCCCGAGGTCGTGGAACGCAGGATGTTGTAGCTGGTCGCGCCGGGCCTTACCGGCCAGCTCAAGAGCACGGCGTTGCTGCCCGCGTAAGCGGTCACGCCCGCTGGCGCGGCTGGCACGTAGCCGGTCAGTTCCAACCGGATGTAGTCATACATCGCGTGGTCGGCGAAGTAACTGCCGCCAGCCTGGCGGATGCCGATGGTGATGGTGTTGAGCGCGGTGCCAGTGTGCAGCAGGCTCGCCGGGAAAGTAATGCGCTCGTCGGAGAAGGCGCCATTGATTCCTTCGCGGATGGTGGTGTCGCTGGAGCCATAAGCGACATAGTACCCCGTTGACGGAAGGCTGTTGTTCGGAGTCCCAGTGATCCCGTTATTGAGGGTTTGTCCCTTGGAGTTGAGATTGACCAGACCGCTGCCGTTGACGCCAACGTTAATCGCGGAATAGTAGTCCGACGCGAGACCGAGATATAGCGAGGCCGTGCCGCTAAGGGAAGTCCCCGAAGGAAGGGAAAAGGTGATGGTGGAACTCGAATTATTCCAGTTTCCCGAGGTGTCCAAAACCACGGGCTGGCAGAAGTTCCAGTCCGTTGTCCAGCGGCTGGTGCCGACCAGATAGTTTGGGCCTGCCGGAAAGTCGAATGGATATTCCAGCCACTTGCTCCAGACCGGACTCGGAGCGGTCGGACTGGCTCCGATATCTCCCACCCACCAGTCCTCACCGTGCCGGAACTTCCGCCCGGTTCGATCGGGATAACCGATTTCAAAAGCCGTCGGGCCGACGCGCGCAGGGGTCCACGTCACATTGCCGAGCGCTGTCGTTGTACCACCGGTAACCGTCACGCCGAAAGGCGAGGGGGGAATATCGGCAAGAATTGGCGGGCTGCCGCCAGTTTGCGCCTGCGACATGAACATGCCTGGGGCGCCCTGACCGAAGGCGTAGAGCGTGTAATTCGAGCCGGCGATCACCGCCGGAATGGTGAAGTTTCCGCTTGCATCCGTGTGTACCCAGAACTGATACGGCTTCATCCACTGCTGGAAATCATAGGTGTTCGTGGAAGTCGTCGGCTGCTGAATGACTCCGACCCACAAGTTCGCAGCGGAAGCGTTCGGGTTATAAGCGTCGTCGATGACAATTGTGCCAGTCACGGTGCCGCGGTTGGCGGGGCCGGTGTAATTCGCATTGGAAAACCAGGCGTAAGGCCAAGCTGTTTTCTCCGCCGCGCCCTGAGCCAGAGCATCATTATAAAGCGCCTGTGAGACCTGCACCGGGTCTGTGACCGTGTTCAAGACATTGTTGCAATAGATAAAATAGGGGCCGTACACTTTGTTCCACACCTCGCCGGCGACCCAGTTTCCGTCGGAGCCCATCGCGTAATGGCCGCCATTGAGCATGTTCAGAATCGTGGTGCCGATATGCTCCATCAACTCCGGCTTCAGCGGGCCGCCGTTGTAGTATTCCCCGCTGGCTGAGATATTCCACAAGCCGACGTTTTTCCCGGTCATCCCATTCGCGGTCACGCTGCTCCAGCCCCACACTCGCTGATCGCCGAAGGTGGCGCTGTATTTGTATTTGTCCTCGTAGAGCCCCTGGTAAATACCGCTGGTCCACAAGTAACATTCCACCGGTGAGGTCGGCACCCCGGTGGTGGCCCCGCCGGAAACTTCCATGAGTTTATTGCGCGTGGCATCCACGCTCATCCAGTTGAAGATGGAGCCTGCGTAAATGTTGTCGCGCGTCTCGCCCATTCCCATTGCCGCGTCTTGGCCGCGGTGAATCCAGATTGGGGTGACATAAAAACCGGGCGAACCTTTCAGCATGGAAAAATGCACGTCCCACGCGCCATTTGTGGGCGAATCGTAAAACATTTCAATTTCCGAATAGGTGCCAGTATTGGCCACGACGGAATAAGTCTTGGTGCTGCCCCAGCCTGACGTTTCCCAATACAACTTTCCTCCACCGGTGAGCATCTGCGTCGTCGTCGTTCCCGTGCCGGAGGTGTAGGTATAATTAATCTGGGTGATGTTCGCGGCCTTGTCGCAGACGATGGAAACGATTCCGTTCGCCATCGTCACCGTGCTGCCGTTGTCGGTGAGGGTGACGTCCGCACCCGTGCCGGTGCCGCCGCCGGGAATATTGGCGAAAGCCCGCATGACGGACCACCATGCGGCGATGACGAAAATCAGGGTGCGAAGAACCGCACATTTACGGGAGGAAAACGGAAAGGTCATGGGGTTGATTTCAGTGGGAATCCCTCGCCGCAGCCTAAACTTAGCATTCGGCTTGAACCGCGCTAAGCGGTATTTACGATTTCGATCCCGTGCGGACTGAGCGAGAACTGGCGCGGTTGCCGGTTTGGCGCGAAGACTCGGGTCTGCTGTGCCTCGCCACTGTTGTTGATTACCACCAGGCGATTCTGCTTTGAGTAGTACGCGCACTCGGTCAGGACGTTCGAGCAGAGCCATGTCTGGAAATCGGCTTCATGGGCCGCAGCCCAGTGAATGGCGCGGTGGACCAACCGCGTGTTCTCGGGGGAGCATTTGAAGCCGGATAAATACACTGCGCGGCCCTCGCCGAAGCGATGCGCGGCGAGTACCGGCGAGCCATCGCGCTCGGCCAGCACGCTGACGTTCCCGTTCAGCGCGAAGATTCGATTCACGTCCTTGCCGAAATCCGGCGATTTTGGCAGATCGTCGCAAATGAAGTGCCGTGCATCGTGTTTCCAGGCATACTTGCCGTGCCCAAGGAGAGCGCCTGTATCGCGGTCCACGCCGAATACCCGCGCCAATTGGAAGAACTGGCTGCTGTGTCTGGCCGCCGACGGTTCGCCAACGCCAACAATGCCGCCGCCCTTTGCGACCCACTCGGTAAGCAGTTCGACGACTTTCGGATTCTCCCAATGGCGTCCGCCGCTCCACGCGCTGCCCTCCCGTCCGGAGTTGACGATGACCTGGACGCCCTCCGGCACCCCTTTTTCGAGCAGATCGTCGAAGCTAACGAACTCGATCTCCAGCGGCAATCCCGCCAGGGATTCGAGAAGTTCGTTCAATTCGAGGCCGTGCGTGAAATGCCCGGAGCAAATCCAGGAGCGCAGCTTCCCCCATGCCGTCAGGATGGCGACCTTGAACGGAGCGGTGTACGGAGCGTCGCCGTCATGGAAAGACTTCAGCAGGCGAAACTCCCGCGCGAGTTCTTCGATGTACTCGCAGAAATCCGGGTACGGCTCGACGAGGTGCAGATAACCGCCAAGCCCGATCCGGTCCACCGGCGCTCGCAGCAAAGCCCTCCGTGTGTCGATCCAAAACTCCTTTGCGTTCAGCGTTGGGTTCCCGCCCGTCTTGAAAGTCGGTTCGCCTTTAAGCCCCGTCGGAAACAGGTAGGGATGAAGCCGTAGCTCACGCACTTTCACCCCTTTTACTCCCGCGCATTTCCGCGCTTCGAACGCGTTGAAGACGCACTTGATCAACCCGTCGAATCCAAATTCCGCAAAGCGGTCGCTGTACGGCTCCACGCCGATCCAGTGATCGTCGTAGAACACATAAGCCAGCTTGCCGTGCCGGTGGACGAGGTCCACGCATTGCCGCCCAAAATCCAGGACGAAGCTGTGGATAAAATCAACGTAGTCGCGATAACGCCGCGACGGAGTGTTGTGCGTGCAGTTGTAGGCGCCGCGGTTGACAAAATCCTCCGAAGTCAGCTTGTAGCCCTTCGCCCGCTCAAATAGCTCCAGCGCTTGCGGGCTGACGGTCATCTCGTAATCGCCCCAGTCCGAGTAGACGTAGCGCAGATTGGGATCGTCGCCCCAAAACCATGTGAAGTTGTAGAACATCGATGTGAAGCGAACCACGTCCGTTTCAGGATGGCTCTTCAGCCATTGATCCAACCAGGCGAGCAACACCTCCCTCGTCTCCGGGTGAATCGGATCCACCGCCAGCTGATGCTCGCGGCCGGCCCATTCGTTGGTGATATGGTTGTACATCGAGATTTCCTCCCAGATGCGCCATGCGAGGAAATTCACGGTGTATTGGTGCCACGGTATGGTATTGCGGATCATGACCGTGCCGGCGGTTGGGTCAAAATCCCAAAGGGCCTTCGGCACCTCGTTGCCAGTCGTACGATCGAACACCTGCCACCATGTTTTTGGATCGTCTTTGCAATTGACCGCAAACTGTTCGCGGAAAAAGCCCTTCAAGAGATCGATCGTCAGCGTGTTCTCTTCGGCGACCAGCGGAAAGCTCATCAAGAAATTTTGCTGAAGCTTGTCCATGTGCCGCCTGGCCCAGGCGTTCACCGAGCGCACCAGGCACACGGTGGAATAGATATTATAACCGGCGGCCACGATCTCGGGCGAAAGTTGGGTGCCGTCGCTGTCGCGAATCGTGTCGGCTCCCCATTTTTGGGCAAGTCTCAGAGTCAGCGATTCGAAGCCGGCTTCGCCTGGCAGAGTGAAACTGCCGGCGCCGCATTGATCTGGTGTGTTCATAAACGAGAAAAATCGGATTGCGAAAGAACGACGGCGCCCAACTGTTCCACGTCGATCGCTTCTGTCGCGACGGCCCAGGGAACGGAGAGTTCTGAAAACAAACACCCGCTCTTGAGGGAGTCTTCCACCGCCTGGCGCAAGCCGGCGACATCGAACCCCGTTGCATCTTCTGTCTCGTAGCAACGCACCGACTCCGGCGGGATATCGTGGATGCCTCCCGAAGAAAGAAGCATCGCATTGGTCGCGAGCACATAGCCCCTGGCGTCACAGAGGCGCGTGCTCACCCGCTCGCGCCGGCCCTCGATGAACTCGATGAATTCGCGATAGGTTTTATTGAGAAGCTCTTGGGTCGATTCAGCGCAAACCAGGGAGGCGCCAAAGCTGCTCTCAAATTTGTCGCCGTCGTTAAAAATCCGCGCCCAGCCTTCGGTTCCGCGTATTTCAATGGTAAAAGGCAGCGTCTCTTCGGTCGAATGGGTAAGGGCGGCAGAAAAGCGAACGCCTGAAGCGAATTTTCCACGCAGACAGGCCACGTCGTAGCTCTCGATGGGACGGGCGCGGTAGAGTTCGCCTTGCACTTCGGTGGGAACTGCGAACCCATCGGGTCCTTCTCCCGCCAAAAACATCAGGTCGTGAATCACGTGCGCCAGCCCGTTGGTTGCCGGCCCATCGAACACCGGAATTCCGTTGAGTTCCATTTTTCCGGCCCAGTCGGCCCGGGCGTAATAGTTGTCAAGCCTTGGCCAGCAGCCGCCCGCGGCAATCTCCAGAACTTCCCCGAGCTGGTTCTCCAGAACCGCCCCTTTTAGCTGAAGCAGGCAGGTCGAATGAATCATTTGGAAGCCGACACCGACGAGAAAAGTCGGATCGGCTAAGATGAGCGAATCCAGCTGCTGAAGCAGCGGCACGGGCGGTTTCTCCAGGTACACATAAAGCCCGCGCTCCAGGCAATCCCGAGTCATTTCGTAGTGAAACGGAATTGGCGTGGCGATCGTTACCGCGTCCAGCTTCTCGGCGTGTAACATCTGGCGATAATCCGCGTACCATCGGATTCCGCGTGCTTGCAGATCAGCTATTCGTTCAGGCGCGCGATCGAGCGCGGGATCGGCTACGGCAACGATTTGGGCCTTTCCGTCAGCTTGGAAAGCTTCGATTGAAGAGAGGTGATAGGCCCCGATAGGCCCCAGCCCAATGAGGCCGAATCGGATGGGCGCAATCAAGGAGCGTCTGGGGCTTTCGCTTGGGTTGAGCACGTTACAAGTGCGGAGGTTGGGCGACGCTTGGACCGTGGTAGAGATGACATGGAAACGAGATCGTGCGAGTGGATTCCGCCGGATTTTGGATTCGATACAAGAGGCGCTTCAATGCGGCGGCGCCCATCGCCTCATAAGATGCCGTGACGCTCGTCAGCGCCGGCTCGGATTGGGGTGCCACATCCGGCCGGTGGAAGCCGGTGATCGAGACGTCCTCCGGCACGCGAATGTTGCGGGCGGTAAGCCACGAATGGAGTCGCCAGCCCACCGGTTCGGCAACGCAAATCCACGCCCGCACCCCGTCATCGAGGAGGCGCGCCACCTTTTCCGCGTAAGGATCGCCGCAGAGGTCCAAGTGCGTCAGGTGCTCGGTATCGACATCGACCACCCAATCCGACCGGAATTCCAACCCGAGGTTGGTGAGGGCGGCCACGTAAGCGCCGAAGCGAACGCTCGACCAGTGCAATTCTCCACACCGGCCGACGAAGCCGATCTTGCGGTGGCCAAGATCGTACAGATGGCGCGCGAGCATGCCGATGCCTCCAAAATTGTCGATCCCAACCGTGTCGAGATCCACTCCGGAATACTGGTGGGTGATGGAAACGGTCGGAAGCATCCGGCTGAATTCACGAACGATGTCCGTGGGCCAGCGAAAAATGAGAACCATTCCCGAGAGCAGGCCCGACTGCATCGCGCGCGGCTGATACGCCGGGTTGAGGATCTTGTCGCAGTGCTCCGGCTTCACGTAATGGATGACCAGGGAGGCGTTGAGCGCCATGGAGGCCTCGCTCATCCCGGTGAGATAGGGAGCCGGAAGATGCGTTTCCGGGGTCTCGATGAGCACCCCGATATGCTGGAGCTTCTTTGAGTCCAGCCCCTCCGGGCGGTAGCTCTTGGGGAGGCGGTATCCGAGTTGAGCCGCCGCCTGGAAAACCTGGGCGCGAGTCTCCGCGTTGATCCCCGGAACACGCCGCAAAGCCCGCGAAACCGTCGAGACGGAAACATTCAATTTGTTGGCGATTGCTCGCATGGTTCCGCCATCGGACTGTTTGGAGTCAGCGCTTGAAAGCGATTTCATGGGGGGATGCTAGCAGCGTTTGCAAGCAGTTGCAACAGAATAAAGCGGGTTTGCGCCATGATTTAAATCTTCGAGAGGGGATATTTGTTGCATTGAGACCTCATTTTCTTTGGCGATTCGCTTCGGCAGATCGTATCTGCGATTGAAGCCTGGAGAACAAAGGACTGGCGGTTTTTGTCCAGACCGGGCATTGCAGCGAGTTGCGGCAAACGAAGCTTCCGGATTCGATTTTGTATCGACTTCGATTGGATGCGGTGAAAAGCCGGCGAATATACCAATTTGCAATCTTTCAGAGTTCGGAAGCCGCTGGGTTGGTAAAAAGTAAAGCGCCGCTCCGGGGAGCGCACGCGTCTCGCGTGCTGGCGCTGGCGTCCCGCCAGCGCGAACTTCTGTCCATCGAATCGCCTTGCGGTCCTCAGACTCCGAAGGCTGTAGGCGCATCCACGCCAGAAGTTCGTCGAGGCGGGACGCCTCAACCAACACCCGGGACGGGCGCGCTCCCCGGAACTTGCATCCGACGCTCCTCAGCTTCATCGTGTCTCCCGTGCCTACCGAAAGCCTCCTTAACTTAGCGCCATTCAGGAGTGACCCGAATGGCGCTAACTTAAGGAAAGCTTTCGATGGGTATTGAAGCCACGAACAAGCGGAGCGGCGACGGATGCGGATTCCGGGGAGCGCACGCGCCCTCGCGCGCGGGCGTCGGCGCCCCCGCCGACGCCGTCCTGGGTGCCAGCGCGCGTTCGTCCTCTCAACGATGCCCTTGGCGGGGGCGCCAAGGGCCACAGGCGAGGCGCCTGCGCTCCCCGGAGTCCCTAGCACGGGCGCTGACTGCAAAAAACGCCGACACTTGTCCCAAGACGCCCTTAAGTTAGTGCCATTCAGACCTCGCATCGATGATCTGCTGCAGAAATCCGAGTCCGAAGACGCCCTTAAGTTAGTGCCATTCAGACCTGTTCGCCTATCTGAAACGCAATAGACAATTTGCCATTGATCCCGGCATAAGCGACCACGTCCCGGATTATCAGACCTCCAGCCAGAAGCCAGGGTGCGGCTTTCCGATGATGAACGTCGTCGCCATCTTCTGTCTGCTCACGGGCGCACTCATCAAAGCAGCCACGGGCGACCGGCGCACTAGCCCTTGATTGTTAACTCGTATCCCAGAAGCGCCGATTTTGAATCAACGCAGAGTTCTTTAGTTTGACTTCGCAACTTTTCTTCTTGCGGTTGCGGAGAAAAGTTTGCATTTCTTTTTCAACATCGATGGAGAAGCAATTCTAACTCCAAAAAATTACATGAGACCGAGACCAGCCCTCTGAGGGGGCTCGCCGGTCGGTTCCAGGCCGATCCGCGGGGCAGCGGTCCATTCGCTTGCCCAGCAGGTAACAGCGATGTTCGCCAGCAGCAGGCACAGGTAATTTAGTTTCATTTTCAAGGAGGGAATCGGGTTGCTTATGGTTCCGACATGATCCGAACCGGCCCCAGGAGACCGGAAGTGAGTAAGGGTGCATCGGGTTTGTAAAATTGAGTTTTCGACTCGGTGAGCTGGGCGACCCGTTTTTCCTTGGGCAGTCGATAGTCGCCAATAAGCCTGTTCGGCCAGAGGTTGACCACCTTGATTTCCAGCTTGTTCCCCGTTGGTCGAAGCACGCCCGTTGGGATCGTCACCTGCCACGGAGGGCACCACGTTACGCCAAGATTCCTGCCGTTCAAGGTGACTTCGGCCATCACCGCGACGCGGCCCAAATCGAGGCAGGTCTCCTTTACCGGAACGCTCGGGACGTCGAACGTCTTCTCGTACACTGCCGTTCCCGAGTAATAGCGAATGCCCTCTTCCGCCCGCTTGCTCCAATCGTAGAGGGTGCCGAATGCGACCGGTTTGGCGGGCCCGCCCCACTTCGGGTCGAACGTCACCGTCCAGTCTTTGTCCAGCGCGAGCACCGGTTGGAAATCAGGGAAGTTTTTCCCCACTGCGGCGGGAGCGGCACCAGCCTTGGACTTAAAAACGACGAAGAAGCTCTGCGTGGAAGCGAACTCCATGGGAATCGTCGTGACTCCGTCCTGCTCCGAATACCGCGGCAGCAGACGCTGCGTTCCGGTCAGAGGATCCCATAGGAAAGGCGACCGTCCGGTCACCCGGAATCGGACATCTGCCTTCTGAGGCTCTAGTTTGCGATTGCCGACAAAGTAATAGTCGATGTCGCCATCCACTCGGTGAACATAACGCAGGTCTCCGCTGGAAGTGAAGTCCGGCGGCACTCCGCGATCCGCCAGGATTTTGGCCGTCACATCATACGGCGGATAGAGCACAGGAGGGCGTTCCCGTCGCGTCAACCCCCACACACCCTGATCGGAATTGCAGATTTCAAACGCGGCGGTCAGCGGGCTTCCTGCGTCCATTCCGGCGAGCCAGGTGTGGTCGGTATTGATGCGCAGCGTTTTCCCATCGCGCAGTTTCAGCGCCAGCGCGCCGATCAACCCCGCAGGCCCGCTCGACGTATTATTCGCCATGACACCGATAGTGTTCTTTCCGGGTTTGAGCAGCGGCGTGATGTTGAATCGCCACTCCTTGTTGAGATCGTCTCCGGACCCTGCCGCTTGGCCATTGATCGACAGATCAAAGGTGTTGTCGGCGCTCATCGCGCAGGTCGCGGCGGCGATTGATCCGGGGATATCAATCTCTCGTGTGAAATACCGCTTTCCGGCAGGTGCGTCCATCGGGTGATTTTTCACTTCGTCAGTCCAAATCCATTTCGAGTCGAAGAGGATGGACACAGGCTTCGGTGGCGGCAATGCCTCGTCCGGGAGTACGCGGTTGGACTTCGCCAGTTTCTCCGACAGCCGGGCGACTTCCTGATCGCTCTGCGGGTAGTTTTCCAGACTGGGGGAACGCTTGGGCAGACAGCCAAGCACCAAAGCACCGTCATCCACCAGCGTTTTCACCTTGCGAAGCAGTCCCGGCGTCATGGTTTCGCTGCGCGGCAGGACGAGCAGGCGGTAGCTCGTTCCATTGGGAAAAGCGATGCGACCGTTTTTCACGGAAGCCCGCTCGATCAGGGTTCCTGGCGAGCAGCCATCGAAATTGTATCCCTTTCGGTCCGGATACCCCGGCAGCAGGGCCGAAGTCGGTGGGCGGAAGACATTCGGCGCTCCTTCCACATCCAGGTAAAGCACATCATTGACGGGTCGCCCCCTCTGCAGCAGGGCTTGGCACCGGGTCAGATACTGGTGATAGGCCGGCACCATATCCCACCAAGTTTGCGTCCGCTCCCAGTGTACGCCATAAGGCCCCCATGGCAGCCCGGGTTTTTTGTCCACCTCGGGTTGCGCGGAATAACGATGAAACGTGAAACGGGTTACTCCCGCGCAGAAGGCCCAATCCCCCTGTTCCTTCATGGAACCGGGATGTTGCCGCCAGGCATCCATGAATGAGGTAAAAGCCTCCGCTTGGACGACATTGCGCCCACGGGTATGGGCACAGGAAACCGCCTCAAACGAACTGTAATCGGTATTGACCCCTCCCGCCTTCGACCAAAATTCGCAGGCAGGCGTATCGGCAACATCGCCCAGGGCCAAATCACCTGCTGGATTCAAGTCATAAGGCTCAATGGTGAATTGCAGATCATGCTTTGCCGCCAGTTCCTTAATCCGCTGGGCGTGGTTTTCGACCACCAACTCCTGGGCCGTGCGCCGAAGATCCCACAAGAACCGTTCAGTTGTTTCCACACTGTCCACCACACGCCCTTGCATCGCGGGAAGATAAGGAAGGGCGTCGTAGCCCCGGCGCTTGTTGAACTCCTCGCGAAAGGTCAGCGACCAATTCTGGGAACTCATTTCCCAACTGTCAAAGTGCAACGTGGTCCATCCGTGACCGGGACGCTCTTGTTTGCCCAGTTTTGAAAATAGTGGCGACAGATAGTGGTCGAAATGTGCGTCCACGGAGGTCTTCTCGAACTTTCCGGATTCCCATCCCAAGCCCGGCTGGGGCGCAGGGCGGGTCGTCTGCCCGGTGAGGGTTCGTCCGAAACGCATAATCGTCCAGTTGCCGGGCGGCACATCCCACGAGAGCGTGCCGGCTGCCGCGAGCTTCGCTGTCAGTTCAACAATCTGCTTGTGGTCAATGCACTCGCTCGCAGGCAGCACGGTGGGGTCCGGTGGCAGATACGCCTTGACGGCCCCGCTGGAGTAGGGAGCCCGATGATACAACGCCTTGTCCTCCGTATCCTTCAGACGATATTCCGTGGCGGCGGTTGGAAAGGCGATCACCGCCACGTCCCGATAATATTCCTGCCATTCTTTGAGTAGGTTGGAGGTGAGGGTGCCCCGACCGAAATAGGGATCGCGCGGAGCAGGTTTCGGCAATGCCAAATTGATGTGCTTGGGACCGGACACATCCGTGGCAGTACCAACGAGATGCTGCATGGCGTCGTCTGCCTTGATCCAAGGCCCCCCGGCCCCACACCAACCGGGACCGGTTCCCAGCGAGAACTCCATGCCCAGCCGATCGCAGTCGCCGATCGCCGCGACAATCAGGTCCTGCCAGGGGGGGCTCATGAACTCGACCGGGCCCTTTGGGATTCCCATGGCCGTCACTTCGAGATAAAGCGCCCCACCGATCCCTGCCTTCTTCATCGCCTCCAGGTCGGCTTTCATCCCCTCACGAGTGAGATGGCCGTCTTGAAAATACCAATAAACCCAGGGGCGTGCCTTGTCGGGTGGATGGCTGAAAGTCTGTTCTAGCGAATTTTCAGCAGAGGCAACCAGGTTGATGGCCAGAAGTGCTACGCTTAAGAGGATCCGCCGAACGGTGGCGATATAAACCGTGAACATGCGGAGGAATTTTTTCATGGTTTTGGCCACTTTCATTATAAGTTCTTTCTTTTGATTAAGCTGTTTGTGTCTCCATCAACCATTTCAGGCGATAATCGGCGTGAATCAGCCGGTCTGGCAGTAGCCACTGCAATTCCGCCGCGAAAGCGCTCAATTGCACGATCCAAAGAAGACAGACTGAAACAAACGCTTTGATTTTCATAGAGTTTTCGTGAGTAGTTCTGATTTGTTAGCACTACGAGTATCGCATGGTCAAGAGGCTTCGATGCGCCATCGATGCGCTCGTTCGTTCGGATTGCATGGGGTTAACAAAGTTGAAGCAGGGTAATTGGGAAAAATGTTGGCGAGAGGCGGAGGCCGATCACTCCATCGTCTCTTGAATCTTTCCCATTACCGGCAGGCCGCATGGCACCCGTTTACCTTTCAATGGCGACCACGGTTCCAGGCTGTACCCTTTTCCATCGAAGCGGATGCCAAAGTGGCCGGCGAAGATCCCGGCATAGGCATGCCAGTTCTCCGGCAGGTAACCTTCTCCCGCGGCCCGGGACCCATCCCAAGAGTAGAACGCGCTGCCGATCTGATTGCGCGGCTGCATGTAGGGGATCCGCACTCCGGAGTTGAAGGTTCCCTTGTCAAAGGAGGCGATCTGCGGCCAGAGCAGTTGCTCGGCCAGTTCGCGACGGCCCATCTTGTAGAGCGCCATGATGACGTAGTTGGAATAGGGCGGCGTAATGCTGCCGTTCATGTAACCCTGCCACGGGTTGCCGCCATAGTTGTCTTTCCATTCATCCTTCTCCAGCGGCAACAGATTCGTCGGCAGCCCGTATTGATATTGAGTAAACCCGATCTTTTTGATTTGCGCAAAGAGGCGGTCGAGGATCTGATTGGCCATCTCGTCGCTAACCAGCCCGGCGCAGATTGCGTAACCGTTGACCCACGGGAACATGGGGTCGTGCAACTTGCCTTCTTTGTCCCGCCAGCCGCCGATCACCCCGGTCACCGGGTTGTAGAACACCTTCAGGTAATTGTCTTTGATGAGCTGAGCCCGGAGCTGGTAATGAGCCGCCTGCTCCTTGCGGCCCGCCAACGTTTCGAGGTCCGCCAAGTGCAAAAAGGCCTCATAGTTCACCGCGGTCGAATGAGCCTCTTTCACGCCTTCGGGAAGCCGGTATGTATCGAACCAGTGGCCGCGGTCGCCGGAATCGACGATCCCGTCGCCATCCTTATCGTGGGCCTCAAGATGTCCGGCCAGAGCCTCCAATCGCGGCAGCCAGCGTTCCAGCAACGGCTTGCCGCCGACTGTATGTACGGCATACCAGGCGCTGTTTAGTATAAAACCGCCGGACTCCAGGGAAGCAACCCATTTTCCGGGGGGCTGAACCTCGACTTTCATACCGTGCCAGAAGAGATGGCCGCCCAGACCGTCGAGATAGCGATCCACAGATGCCGCAACCAGGTCCATCACCTCGATGCCATCTTGGAGCCGAGGCGCATAAAGACCCATTTCCGCGTAGAACTGCAATGAGAGCGGGCAGTTCGTGCTGACCACATTGTTGGAGAGCACCTTGTTTCCCGGCATCCACTGGGCGATGTTCAATGCATACCGTGGCAGTCCTTTCAGGCGAGGCTCGCCGGCCACCAGACCAGGGAAGGGCTCGACGGATTCCACGTCGAACCGGAGAGTCGTCCGCCAGGTTTGGGCGGGAATCCTCCCGTAGCTGGTGGAGCCTTTAGGCCACGGCGCAATATCCATCAACTGCCGGGCGGAGAGGTTGAAGTCGTCAGCCGAGGGCGCCTGGCGAAAGATCGCCCCGTCGCCGCTCTGCGTCACCCGGAAGGTGCCGGCATCCGGAGCGTGGATGTAGCACGGCAGCGTTATAAAGTGAGCAGGATCGGTGGCTCGACCGAAGAAGCTCGTTGGGGTCTGCCAAAAATCCAGGTCCAGGCGGAAGACGCCCCCTGAAAGCGGCACCGAACGGCCCGAGGCGGTGGCGAGTTCCACTTCAAAGCTCTTTTCGTGGAAGCGCAGGGCCACAGCCATTGTCACACCGGGAGCTACCGTGGCCGACGGGTAGCGAACGACGTCGCCGTCGATTTCCAGTGCTGCATCCTGCGGAAACGGGGCTGAATCGAACATAGGGCTGACGAGGGCCATGGCCCCTGCGTTGCGCAGCAGGGCGATTTCAAATTCGCCTTTGCCCAGTGAATCCAGCGACAACCGGGCGATCCTCGGGCGTGATCGGTCCAGGGCCACTTGATACCATGGGGTGGAGAATTCGACCTGATTCATCTTCTCCGTGATCTGCGGTTTGAAATCCCCATCGGGCTTGAGTTCAGAGGAGGCATTCAGCCCCGGACGGGTATCGTTCAATGCCAGAGTTCCACTGCCGGGCGCGTCGTCACCATAGACCTCGACCTCCGTAAGCTGGGCAGTTGTAAACGCAGAAGCGGACGGCTTCTCAGCCCGAGTAATCCTGATTCGCACGTTATCGGTCGCCACCGCAGGAAACTCCGCTCGCAGCGAGGAATCCTTAGGATTCGGTTTAGCATCTTTGATCTCAAAAAGCGTTTTGAAGGACGCGCCGCCGTCCTCGGAGTATTCCCCCGCCAGATCGATCGGCCACCGACCTTTCCCACCGCAATAGATCACAACGCTGTCAACGGTCCGCGGTCCTGGAAACCGCACCCACGCCCACTGGGGAAGACCGTCGACCTCGTGAGAGTTCCACGCGGCCCCGGTCCCTTCCGGCGAGCCGGGTTTCAGGCCGTCGTTGAGCATGCTCAAGCCACGTTCGTTCATCGGGCATCCACGCCAGACGATGCTGCTAACGGCAACCCTGCTGCCCTCCGACCACAACGCCACATTCCGCCGGCCTGCGGCGGGCTTGGCGGGCACCGGCGTGAGAGCCGCAGGTTCCAACTGAAGCGGCGAGGAAGAATCGAACTGACATCCGACGATCCAATCGGCGCTTCCCGATGGATTCCAACTCTTGGCGACCAGAGAATTCCACCCCGCCGCCATCGGGAGCGTCACTTTCCAAACGCTCTTTTTCTTGCCTTCGGCCACCAGAATGTTGTTGAAAAACCACCGCACCGGCCCCGAAGCGCTCAGCGTTACCGTGGCGTCGGACAGCGCCTCCTCTGCTCGCACTCGCAGCCCCGCATAGGCGCAGGCGTATTTGACGCCCCCTCCGCAAGCACTGGCCAAATTGAGCAAGCCAGGTTCGGTCACACCGACCTGCCGCGTTCGGAGTTCCCGCCCTCCAACCGCGATCGCTCGGTTCCACTCGTTTGCCCCTTGCCGGTTGTTTGAGGCATTTTCGATCGGCTCGTTGGCCTCGAACAGCGCCGTGTCGTACCTGGGAAACGGACCGAGAACCCACCAGGTTGAGGGCGCCACAATCCGCGTTTGCTCAGGGGTTTTCCCGAAAGCAGAAGATGCAAGCACAACCGAAGCCAGCCCTGCCGCGAGTTGAACCAACACTCTGGCAAGGGGGCGCCTCTCCAAGAAATTTGTTCTCATTCACCATGACTACTCGAATGGAAACCGTTCCAGCAATGGTACCGCGTGCATTTCGCATGTGGATTTGTGCAACCGATCCGCGGGTGAATCGAAAGCGAATGTTGCTGTTTTTACGGATTGGGGAGGCTCGCCCCCGTCACGGAAGCTTGAGCGAGACCGCATCCATGATGTGCGGGTCCTGCTTTCGCGTAGTCTGGTCGACGCGCACTCCGTTCTTCATGAGGGTAAAATCGATGGCTTGCAAAGCGACAAAGAGCGATGGGCAAACTCCACCCACTTTCGCAACTCCGTTGAAAACCCCCATCGTCTCCCCGAAGTCTCCACCGGGACGCATCGTATCCATGAGATAACGATCGATGAATTGTTCGGCCTCCGGGTGCATTCCGCGATCAGTCAGTCCATAGGCGATAAAGCTGCTCTCGCCATATTTCATGAAATCAAATCCGAGCAGCGGTTGATCGAGCTTGCGAAGTTTGAGGTAATACTTCTGAAGTCGACCGACCAGATCTTCGGGCATTCCTGCAAATGCCAGGCCGCTCAGAATGTAGCAGGGCTGCTGCTCGGTGCGATCCTTGAACACGTGCGTGCCGCACTTTGTAAAATAGAAGTTCTTCGGGTCGCCGTTTTCGGGGAAAAACCACCGCCGGTAGTTGACCAGTTCGCGGGCCGTCATCTCGCGCCAAAACGCAACGTCTTTCTGAAGACCGAGCACCGAGGCGATGCGGATCGCGTAGTCGACGTCAATCAAGTGGGACACGACGAACGAAGAATCTTTCTCATCGGCGATGTCGTGCTTTGCGGCCCCCGTTCCCCAGATCCAACGCGGGTTCTGCTCCCGCCAGGTGAGATAGCGTTTAATCGCCGGGTAAACGCGACGTAGACGCTCGCTATCGCCGGTCGCACTATAAATTAACCAGCCCCCTTGCGCTTTCCGAGACGGAAGGCATTCGCCAAGCAAAACGCCCTCATTATTTACCCGCGACATAATCCCTTCGTAAATGCTCCATGCCTTCTCGGGCATGATTTTGGCGAGCATCCCGGTCACCATAAAGCAGGTCCAAGAGCATTGCGCCGGTGCGGCGGGGTCCCCTTCCGCCCAGAGCGACGGCTTTCCCTCAGCGATACTGAAGAAAGGATAATGATTTTCCGGCATCGGCGCCAGCAGTTGGGAAAGCATGAAAGTCCATGCGCCATAATACCACATCCGGTGAACCTCCGCGGATACCCGGCCCGATCCCGCGAGCCCAAATTGTGCTGGATGCGGAACCTTTGCGAGTAACCGATCCCAGTATTGTTTCCTCTCGGCGAGCAACTCGGATGCGGGTTTTTCCAACAGCGCATTCCGGGCCCGTTGCACTGCCATCTCCGATCCCTCCAGTTTTGAGGCGAATCCGATTGTAGCCAGAACGACGGCCCTGCCCGAGTGCAAATCGGGAACTTTGACGCTCCATTGGGATTTCTGGCAAATGGAAATCGGCGCCAAAGCGGTCGGACGCTTGTCGATAGATCCCACAGTCGCAAGACAGGTCGCAGCGAACCAGTCTCCGTTGTCCGCAACGAGAACACCACCCTTTGCCAAAGAGGCGGTGCCTCTAATTTGGCCGCCAAGCTTGGGGATCGGTGAGTCGGAATTCTTGTCACCGGCTTGAAAGTCCATGACACGAAGGACCGCGTTTTCGTCCGCCAGGAAATCGGTTGCCTTGATCTTCATTCCCGATGACGTCTCCGTGGCCACCATCTCCAGCTTGTAGGGCCACCATGCCTGCTCGACTGGCGCTTTGGAATTGATGCCAATCGCGAGCATGCCGTTCAACCGCTCGGCTTTGGTACCGACGAAATAGCCGACATGCAGGGCGAGACCGTCCGTTGTCGGAGCCACGCCATCAACGACTTTTGTGAATGGATTCAGGACCAGTCGGCTCTCCGGAAGGCTTAACCAACGCCAGGAACCCGTTCCGGAAGCTTTGAGGGAGTCTGCGTCGAACGACTCCGTTTGCGTGAGCAGGCCCGGCTTGGTCGATTCCACCGACTCCGCGGCGACAAATCCCACGGTTGAGATAAAACAGATTGGGACTATGAGCCTGCACGGCTTCCAGACCAGTGCGACTAGAGCGCGCGGTAATTTCATTGCCGGGGAGTCTTACGCTTTCGAATTCTCTTGTCCATTCGCCACCGTGCAAATCGTATGCGAAATCGTGCATGATATGTCTGCGTTCCAGAACCGCTCGCCGAAAGCTCACGGTCCCTTGCGTCGAGGACGCATAACTCCACGCATCCGTCGATGTCGACGATGATGCCGTCGCCTCCCTATCCGGTCGTAATGCGCGCGGCTCGGGGCCGCGGTGGCTGCCAGGATCAAGGCTTCAATGGGGCCACGGGAATGAACCCGTGAAATTCGTAGGTCAAAGCGAGGAAAAGCTCACGCCGGCGGGAACGCTGACGGCAACCCGCGAGGCGCGCACGTTCTCCGGAGCGCGATGTCTGGCGTCTTTCCTGCTTTGTGAATGTTCCGGCCATGGAGGGCAGGGGAGCCAGCCCGGTCGCATCGGGCGGCTGTTGCAACGCGTTGCAACCGCGCATGCAATTCCTTGATTCGAAGGAGCCCGCCCCCGCAGGAACGGAAAACGTAGCACTTAAATGGGAAAAAAGTTGATCATCAAGGCAGAGTTGCAAGATTTTGCGAAAAAAGTTTTGACATTCGCGAGGCTTCTGCAATTTTTACAACCGAATCCGCAGATCTCTGCGCTCAAAAACCTGACTACCCAGCCAACCCTAAAGTCCAAAATGAAAAATCATCTCTCCTCTGCTTCCCTCGAGCGCGCCAAGACCGTTTTCGCGTCTCGTTCGCAAATCGCCCCCTTGGATCGCTCGTGGGCCGCGCTCTTCGGCCCGGTCGGCTCCCGTTTAATGACGCCCATCGCCGTCAGCTTCGGCGTCGTGGCCGCCGGGGTGTCCTTGAACTCCGCGCGGGCGGCGACGTTTACCAAGGCGAACAATACCACCAACCTGGGTTCCGCCGGTAGTTACGTCAGTGGCACGTCGCCGGGCAGTTCCGATACCGTCTTGTTCGATAGCACGATCACGGGGCCGCTCGCTGTCAACCAGGGCGGCAGCGCCGGGACCAATCTGACCTTCGGAAGCATTCAGGTGACCACCCTGGGCGGGGCGGTCACGATCACTCAAAACGGCTCCAGTAACGTGTTGACTCTCAATACGGGAGGGATTGACATGTCCGCCGCGACGGCCGATCTCACCTTTGCCGTGGGAACGTCGGGCGGGTCTGTTCGCATTGCCTCCGGGGACTATGCTCCGAACCTGAGTGTTGCGGCGGGGCGGACGTTGACTCTTGATTCGTTCTATAATCAAGGAAACACGAAGACAGCGACTTTGACCGGCCCTGGAAACATCATTTTCAGCAACGGCTCGGGCAGCGGCGGCGCGATGAGTTACAATATTACCGGAAGCGCGAATGTCACGATGAACGGCGCGGACGGTTGGTCAAGCGGCACGCTGACTAGCGGCACGCTGAATGTGGGCAATGACAGCGCGGTGAACTCGAGTCTCAACCTGAATGGCGGCACTCTGACTGCCTCCGGTTTCGCTCACGCAATACCATCCACTGTCACGCTCGGGGGAGCGGCGGCGCTCGGCGGCACCAACGCGCTCACCTTCAACGGCGCATTGACTCAGAGCACCAGCGGAACGCTGACCAATAACAATACAGCGGCGGCGACCGCCTTTGCCGGCGGCATCAATATTTCCAACAGCAGCACCACTCGAACGCTTACCCTTGCCGGTGCGGGAAATATAACCGTCAGCAGTTTAATCGCCAACGGCAGCACCGCCACCTCAGGCAACCTCACCTACGCCGGCAGCGGCGTGTTGACCCTGAGCGCTTCGAGTACGTATTCAGGGGCCACGACGCTCACCAGTGGAACCGTGATCGCAAACGACAACGCGGCATTGGGGACGAGCACCATCACGTTCAATGGCGGCGTCCTCGTGGCGGGCGGCACCGCCGGAGCCTTTGCCAACAATGTGGCGTTTGCCTCGGCCGGCGGTCTGATCGGAGTTATTGGGGGCTCCAACAATGTGACGCTCTCCGGCACCTTGAGCAGCAACTCCAATACGCTGACGCTCGCCAACAGCGGCTCGACGACCATCTCCGGTCCTGTTGCCATTTCGACCAGTTCCACGACGCAGACGCTGACCGTCAACGGAGCGAGCAACGTTACCGTCAGCGGCGTCATTGGCAATGGCGGCACAGCGACCGCCGGCAATCTTATCTACAGCGGCGGCGGAGTGTTGACCCTGAGCGGAAGCAATACCTTCAGCGGAACGACCACGGTTGGCAGCGGCACCTTGCAAATCGCCAATGGCAATGCATTGCAGAACAGCACTGTCGCTATTCCAACGAACAACGCCCTCGTTATCGGAAGCGGAGTCACCGCGGTTGCCTTCGGCGGCCTGAGCGGGAGCAATAATCTGGCACTGGCGAACGCCGGGGGTAGCGCGTTTTCGCTTGCCGTCGGCGGTAATGGCGGCACGACCGCCTATTCCGGGGCGCTCAGCGGTTCGGGTTCCTTCACCAAGAACGGAGCCGGCACGCTCACGCTGACCGGCAGCAACAGCTACACTGGGACCACCACCATTAGCGCGGGGACCCTCCAGATTGGCGATGGCGTGACAGACGGGTCGATTGAGGCAACGTCAGGAATCACAGACAACGGCACTTTGGGTTACAACCTTCTGGGCAGCCAAACTTATGGCGGCGTCATCAGCGGGACCGGTGGGTTGACCAAGAGCGGAGGCGGCACCCTGATTCTGAGCGCAAGCAATACGTTCAGCGGAACGACTGCGATCAGCGGCGGCACCTTGCAAATCACGAATGGGTATGCTTTGCAAAATAGCACGGTTGCCGTTCCAGCGACCAACGGCCTCGTCATCGGAAGCGGAATCACCGCGGCGACCTTTGGCGGCTTGAGCGGCAGCGGCAGTCTGGTGCTCGGCAATGCGGACGGCAATCCCGTTTCGCTCAATTTCGGCGGTAATAGCGCCAGCACGAGCTACAGCGGGTTCCTGAGTGGCAGCGGTTCGCTGACCAAGGCTGGCAGCGGCACCATCAACCTGACGGGCTCGAACGCCTATACCGGCGGGACCGTGATCTCCGGCGGCCGAATTTACCTCACCGACGCGAACAGCAACCAGTATGCCCTCGGCTCGGGAACGATCGCCCTGAACAGCGGAACCCTGCAACTCTTCTCGAACGGAGCCGGCTCCACCAGTGCCGGCACCGTCAACAACACCATTCAGGTGAATGCGGGCACCGTCGGAACGCTGATCGCTTGGGGGCGCGGGGAGCTGAACAGCAATTTAATCGGCTCGGGCACGTTCGATTACCAGACCGATTATATCCGCGCCGACGTGAACGGCAACTGGAGCGCGTTCACCGGACAAATCAATGTGACCAACGGCAGCAACGGCGGCGACTTCCGGATCAACAACACGTATGGGTTTGGGACGGCGAAGGTCAATCTTGGCGCCGTGGACCTGTACATGAACGTCAACTTCGCCAGCACTCTAACGAATACAATTGGCGAGTTATCCGGCGGGACAACCTCCTACCTGAGCGGCGGCCCGACCGCGGGGCGCACGATGACTTGGAATGTCGGCGGCGCGAACACGAACGCTACGTTCGCGGGGACAATAACAAACGGCGGCGGCCCGACGGCAATTACCAAGAGCGGGACGGGGACCTGGACCCTGAGCGGATCGAACAGCTATACCGGCGCCACCACCATTTCAAGCGGCGCGTTGCAACTCGGCAACGCCAATGCTTTGGTGAACACACTGGTTGCGGTCAGTATCAATAACAGCCTGACTTTCAGCCCTGGAATCGGCGCCTTCAATGTAGGCAGCCTTAGCGGCTCCGGCGCGGTCGTTCTTTCCGACACGGCGGGCGGTGCGGTGACGCTCAGTGTCGGCGGAAACAACTCCAGCACGGCTTACTCGGGCAACCTCTCCGGCGCCGGCGGGTTGGCCAAGGCGGGAACCGGAACTTTTGCGTTGTCCGGCTCCCATTCTTACGCGGGAACCACCGCCGTCAACGCGGGCATGCTGAGTCTCAGCGCTGCGACGCTTGGCGGAAACGGTGCGATCACGGTGAACTCCGGCACGCTGAGCCTCGCAAGTTCGACCATTAGCGGCACAGGGGCGGTATCGATCAACGGCGGCGGCTTCCTTACCGGGGGCGGCGTCATTGCCGGGCCGGTGACCGTTGCCGGAGGCACAACCTCAATCGCTCAGGGAACCATCAGCTTGATCGATGGAACGCTCGGGACGTTGAGCCTGGGCGGTCTTACCGTGGGCGATCCGGTCGCGGGAACCGCACTATTGCAGTTTGACGCGGGCGGCAACGGCAGCGACCTGATCGCGCTCGGAACCAACGCGCTCACTGTAAACACGGGAGGAGCCGTGGTGAAAATCAACAATCTTGGCGGACTCGCGCCGGGACAGACGCTCTCGTTGGTTACCTATACCAATGGAGTGGCGCCGACCGGCATCACGCTCGATCCGACCACCACGCACTTGGGCTTCAACACAGCGTCCCTGGTAATTTCGGCGACGGCTTTGCAGCTTTCGATCACCGGCCCAGCGGTGCCGACGACCGCCTATTTTGCCGGCACCTACAACTCGGTCTGGAACGGCAGCGATGGGGGGACGAACGCCAACTTCACAACCGACGCGGCAGGAACGGTCAACACCAACCAGGTGCCCGGAGCCATTACGAGCGTGTACCTCGGCGCCAATGGCAGTACGACGGCGACGACCACTCTCGGAACAAACTTTTCCATTCACAGCCTAAACTTCACAGCGGGGGCCAATGCCAGCGTGAGCGGCTCGAATACGCTCACGATAGGCTCAGGGGGCATCGCTGTGGATGGATCGAGCGCCGGAGCGGCGATTTCGAACTCCTCGCTGGTTCTGGGCGCCAATCAAACCTGGACGAACAACAGCGCGACCATTCCTCTTACCGTAAGCGTGGCGGTCAGCGGCAGCGGCAGCCTGACAGTAGCCGGCGGCGGGTTGGTGGCATTGAGCGGCTCAAACAGCTACACAGGAGGAACGACGCTAAGCAACGGCGTAATTCAACTCGGGAATAGTTCTGCCCTCGGCGCCGGTGCGCTGGCGGTTAACTCCGGGACGCTCAACCTCGCGGGTTATAGTCCGTCGGTCGGCGCGTTGAGCGGCAGCGCGGGCACGCTCATTACCAGCAGCGCGGGCGCGGCCACGCTGAGCGCCGGCGACGCGAGCAACACTACCTTTGCCGGAACGATTAGCGGCGCGGTCGGGCTAACCAAGACCGGCGCGGGATCGCTTGTGCTGGCGGGTTCCAACAGTAATTCGGGTGCGACGACGGTGAATGGCGGAACCCTGGTAATCGGAACCGCCGGCGCGTTGGGAACCAGCGCCATTACCGTCAACAACGGAGCGCTCGATCTCAACGGCACAACGCTGACGAACTCGGTCGCCGCGCTGAGCGGGACGCTCTACAATGGCAGCGCCTCGCCTGCCGCCATCTCGACGACGCTCAGCAACAGCAGCCGCACGTTCTCAGTGGGCGGCGTCGGCGACATCTCGACGCAGACCATCACAGGCTCCGCGGGGTTGACGCTGAACAAGTTCGGCAACGACAAGCTCACGATCGGCGGTTCCACGGACAATGCGTACCTCTCCTTGAATTTGAACGGCGTCGTCGTCGTGCTTAACCACACTTCAGGCTCCAGTTCTCATGCCCTCGGAGGGACCAATCCTTCCGTGGTAAACAGCGGCACGTTGCAGTTGGCGGGAAGCGGCGGCAATCAGATCGCCGACGCCGCTCCGGTCACGATGAACGGCGGCGTCTTCGACCTGAACGGCATGAGCGAGACCATCCTCGCCCTGAGCGGCAGTTCGGGGGCGACGGTGACCAATACCGCACCCAGCACGACTTCCACCCTGACTGTGACCAGCGGAACGACCTACGCCGGCTCGATTCAGGATGGCGCGGGCGCGATGGCCCTGTACATGACGCTCGGCACGACAGGCCGTCAAATTCTCAGCGGTTCGAACAACTATTCCGGTTCGACGACTCTGGTAACCGGCACGGTGGTCCTGGCAAACAGCTATGCTTTGCTAAACACCACGTTGATGCCCCAGGCCAGCGGCGAGCAGGTAGCGTTCGATTCTTCGGTGGGTTCGCACGCCTTCAGCATTGGCGGCCTCTCCAATTTCGCGGGCTCGTACATCGCCTTGCAGGACAATGCGCCCACGCCCAATGCGATAACCCTCACTGTTGGCGGCATCAACACGACCAGCACCTACACGGGCAACCTGATCGGCCCGGGGTCGCTGATCAAGAGCGGGACCGGTGTCTTCACCATGAGCGGTGACAACGTGTATGCCGGAACTACGACAGTCTCCTCCGGAACCCTGGCGGTAAGCGGATCAAACACCGCGCTGTCCGGCTACAACGTTCCCGGACAAGTCACGGTGGCGGCGGGTGCGGGCTTGACGGTACTGGCCGGGGGTACTAACTGGGTGCCAACCGATATCGCCACCCTCTCGCAGAACGTCTCGTTCGCGGATGGTTCATACCTAGGAATCGACACCACGGCCGGCAGCATCACGATCCACCCGTCCAGCGGCCTCGTCTCGGGTTCCGCGACGCTCAGGAAGCTCGGCGGCAACACCTTGACGATCTCCGGAAGCAACAACTACACGGGCGGAACGATCGTCAATAACGGGGTGCTCTCCGCCTCTACGGCAGACGGCGTTTACTCCGACTACTTCGGCTCCGGCAGTGTCACGCTAACGAGCGCCGGCAGTATCTCATTGTCCAACGCCGCCTTAGGCACGCAATCCCTCGACAGCCCGATTTCCATTGGTTCCGGTGTGTCGACCTCGATTAACTTGGGCCAGCGCTCGCAGCTTCTAAGCCCGATCACGACGGCGACGGACTCCAGGCTCAACCTGATCCTTGGAACGATTGCCCGCAATTACATCGGAGGCAACTGGTCGAATTTCACGGGCACGCTCGCGATGAACGACTCGGGCAGCACTGACGAGACCGCCACCTTCGGAATTCAAGCCTATGGATTCAATTCCGCCAGCACGGTGAATGCGACGCTCGATCTCCACTACGCTTCCGCAAACGTGTACGTTTTCACGGGTGGCGCGACCGTGCAGGTCGGCGCGCTGGAAGGAACAAGCGCCGGGAATCTCAGTGGCGCAAGCAATGCCGCCGGCAACGGAACGGTGAACTGGCAGGTCGGCGCGAAGAATCTTAACACGACCTATGCGGGCAGAATCACCGATGGCATGCAACCGACCCTTCTGACCAAGGTCGGAACGGGCACCCTGACGCTGAGCGGCAGCAACAGCTTTAGTGGCGCCACTACCATCTCCAACGGTGCGATTCTGCTGAGCAATTCCGACGCCTTGATGAACTCGACAGCGACGAGCATTGCCAGCGGGCTGCGCTTTGACACGGGCATCGGCGCGTTCTATCTGGGCGGCCTCAGTGGTTCGAACGGGCTGGTCCTTTCCGACACCGCGGGCGGCGCAATCACGCTCAATGTTGGCGGCAACAACGGCAGCACCACCTTCTCCGGCGTTTTGAGCGGCGGCGGAGCCCTGGTGAAGTCCGGAACCGGCGCGTTGACGCTGAGCGCTTCCAACAGCTACAGCGGAAACACGACAGTGAGCGGCGGCACATTGCAACTCGGCAACGCAAGCGCGCTTGGCAGCGGCGGATTGATCGTCAACGGCGGCACGCTGGACTTGCACGGCAAGAGCGTGCGCGTGCCGGACTTCTCCGGAGCGGGCGGCACCATTACCAGCCTTGCCAGCGGAACGAGCACTCTGGCAGTGGCCACCAGCGGAACCTCCACTTACGCGGGCGCCATCGTCAACGGCGTCGGTGCGGTAGTTCTAAGCGAATCCGGAAGCGGCGCTCTGGTTCTGAGCGGCTCGATCCAAATGGCAGGGCTGAATGCAAACAGCGGGTCGGTGCAACTGACGCAATCGGGTTCCATCGGCGCGGTGAGCATTGCCGCGGGAGCGATCGTTTCCCTGCCGGCGCACAGCGGGAGCACCTGCAACGTGCTTAACATCTCTTCGCTGGCGATTTCCGGGTTTGCCTCGGCACTCTCAGCGCCTGGCGCCACCGATTACGCGCTCATGGAAACCTCCGCGCAAACGGCCGCTCAATCGAGCGCTGTGAGCAAAGAGAACACCGCGAGCAGCCCGACCTTTTCCGAAGCCTCGCCGGAGTCTGTGCCGGAGCCCGGCTCGCTGGGAATGCTGCTGGTGGGTGCCCTGGGATGCCTCGGCTTCCGCCGCGCGACAAAGAAGAAGGCCTGAACCGATTTGGGGATTCGACCCCGTAATGCCGGTGGGGACCGGCTGGGGATACGGGGCCGAACGAGGTCGCCGCAGCGCAATTTGGGGCGCTGCGGCGACCATAATTTTCAATCCGGCATGGACGGCATGAAACCAAAAACTTTGATGTTTGCGAAGGCCGCGCTGCTGTCGTC
>Ga0316227_1000982_pt1 | contig 34105 bp, 17 predicted proteins | sample TBH18019metaG_FD_206012 | JGI IMG/M metagenome (GOLD analysis project Ga0316227, IMG submission 206012) | Freshwater microbial communities from Trout Bog Lake, Wisconsin, USA - TBH18019 | ecosystem: Environmental > Aquatic > Freshwater > Lake > Hypolimnion/Profundal zone | place: USA: Wisconsin... | reverse complement strand
ACACGCAACCGGCGCGCTTCACCGCGTGCAACGCCACGGCAAGCGGTTCCATCATCGCGCCCGAGCCATCGTCCATTTCCGCGGGCAACTCGTGGCATTGGTCGGCCCGAACAGTGACGTATTCGGCAAACGCCCCGTCGGTCGGCGGGGTGGTGCTCCCACTGCCGAGCATGATGGTTCCGCGACAGAGATTGGAGCGACCGCCCTTGCAATACTCACAAATGCCGCAGGCCCGGGGCGGATTTACGGTCACGCGAGCGCCCACCGCCGGCCTGGTTACGCCTTCGCCCACGGCCATGATGTCGGCCGTCAGCTCATGCCCTAGGATGAATGGACGCGTCGGCACGAACGGTCCACAGTAGCCATGCTCGAAGTAGTGCGAATCCGAGCCGCAGATGCCCGCACGCCGCGCGCGCAACAGCACCAGGCCGGGTGCCAAGCCGGGCACCGGGCGGGATTGGACACGGATGTCCTTTGCGCCGTGGAGCACGGCGGCCAGCATAGTGTTGCTCATGTTGCTTGGGGAGTGATCGTGAGGTGATAGAAGCGCGCGCAGTTTCCGCCGAGGATAGCGTTGCGGACTGGAGCGGAAAACTGCTGCGCGTAGTCCGTGACGATGCGCATGGTAGAAGCATAGTCGCCGGACAGCGTGCAGACGGGCCAGTCGGAGCCAATCATCACGCGCTCGGTCCCGAAAGCTGCGATGACGATGTCCAGGTAACGGTGGAAATCCCCAGCCTGCCATTGCTTCCATTTCGCCTCGGTGACCAGGCCGGAGAGTTTGCAGCAAACATTCGGGAATTCTGCCAACCGCCTGAGATCCTCCTGCCAGGGCGAAACGCCGACGTCGCGAATGGCCGGTTTGGCGAGGTGATCCACTACGAACGGCCGTTCCGGGAACTCCCGGACGAGTTTGACGGCGACCGGCAGGTGGCGAGGAAACAGCAACAGGTCGTAGGTCAGATTGAACTCGGCCAATTGGGCGATGCCCTCGCGGAACGCCGGTCGCAGCATGAAATCATCGTCCGGTTCATCATGCACCACGTGCCGCACACCGACGAGCTTTGGATCCGCTGTGACTTTTTCCAACTGCTCGCGGAGTTTCGGCGAGCGCAGGTCCACCCATCCTACGACGCCTTTGATAAAGTCGTATTGCTTCGCAAGCCCCAACAGCCATTCTGTCTCCTCGACCATCTGTCGCGCCTGCACGGCAACGGTACCTTCAAAACCGGCTGCTTGGAGCAGCGGTTCGAGATCCCCCGGTAAGTAATCTCGTCGCAACACGTCCATGGCATCGGTCATCCAGACGTGCTGCGCGCGGTCGTACTTCCAGAAGTGCTGGTGGGAGTCGAGGTTCATTTGAGCGCGCCGTTGTGCGGCACGGTGGATGCGCCGGGCTTTGCCGCGCCGTTCCGCGGCTGAGCTGGGCCATGCCAGGAGGTGTCGTAAGCCTTCATAACGGTTCCAGCTCCAATAGCTTTTCGTTAAATGGGGGGGCGGGCACCGTTTGCCACACTTCCGGTTGGAGCTTGTCGTCGCAACCGGACGTGCCCAGCACCACGACTTCCAGAGTTTCCCCAACCATTTCCGGGGTCACCGGAAAATAGTAGGTATAGTTGCTGTCGCGCTTGCAGTTGGGAAATTCCCAGGGGTTGCTGGGGTAAGAGGTGGCACGGTCGGGAGCGCCGATGACCTGTCCATTGGAGGCGCGGAGGGCGGCATAAGCTCCCTCAACGCCGTGGCGCCCATTGAGCGCGACACAAAGATAGGCGCCCCTGACCCGATCGTCCACGCGGATGGTTCCGGTCCATGCCTTGCAGAAATCCATTCGGGAAAAGCCGCCGAACAGGTTGGACGCCCGCCATTTGTCGCGGGACAGCGGCCGTCCACCTGCGTAAGCGTTAATCTCGGAGATACGGTAGGGGAATTTTGGGATGCGAACATAGCGCACTCCCAGCCCGGTCGGGATCGGGATCCGGTTCTTCTCCCCGTGAATAAAGGGAATCGAGGTCCAGGTTTTCAAATCGGCGGAAACTTCCGCGGTTGAGCCGCCTTCGCCCTCAAACATGTCATAAAGCGAGTATGCGTCCGGGATAATCAGCTCGACAGTTTCGGGATGCAGCACCTCGCCGACATCCAACCGCAGGGGAGCCTCCGCGTTGATGCGCAAATCAAGCCCCCAGCGCCGAGATGGATAGAAACTGGTGGCGGCTTGGCCGTCGAACAGGTAACGGTCCCACAAACCGCGTCCGACGAAAACCGGCTGGTTGAAGAACGCATCGCGCGCACCCCTGACCGCCGGAATTGTTGTTTTGCCCGCACGCGCCAGCGAACGGACCTCCAGCGCGTTGTTGTCCGCGGCGAAACAGGTCGCTTCGTAAAGCGCCTCGGCGTCAGCGGGAAGCGCGGTTGGGCTCAGGACGGCCAGTTTGCGGTGCCAAGGCCGGGTGAGCGCCGCGCCCTCAAACTTCACGGGAGCGGCGTCTCCTTTGGTGAAGCCCGGCAACCGCCGCCCCGCGAGCATGGCCCCTTTGAAGCGGCGGTTTCCCGGCAGCAGCGACACGGTGGCTTCCGTTCCCGGCAAGCCCAGCAGGCGCACGAGCACAGGCTTGCCGGCGGTGTCGCGCACGACCTCGTAATCGCAACCGCTGACCCCGATTTCTGGGCAGGGTTTGGTCGTTGCGACGAGGAGACAGGCGCGGAACGGATCGACCGTGACGGTCATGTTATCGCCGTAACGGCAAACGCCAAGCGCTCTTTCCGTGGGATGAAACTGACGCCATTCCACCTTTTCCGCGTTTGCCAGCCCGATTTCTTGACCGGAGGAAAGCGTGTAAGTTACCGGCTCCCACGACAAATTACGCAAGGTCAACAGGCGCGTCGAGGCGTCCCCGCGCGAAACGGCGTTTGCGCCGTACCGGCCGGACGGCAAGGCTATCGCGTTAACGAGAATGTCCCGGTAGCGCCGAACCAGGTTGAAAAGGCGGGCGAACTTGGGGAACTCGTCGTCGCGCAGCAGCCAGGGGTTGCCGTAAACCTCGGGCGCCAGGATCAGATTGCGTCCGAATGCCTGCAGTACCATGTCGTCGTCGAACTTGTCGGGGCAGGACGAAATACAGACGCCGTGGTCTTCGAACAGGCGGGAAAACCCGGCGGTGTTGGCACGGCAGAGCGCTTGGGCGCGGTGGTGGGGAGCGGTCACGCGGTTACCCAAATGAACGTCCACGTAGGTCTCCTGGCCGTCCCACAGGCTGGTGGTCATCAGCGCTAGCCCCTCCTCCCCCAATGGCAGCCGGTGGTTGAGCGCTATAAGATCCGGGCTGTAATGGCGGCATTCTCTCATCATGCGGATGAAGGCCGATTCCTTTTCCGGCCGGAGCTCTCCGCAGACGCCGTCAAACTTGAAGAGCGACCAATGGTAGTCCCGGCACAGGCCAACCATCATGTCCACTCGTTGCTGCTCCTCCTCCGGTGTTTTGCCGAAGCCGTCGGGTCCGCCCCAATGACCGAGCCGGGTACCCATCTTTTCCGCCGCACGCACCAACGGGCCGAGGCCGTGTGCAAACTGGCCTTTGAAACGCTCGGACTTTCCCATGATGGCGCTGAACTTCTTGCCGTCCACGAATCCGGCATCAAAGGCGTAGATATCCAGCGTCATCCCGAACTCGTCATGGAGCCACTGGAAGAAGGCGAGGTTCGCTTTCGTTTCGTTCTCGGTGGCGCCTTCGTTGGTGTTGTTGATCCAGGAAAAATACTGCGCTCGCGACGGCGTCTGCTGATCGGCTCCGGCCACCGGCGCGGCGGCCCACGCCTCCTGCCCCAGGCCGGCACCCAGGGCAAGTGACACCGCAAAGGCCCGCAGCCCGGTGAACGATGCTCGCATGGGGCCGCTCCCCGTTGGCCGTATTTGCTTCATCAAGCCTCCGGTTGCTTTACAAACTCCATCTATCACGATAGGGAGGGTGGACGCAGGCGTTGGCTGCCTCGTGGTTGGTAAATCGGGCGTTGGCGTCGTCCCACTGGAGCTTTTGGCCCGGGAAACGAATGGCAATGGCGCCGAGCAGCCCGGCCTGGGTCAGCGGACCGCCGTAACCGAAATGCGAGCCTGCCTGGCGGCCAGTGCGAATCGCTTCGATCCAGTCCCAGGCGTGGTTCTTGACACGCGGGATCTTCTCGGCCGGTGCATTCTTGCCCGAATATTGATCCATGAGCGCGTCCGGCGTCAGATAACAATCGTCGCCGCCGTGCGAACCGTGGATAAGCATCCCTTTGTCGCCGAACAGGATCGCTCCCGTGGTGGGCGTCTTGTCGTCCGCAGAAAACTGCTCCGGGCGCGGAATGGGCGTCTTTCCGTCGTGCCACACGACCTTGACCGGACCGCGTCCTTTCCTGGCGGGGAACTCGAAGGTGATCTTCGTGCCGGGGGGATAAGTCAGACCCTGCTTGACCGGGTCATAGTCCGTTGCCTCAGCCTGCACGCTGGTGGGCGCATCCAGGTCCAGCGCCCAAAACGAGGGGTCCAGCACATGGCAAAACCAGTCGCCTATCGTGCCCGTGCCGAACGGCAGCCAGCCGCGCCAATTCCAAGGCACCCAGAAGGGGGTGTAGGGGCGGAACGGCACTGGTCCGAGCCACAGCTCATAATCGAGGCCCTTGGGGACCTCGTACGTTTGGTTCAACTTGTCCAGGTTGCGAATCTGGCAATACACCTCCTGGTATTGATCACAGCCCGCATGCACCGTATGCACCGCGCCAATGGCGCCTGCCCCGACCCACTCGCATACCCGCCGGATCGAAGGGAAGGAATGGCCTTGGTTGCCAAGCTGGGTGACCACCTTGTTCAGGCGGGCCGCCGCCATGAGCGCGCGCACTTCGTGGACACTGTGGGCCAGCGGTTTCTCGCAATAGAGATGTTTGCCCCGCTTCATGACCTCCATGGCGATGACGGCGTGCGTGTGGTCGGGCGTGCCGATTACCACCGCGTCAATCTCCTTGCCCATCTGGTCAAGCATGACGCGGAAGTCCTTGAACCGCTTGGCCTGGGGATATTTCGCGAGGTTCTTGGCGGCGTAGTTGTCATCCACATCGCACAGGGCGACCAGGTTTTGGCCTTCGCCCGCCACTGCGGCGACGTCGCTTCCGCCCCGGCCACCGATGCCGATGCCGGCAACGTTGAGCTTCTCGTTGGGAGAGAGGTTTGGTGCTCCCGCCAACACACGACCGGGAAGGACTTGGAACAGCACCAACCCCGCGCCGGTGCCGCGGAGAAACTGCCGACGGCTGAGCCCCGAAGAGGTTGAACCGTTCAGTCTCATGTATTTCATATGTTTTGCCAGCTCGTTTTCCAAAGCACAATCCGCTTCGCGGCGCAATTCAACTGCGTGCGGCCATATTCATCCATACGCGAAAACCACGTGGAGGACGACACCCATTTTGCGGCGATGCGTATTCCATTTTGCGCCAAAGGCATCGCCCTAACATTTCGCCTAACATCCTATCGCCGTCGGGTCGTGGCCATTTCTTCGAAATGATGCAAAGCCTGGCAACGCGGAACAGGGCGAGCTATGTTTAGAGTCTGAAAACCATGAACCAGTCCGCGCTGGTGGCGTTGACGGCCCTACCCCACGGCTTCTCCAGAGGTGGTGCCCGCTACCCCCGCGAAACGGCGCATTTTCTTGTCCCCAGACCGACGCAACACCGCAAAATGGGACGCGGATATTCGCAAAATGGTAGTGGGCGGGCACTCGTGGTGGTATATAATGCCGTAACTCGTTCCCAGCATGTTTACCAATTCAGTGACTCTAACAAAGCGCCAGCCAGCGCAACCTGTGGTGGAGCTGCTTCTCCCGTTCCTCACATTGGTGCTGCTGGCTCTGCCCATCGCCTCGCGTGCGGCCGAAGGGCCCCCGCCGACGAAGCCCAATATTCTCCTCATCCTCGCGGACGATCTCGGTTATGGTGATGTGGGGTGTTACAACCCAGAGGCGAAAGTGCCCACGCCTAACCTGGATCGACTCGCCCGCCACGGCATGCGTTTCACCGATGCGCACAGTCCGTCCACGGTGTGCACCCCGGCCCGGTATAGCCTTCTCACCGGGCGGATGGGTTTTCGCGCCAAGTGCTGGAGCGTTTTCGTGGGGGTCGGCGGGCCCTGCCTCATCGAACCCGAACGACTGACCTTGCCGCAAATGCTGCGGGCGCAAGGTTACGCCACGGCGATGACCGGCAAGTGGCACGTCGGCCTGACGTTTCTGGACCACGAAGGGCAGCGCATTACCCAGCGCGGTCTGGAGGGAGTCGCGTTGATAGATTACAGCCGCTCTATTCCGGATGCTCCGATTCACCGGGGGTTTGATCGCTTTTTTGGGACCGCGTGCTGCCCCACCACCGATTTTCTGTATGCGTTCATTGACGGCGACCGCATACCGGTGCCGCCTACGGGGCCGTTGGATAAGTCCAGGATACCGAAGAATCCCTACACGGTGGACAATCGGCCCGGCCTCGTGGCACCGGATTATGATCTGGAGGAAGTGGACATGACCTTCTTGAAGAAGAGCCGGGAGTTCCTCGAACAACACGTTAAAGCCAGACCGGGGAAGCCTTTCTTCCTTTTACACGCCAGTTCCGCGGTGCATCTGGCGTCGCTTCCCGGTCGTGATTTCAAGGGCCAGACCAAAGCCGGGCCTCACGGCGACCTGATCTTCGAGTTCGATTACCTGGTTGGCGAATTACTGAAAGCCCTGGAGAACCTCCAAGTGGCCGACAATACCCTGGTCATCGTCACCAGCGACAACGGTCCGGAAACCACCACGGTCGTCCACATGCGCGCCGACTATAGCCACGACGGGGCTCGCCCCTGGCGCGGCTTCAAGCGCGACCAGTGGGAAGGGGGCCATCGGGTGCCGTTTCTGGTTCAGTGGCCCGGCAAGGTGCGGCCGGGCAGCATCTGCGACCGCACCCTCTGTCTTACCGATGTGATGGCCACTTGTGCCGGCGTCAGTGGAGCGAGCCTCCCAGACAACGCGGCCGAGGATAGTTTTGATTTCTCCCCGGCACTACTGGGTCGCGGAACCGAGCAACCTCAGCGCGCGTTCACGCTTCACCAGGCGGTCCTTAACCACCCGCTGGCCATTCGGCGCGGCTCATGGAAGTACCTCGACCACCGGGGCTCGGGCGGGAACGACTACAATGATCCCGAGCTGAAACCCTTCGCCCTGCCCGACACCGCCCCGACGGCTCCAGGCCAGCTCTACAACCTCGCGACTGATCCGGGGGAAAGGACGAATCTCTACTTTGACCGAAGCGAAATCGCCAAAGAGCTGAAAGCTAAGCTCGACGATTGCCAGCGATCCGGCCGCAGCGTGCCGCTGCCCAGGCCGGCGCTCCCATCAAACTAGAACCAAACCTATGAACAAGCTGATTTGGCCCGTCGGCTTCACCCACTGTTCGGCGATGAGTGTCTCCTTTTGGGGCCAGGGCATCGGCCCTGAGATGGAACGCGCATCCCCTCCGCATCCGGCCTTCCCCCTTTTTCCGAACTTACGAAAAGCTGGACATTGCAGCACGGGGCGACCAACGTTCGGGTATGAAGACGTTGAAGCGCTCCGTCCTGGTGGCGTTGACGGACACACACCACGGCTTCTTCAAAGGTGTTGCCCGCTACGCCCAGGAACACCAGTGGCACCTGGTTGCGGACATGATCTATACGGCCAAAATCCCGGTCGGTTGGCGGGGCGACGGCATCGTTTCTTTCATCGGCTATCGGGACGATCTGGCGGAGTTCATCCTCTCCTCCCGACTGCCCACCGTAGAGATTTCCATGGTGCGCAACGAGATCAACCTGCCCCGCGTCGAGGGTGACAGCGAGATGATCGGGCGCCTGGCGGCGGATCATTTCCTGGAGCGCGGTTTTCGCCATTTCGCTTGGGCGCCATTCCTGGATGACGTGGTCAACGCCGAGCGCTATCGTGGTTTTGCCAATCGCCTGGCTCGGGAAAACCTCACCTGCCACTTGCTGCCGGCAGCCGACACGCGGCATGGCGATCCAGCCGCGCGCGACTGGGCGGTGCGGCGCAAGTTGCTGACGCGCGAACTCATGCACCTCCCCAAACCGCTGGCGGTCTTCAGCTATAACGACTGCGTCGCAGCGGACATTATTGACGCCTGTGGCGAGGCTGGATTGCTCGTGCCGGAGGCGGTTGCGGTCATGGGGGTGGACAATGACGTCGTTCTCTGCGATAGCGTGCGTGTGCCCTTGTCCAGCGTGTGTCACGACCTCGAGGGCATGGCCTACCAGGCCGCGGCTTTGCTCGACCGCCTCATGGCTGGCCGCAAACCGCCTCGCGAGGTGCTCCGGGTGCAACCCAAAGGAGTCGTCACCCGACGCAGCACGGACATCGTGGCGATTGACAATCTACAGGTCGCCCGCGCATTGCGCTACATCCTCGACCAATACCCCAACTGCTTGCTAGGGGTGAACGACGTGGTCAGCGCCACCGATCTTTCGCGCCGCGAGTTGGAAAAGGCGTTTCGCAAGGAGCTTCATCGCACCATAAACGAGGAAATCACCCGTGTGAGGATCCACCGCGTAAAAAGCCTGCTTTCCACCACCACAATGAAAGCGGTCGAAATCTCCGCCGTGACCGGTTTCTCACGCACCAACCATTTTTTTCGCACCTTCCGGAAACTCGTCGGCCTCAGTCCAAAAGTTTATCGGGCAAAACTGGCTTCCGAAGAGCGGGCCGGGCGACGCGCGACTTAAACGGGGGGATCCGATACCCGGACGAGGCGCCGCCCTCGAACCGACTGATGGCGGCGCACCATTCGACGCAGGTGGAGTTTCGTAGAGAGCGCCGCGCGCGGAACGACGATCGCACGGGAGTTGGTGCGTTGGCGCTAAGAACTGGAAGCCAGGGAACCTCCGGGGTATTGCCCCCAGCGAAATGGCGAAGGCCCCCCAACGCCACGCCGCAAAATGGGACACAGATGTTCGCAAAATGGTAGTAGGCTCGCACTGAACGGCGGTGGTATATAATGAGAGATTAAGCAACTCATGAAATCGCCAGCCAGTCCCCGAAAGGGAAAGAACGAGAACTATGAATAACCGAGACCGACATAATCTCACGAAGGACCGAACGACCGCCAAACCGAGCAACGACGCCACACGGCAATCGACGCGAACCCGACCCAAGCCTGCACGGGCTGCCGCAGGGCTGGCGGCTGCCCTCTGTATCCTGACGGCGGGTTCGGCCTTCGCCGCCAGCAACTATTGGACCGGCAGGGGGGCCCAAGCCTACGGCCAAGCCATCTATGGTGGGGTAAATAACTGGAATGGCGGCTCTCCCGCCAGCGGCGCCAACAACATAGCCTATTATACCAACACCTTCGTCAACGGTTACGTCTGCATCATCAATTATGAAGCTTACTTTCCGCTGGGCGGCATTTCCTATAACGACCCCGCGGACGCGAACGATTTTCTCTTCTCAAATTCAGGCTATCCCAGCGCCTATATTAGCCTCGCGGTGAGCAACGGTTTTCCACAGATCAACGTCCTCCAAGCGGATCGCACCGTCACCATTCAAGCCTTTATCACGGGCAACAACGGCCTCGCCAAGGTGGGCCCCGGCACGCTGATCCTGACCAATGCCAGCACCTACACCGGCTGGACGGTGGTCAGCAATGGCACGCTCAAACTGGCGTCGACGGCCTACGCCACCTCCGCGGTGATAGTGAATGGCGGTGCCACGATTGACAATTTGGTCAGCGCCACGGGTGCGCAGTTGGCAATCCCGGGTCCCTGGACGAACGCCGACAACAGTGCCCTGATCATTGACTATGGCACCAACTACCCGAGCACCACGGTCGCGGCGGTCTCGGTTACCAGCTTGTCACTGGGCACAAACCTGACGCTGCAGGTCAGCGGCAACTCATTCGTGGCCGGTCAATCATTACCGTTAATCAACTGGGCGGGCGCCGGCCCGACCAACACCGCGGCGTTTGTCACCTTGCTTACGCCCCCCGGTGTGGGCGGCAATTTCACCGTCGCGCACAGCAACCTGTATTTTAATGTGACCTCCAGCCGGGAGCCGTTGACTTGGAACACCGGCGCCGGCGTTTGGAATACGAACACGCCCAACTGGCTGGATGCCACGCTGGCGTCCGCCACCTTCGTTGACGCCAAGGATTTGGTGTTGTTCGATGACGCCGGCGGCGTCACCGGCAATCCGACCATCACGCTCACCAACACACTTTCGCCGTTGAGCGTGACGTTCAAGAGCACCAGCCACGACTATACCCTGAGCGGCTCGGGCGGGGTCGGGGGCGCCGCCTCGCTGACACTGGACGCGGCCAATACCCAAACCCTAACCCTGGCCACCACTAACACTTACAGCGGCAACACCGCGATTAACGCCGGCACGCTACAACTGGGTGCCGCCAATGTTCTCCCCAACGGCCCGGGCCTCGGCTCCGTGACGATGAACGCCGGCGCCACCTTGGACCTTAACACTTTCTCCGTCGCAATCAACAGTTTGAACGGCAGCGGGGTGGTGGACACCATCGCCGGCGGCTCGCCGAGTCTGGCGATCGGGGCCAACAATGCCAACAGCGTATTCAGCGGAGCCCTCCAGAACACCGCCGGTAGCCTCAACCTCGTCAAGAACGGCACGGGTCAGCTCGTCCTCCAAACGCCGAACACCTTCACCGGGACGGTGACCATAAATGCTGGCACTCTGACCTTGGGTGATCCGGATTCCCTTTCCACCGCCACCGGGATCTCGCTGGCGGGCGGCGCCATCCTGCTTCCAAACATGGGCACGGGACTTGCTCCGACTATTAACGCACCGATTACCCTGGGTGCCAGCGGCACCACCTCCATCATCGAAGGCGACAAAGCGGCAGACGCCCATTTGATACTAAACGGGCCAATTACCGGGGCCGGCAATTTGACTTTCCAAGGTGAGTGCGTGAGCGGTAATAATCCTTACATCATTCTGAACTCTCAAAGCACGTACACTGGCAGCACGCTGATCACTTGCGACGTGAATGGCAACGCGGGTCTCAATCTGTATGTCCAGCTCGGCATCGATAACGCGCTGCCGACGAACACGGTGCTGACATTGGATGGTCTGGACAGCATCGGGCGGACGGTAGCCCTGGATCTGAACGGATTTAGCCAGACCCTCGCCGGCTTGTCCAACGTCCCGCGAAACAACCGGCTGCAGCAAATCCTCAACAGCAGCGCCGCACCTTCGATCCTGACGGTGAACAACACCAGCAACTTCGTATTTTCCGGGCAGATCGGCAATGCGAGCAGTGGTAACCTCGGGCTGACCAAGACCGGGGTCGGCACGCTGACGCTCGCCGGCGCAAACAGCTACACCGGCCCCACGGCCATCAGTGCCGGGGGCCTCACGTTCTCGACCGCGGGGTCCGTCGCGACGGACATCACGGTGGCCAGCGGCGCCACGAACGGTTTGCTCGTGGCCACAGCGGGCAGCCAGTGGGCCAACCCAGGTAGTATGACGCAGGCCAACCGCAGCGCGGTGTATCTCAATTACGGAACCACCTTGCCCAGCACCAACGTCGCGCCGATGCAGGTCGCCAACCTCACCCTCGGGTCCAGCTTGACCCTACAGATCACCGGCATCGGCTTCGTGGCCGGACAAAGCTACCCGCTGGTGACCTGGACGGGCATCGGTCCGGCTGACGCTAGTGCGTTCACCACGCTGGTTCAACCCGCCAGCGTCATTGGCAACCTGAGTGTCTCTGGTAACACCCTTTATTTGAATGTGACGAGCAGTCTGGAACCGCTGTCCTGGAATACGGGGAATGGGACTTGGGATACCACCAGCCTGAACTGGCTGACGGCCACGCTCCTGCCCAAGGCTTATACGGACACACAGGACCTGGTTCTGTTTGACGACGCCAGCGGCGTTAACGGCAATCCCGCCGTGACGCTCAACTCGGCGCTCTCCCCGCTGGGGGTGACGATGAGGAGTTCGAGCCACAATTACACTCTCAGCGGACCGGGCGGCTTTACCGGCAACACGGTCTTGACGCTGGATGCGGCCAATGGCCGGAGCCTCACCCTGGCTACCGCAAACAACTACACCGGACCGACAACGGTGAACGGCGGCAACTTGAACCTGGCAGGGATATTGAATGGATCGAGTATCACCATCAATGGCAACGCCACGTTTACCGAGACATCCACCGGGGTGATCGCGGGTGCGGGCGTCTCCTTCAACCAAAACAACTCGGGCACCAACCTCCTGACCGGCGCGAACACCTACACCGGCGGCACCACCATCAGCAGCGGCACGCTGCAACTGGGCGACGGCACCGGCGGCCACGACGGCACGATTGCCGGCAGCCCGACGGTGGAGGACGACGGTACGCTGGTTTACAACACTTATGGCAACACTACCTATGGCGGCACGATCAACGGCCCCGGCACGGTGGTCAAAAACGGCCCCGGCACCCTCACCCTGACCAACCAGAATGGCTACACCGGCAACACGAGGATCAATGGCGGCGAGCTCGTGGGGTCCACCTCCGGCGCCTGCATCAACAGCACGGTGACGGTCGCGACCCCGTCCGCCACGCTGGGCATCGCCCCAGTCGACACAGCCTCATCTTGGCAGTGCTCCGGCGTGACCTTCGCCGCCGCCGGCACCTTGGATTTCAACTTCGGCTCGGTAACCCCCAGCCCCGCGGGTGCCCCGCCCTTGCTCATTTACGGCGATTTAGACTTCAACGTGACGCCGAGGACCATTGTGCGGGGATCGGCGATCGGGTCGCTTCCCACTAACTCCTATCCGCTCGCGGCCTGGAGCGGCTCCCTCAACGGCACGGCGCCGACCAGTGTCATCCTGCCGGCCGGCATGGCCGGCAATTTAACCGTAAGCAGCGGCCAACTCTTCTTGAACGTCACGACGGCCACCGCTCAACCGCTCTTCTGGACTGCCAATTCCGGCGTTTGGGACATCAACACCAGCACCAATTGGATTGACTCGAAAGGGGTCGCCTCCACCTACCTGGAGAACCCCACGTTGGGCGGTGAAGCGGTGGTGTTCAATGACGCCGCCAGCGGCACGGGGCCAGGCATCACTGTCACCCTGAACACCAATGTGGCCCCAGTGAGCGTGACGTTCAGCAACGTTGCCAAGACTTTCACGTTCAGCGGCGCGGGAGGCATCACCGGGTCCGGCAGTCTGAGCCAGATGGTCGCGAGCACCAACATTGTTGCCACGACCAATACCTACACCGGTCCAACCACGGTGAGCGCGGGCACCCTTCAATTCCTCGGAAGCGGAGCTTTGTCCAGCGGGTCGCCGATCTCATTGGGGAGTGCCACCCTGCGGGTGCGTAGCGACGGTGCGGGAAGCAACGGCACGATTGCGCAGGGCAATTCCATCACGCTCTCGGTGGTGGGCTCGACCGACACGATCGACGTGGCCAACAACGGCAGCGCGAACACCAACAACACCGTCGCCTTTGGCGCTCTGAACAACGGTACCACGGCAAACGCCTTCAACAGCACTCTCAACTTCACCGGCGCCAACGGCTATCTGCAAAGTTACAGCAGTCTCGGGCTTTCGGGTTTGACCGGCAACGGCACCACCCTCAACCCCACGACTACCTCGGTCATTATCACCGGCAATGTCATCAACCAGGAATTCGGCACCGTGTCCGGCCACTACGACACGCTCACCTTGAACGGCACGAGCACGGGCAACGCGATCAACGGCCTGATTGCCGACAATGTAAACTACGCTTCCGTAGGCAACGGCGATACCCGCGTGACCAAGTCCGGCACCAGCGCCTGGACGTTAGCGGGCAACAACACCTACCACGGTCCGACGACCATCAGCGCAGGCATCCTGGAAGCGGACAGCAGCACGGCGCTGGGGGTTTCGGCGGTGACGATGAGCGGCGGGACGTTGTCCAACAATGTGAGCGCCACACTAGCCAACAGCGTTAGTTTGAGCTCGGCCGCCACCATTGGCGTGGGGAGCGGGCAAACGCTCACGTTGAGCGGCGCCGTCTCCAGCACCGGCGCCCTGACCAAGACCGGGGCCGGCACATTGTCGCTCACCGGAGCCAACACCTATAGCGGCGCGACCACCGTTAGCAGTGGGGCGTTACAAATCGGCGGTACTGGCAGCTTGAGCAGCGGCAATTATGGCGGGGCCATCGCCCTCAGCAGCGGGGCGACTTTGCAATACAGCAGCAGTGCCGCGCAGACCCTTTCCGGCGTTATCAGTGGCGCTGGAATGCTGGTCAAGGACACCAGCAGCGGCACGCTGACACTAGCGGGCGCCGCGAATACGTTCACCGGCGGCATCACCGTGAATGGCGGCACGCTGGACATTCAGCACCCCTTCCTCGGGTCCCTTTTTGCCGTGGTGCTGGCCAGCGGAGCCGTGTTGCAATTGGATGGAGCGGCAACGAACCAAGTGGGCGCGCTGGTGCTCAACGGTGTCAGCCAACCGAACGGGGTTTACAACAGTGGCAATTCGGGTGGCTACATTACCGGGTCCGGCAGCCTGCTGGTGGGTCACCAGGACTTGTGGGCAGGCGCGCAAAGCGGCGAATGGAGCACCCACATCCTCTCGCCCTCAAAGAACTGGACGACGGGCGGCTTTCCGACGGATTACGTCGACGGCGACCCGGTCACGTTCGACGACACGCTCACCGGCACCAGTACGGTGAACGTGTCGGTGGCGAATGTGATGCCGGCCAGTGTGACCTTCAACAACAACAAAACCAACTACACGCTGCAAGGCAGCGCGGGCATCGCCGGTCCCACCGGGTTGACCAAGAACGGCACCGGCACGGCCACAATCACCAGCGCCAACACCTACACCGGCGCCACCACCCTCACCGCGGGCACCTTGCAATTCCAGGGGAGCTCCCTGCCGAGCGCCTCGGCGGTTTTGCTGGGGAGCGGCACCACGATGCAGATCCGCAACAATGGCACGGGGAACAACGGCACGATTGCGCTGGGCAACAGCATCACCCTTTCGGCGGCGTCCACAACGGTCACGAATGATGTGGGCAACAACGGCAGCGGGAACACCGGAAACACCGTTGCCTTCGGTGCGCTGAACAACGGCACCACGGCGAACGCCCTCAGCAGCACCATCAACTTCACCGGGGCAAACGGCTATCTGCAAAGCTTCAGCAGCCTGGGGCTCTCGGGGTCCACCGGCAACGGCACGACCCTCAACCCCACGACCACCTCGGTCAGCATCACCGGCAATGTCACGAACCAGGAATCGGGGACCGTGACCGGCCACTACGACACGCTCACCTTGAGCGGCACGAGCGCGGGTAACGCGATCAACGGCGTCATAGCCGACAACGTCAACTACGCTTCCGTGGGCAACGGTGACACGCGCATTACCAAGTCTGGCACCAGCACCTGGGCGTTGACGGGCAACAATACCTACCACGGGCCAACGAGCATCAGCGCGGGCGTCCTGGAAGCGGACAGCAATACGGCGCTGGGGGCTTCGGTGGTGACGATGAGCGGCGGGGTCTTGTCCAACAATGTGAGCGCCACGCTGGCCAACACCGTGAATTTGAGCTCCGCCGGGACCATTGGCGTGGGCAGTGGGCGAACGCTCACGCTGAGCGGCGTCCTCACCAACACCGGCGCCCTGACCAAGACCGGGGCCGGCACGTTGTCGCTTACCGGAGCGAACACCTACACCGGCGCCAGCATGGTCTCCGCCGGCACGCTGCAGGTCAACAACCCAACTGGCAGCGGCACCGGCCCGAACGCGGTGACCGTCAATAGCGGCGGCACGCTCGGCGGCACGGGTGCCGTTGCGGGCACCGTCACCGTCAACAGCGGCGCCACGCTCTCGCCAGGCACCACTGTGGGTACGCTCACCACCGGCAGCCAGACGTGGAACGGCGGAGCGGCTTATCGTTTCGAACTCAGCAGCGCCATCAACAGCTCCGGCAGAGACCTGCTGAGCATCAACGGGACCGTGAGTGTCCAGGCTACGTCCGGCAACCTGTTCACCATCAAATTGGTTTCGATGGCCACCCCGAACACCGCTGGGCTGGTGCCGGATTTCAACGGCAATGCGAGTTACACCTGGGTGATCGCCGCGGCCAGCGCCGGCATCCTGAACTTCAACGCCAGCGCATTCGCGATCGACACCAGTGGGTTCAGCAACGCGTACAGCGGCGCCTTCAGCGTGGCGGTGCAGGGCAACAACTTGGTGGTGAACTACACCGTGCTCGTGCCATCTATCAGCGCTTACGGTCCAATGAGCGGGGCGTCGTTCCCGTTGACCTTTAGCGGGCCTAACGGCCAGAGCTACCAAGTGCTGCGCAGCCCCAACGTGGCGTTGCCCCTGGCGGGCTGGACGGTATTGACCACAGGTACCTTCGGCGCCAACCCGGTGACCTACACGGACACGACCGCAACGAACGCGCAGCAGTTCTACCGGATCAAGTCACCGTGAGCCAGTGAGTGATTTCCGCCAGTTCATGACTGGCGGAGACTTGGGTCGGTTGGGGTTGGTGGGGCGCGCCCGGTTGGGATGCCGGGCGCGCCTTTGATTAGAGAACGGTCATTACGCGGCGACAAATGACAACCAGGCACAAGACAAGTTCACGCCGGGCGGCCCGGGAAGGTTTTGCGCTCATCGAACTGCTGGTGGTGATTGCTATCATTGCCATCCTCGCCGCGCTGCTGTTGCCGGCATTGAGCAGTGCGAAGGAGAAATCCCAGCGTGGCGTCTGCGAGAACAACGTGCGCCAAGCCGCCCTCGCGGCCGCACCAGGGTGGGGACCAAGGCCATCTGGTGTCCCCCAGGCCAATCGCCAACTCGCCGGGGTAGATTGGAACTCGAATGCTGAGATCGACTATCTCATCGGCGAGGCCATGAAACCTCTATTTCCAACCAGATGATGCCCTTGCCCATGGATGGAGGAATGGACCAAACACACTACCACCAGTTGCGCCCCCCCGTACTGAGGGGTGCGGCGCGAATCACCGCTTCAAACTGGCGATGCGGCGTGACATTGGCGAGTAATTTTGATGGGATGACGGAAACCAACAACAAATGGGTAATCACGTGAGCAGGCAAACCATGATGGGGCGCACCGCCGCCTTCGCGCTGGCACTCCTCGTGTCGGCGGCAGGTTCGACGGCGGCCACCCTCGCGCCAGGATTTCTTCGCTGCGAATCAGTCGTGGATCCCCTCGCCGTGGAGGCATCGCAACCGCGACTGAGTTGGATCCTGGAGTCCGTTGAACGCGATCAACGGCAGAGCGCCTATCGGATCCTCGTGGCCATCTCCGAGGAAGCCTTGGGCGACGACCGAGGAGACCTCTGGGACAGCGGCAAGGTCACCGGTAACGAAAGCCTCGGCATTGAGTATGCCGGCGCGCCGTTACATTCGGGACAACGCTGTCTCTGGAAGGTGCGGGTCTGGGACGGCAACAACCAACCGTCCGACTGGAGTCCTCCCGCTGTCTGGGAGATGGGCCTGTTGCGTCCCGACGACTGGCACGGTTGTTGGATCAACGACGGCCGCAGCAATCCCACCAACGACGCAGTCCTCTATCGGGAGGACCCCGCCCCGCTCTTCCGCCGCGAGTTCCAATTGCTCAAACCCGTCCGCCGTGCGCGGCTTTACCTTACGGGGTTGGGCAGCTACGAGGCCAGCCTCGACGGGCAGCGCGTTGGTGACAACCTGTTGGACCCCGCCTGGACCGCCTATGATCGGCGAGTGTTCTATAGCACCTACGATGTGGCCGCGCAGTTGCGAGTCGGCGCCAACTGCCTCGGGGTCACGCTCGGCAACGGCTGGTGGAATCCGCTCCCACTGCGGTTCTGGGGGAACAAGAATATCCGCGAACATCTCCCTGTGGGCCGGCCCCGGTTCCGCGCGCAGCTTGAAATCCAATTCACCGACGGCACCTCGGAGTCGCTCGCCAGCGACGAAAGCTGGAAAGTAGCCGACGGCCCAGTCCGGTTCAATAACCTCTATCTAGGTGAGGTTTACGACGCACGCCGCGAGGTGGATGGCTGGGATCGCCCGGGCTTCAATGATGCCTCTTGGCGGCCCGCTACGCGGGCGACGGAAACGGTCGGCCTCCTGCAAACTCAGCCGTTGCCGCCCATTCGCGGCCAGGAATCGTTCCCCGCGGTGCGCGTCACCCGACCGCAGCCCGGGGTTTTCATCTATGACCTCGGACGCAACTTCACTGGTTGGGCCTCGATTCGGTTGCGATCCGCGCCTGGGACCAAGCTGGTATTGCGCTACGGCGAATTGCTCAACGCGGACGGCACGCTTAATCCCCTGACCAGTGTGGCGGGACAGATCAAGGGCACTCGGGCCAAACCTGACGGCTCCCGCGAGAGTGTCGGCGGGCCGGGCGCGCCACCGGTGGCCTGGCAATCCGACACCTACATTTGCCGCGGTGCCAGCGAGGAGAACTACACGCCCCGTTTCACCTTTCACGCGTTCCGTTACGTCGAGATCACCGGCCTGGAAACTGCGTTGCCGCTTACCCATGTCCATGGTCTCGCCTTGTGTTCCGACGTGGCCGACGCTGGGAGCTTCGCCTGCTCCCATCCGCTGCTCAATGAGATCCAGGCCATGTGTCGTCGCACCTTCCGCTCTAACCTCATGGGCGTGCAATCGGATTGCCCTCATCGCGAGCGGTTTGGTTACGGCGGCGACATCGTGGCTACCAGCGAGGCGCTGATGCTCAATTTTGACATGGAGAACTTCTACGCGAAGGTTGCGCAGGATTTCGCCGACAGCGCGCGTCCGGACGGAATGCTCACCGACACCGCGCCCTTTGTGGGCATCCAGTATTGCGGCGTGGGCTGGGCCATGGCCCACCCGCTCCTGGTAGCACAACTGCACCGCTATTACGAGAACCGGAGACTGGTGCAGCAGCAGTACGAGGTCGCGCGACGTTGGTTGCGGCTCGTGGCGGATCAGTATCCGGATGGCATTGTCACCCAGGGCCTGAGCGACCACGAGTCGTTGACCGCAACGCCAGCGCCACCCCTGGTCACACCGTTGTTCTATCAAAGCGCTCGGCTCGTGGAAGACCTGGCCCGAACGCTGGGAAGAACGGCGGACATGCCGGAGTTCGCATCACTCGCGGAAAAATCCCGCCAAGCGTATCGGCAGCGGTGCTTTGATGTCACTACCGGACGGGCGGGTCCCGGCACGCAGGGCAGCCAGGCCTTCGCGATATGCTCAGATTTGCTGCCGCCCGTGGAGCGAGGCAAGGCCATGGAAGTTCTGCTTGCGGACATCCGCGAGGCGCGGACCAACCATCTCTCCACGGGCATTTTGGGCACCAAGTTCATGCTCGACGGCCTTTCGCGCGCAGGCCACGCGGACACCGCCTATACCCTAGTGCAGCAGACGAATTTCCCCGGCTGGGGCTGGATGCTCGCCAACGGCGCCACCACGCTTTGGGAACACTGGGCACTCAGCGATAACACGTATTCGCACAATCATCCCATGTTCGGTTCCATAAGCCAGTGGTTCATTAACTGGCTCGGGGGCATTCAGCCAGACCCGCAGGCTGTGGGATTTGACCGGATCATTTTGCGTCCACAGATGATTGCGGATTTGCAGTGGGTGGAGTGTAGCTATCGCTCCGCGCGCGGACGGATTGTGTGCAATTGGTCTCGGAAGAGCGGGCGACTGCGCGTGGAGGTGGTTCTCCCCGCAAACACCAGGGCCGAACTGCACCTGCCCGCGGCTTCGGCGGAGCGCGTGACCGAGGGCGGCCAACCGGTGGCGACCAGCCGCGGGGTAAGGCTACTGAGCGTCGAACCCGGCGATCTGGCGCTGCGGCTGGGTTCAGGCCACTATCAGTTCGACCTAACCCAGTAACTCAATCCACCGCAAATCTGCACCCGAAAACAAAGAGACTGCCACGAATATGAAAACCACCAATACCTGGGTGCGGATGCGGAAGGGAGGCGATTAAGCCATACCTGACTCCAAGTGATTTTGAAGGATATCAAGAAACGAGAGATCATGAAACGAGTAAGCCCCATACCAAAAGCCATGTTGCTCACCGGCGCGTGGCTCGCAGCGGCGACCGTGTTTGCCGGCCGACCTAACATCCTCTTGATAGTCGGCGATGACATGGGCTTTGCGGACGTGGGCTTTCACGGCTGCCGGGATATCCCCACCCCGAATCTGGATGCGCTCGCGGCGTCCGGCGTGCGCTTCACCAGCGGCTACGTCAGCGGACCGTATTGCTCGCCGACGCGGGCGGGCTTGCTGGCGGGACGTTACCAGACACGCTTCGGTCACGAATTCAATCCTTCCGGCGCCAAGAACGGCCTGCCACTCTCGGAGAAAACCATCGCCGACCGGCTCCAGTCTGCGGGCTATGTTACCGGCCTGGTCGGCAAGTGGCATCTGGGCGCCAACCCGGCGATGCATCCCCAACAGCGTGGCTTTGCCGAGTTCTTCGGCTTCCTGGGCGGCGCGCACGATTACTTCAAGTCCGCCGGTATCCAACGCGGCACCGCACCGGTTACGGAGCTCGATTACACCACCGATGCGTTCGGCCGAGAAGCGCTTGCGTTTATCGAGCGTCACCGGCAAGGACCTTGGTTTCTGTATCTTGCCTTCAACGCTGTCCACACACCAATGCAGGCGACCGATGACCGCCTGGCAAAATTCCCCCAGATTTCCAACCTCCGCCGCCGCACCTACGATGCGATGATGCTCGCGATGGACGAGGCGGTCGGCCGGGTCCGTCAAAAACTGGTCGAAACCGCACTCGAAACCAACACCTTGGTCATGTTCATCAGCGACAATGGAGGCCCGACCATGCCGGGTGTCACCATCAACGCTTCGCGCAACGACCCGCTGCGGGGTTCCAAGCGCACTACGCTGGAGGGCGGCATTCGCGTGCCGTTTGTCGTGTCGTGGCCTGGCCACCTGAAACCAGGCGTGTTCGATTCGCCCGCCATCCAGCTTGACTTGCCTGCCACCGCGCTGGCCGCGGCGGGCGTGGAGATTAAGCCTGAGTGGAAGCTCGATGGTGTAAATCTGCTCCCCTTCCTCAGCGGCGAAAAGACTGGCCCACCTCACGACGCGCTTTACTGGCGCCTGGGCCAACAGATGGCCGTTCGTGCGGGAGACTACAAACTCGTCCGATACGACAAAAACGCCGATACCCTAACCGGCAGAACTGGACAGGGCGTCACCGACGCCAAGCTCTACAACCTCGCCAGTGATGTCGGCGAGACGAATGACCTCGCCGCCGCCATGCCCGAAAAGGCAAAGGAGCTTCAGGCGAAATGGGACGCGTGGAACCTGGGTAACATAAAGCCGCTATGGGGCACTGACGGCAGCGACAGCGACGGCGCCGAGCCCGGCGCGCCGGTGAAAACAGAAAAAAGGAGGAACTGAATGAAACCCACAGTCGCTCTCAGGGAAAATCTTAAATGCCCGCTGGGCATTTACCTCTGGTCGCATCTCCGGCTTGGTCTGCTCATCGCGCTGAGTTTTGCCCCTGGCTTGGCAGTTGCCGCCGCTGGCAGAGACGCGCCAGCCTCCCAAGCCGGCAAGAACTCCCGGCCACCGGCGTCTCTAAATCCATCCTCCTCCACTGAATTGGCGGCGGCGCTCGACTCCCTTCAGAAAGAGGTCAGCGGAGAAGTAAAGTTGACGGCCGCGGAGATCTCCAACGTAACCGCCCTTGTCCTCAAAGACGCCGAGCACATCGGCAGTGACTTGACCATCGCGAACCAGGCGTTCCAGGTAGTCGAGCTTTACGAGACCCGTTTGGGTCCGCTCTTCATCAATGCGGCAACGAAGGGTGGATTCCCACGCTCTCCGCAGGGTGGGCTCGAAATTCATCGGGCCCTCTTCGCCGTGCAGCAGGCGCTGCTGGATTACGCTTACACCGCGCCGAATCTCGAACGCCATGCCGAGTTGCTCAACGGGAAACGGTTCCAGACCTCGGAGTACTTTCCCGGGAAGGTGAGTCCCCCGGCCAACCCCGATCACGTTCACGAAGTCAAAATCAATGCTTCGCAACCCGAGGCTTGGGGTTTCCCTGTGCTTTACCAGGATGAACCGGCGCGCAGACCGACCGGATGCTATCTGGCGCCGGGCAGCCTCGGCACGGTAACGGTTCCCGCTTCGATAGTGGGCAAGGGCTATAACGTCCGTGTCGGGGCGCATTCCTGGGATCTGGCGAAGAAACCCAGGATCAAGCGGTTGGACCGGGTGTCATTGGTATTCCCCATCACCCAGATGCAGACCCACATCGCCAATCCTCTCGGCGGCGGGATCTACCTTGAGGTGCCTTATAAGGCGGATGCCGGGCTGGTCATGGTGCAGATCGCCAACGCGGTTCGGTCTCCGTTCTTTTCGGGCCGGAGTTTCGCCAAGACCTCGCTCGAAGACTGGAAGAACGCGGAGCGCCTGCAACCGGGGCCGTGGGCGGACTTCGAATCGGACAAGTTCATGATGCAGGTGCCGACCGCTTGGATTCGCGCGTTGGAGGATCCAGTGACTCTGATGCGTGACTGGGACCTGTCGATGGACGGGGTCTCCGAGTTGCTCGGGCTGCCTCTCGTGCGATCGAAGACGGTGTTGTATATGCAGAACGATGTTCTCTACCGAGGCACAGCCAATTTTCCTGGCTATCCCATGTCGAATGATCCCTACAACCCCGACCAATTAGTCGGCCGAGCGACTGGGCCAACCGTGCCGCATTACATGATCCGGGGACCGCAATATTCCCCGCATACGACCTTTCACGAGTTGGGTCACGCCAGTTCGCTCACCAAGTTCAACGGCGAAACTGAATCGGCCGTGAACCTGCTTCACGTCGCGGTCTTGAACCGGAAGTTCGGGGTTGACCTGGAAACGGCCTTTGCGAGGTCGCTGGGCAACCGGGGAGAAATGACCCTCGATCAGGCTGCCCTTACCTGGATGGTAACGGACCACTTTCGACAGGGCCAACCCATGGCCGCGAGGGAAATGATGTATCAACACCGAGGGCACGCGAAATATGTGGATATCGCCAAGCTCTTTGGCTGGGAGGCGCTCAGCCGGTTCTGGCATTCGGTGCAAGTCGATTACACCCACGGCGTCACCTATCCCAAAAACGCCGATCCGGCTGACAGCCGGATTTTGCGAATGTCGAAGGCGGCGAATGCGGATCTAACCCCGTTGATTCATTTCTGGGGGGTTACGCCGGACGAGCCTGACAAGTTGAAAGCGCAGATCGCCCAGGCGGGGCTCCAGCCCTCAAAGGCTATTTACGATCGCTTACTGCATTACCAGGGCATCATTCCGATGAACCATGAGGCCTACCTCGCGCATTTCAACGCCATTCACCCTCGCGGCGCGAAGACCGAGGACAAGCCAATCGAAGATTATCAGGCGCGGAATGGGCTTCAAGCGCGCGAGGCTTTGCAGAACATAATGAACCGGTATTTCCCAGCAGGGCGCCCATGAAGACCGCGATGAGAACCAACCCGCGCATTTACGTCCTGTTTCTGTTGGCGGCCTTCTCGGTCGCCGCCCCGGATCTGTTGGCGGCGGAGAAAGTCGATCTGGATCCGAGACCCACTATGACGTGGCCGGGTACAAAAGCGCCCGAGCCGACGAAACCGGTCAAGGCGTTCATCCTGCTGGGGCAATCCAACATGCTGGGCATGGGCAGGGTTTCCGCGGACCGGAACTCCGAGGGGTCGCTGGAATATGCGGTCAAGAACAAGCACAAATATCCCTACCTTGTGGATGACGCGGGCAACTGGACGGTGCGGAACGATATCCGCAATGTGCGCGTCATGGTCGGCCGAGATGCTGGCATGCAGGTTTTCAACAACGAATGGATGACCATCAAAGGGAAGACCATTGGCCCGGAGATCGGGATCGGGCATGGTTTAGGGGAGGCCATGGGCGGTCCGATAATGCTGGTCAAGAGCTGCATTGGCAACCGTAGTCTGGGTTGGGACCTCCTGCCTCCGGGCAGCAAGGGATATGAGTTCACGGACCAGGACAAGAAGACGGGCAAGGAAGTGGTTTACACCTACGCCGGCTACAAGGAATCCCCCATGCGCTGGGAGAAGGGCACGGAGCCGCAGAAGATCACCTGGTATGCCGGCAAGCAATACGACGACGACACCGCCAATGCGAAGCGGGTACTGACGGAGTTCGACCATTACTACCCCGGAGCGAAACAGTACGAAATCGCCGGCTTCTTCTGGTGGCAGGGCGACAAGGACCGCTACGACGCCGGTCTGGCCAGCCACTACGAGCAGAATCTGGTCCAACTCATCAAGCAACTGCGCCAGGACTTCAACGCCTCGAACGCGAAGTTCGTCCTGGCCACCCTGGGCCAAACCAAGAAGGGCGAAGGCGGCAATGACGGGAAGATACTCGACGCCCAGCTCGCGGTAGACGGCAGTAGCGGCAAGTACCCGGAGTTCAAAGGCAACGTGGCTGCGGTCTATGCCAACCCCTTGTCTCACGGCGGCGCCTCCAACAGCCACTACAACGGCAACGCTGAAACCTACATGGACATCGGCGAAGCCATGGGCAAGGCGATGGTGGACTTGTTGCAGGACAGATAGTGAACGCAGCCCAACTACAACCGCATCGTGAGCGACGGGTTCTGTGCCGAACTCCGCGATACCATGGCGGAGGCGATGACCAGAAGGTTCGAGCGCGGGCGCATCCGGGAAACGCGAGCGACTTGAGCCCGAGGAGGATGTTGGGTATGGTCCACACCTCGATAGTGAAGAAACTCATCGCCATTATCCTTGTCTCGCTCATACTTCCCGTTTGGTCGAACGCCGCGGACTCGAAACCCAACCTCATCTTCATTCTGGCGGACGACCTGTCGTATGGGGACATCAGTTGTTTCGGGCAGAAACGCTTCTCCACGCCCAACATTGACCGTCTGGCGGGAGAAGGACGCGTGTTCGCCAATGCTTATGCCGGTGGACCATGGTGCGCGCCGTCGCGCACCGCCTTGCTCACCGGCAAGAACGGCGCGCATTTCGCACCGCTGGCGCGGGACGGGGACGGGCGCGGCACGGAATTCAACCCGACGGTGGCCGAGTTGCTCAAGGCCGCCGGTTACGCCACCTGCGCGCTCGGCAAGTGGCACATGGCGGAGGGCAACCGCGATAGTTGGTTGATGCAAAAGACCTGGACCGAGCAGAAGGTTGCCACCAACTGGAAGCAAATGCCGTGGCATCGCGGGTTCGAGGTGTGCCGGATCGGGTACCGCTGCGGCTTCATGGGCAGCAACGGCAACCCGTATTTCCCCTTCCAGATCGAAACGGGCGACAACCAGGAAATCCCGTGGCTGGAGAACCGGGACCTCGACGCGGATCGATTGTGGAAATACACGGAGGATCGTTACGACCGGGAAGGGCGCTTCCTGGACAAGGCCGGCAAGAACTCCTCGCAGATGCGCTATTCGGAGGATTACTACCGGGAGGAAGCCGTGGCGTTCTTGCGTGCGAACCGGGACAAGCCCTTTTTCCTCTACTATGCCACGCCACTGGTCCACGGTCCCCTGGTGGTGAAGCAACTCGACCGGTTCCCTGACACAACCGGTTGGACTTTGCCACACAAGCTCTGGGCGACCATGGCCCAGGAACTCGACCGCACCGTCGGACGCATCCTGGACGAAGTGAAACGGCTTGGCCTTGAGAAGCAGACCCTCATCCTCTTTGCCGCCGATAACGGCTACTCCCAATGGGGCTATTTCCGCCGCCCCGCCTGGCAGGACGACCCGATCTTCCGCAACAAAGGCCCGTGGAACCGCGGCAAGTTCATCACTACCAACGGCGGCGTCATCGTGCCGTTCATCGGATGGGGACCCGGCCGGGTGCCGGCCGGCCGAACCGACCGGGCGGTCAATTTCTACGATTTCATGGCCACGGCCGCTGAGTTGGCCGGCGCCAAACTTCCGGGTCCAACCGACGGCGTGAGTTTCGTCCCCTTGCTGGAGGGCCGTGACCAGGATCAACCCTTGCGCGCGACGATGGTCTGGCCTGGCACCACCGGCGATCACAAGATCAGCGACGACTGGGATCCATCCCTGCAAGGCGTGAAACCGCCAGAGTTTCCCTGTCCGAATGCCGCTTTGCTGGACGAGAAGTGGTATGCGATTCAACTGGGCGATAGATGCCGTCTGTTTGATATCTCCACTGATCCCGGCATGGAGCACGACCGCTCCGCCGCCCATCACGACCTTTGCGCCCGTGCCGCCTTTATGTTTGAGAAGCTCAAACGCCAAGAACGATCTTCGCCATGAAACAGCTCATCGCCGTTGCTCTCGCCTGCCTCACGCTGCTCGGCGCGGTTCGCGCCGCCGACCGCAAGCCCAACTTCCTCTTTATCTACACGGACGACCAGCGCTGGGACGCCATGGGCGTCGTCCAACGCGAGCAGGCTGAGCGCGGGCGTTTCCCCTGGTTCAAGTCGCCCAACATGGACCGCCTCGCGGCCGGGGGCGTACGCTTCCGCAACGCCTTCGCCACCCTCTCACTCTGCGCCCCAAGCCGTGCCGCCTTCCTCACCGGCCAATACAACCACCTCAACGGGGTGATCGACAATCACACGCCTTTCCCCACGAACTCGGTCACGCATGCCACGCTGCTCCGCGCCGCCGGTTACCGGACCGCCTACATCGGCAAGTGGCACATGGGCAACCAACGTGGGCAACGACCGGGCTTCGACTACTCGGCCAGTTTCGTCGGCCAAGGCCGCTACAACGATTGCCCGGTCGAAATCAACGGCCTGTCCACGCCGACCAAAGGTTGGATTGACGACGTCACCACCGCCTTCGCGATCGACTGGATGAAGCAAAATCGCGATCACGCCTTCTCGATGGTCGTCGGTTTCAAGAGCCCGCACACTCCGCGCGGAGGGCTGAACCTCCCCGAGCGCCTCCGCAACCTCTACGCCGGCGAGACGAGCCGCCCGGTTCCAAATTCCGATGCCCGGGCCATCTTTCACGGCCCAGCCCCGGCAGGCGGCATTAAGCCCCATCCCCTCGCGGCCAACTCCGTGCACCTGGATTACCTCCGCCACATTGCCGGTGCTGACGAGAACCTCGGCAAGTTGCTCGACACCCTCGACGAACTCGGCCTCGCCGAGGACACCGTGGTGGTTTACTCCAGCGACAACGGCTACTACCTCGGCGAACATGGCCTGGGAGACAAACGTTCCATATACGAGGAATCGCTCCGCATCCCGATGCTCGTGCGTTACCCGCGCTTGTTCGGGAAGGGCAAGGTCGTCGACGAGTTGGTGCTCAACATTGACCTAGCCCCGACGCTCCTTGACCTCGCGGGCGTACCCGTGCCTCATGAGATGCAGGGCGGGAGCTGGAAACCACTCCTCGCCGGCCAGAAATCCGCGCATTGGCGCCAGTCCTTCCTGGCCGAGTACTTTTACGAAAACGGCGGGGGGGATACGCCCACGCTCGTGGGCGTCCGCACCACTCACGCCAAACTCGTGACATACACCGGCCATCCGGAATGGACCGAAATCTTCGACCTCACCGTTGATCCCTACGAGCTAAAGAACCTCGCCGCCGATCCCGCCGCCACCGCCAAACTGGGCTCCGAGCTCGAGGCCCAGGTTAAAGCGGTGAACTATGCCGTCCCCCCGAACGCAGACAAACCCGACCCACCCCAGGCCAAAGCAGAGAAATAGGGCTTCCCCTCTCGGCGGAGCCGGCAGGCCCCCCCTGCACCGCCGATTGCATTTGCCTCCGCCACTCCAGACAAATCAAGCCATGATCACACGACCAACCGCAGTTCTTCTCACCACCCTGCTGGTGGCGCCATGGGCGCCGCTTCATGCCGCCGACGCGCCACCAGCGAAGAAGCCGAACATTGTCTTCATCCTCGCGGACGACAGCGGTTTTTCCGACGTGGGTTGCTACGGTGGGGAAATCGCAACGCCGAACCTCGACTCGCTCGCCCGCAACGGCCTGCGCTTTACCCAGTTCTACAACACCGCGCGTTGCTGGCCCTCGCGTGGCGCACTGCTCACCGGCTACTATGCGCAGCAGGTTCATCGCGATGGCCTGCCCGAGCTCGGCGGCGGCATCCGGGGTGTGCGGCAACCGTGGGCCCGTTTGCTGCCGGACTTTCTCCAACCCGCCGGCTACCGCTGCTATCACAGCGGTAAGTGGCACATTGACGGCAAGGTGCTCGCCAACGGTTTCGACCGGTCGCTCAACATGAACAACCAGGGGAATTATTTCAGCGCTGCGGGCAATTCGATCGACGACCGGCCCGTGAAGGCGACGGCCGACGAGAGCGGCTACTACGCCACCATCGCCATCGCCGACCACGCCATCGAGTGCCTGAAGGACCATGCGGCCAACTATCCGGATCGACCGTTCTTCCACTACGTCGCTTTCATTGCGCCCCACTTCCCGCTGCACGCGCTGCCACAGGACATCGCGAAGTATCGCGACCACTACGTCACGGGCTGGGAGGCGATGCGAGCGGCCCGCTTCGGCCGGCAACAGGAAATGGGCATTACCTGCACGACTTTGTCCGCGCTGGAGCGAAACATCGGCCCGCCCTACGACTTTCCAGAGGCCATCCGGCAGCTCGGACCGGGTGAGGTGAACCGCCCCCTCCCGTGGATCGAGCTGACCGAGGAGCAACGCCGTTTTCAGGCGACGAAGATGGCGATCCACGCCGCCATGGTAGACCGCATGGACCAGGAGATCGGGCGCATCATCGCGCAACTCAAGGCGATGAAGGCCTTCGAGAACACCATCCTGTTCTACGCGTCCGACAATGGCGCCAGCGCCGAGATCATGGTGCGCGACGGCGGGCATGACCCCGCCGCGCCGCCCGGGAGCGCGAAGAGTTACCTCTGCCTAGGTCCCGGTTTTTCCAGTGCTTGTAACACCCCCTTTCGTCGGCATAAGACATGGGTCCACGAAGGCGGGATTACCACGCCCCTCATCGTGCATTGGCCCGCAGGCATCAGCGCCAAGGGTGAGCTGCGCCACACGCCTGGGCATTTCGTCGACATCGCACCCACCGTACTGGAACTGGCCGGAGTTCAGAAACCGAAGGAATGGAAGGGCGAACCGATCCCCGAGGCACCCGGCCGGAGCCTCGTTCCCGCTCTGGCCAAGGATGAACTCATTCCGCGCCCTAGCCTGTGGTGGCTGCACGAGGGCAATCGCGCCGTGCGCGTCGGCGACTGGAAGTTGGTCGCGGCCAAGGGGGATCCCTGGGAGCTCTATGATCTGAGGACCGATCGCGCGGAGCAAACCAACCTGGCCCGGAAGATGCCGGACAAGGTGAAGGAGTTGGATCACGTCTGGCAGGAAGAGGCCGACCGTTACACCGAACTGGCCCGGAGGACCCTCTCGGAACAGCCCGAGGCCAAAGGCGCGGCGGCGAAGGCCAGAAAACGCTTAGCTGAACCGCGGGCGCCGGTTCGTGGCTCAGCTACAATCCCCCGCGAGAAAGAAGATTAATCATGAACTCAGGAAAATAGATGGAAACACCCTCTCACAACACCCTGTCACGTCAGCATTTCCTGACCCGCTCCGCGCAGCGCCCAGCGTGCCCGCTCAAGCCGATTTCCCATTCGCCCCGGGGCGAACCCGGTATCGGCTAAGCCGAAAACCGAAATCGTATGCCCGGATGACCATGACGCAGCCAGAAAGACCAGTTTAAGTTCCTGGGTAATGGCGATGGCGAGTGCGTTATTGCGGCCAGCAGACGAGGTATCCGCATCAAGGGTGAGCGCCAAATGAACAATCACTAAACACAGATAAGCCCATGAAGCGAGTCAATCTGATCTCCAATGCAGCGATGATCTTGGCGGTAGTGTTGCTGGCGGTCTGCGCGAAGGCCGTGGAGCCTTCACCGGCGCAGTTCGCCAATCCGCCCATCGAGGCGCGGCCGGGAGCTTATTGGGCCTGGCTCAACGGCAACGTGGATCTCCCGCAAATCACCCATGAACTGGAGGAGATGAAGGACAAGGGGATGAGCGGAGCCGAGATTTGGGACGTGCTCTGCCTCAAGAATGAATCCGGCGCGGTCCCGACCGGGCCAGCCTTCCTCGGGCCGGAGTCGGTCAAGGCTATCTCGTTTGCGATTGACGAGGCGAACCGTCTCGGGCTTCGCCTGGGACTGATCGCTTCGAGTAGCTGGAACGCCGGCGGCAGTTGGGTCACGCCCGACTGGGCGCTCAAAGGACTAGTGTTCACCGAGACGACCGTCAAGGGGCCAGCGGCTCTGGCGCGAGTGCTCCCGCAGGCGGCGGCGGCCTTTTACAAGGACACGGCCGTCCTGGCCTTTCCCTGGACCACCAACCAGACGATCGACCGCACGGCGTCGGTGGTTAACCTGACCGACCGGATGAACCCCAAGGGGCTGCTAAAATGGAACGTGCCTGCTGGCCAGTGGGTCATCCTGCGATTGGGTTGTGGCAGCACTGGCGAGAAGCTAATGATTCCCAGCCCCAACTCCGTCGGCTTGGTGATCGACCACATGGATCCCGAGGCCACGCGGCGACACTACAACTACATCATCCGCAAGATCCTTGAAGCCCGAAAGGGTCTGGATTCCTTGAAATACATGGAAGTGGACAGCATCGAGGTCTCCCAGGACGCCGACTGGACCGATGACTTCGCACGCGAATTCCGCAGCCGCCGCGGCTACGACCCGACACCGTACTTGCCCTTGCTGAAGGGCTGGAAGCTGGCCGAGATCGATCTGGCTGAACGGTTTCGCCGTGATTTTCTGCTGACCCGCAGCGACCTATGGGTGGATTATCACTATCGGCAAGGCAGCGACTTACTCAAGCGCCATGGCCTGCAACTGGTGGGCGAGCCGGGACACGGAGGAAGCCCCATGGTGGAGCCACTCAAGGCGCTGGGCGCCGTGGACGTGCCGCGCGGGGAATTCTGGAACAAGAGGCCATTCTGGGTGATCAAGGAAGCCGCTTCTGCCGGCCATATCTATGGACGGCGCGTTATCGAAGCGGAATCATTCACCAGTTTCCGCCACTGGCAGGAGGGGCCCGCGGAATACAAGCAGCTCGCCGACATTGCCTTCTGCGCGGGCATGAACCGGCTGACCTACCATAACTTCGCCCACAATCCGCCCGCGGCCGGTCTGCCGGGCTGGGTCTATCATGCGGGCGAGCACATCAACGTGAACACCACTTGGTGGCCGGTCTCGAAACCGTTTCACTATTACCTCGGACGTTGCTCCTACCTGCTCCAGCAAGGCCTGCCGGTGGCCGACGCCTGCTATTATTATGGCGACGATGCGCCGAACCTGGTCGCGCCGCCGCGCGTGGACCCGGCGCTGGGCAAGGTGGATCCGAATTTCTGCAAGCACTGCGGATTTGGCGGACGTGGCGCGGCTCCGCCGCTTACGGGTCGGAATCCCGCGCCCACCGACGCGCTGGGTGCGGGGTACGATTACGACATGGTAAACACCGATGTGATCCTGAACCGGATGAAAGTGAAAGCGGGTCGGATCGTGCTGGCCGACGGAATGAGCTATGGCGTGCTGGTGTTGCCCGAGCGGCAGGATATGCCGCTAGCGGTGCTGCAAACACTGGATAAGCTGGTCAGCGCCGGAGCCACCGTGCTGGGACCCAAACCCACCCGGACGGCCACACTTACCGGCTATCCGCGTTGCGATCAGCAGATCAAGGACCTCGCCGACAAACTTTGGGGGGAGTGCGATGGCAAGACGGTCCACGAGCGTCGCCACGGCCGGGGGCAGATTGTCTGGGACCGCAACCGGGTGCGCCAGGTGCTGGCGGATTCGGGGATCGGTGCCGACTGCACCTTCTCAGCTAACACCGGGACCGACGGCCTTGATTATGTCCACCGTCGCACCGAACAAGCTGATATCTACTTTATCAGCAATTCCAGCGACCACTGGGTGGACATGGAGTGCACTTTTCGTGTCAGCGGCAAGCGGCCGGAACTGTGGATGCCCGAGACTGGTGCAGTTGCCCGTTATCCGGTTTACGAGCCTGTGGCGGGCGGAACGAAAGCTCCTTTTCGTTTGCCGCCCTGCGCCTCGGTGTTCGTGGTCTTTCGCGAGCCGGTCGATACCGAGCACCTCGTGGCTATGCCCAAACTCGTCGGCAGCACAGCCTCCGCAGACGCATGTTCTCCGGATGCTGTCGAGTTAACTGCCGACCCACAGGGGAACCTCGAATGCCTGGCGCGGAGAGACGGCGCCTACGTGCTTCGCGGCACTGCCGGAACGCATCGTGAGTTGATGGTCCAGTCAGTCCCGGCACCACGAGAACTCACCGGCCCATGGGAGGTCCGGTTCGCTAAAGAACGCGGCGCTCCGCCCTCGAAGGTGTTCGCGGATCTCCATTCCTGGAGCGCTGATCCTGAGGATGGAGTGAGGTACTTCTCCGGCACCGCCGCCTACCATCAGCAATTCGATTTGCCGGCCGATTGGTTGACGGGCGGCGACCGCGCGTTCCTCGATCTGGGCCGTGTGCGAAATGTCGCCGAGGTGACCCTGAACGGCCGGCGGTTGGGTATCTGCTGGACGGCTCCTTGGCGTCTGGAAGTGACTGGGATTCTCCGGCCTGGCGCCAACACCCTCGACATCGAGGTCACGAATCTCTGGGCCAACCGAATGATCGGCGATGGGAAGCTGCCTCCGGAAAAGCGGATCTGCCGATGCTCCCTGCCGCCCCTGAACGGACCACTTCTTGAATCGGGCCTGCTTGGCCCGGTGCGACTGGTGAATGCTCGACAAATTGTTAAAGGTGTGAATATGGAGGAATTTCCGAAATGATGACTCAGGTCAAGATGCAGTCGCTGCGAATGAGCCCAAAGAGCACGGTCATGAAAAGCCCCATCGTCCTATTGATCCTCTTGCTGGTCAGATCAGCAGGAGCGCTTGAGGCCGCGGATGCGTCAGTCCCGAAGCCTCCGAACATTCTCTTTCTGTTGGCGGACGACTGGGCTTGGCCACACGCCTCCTGCCTCGGCTGTCCAGGGGTCAAGACGCCCACTTTCGACCGCATCGCGAAAGAAGGCGTGCTCTTCCGCAATGCGCACGTGGCCTCGCCCTCGTGTTCGCCGTCGCGCGCGGCCATACTGACCGGCCAATGGCACTGGCGACTCGAACAGGGCGCCAACCTCCACGGTTTCATTCCCCCCAAGGTCGCGGTCTATCCGGACCTGCTAGAGGCCGCTGGCTACTTTGTCGGGATGACGAAGAAGGGTTACGGCCCGGGCACCGATTCAGGTCGTCCTCACAACGCGGCCGGGCCGGCCTTCCATAACTTCGATGCCTTTCTCGCCGCGCGCCCCCAAGGCAAGCCATTCTGTTTCTGGTACGGCAGTCACGAACCGCATCGGCCGTATCCGGCGGGCATTGGCGTCCGTTCCGGCATGGATCCAGCGAAGGTCGTGGTGCCGCCCTACTTGCCGGACGACGCCATCACGCGCGGCGACATCTGCGACTATTTCTACGAAGCGCAACAATTCGACCAGCAGTGCGCCGCCATCCTTGCGGCCCTGGAGAAAACCGGCGAGTTCGACAACACCCTTATCGTGGTCAGCGGCGACAACGGTTGGCCGTTCCCACGTTCCAAATCCACTTGCTATGACAGCGGCACCCATCAGCCACTGGCCATCCGCTGGGGCGGGCGGGTCAAGGGCGACCGGGTCGTGGATGACTTCGTCAGTCTCAGCGATCTCGCGCCCACGTTCCTGGAAGCCGCCGGTCAGCCGGTGCCGGCTACCATGACCGCCCGCAGCCTGCTACCCGTTCTGCTCTCCGACAAGTCAGGCCAGGTTGACCCGGCCCGCGACCACACTTTAACCGGCATGGAGCGACACGCGGCCAGAGGCCGGATGGACGGAAAGACGACCAACGTCGGTTATCCCATGCGTACCCTGCTCACGAAGGACTTCCATTACCTCCGCAACTTCAAGTCCAACCGCTGGCCCGCTGGCGATCCGCCCACAGACCCACTGCCCGCTTTCGAGAAGATTGCCACCGACACCTACGCCGCCTTCTCCGACTGTGACGCTGGCCCCGCGAAGGCATTCCTGGTGTCGAATC
>Ga0316227_1000974_pt1 | contig 34322 bp, 26 predicted proteins | sample TBH18019metaG_FD_206012 | JGI IMG/M metagenome (GOLD analysis project Ga0316227, IMG submission 206012) | Freshwater microbial communities from Trout Bog Lake, Wisconsin, USA - TBH18019 | ecosystem: Environmental > Aquatic > Freshwater > Lake > Hypolimnion/Profundal zone | place: USA: Wisconsin... | reverse complement strand
GACAAGAGCCCGACCGCCTACGCCAACATCGCCGGCATCAACGCGGGTACCTTCGCGGTCCGCACGGCGACGCAGGACTCGGTCTCGCAGGTCCGCTTCCGCGTCCAGCGCGACTTCTGATCGCAAGCGCCGGAGCTTCGGCTCCGGCAGTCTTTTTACCGACATCACACAGTTCAAGGCTCGGCTTCGGCCGGGCCTTTTTTTTGCGTTGCGCGGGCCACCGTGATCCGAGCGCTGCGTCCCCCGTTGGACCATCCACCGTCGGTCCGTCCGTCCCGACTTCTCGGTGGCGCGCCGCGCATCGACGGGCCTTGCCCGCCCGGCGCAGCCATGCCGGCCGCGTAGGATCCGAGTCGGGCACGTCAGCCGGCGACCCGGTTGGCTATCGAATCACGCGCCGTCGAATCGGACCCGCCTCGCACCGTTGGACCTGCCCCACATTGCGGCCTTACCGCAGTCGCCGAGCGACGGCGGCTGGCTTGGCGCGAGGGGGGAGCTGCCCGTCCGATGCGCCCTATGAAGACAGAATATTCAAAGACGCTATAATTACTTTTGGCTTTTTTCTGAAGCATAAAAAGGTGCTCTTTCGGACACCGCCTACAGCAAATCTGATATATGAGTAAGTTTACCGAAAATATCATTGATAGATTATGATGTTGCAGACAAGCAACATAGGTAAAATCGACTTTGCAAACAGTTGAATCAACATTTCAGCGACGGTCGTGTTTGCACAATGTGCTTGTGCAACGGTGAATCTCGTCATCGAGATCCCGAATTTCTCGTCATCTGCTGACGGGTTGCGCAAATAATAAGCCGTGAGTGCAGATATATACTGCGCGGATGGCGATATCGGGACTCGAATTGTTGGAGATAACTATGAAGCTATTGAAGGGCTCGTTGCTCGGGTCTGCCGCCGCCTTCGCGGCGGTGGGCGCCGCGCACGCCGCCGATCTGCCGGTCAAGAAGGCGGTGCCGATCGAGTACGTCCGCGTCTGCACCGCCTACGGCGCCGGCTTCTTCTACATCCCCGGCACCGACACCTGCCTGCGCATCTCGGGCCGCGCCCGGTTCGAGGGCGGGTACATGACCAGCAACTCGCGCGGGACCGGCAACGGCGACACGTCGGGCTATCAGGGCCGGATGCGCATCAACCTCGATGCCCGCACCCAGACCGCCTACGGCACCCTGCGCGCCTTCGTGCGTCTCGATGCCGGCGCCCGTACAGGTTACTCCGGCGTCGGCACCTCCGGCACCCAGCAGCGCATCGGTCAGGCCTATCCCGGCCTCGGCCTCGACAGCTTCGGCCGTGACCAGCAATTCGCGAACGTCGACAAGGCGTTCATCCAGTTCGCCGGTCTGACCGCCGGTCGTGCGTCGTCGTTCTTCGACTTCTACGCCCACGACTTCGAGATCAACGGCGCGACCGCAGGCTCGGATAACGCCTCCACGAACCTGCTGGCCTACACCGCTACGGTCGGCAACGGTCTCTCGGCGACGATCTCAATTGAAGATCCGGTCTTCCGCCGCACCCCGATCTTCTCGCCCTACAGCGTCAGCGTCACCCCGAACGTCGGTGGCGTTGCAGTTTTGGCGGTCACCAACCAGCCGACGCCGGTTTTCATCACCTACAACACCCGCGCCTCCCGACCGGCTACGGCTACGTCGATACCATCCAGCGCTCGCGCTTGCCCGACTTCGTCGGCGCCCTCCGCCTCGACCAGGCCTGGGGGTCCGCCCAGTTGTCCGCCGCGACCCACGAACTCAACGTCGGCAACGAGAGCGCGGCGGCGGGTCAACCGATCGCTCCGATCGCGCATACCCGGAACACCCAGGGTTGGGCCGTCCAGGGTGGCCTGAAGGTCAACACGCCGTTCATCGCGCCGGGCGACGCCCTGTACCTGCAGGGCGCCTATGGCGAGGGTGCGCAGCTCTACACCGGCTATTCATCGTTCAGCGGCTCTTACTCGCAGAATGCGGCGACGATCCACGGCCAGAAGTTCAACCAGTTCTTTGCCGACGCAACGGTCAACCCGTTCACCGGGCAGCTGCAGACCTCGCAGAGCTTCACGGTGGTCGGGTCTTACCTGCACTACTGGACCCCGGAATGGCGTTCGGCGGTGTTTTCCAGCTACGGCGAGCAGAGCTTCTCGCAGAATGCCCGCGCTGCCCAGGGCGTGGCCGCGTCTCTGGCCAATATCGGTGGCACCCTCGCCGTCGGCGCGCCTGGAACCCGGTTCTACAACCTCAGCGAGGCGCTGCGGAACACCTACCAGGTCGTCGCCGGCGCGAGCCTGATCTGGTCGCCGGTCAAGGACCTCGATATCGGCGTCGAGGGCTACTACACACAGATCGGCGTCAAGAACGGTCGGGTGATCGACAAGGACAAGAGCCCGACAGCTTACAGCAACGTCGCCGGGATCAACGCCGGTACGTTCGTGCCGCGGACGGCGACCCAGGACTCCGTCTCCTCGGTCCGCCTGCGCGTCCAGCGCGACTTCTAAACCCAGATGCTGGCGTCGGGATCTCGGTCCCGACGCCGACCCCGTGCAAACTGACCTAAAGTCCGGCTACGTGCCGGGCCTTTTTTGACCGTGCTCCCATCGAATCGTGCGCCGACACTCGCACCCCGTCCGTGGCGAACCGCCGGGTGGCTGTGCTTTCGCACTGGATGCCAACCACGTTCCACAGGGCCTCCCAATCCCACCCGCGGGACAGCTCGCGCGCTTTGTACCCCGCAGCGCGTTGCCGCCCTCAGCCCGCGCTGATACGCCGAATGTCACTTTATCTCCGCTGGCTGTGCGGGTCGTGACGCGACGCGACGGGAAACAGCCGGCGCAAGATCTTGCGCGAAGGCCTGAACCGCCGACGCGCTTAGAGGCATCCGGGGGGACGTCCATGACCAGCACAGCGTCGCCGAGCCCGATCCCGGTTCCCGTTGAGACCCGCGTCGAGGAGCGGCGCCCCGCCCGCTTCTGGCCGGAGCGCTGGTGGCGCCTCGTCGATACCAAGATCGGCATCATCCCGCTGCCGGTCTACGTCATCCTCGCAGCGCTGATCGTGATCCTGGTCCAGGAGGGCGAGATCAAGCCCGACGGGCCGACCATGATCGCCGTGCTGGTGATGGGCGGCTTCACCTGCGCGGAGATCGGCAAGCGGATCCCGATCCTCCGGAACATCGGCGCGGGCGCGATCTTCGCGACCTTCATCCCCTCGGCGCTGGTCTACTACGCCCTCGTGCCCCCGCAGATGGTCAAGGCGATCACCGACTTCACCAAGTTCACCAACTTCCTCTACATCTACATCGCCACGATCATCGTCGGCTCGATCCTCGGCATGGATCGCGAGGTTCTGATCAAGGGCTTCCTCAAGATCTTCGCGCCGCTGGCGACGGGCTCGGTGGCGGCGGCCCTCGTCGGCACGCTGGTCGGCACGCTCCTCGGCCTCGGCCCGTACAAGACCTTCTTCTTTATCGTCGTGCCGATCATGGCGGGCGGCGTCGGCGAGGGCGCGATCCCGCTCTCCATCGGCTACGCGGCGATCCTGGGCCAGCAGCAGGGTGTGATCTTCGCCCAGGTGCTGCCGCCGGTCATGCTGGGCTCGCTGACCGCGATCATCCTCTCGGGCACGCTGAACACCGTGGGCAAGCGCTATCCCCACCTCACCGGCGAGGGCCGCCTCCAGCCCAATTCGGAGGGCATCGCGTCGAGCGATGCGCAGGCCAAGGCCGAGGCGGCGAGGGGCCAGATCGATCCCGCCACGATCGGGGCGGCGGGGCTCACGGCGATCACTCTCTATCTCCTCGGCGTCATGGCCCACCATCTCGTCGGTCTACCGGCGCCGGTGGCGATGCTGTTCCTGGCGGTCTTCGCCAAGCTCGCCAGCGCGGTGTCGCCCCATCTCCAGGCCGGCGGCTTCGTGGTCTACAAGTTTGTGCAGATCTCGATGACCTACCCGCTGCTCTTCGCCATCGGTGTGGCGCTCACCCCCTGGCACGAGCTGATGGCCGCCTTCACCCTGGTGAACCTGATCACCATTGTGTCGACCGTCGTGACGCTGATGGTGACGGGCTTCTTCGTCGGGCGCTGGCTCGGCATGTACCCGATCGAGACCGCCATCGTGAATGCCTGCCACAGCGGCCAGGGCGGCACCGGCGACGTGGCGATCCTCACGGCGGCCAACCGCATGGCGCTGATGCCCTTCGCCCAGATCGCAACCCGGATCGGCGGCGCGCTGACCGTGACCGGGACGATCGTCGCCATGAAGTGGATCGGGGCGTGACCAAGACACGGGAAAGAGCGCGCCATGGCCGGTGACCCGGGTGCCGTTGAGGCGAACCTCAAATCCAGGATCGGCGCGATCCTCCGCGCGACCAGCGGCAACTTCCTGGAAATGTTCGACTTCTTCCTGTTCGGATTCTACGCCTCCTACATCGCGCGGGCGTTCTTCCCCTCGGGCAACGAGACCACGGAACTGCTGCTGACCTTCGGCACATTCTGGCTCGGCGCCCTGATGCGGCCGCTGGGGGCGATCGTGCTCGGGGCCTATATCGATCGGATCGGGCGCCGGCAGGGGCTCATCGTCACCCTGGCGATCATGGCGAGCGGCACGGTGCTCATCGCCTTCTGCCCGAGCTACGAGACCATCGGCGTCGCGGCCCCGCTGATCGTGCTCGCCGGCCGCCTGCTGCAAGGCTTCTCGGCGGGCGTCGAAATCGGCGGCGTGTCGATCTACCTGTTCGAGATCGCGACCCCACAGCGGCGCGGCTTCTACACCTCGTTCCAGTCGGCGAGCCAGCAGGTGGCGATCCTGTTCGCCGCCCTGATCGGCTACGGGCTGAATGCGGTCCTGACCAAGCAGCAGCTCGGCGATTTCGGCTGGCGGATCCCGTTCTTCATCGGCTGCCTGATCGTGCCGTTCATCTTCTTCATCCGGCGCTCGCTGCAGGAGACACAGGCCTTCGCCAAGCGCACCCACCATCCCGGGACCCGCGAGATCCTGGCGACCGTCGCGGCCAACTGGCGGATCGTGCTGCTCGGCATGATGCTGACCACGATGACGACGGTGACCTTCTACATGATCACCGTCTACACGCCGACCTTCGGCAAGAGCGTCCTCAAGCTCTCTGAGACCGACAGCCTGATCGTGACGATGTGCGTGGCGATCACCAACTTCATCTGGCTGCCCGTGGGCGGGGCCCTGTCGGACGCGATCGGTCGCAAGCCGGTGCTGCTGACGATCTCGACCCTGTCGCTGCTGACGACCTATCCGGCCCTGCACTGGCTGGTCGCCGACCCGACCTTCGGCAAGATGCTCGCCGTGGAACTGTGGTTCTCGTTCTTTTTCGGCGTCTATAATGGCGCGATGGTGGTCTCGCTCTCAGAGGTCGTGCCCGCCCATGTGCGGGCGAGCGGCTTCTCGCTGGCCTACAGCCTCGCGACCGCCCTGTTCGGCACCGCCACGCCCATGGTCTCGACCTACCTGTACGAGAAGACCGGCGACCGGGCCTCGCCGAGCTACTGGCTGATGGCGGCGGCGGCCTGCGGCATCGTGGCGACGCTCGCCCTGTTCCGGGGTAACCGGAGGATGCAGGGCGTTCCTGCCCAAGCCTGAGGCGGCGCGGCCGCTCAGCTTGCCTGCCAGATCCGGATCCGGGCCTTGAAGGCGGCCCGGATATGCGCGCGGGCGGCGGCCTCGGCGCCGTCACCGTCATGGGCGCGGATCGCCGCCACGATGGCGGCGTGCTCGGCCAGGGACTCGGCGGCCCGGTCGGGGGCGGCAAGGGTGGTGGCGCCCGGCAGCAGCACCAGCGACAGGCGCATCGTTTCCAGCGTGCCTTGCAGGAAACGGTTGCGCGCCGCCCCGTGGATCTGCCGATGGAACAGGCGGTTGGTGCGGGCGAGCGCCGGCGCATCCCCGAGCAGCGCCCGGTCCCGGGCGACCATCTCCTCCAGGATCTCGGTCTCGACCGCGCTGGCATGGATGGCGGCCAGCCGCGCCGCCGTCCCTTCCAGCACCTCGCGCAGGTCGTAGAGCTCGCTGACCTGTCCGTAGTCGAGCTGTGCGACGCTGGCGCCCCGGTGCGGCTCGTGGGCGACGAGGCCCTGTGTCTCCAGCCGGCCCAGCGCCTCGCGCACCGGCGTGCGGCTGATCTGGAAGCGCTCGGCGAGTTCCGCCTCGCGCAGCCGGCTTCCGGGGGCGAGCTCGCCCTCCTCGATGGCCCGCAGCAGCCGTTCGTAGGCGCCGGCGCTGCTGGAGCGCTCAGATTCGCTCGCCTTCATCCCGTCTCTCCTCGGCTTGGCCATAGCGCGAAACCGAAGCGTCCGGAACGCTTGCAAGGGATTGCATGCAGGCGTATACAATAAAGCAGAGTCGAGAACGAAAGGGAGGCAGCGATGGAGGGTCGGGGCGATGCGCAATGGGATGTGGTCGTGGTCGGATCCGGCAACGCCGCCATGAGCGCCGGCCTCGCCGCCCTGGAGCGCGGTACCTCGGTGCTGATGATCGAGAAGGCCGAGAAGGATTTGGCCGGCGGCAATACCGCCTACACCGCCGGCGCCATGCGCTTCGTCTACGAGGGCAACGATGACCTGATCCCGCTGCTCATCGATCCGGAGGATCCGCGCCTGCCGCGGACAGATTTCGGCGCCTACACGGCTCAGAAGTTCGAGGAGGACCTGCTCGGCTTCAACGATGGCCGTCCGCTGTCGCGCGAGCAGCGCATCCTGATCGATGAGAGCGGCGCGGCGCTCCGCTGGCTCGCCACGCAGGGCGTGAAGTTCGAGCCGATCTATTCCCGGCAATCCTTCGAGAAGGACGGGCGCTTCGTGTTCTGGGGCGGCCTGACGCTGGCCACCCACGATGAGGGGTTCGGCCTCGCCCGCGCGGAACTTGAGGCCTTCACGAGGGCCGGCGGAGAGATCCGCTACGGCTGCCCGGCCACGGGGCTGATCGTCGAGGACGGGCAGGTGGTCGGGGTGGAGACGCCGCAAGGGGGCTACCGCGCGAAGGCCGTGATCCTGGCCTGCGGCGGCTTCGAGTCGAACGCGGCGCTGCGGACGCGCTTCATCGGGGAAGGGTGGGACAAGGCCCGGGTCCGCGGCACGCCGCACAACCAGGGCGACGGGCTGGAGATGGCCCTGGCTTTGGGCGCGAAGGCGCACGGCTTCTACGGCGGCTGCCACGCGACGCCGATGGACCTGCACACCCCCGATTACGGCAACCTCGACCTGCCGCACGGCGAGCGGAAGCACTACCGGAAGATCTGCTATTTCCTGGGTCTCATGCTCAACGCGAACGGCGAGCGCTTCGTCGATGAGGGCAAGAACTTCCGCAACTATACCTATGCCCAGTTCGGCCGCGCGATCATGGAGCAGCCCGGGCACGTGGCGTGGCAGATCTTCGACGCCAAGGTCGATCACCTACTCTACAGCGAGTACCGGTTCCACGACGCGCATTTCGTCGAGGCCGACACCCTGGACGAGCTACTCGACAAGCTCGACGGCATCGACCGGGCGGCCGCGAAGCAGACCATCGCGGCGTTCAATGCCGCCGTGGACGAGGCGGTGCCGTTCGACCCGACCGTGAAGGATGGGCGGGGCACCAAGGGGCTGCCCCTGCCGAAATCGAACTGGGCCCAGGCGATCGAGACGGGACCGTTCAAGGCGTATCCGGTCACGGGTGGGATCACCTTCACGTATGGCGGCGTCGAGGTCGGCGACGACGGCGCAGTGAAGCGCGAGGATGGCAGCGCGATCCCCGGGCTCTACGCCTGCGGCGAGATGGTGGGCGGAGTGTTCTACAACGGCTATCCGGGCGGCTCGGGGCTGACCTCCGGCGTCGTATTCGGCCGGCGCGCGGGCTACGGCGCAGCGGCGGCGCGGGGCTGACCGGAGAGCAAGGCAGCGACAGAAGGGCCGTATTCTCTCCTCCCCACATGGGGAGGGGATTCGGCTCCGTTGCGTCACGGATCGCTGCGATCCACCGCCCCCTGTCCGTAACCCCGCCGCGGGCGTAGAACCCGGGCATGCCCCCCCGACAGGCCGTCTTCACGATCACCCACGGTGTCCCGTTCCTGCCGACGCTGGCCGAGGCGCTGCTCTCCGGTCGGCTCGTCGGGCCGGTGGCGGACGATCCGCTGGCGCTCGCCGCCGTCACCCTCTACCTGCCGACCCGCCGCGCCGCCCGCGCGCTGTCTGCGATCCTGGCCGACCGCCTGGGCCGGGATGCGCCGGGCCAAGCCACCCTGCTGCCCCGGATGATCCCCCTCGGCGAGGCCGACGAGGCGGAACTCGACCTCGCCGCCGAGCCGCTGCTGGAGGAGAACGCCGACCCGCTCAGCGTGCCGATGCCGCCCCTGGAGCGCCGCCTGATCCTCGCCCGCCTCGTCCAGGCCTGGGCCAGAACGGTGGACCGGACCCTGCTGCCGCTGGATGCCGAGGTGCCGTTCCTCGTTCCCTCCTCCCCCGCCGACGCGGTCGGCCTCGCAGGCGACCTCGAGCGGCTGATGGATGCCTTGACCGTCGAGGGCCTGCCCTGGTCGGAGATCGGTGCCGCCGTGGAGGCCGAGTATTCCCGCTATTTCGGCCTGACCCTGGATTTCGTGAAGATCGCCGCCGAGAACTGGCCGAAGCTCCTGGCCGAGCGGGGTCTCGCCGACCCGGTCGCCCGCGCCCGCGGCCTCGTGCTGGCCGAGGAGCGGCGCCTGTCACGGGGCGCCACGCAGGATCCCGTCATCGTGGCCGGCTCCCTCGGCTCGGTGCCCGCCACCGCCCGGCTGATCGCCGCGGTGGCGAAGCTGCCCCGGGGCGCCGTAGTGCTGCCGGGGCTCGATCTCGACCTCGACGCGGCCGGTTGGGACGGCATCGACACCGGTGAAGGGTTTTCGCGGGTCATCGCCCACGGCCACCCGCAGGCGGTGCTGCACCGGCTGCTCGGGCCTGAGAACCTGAACCTCGCCCGCGCGGAGGTCGTCCCCCTCGGCGAGCCTGATGCCGGACAGAGGGCCCGGGCCGCGTTGCTGTCGCAGGCTCTGCGCCCGGCCGACACCACCGATGCCTGGGCCGCCCTCGACCCGGATGCGCGTGACGCCACCGCCCGGCACGGCCTCGATGGGCTAGCCCTGGCGGAGGCGGCCGACGAGCGGGAGGAGGCGCTGGTCGCCGCCGTGGCGTTACGCGAGGCGCTTCAGACTCCCGGCGCCACCGCGGCCCTGATCACGCCGGACCGGGGGCTCGCCGGCCGGGTCGCCGTCGAGCTGCTGCGCTGGGGCATCGTGGCCGAGGATTCCGCAGGGCTGGCGCTGGCCGGCAGCGCCGCGGGCCGGCTCGCCCGCCTCGCGGCCGAACTCGCCGCCGATCTCGCCCGCAATGCGGCGGACGCGATCCCGGCCCGGCTGATCGCGCTGCTGTCACACCCCATGGTCCATCTCGGCCTGCCGCGCGCCGACGTGGTCCGGGGCGCGGCGGCCCTGGAGATCGGGCTTCTGCGCGGCCCGGTCCCGGCCCCGGGTTTTCCGGGATTGCACAACGCCCTGGCGGCGGAGCGGGCCGGGCCGCCCGAACACCGGCCCCGCGCCAAGCGCCGCCTGAAGGAGATTGACTGGGACCTGGCCGCGGATCTGCTCGACCGGCTGGATCTGGTGTTCCGGGATTTCCCGGGACCGGACGGCGCCGGGGATTGCGACCTCGTCACCACGGCCACACGGCACCGGGAGGCCTGCGACCGGCTCGTCGCCGGGCCGGAGGACGGTCGGGAGGAGGGGGCGGACGGGTCCCTGTCCTGTCTCGACGCCCTGTTCGACGATCTGGAGATGGCCGAGCCGGGCCTGATGCCGGGGCGGTTCGACGATTACGCCACCTTCTTCACGTCGCTCGCCCGGGAGCGCACCGTCGCCTGCACAGGCGCGGCGCCGCACCCGCGGCTGCGCATCCTCGGCCTGTTGGAGGCACGGCTGCTCTCGGTGGACCGGGTGGTGCTCGGCGGCCTCGACGAGGGCGTCTGGCCGGTGCGCACGCTGACCGACTCCTTCCTCAACCGGCCGATGCGCGAGCGAATCGGCCTCAACCCGCCGGAACGGCGGATCGGCCAGATGGCGCATGATTTCGTGCAGGCGCTCGGCTGCTGCGACGCGGTGATCACCCGGGCGCTCAAGCGCGAGGGCGCGCCGACCGTGCCGTCCCGGCTGATCCAACGCCTGCGTGCGCTCTCGGGCGATGTCCGCTGGGATGCAATCCTGTCCGCGGGGCGCCGATTCACCGGCCTCGCGGCCCGGCTGGATGCCGCACCGCCCGAGCCGCGCTTGAAGCGCCCCGCACCGAAGCCGGACCCGGCCCTGTTCCCGCGCTCGCTCAGCGTCACCGAGATCGAGACGCTGGTGCGCGACCCCTACAGCATCTTCGCCCGCCACGTGCTGTGGCTCGATCCCCTCGATCCGCTGGCGGCGGCCCCCGGCGTCGCCACCCGCGGCTCCCTGGTCCACGAGGTCTTCGCCGAGTTCGCCCGGCGCCATCCCCAGGCTCTGCCCCGCGATGCCGCTGAGCGGTTGTTGAACCTCGCGGTGAACGCCTTCGCCGACATCGAGGCTGAGTACCCGAATCTCTATGCCGAGTGGTGGCCGCGCTACGAGCGCATGGCCGCCGCCTATCTCGACTGGGAGGCGCAGCGCCGGCCCGGCCTGATTCGGGTGTTCCCCGAGGTCTCGGGGCGCTGGGTGATCCCGATGGGGCGGGAATCGTTCACGCTGCGTGCCCGGGCCGACCGGATCGAGCTGCGCCCGGACGGCAGCGCCTGCATCGTCGATTACAAGACGGGCGCACCGCCCTCGGCCAAGATGATTTTTTCGGGGTTCTCGCCGCAGCTCACCCTGGAGGCGGCGATGCTGATGCACGGCGCCTTCGCGGATCTGCGGGCCGTCAAGACGACGCCGGATCTGCTCTACGTCCACGCCTCGGGCGGCCGGAAGCCGTTCGTCCCGCTGCCGGTGAAGCCGCCCCGGGGCGAAGAGCGGGGCGTCGAGGCGATCGTGGCCGAGCATGCCGCGCGGCTACGGGGCTTGATCGCCCGGTTCCTGACCGGCGAGGCGGCCTACACGGCGCGGCCCTACCCGCAATATGCCAGCCGTTACGGGTCCTACGATCACTTGGCCCGGGTGCTCGAATGGTCGCTCGCCGGGGAGGAGGGCGGGGAATGATCCGCGCGTCGGCCGATCCATCCCACCCTCCCGACTCAACTTAAGCAAACGTGGCCCCGTTAGGCCGAAGCTGGGGACCGACATGCCTTCGGTGGAAGGCCCTTTGTCGATGTGGCGCTCTTCGTCTTCACGAGCGGAGCGCAGTCACCCGGGGCAGCGCGGACCTCCGAAGGCGTAGCGCCACCCTGGGTTGCTTCGCTGCGCCCGCAAGGACGACTGCGCTGTCTTCGTTATGATAGAGAAATCCGCTCGCATTTCCGCGTTGCTCAGCCGCGCGCCTGTGCCTGGGCAGGCTCATCTTCGCGGGCGCAACCGCCCCATGCTGCGACGGGAGTGGTCAGGCGGCGCGCTTGGCGCTACTTTCGGTGCACCCGAATAAAGTCCGGTGCCTGAGTCTTCCGCCGCGCGATGGCGCGCAGCCGGGCGCGGCGCGGCCGTTGAGAGTTCCGAGAACTTGCCTTTCCCGACCCTGCCCGCCCCCCTCGCGCGGGCCCTATCCGACCGCGGCTACGCCGATCCCACCCCGGTTCAGGCCGCGGTGCTGGAGGCGGCCGCCGGTGCCCGCGACCTCCTCGTCTCTGCGCAGACCGGCTCGGGCAAGACCGTCGCGTACGGCTTGGCCATGGCCGGTATGCTCATCGGCGACGACGAGATGCTGCCGCCGGCGGGCGCCCCGCTCGCCCTGGTGATCGCGCCCACTCGGGAACTCGCACTCCAGGTGCAGCGCGAACTCTTATGGCTCTACGGTCCGGCCGGTGGCCGGATCACCGCCTGCGTCGGCGGCATGGATCCCCGGCGGGAGAGCCGGATGTTGGCCGAGGGCACGCACATCGTGGTCGGCACGCCGGGCCGCCTGCGCGACCACTTGGAACGGCGTAACCTCGATCCCACGGCGCTGCGCGCCGTCGTCCTCGACGAAGCCGACGAGATGCTCGATCTCGGCTTCCGGGAGGACATCGAGTTCATCCTGTCGGCGACTCCGCCGGAGCGGGCGACCTACCTGTTCTCCGCGACCCTGCCGAAGGCGATCGAATCCCTGGCCGAGCGCTACCAGCGCGATGCGCTGCGCCTCGCCATCAAGAGCGAGACGCGGGGCCACGCCGACATCGCCTACCGGGCGGTGCGGATCATGCCGCGGGAGACGGAGCACGTGGTGCTCAACCTCCTGCGCGAGGCGGATGCCAAGACCGCCATCGTGTTCTGCAACACCCGAAACGCCGTCCGGCACCTTCAGGCGAGCCTGACTGAGCGCGGCTTCTCGGTGGTCGCCCTTTCGGGCGAACTCGGCCAGGGCGAGCGCAACGCCGCCCTCCAGGCCCTGCGCGACGGCCGTGCCCGGGTCTGCGTCGCCACCGACGTCGCCGCCCGCGGCATCGACCTGCCGTCCTTGAGCCTCGTCATCCATGCGGATCTGCCGCACGACGCCGAGGTGCTGCAGCACCGCAGCGGCCGGACGGGCCGCGCCGGGCGCAAGGGCACCTCGGTGCTGCTGATCCCGAATTCCCGGCGCCGCCGGGCCGAGCAGATGTTCGCCATCGCCAAGGTCAGCCCCGAATGGTCCGGGCCGCCCTCAGCCGACGAGATCCGGCGGCTCGACGGCGAGCGCATGCTCGAAGATCCGCTCTTCGCCGAGCCGCCGGCCGAGGAGGATATCGCGCTGGCTGAGACACTGCTCGCCGGCAAGAGCCCCGAGGAACTCGCGGCCCTTCTCGCGCGCGTTTATCGCACCCGCCTGCCGGCCCCCGAGGAGGTCAGCGATCCGGGTGAGGGACGTGCCCCCCGGGGCGAGCGGCCGCCCTACGATCCGATGGATCCCGAGCGGATCGCCGCCATGGGGCCGGCGGTCTGGTTCCGGCTCAACCTCGGCCGCCGCGACAATGCCGACCCGCGCCGCCTGCTGCCGATGCTCACCCGCCGGGGCGGGATCGGCCGCCAGGAGATCGGGGCGATCCGAATCTTCGAGCGCGAGACCAAGTTTGAGGTGCGCGGCAACGCGGCCGCGCGCTTCGCCGAAGCTTTCGCCCGCAACGGCTCGCCGGAGATTCAGGTGGAGGCGATCTCGGGGGAGGCCGCGCCGCCGGCCGAGCGGCAGGGCCGCCCGGGCGGTCCGAAGGGGTTCGCGAGCCCGCGCGCCGGCAAGCATCAGCGGAAGGCCGAGCGGACCGGGCCCCGGCCCGAACCTAAGTCTGGGCGGCAGACAGGCCGCGGCTGAAGCTGAAGGGGTCGCTGGCTCCGGCCGGCGGACCCCTTGATCGCCGTCAGAGCAGAGCAAGCACCGGTTCTGCCATCTTCCTCTCCCGTCGACGCTACGGGCTACACGGGTTTGACGTCCCGGTGGGCTTGGCCTGCGGCATGATGTGGCGCGGGCCCCCTCTCCCGTGCGGGAGAGGGGGCAGGACGCGCTCGATCATCAGCCGCGCGCCTCAAACCTGGGTAGCCCGTCGAGGGAAGAGGAAGGGCACGCGGGCTGTCGGGTCGGGCTTCAGTTCAGCTCAGCGCAGAAGCCTGCTCAGAAAACGCTCTTCACTGCGTCGCCGAGCGCGTCGACGCTTTCCTTCAGCTTTCGTCCGGCGGGCGCCAGCGACGGCAGCTTGATCCCGAGCACTTCCGTTTCCTCGGGCTCCGCGGCCTCCGCCTGTGCGACGGCGGTTGGGGCCGCGCGTTTGGCCTTCTCGGCGACCTTTGCCGGCGCGGCCGGCTTGGCGGCGGCGACCTTGGCGGCCGGCTTCGCAGCCTTGTCCGGTCCAGCGGCAGGCGCCGCGGCGACGACTGATTTCGGTGCCGGTTCGATCTGCGCGTGGGCCCGCACCGTCTCGGACGCGCGGGGTGCCTGCAGCGCAACCGTGCGGGTGGGCGGTAGCGGCACGACCTGGCGGCTCGCCGCCAAGGGTGTGACCGGCGTCGGCATCGGGATGCGCCGGGCCGGCGGCTCGGCGGCAACCGCGGCCTTGATGGGCGTGGGCGGGGCAGGGGCCTTGATCGGCGCGGCCGCTGGGGTGAGCGGGCTCGGCAAAGACGCCATGCGCGGGGTCTGCGCCATCGGCTCGGAGGGCTTTGCCTCGGCCTGCGTTGGTGCGACCGTGGCGGTTCCGGCCACGGCGGGGAGCCCGTCCTTCAGATCGGGCCAGTCGGCGGCGCGGCCCGCGGCCGCCTTGATCGTGATCGGGGGTGGTGCCGCGAGCCCGGCCATTACCGTGGAGGCGGCGACGCCGAAGCCACCGAGCACGCCGGCCCCGGCCAGACTGAACAGCAGCACGCGCAGGTCGAGCGCCCGGCGGGGTTGCGCCGCGGAAGTCCGGGTCTCTCGGGTCTCGGAGGGGTCCAGAGCGAGGTCGATCATGGTCCGGGGTCTCTGACACGAGGCACAACGCGCGCGACCGGGCCCCCCATGACCGGTCGCCATCCTCCACCGAGCTGCAAGCAGTTCGACTCTTCCGGCAGTAGAAGAGCCGCAATACGGCGCAAAGATGTCGGTCGAACTGCGGGCGAGGCCAGTCGATGTTCGGCTATCCACAGGATAGAAGCCGGCCGCTTAACAATCCGTCATCGCGGCGAACGCTGAAGACGGCCGACTGGGCTGGCTCCGCATGGACTTCGCCAAGACGCACGCTAAGGGTCTGCGGGTGGATGCGCGACCGACCGATCTCCCGATGCAGGACACCCCCGCGACGGGCCCCCTGGCCAGGCGCTGGGCCTGGGCCACGTGGTCGACCCGGGCGCGGCTCGTCGCCGTGGTGTTGCTCATCGATGCGCTGGCGGCCCTGGTGTCGTGCGGCGTCATCGTGTTCAACGCTCGCAATGCGGTCCGCGTCGAGACCCGGGCCTCGCTGGCGACCGTCGAATCCCTGGTCGCCGACACGATCCGCCTGTCCGAGTCGACCCCGCCCGAGACCCTGCTCCAGACCCTCGACCTGCGCTTCAAGGTGCTTCGGCACGTGCGGGTCGCCGTCCTCGACAATGCCGGCGAGCGCGTCGGCCGCCCGGCCTCGACCCATCGTACCGAGCGGGAGGCGCCGCGCTGGTTCGCCGAGTTGATCAGGCCGCCGATCGAGCGGCACACCCTGCCGATCACGGTGAACGGCCAGCAGCTCGGCACGGCCCAGATCACCACCCAGCCCCTCGACGAGATCGATGAGATCTGGGGCTACGCGCAGGCGCTCTCTCTGACCACTGCGGCGATCAACGTTGCCATGCTGATCGCGCTCTACATTGCCCTCGGCCGCATCCTGGCGCCGCTTCGGCGGCTCGGCGCCGGTCTGACGCAGCTTGAACACCACGATTACACCGCCCGGCTGGAGCCCCCCGGTGCGCAGGAACTTGCGGTCATCGCCGAACGCTTCAACAAAGTCGCCGCGGCGCTGGGCGAGGTTCGTGGCGCCAATGGGCGACTCAACCGGCAATTGCTCACCGCGCAGGACGACGAGCGCCGCCGCACCGCCCTCGAACTCCACGACGAGTTCGGCCCCTGCCTCTTCGCGCTGGAGGCGAATGCCGCCTCGATCGCCCGGATCGCCTCGGGGCCGAGCGAGCCGAGCCGCGAGAAGCTGGCCGCGCGGGCGGCCGAGATCAGCGCCATCGTGGGGCAGGTCCAGACCGTCAACAGAGAATTGCTGAACCGCCTGCGCCCCCACGGGCTCGGTCAGGCGCCGCTGGCGACATGCCTCGACCTGCTCCTGCGGGGCTTCGCCCAGCGCCATCCCGGCCTCGCTTTCGTCGGCCGGTTCGACGGGCTGGCGCGGGGCTACGGCGATCTCGTGGACCTCACCGTGTTCCGCTGCGTCCAGGAGAGCGCCACCAACGCCGTGCGACACGGCGCCGCCACCCGGGTCGAGGCGGAGGCCGCCGAGGCCGACGGTCGTCTGACCGTGACGATCCGCGACAACGGCACGGGCCTCCTTGGCACCCTTGCCCCGACGGAGCACGGCACCGGCCTCGGTCTGTCGGGGATGCGCGAGCGCGTCGAGGCTCTGGGCGGCACCTTCACTCTTGACAATGCCGGCCCGGGCGCAATCGTCCGGATCACGATCCCCGTTCCGCCGGACCGGGGCGACGAGAACACCGCGCCGAGCGCATGAACGCCATCGCCTCCCAGATCGACATCGCCGCCACGCGCCTGCCGGTCCTCGTCATCGACGATCATCCGATCGTCCTGCAGGGATGCCGCCGGGTGCTGGAGGATGCCGGGGTCGAGACGATCGCGGAGGCGACCACGGTGGTCGGCGGCTACCGGATCTTCCACCGGCTTCGCCCGCCGGTGGTGATCTGCGACCTGACCTTCCAGGGCAGCGGCATGGCCGGGCTCGGCCTGATCCGCCGGATTCGCGCGGTGGCGCCGGAGACGCGGATCCTCGTGTTCAGCATGCACAACGACCCGGTGATCGTCGCCCGCGCCCTGGAGGCCGGGGCGCTCGGCTACGTCCTGAAGGACCATGCCTCGGCCGAGCTGTTCGAGGCCTTCGGTAAGGTGCGGATCGGCGAGGTCTATCTCGACCGGCGGCTCGCCACCGAGGTGGCGATGCTGCGCGCCGACGCCCGCCGTACCCCGGAGTCGCAGCTCACCCAGCGTGAGCAGCAGATCCTGGCGCGCCTCGCGCAAGGACGGTCCTACGGTGCCATCGCGAGCGACCTGTCGGTGAGCTACAAGACCGTGACCAACGCCTGCTCGCAGATGCGCCAGAAGCTCGGTGTCCGGACGCTCGCAGAGCTGATCCACGTCGCCGTCACGCACGCCCAGCGGCAGGGCTGACATGGTCGATCATGCCGGACAGAACGGCGGCCCGGGCTCCTTCTCCCAGGAGGCCTGGGCGCGCAACGCCGCCGCCTACGAGACCATCCGGTCGATGCCCTTCAACGCCGAGCTCGCCGCCGGCACGCTGCCACAGGACCGCTTCCGGCACTACATCGTGCAGGACGCGCACTACCTCGTCGGTTTCGGCCGGGCGCTGAGCCTCGCGGCCGCAAAGGCCCCGGATCCGGACGGGATCGTGCGCTTCTCCGCGGCCGCGCAGGAGGCCATCGTGGTGGAGCGCGCGCTGCACGGCGGCTTCTTCCGCGATTACGGGATCGGGCCTCAGACCTTCGCGGCCACGCCTTTGACGCCGGCCTGCGACCACTACGTGAATTTCCTGCTCGCCACCGCCTATGCCGAGCCCTTTCCGGTGGTCTGCGCCGCTCTGCTGCCCTGCTTCTGGATCTATAAGGAAGTGGGCGACGACATCTTCGCCCGCGCCGCCCCCACCAACCCGTATCGGGCCTGGATCGACACCTATGCGGGTGCCGACTTCGCTGAAGCGGTCTCCGCCATGATCCGTGCCACCGACCGCGCGGCCGAGGACGTCGCCGCCGGCGAACGGGCGCGCATGCACCACGCCTTCACCCAGGCCACGCGCCTCGAATGGATGTTCTGGGATAGCGCCTACCGCGACGGGACCTGGCCGCTGTGACGCGCCGGTCGTGACAGGGCCGGCGGGTCTGCGCCGGCGGGACTTCGTCGCGGCGGCGGCCGCAGCGGGGGGCGTCTGGCCGCCCCTCGCACGGGCGGACGACGCCCCGGGCCCAATTCCGGAGGGCCGGCCGGTGCGGATCGCGATGGTGCTGTTCCCGGGCCTGACCGCCCTCGATCTCGTCGGCCCGCAGGAAGTGCTCGCGGGATTGGCGCCGGGTACCCTGCACCTTGTCGCCGAGACCGCCGGTCCGGTGGCGAGCGATACCGGCCTCTCGCTGCTGGCGACCGACAGTTTCGCGACCTGTCCGCAGGATCTCGACGTCCTGTTCATGCCCGGCGGCGACGGCACGCCGGCGCAGATGCAAAACGCGACGCTTCTCGCGTTCCTGCGCGGGCGCGCCGCGCGGGCCGCCTGGGTTGCGAGCGTCTGCACCGGATCGCTGATCCTGGGGGCGGCCGGCTTGCTGCGGGGCTATCGCGCCACCTCTCACTGGTGCGTGCGCGATACCGTACTGCCGCTGCTAGGAGCCGAGCCGGTTGCGGACCGTGTCGTCTTCGACCGCAACCGTGTGACCGGCGCCGGTATCTCGGCCGGGCTCGATCTCGGGCTGGCGCTCGCCGCCCGGCTGCGCGGCACCGCCTACGCCAAAACGGCGCAGCTCGTGGCCGAGTACGCGCCGGATCCGCCCTTCCGGGCCGGTACCCCGGCCGAGGCCGGGCCCGCGATCGTCCGGGCGGCCGACGCGATTCTGGCACCCCTGGTCACCGGCGCCATCGCGGCGGCGCGGCGCTGAGTCCGGTCCCGTGCGATGCAGCGCCGCCACGCCCGGCGGCGAAGCGCGCCTCCGAGCTTGACGGCAGGTAGGCCCGGCCCGAACTGTGCGAAGCAATATCTCTCGGTGCCTCCCTCGGAGCCCCCATGTCCCTGATCGCACGCCTGCGCGCCTACGCGGCCGAGGCCCTCGGTGTCACCACGCAGGAGGCCGTGGATGACACGCATCTCGCGGCCACGGCGCTCCTCGTCCACGTGGCCCGCGTGGACGGGATCCTGGCGGTCTCCGAGAGCGAGCGCCTGTCCCGGCTCGTGGAGGGTCATTACGCCGACGGTCCGGAGGCGGCGCGCGCGCTGATCGCGCGTGCGGCCGCGGTGGATTCCGAGACCCGCGACGTCGCGAGCCTGGTCGAGATGATCCCGCACGAGGCTGACACGGCCGAGCGCCAGGAACTTCTGACCATGGCTTGGTCGGTCGCGGCCGCGGATGGCCGGGTCGATGAGTTCGAGGAGGCCCTGGTGGAGCGGCTCGGCCGGCTCCTCGGCTTCGACGACGGCGCCATCGCAGCCGCCCGCCGGACCGGTCAGCAGGCGTCCGGGATTGCGTAAACGGCGGGCCGGACGATGATCGCAAGCTTGGCGCTGATCCTGCTGGCACAGCTCGTGGGCGAGGCGATCGCCCGCGGTGCCGGCGTGCCGATCCCCGGGCCGGTGATCGGCATGGGGCTGATGTTCGTCTTCCTGCTCCTGCGCGATACGACGCGGATCGGCCTGCCGCGGGTGCTTCCCAAGCCGCTCACCGACGGAACCCTGGAGGTGACCGCCCGGGGGCTCCTGATGAACCTGTCGCTGATGTTCGTTCCGGCGGGCGTGGGCGTCGTCGGCCGCCTCGACCTGCTGCGCGCGCAGGGCCTGAAACTCGCCATCGTGCTGGTCGTGTCGACGGCGCTCTCGCTGCTCGTCACCGTGCTGGTGTTCCGCGCAGTCGCGTCCCTGGTCGAGCGGCGCGGGACCGACGGGGAGCCCTGACGCGTGAGCGGCGACTTCTCCCTCTGGGTCTATCTCGCCAAGACGCCGCTGCTGTGGCTGACGGTGACGCTGACGGCCTACGTCCTGGCCGACCGGATCGCCGCCGCGTCCGGTCGGCATCCGATCGCCAACCCGGTGCTGATCACGGTGACGCTGGTCGGCAGCGTGCTGGCGCTGACCGGCACCCCCTATCCCGTCTATTTCGAAGGCGCGCAGTTCGTGCACTTCCTGCTCGGACCGGCCACCGTCGTGCTGGCGATGCCCCTGTATGAGCGCCGGGCCACCGTGATGCGTGCGCTGGTGCCGATGCTGACGGCTTTGGCCGCCGGGGCGGTGACGACGCTGGCGGTCGTGATCGCGCTGGCGCGGCTGCTCGATATCCCACAGCCGGTCCTCGTCTCGCTCGCTCCGAAATCGGTGACGTCCGGCGTTGCCATGGGCATCGCGGAGGCGCTGGGCGGCGACCCGACCCTCACCGCGATCCTGGTGATCCTCACCGGCATCATCGGGGCGGTTCTGGTGACGCCGATGATGAACGCGCTGAAGATCGACGATATGCGCGCCCGCGGCTTCGCGGCCGGCCTCGCCGCCCACGGCATCGGCACGGCGCGGGCCTTCCAGGTCAGCGAGGTCGCCGGCACATTCGCCGGCATCGCCATGGGGCTTAACGCGTTCCTGACGGCGATTCTGGCGCCGCTCGCGCTCCACCTCTTGTTCTAGAGCCCTGGCCGGTAGAACCGGGCCGGTCGTCAGAACGGGTCGATGCGCGCGCCTCGCGTCGCCCGGTTGGAGGCCCGGATCCGGGCCGCCGGTGAGCCCCCCGACCGGCAGGCCCCGTCCGCTTCCGACGGACCCGAACGGGACCTGATCTGCCACGCTCGGGGTTGGCGGTTCAGGAAATCAAGCCTGCTGCTCTGCCACCTCCTGAACGCCGCACGGAGACAACGGTCGAGGCCAAAAGCCGACCCGGTCGCCATCGATCGGCGTTGACTGCAATTACATATTTTAGGTAGAAAGAAACAACAATCGATGCACGCATTAGTTGTGTCGAGATGTCGACGGAGTAAGTCTGTCGGCGTTTCGGCCGCGCGATGCACCGAGAAACGCCTGTCGCATGTCGACGGTATGGAGGAAGCGTCCATGCAGACCATCCCGTCGCGTATCGAACTCGCGGCTCGGATCCTCAGCGCGTATGTCACGCGCAACAGCATACCGGCGGATATTGTGCCGGTCCTTCTCGTGACTGTCCATCGCTCCCTCCTCACGCTGGATCAGCCGGCAGAACCCCAGGTCAGGCGCGCCACGGAGGCGCAGATTCGGGCGTCGATCCAGCCCGATGCGCTCATCAGCTTCGAGGACGGGAAACCGTACAAGACCCTGCGGCGCCACCTGACGCTGCGCGGGCTGACGCCCGAGGCCTATAAGGCCAAATGGGGCCTGCCGGTGGATTACCCGATGGTCTGCGCCACCTACAGCGCCCGCCGCTCGAATATCTCCCGCCAGATCGGGCTCAATCAGCGAATCCGGATCAAGGCGGCCGCGGAGTAGAAACCGCGGGCTCACACCATCGCCGTGCCCGTCGCGATATCCTGGATCAGGAGCGCAACGAGGCCGGACCAGCCGGTCTGATGGGAGGCGCCAACGCCTCGGCCGGTATCGCCATGGTAATACTCGTAGAACAGGACGAGGTCCCGAAAATGGGGATCGTCCTGCTCGATCCGGCTATCCCCGTAGACCGGCCTGCGCCCGTCGGCGCCGCGGGTCGAGAGGCCGATCAGGCCGCGTGAGAGGTCCTGGGCGATCTCGCGGAGTGACTTGGTCCGTCCCGAGCCGGTCGGCGCTTCGACCCGGAAATCCGGTCCGTAATAATCGTGGAACCGGTTCAGGGCGGTGATCAGCAGGTAGTTGACCGGCATCCAGACCGGACCGCGCCAGTTGGAGTTGCCGCCGAACAGGCGCGAATGGGATTCCGCGGGCTCGTAGGCCAAGCCGAGGTCTCGACCGTTCCAGGCGAAGCAGAAGGGTTGGTCCGCATAGATCCGCGACACCGCCCGCAGGCCATGATCGGAGAGGAATTCCGCCGGATCGAGGGCGCGGCGCAGCAGCGCTTTCAGCCGGTGCCCACGCAGCAGTGACAGCAAGGCCATCTGGCCCTGGCCGGGCTCGTTCCAGCGCGATACCAGGGCGGCGAGATCGGGACGATTCTGCAGGAAGAACTGCATTCGGCGTTGCAGCGACGGCAGCTTCTCCAGGTCGCTTTCGCTGATCGTCGCCACTGCGAAGATCGGGATCAGGCCGACCAGGGTCCGCACCCGGATTGGCAGGCGCGCGCCTTCGCGGGTCTCGATCACGTCGTAGAAGAAACCGTCCTCCTCGTCCCAGACGCCGTCGCCCGTCGCCGCCGCGATCAGCAGGAAATGCTCGAAGAACTTCTCCGCCATGTCCTCGTAGGTCGGATCGTGGAGCGCCAGCTCGATGGCGATGCGCATCAGCGCCAGCGCGTAGGCGGCCATCCAGGCGGTGGCGTCGGACTGGGTGAGGGTTGCGCCGTCGCCCAGCGGTTTCGACCGGTCGAAAATGCCGATGTTGTCGAGCCCGAGGAAGCCGCCCTGGAACAGGTTGCGGTCGTCCGCATCCTTGCGATTGACCCACCATGTGAAGTTCAGGGTCAGCTTGTTGAAGATCCGCTTGAGGAAGACGTGGTCGGGCGTGCCGGTGAGGGCCCGGTCCAGGTCGAACACCCGCCAGGCGGCGAGGGCGTGGATCGGCGGGTTGGCGTCGCCGAACCCCCATTCGTAGGCCGGCAACGCCGCGTTCGGATGCGCGTAGGCTTGGTCGACGAGGAGCAGGAGCTGGTTCTTGGCGAAGTCGGGATCAATCAGCGCGAAGACGATCGCCTGAAGAGCAAGATCCCAGGAGGCGAACCAGGGATATTCCCAGGCATCCGGCATCGAGATGATGTCGTTGGCACGCAGATGCGCCCAATCACTATTGCGCCCGTGCCGGCGCTCGGGGGAAGGGGCTGGCTGGGCCGGGTCGCCCGCCAGCCACTCGCGCACGTCGTAATGATAGAGCTGCTTGGACCAGAGCATGCCGGCCAGGGCCTGCCGCTGGACGCGCCGCATCTCGGGATCAGCGATCGGTGCCTGGAGGGCGGCATAGAAGCCATCCGCCTCCGCTTCGCGCAGGGTGAAGACCGCATCAAAATCCGCGAAGGGCTCGCCGACCGCGGTCTCGGCGCGCAGGCGCAGGCGTAAGGTCCGGCTCTCGCCGGGGCCGAGATGGAGCGCATAGCGGGCGGCGCATTTGGTGCCGGAAAGTCGGTTGATGGCGCCCTGTTCGCCGCCGACCACGCAAGCGTCGATCCCGTCCTTGTAAAAGCACCCGGCTGGGCCGGTTCTGAACAGGCGGTGGGTGTTGGTCTCGTTCTCGGTGAACAGCAGCTCGGCTGCGTCCTCGGCGAAGAAGCGCATCGGCGGCATGTCCGGATGGCGCGCCCAGACCGACCCGTCGGATCCGGCCATCAGCTCGGGCTTCGGCGTGCCCTGCTTCCAGGACCACGTGTTGCGGGCCCAGAGCTGCGGCAGCAGCGTGAGCGTCGCGGCCTCCGGACCCCGGTTTGTGGCGGTAACCTGCATCAGGATGTCGTCGGGCGCCGCCTTGGCGTATGCGATCGCGACGTCGAAATAGCGGCCTTCATCGAAGACACCGGTATCGAGCAGCTCGAATTCCGGATCGTCGAGGCCGCGGCGCCCGTTCTCCGCGACGAGGCTCTCATACGGAAATTCGGCCTGCGGGTACTTGTAAAGCATCCGCATGAAGGCGTGGGTCGGGGTTCCGTCGAGGTAATAGTAGATTTCCTTGACGTCCTCGCCGTGATTGCCCTCCTGATTGGTGAGGCCGAACAGGCGTTCTTTCAGGATGGGGTCGCGGCCGTTCCACAGGGCGAGCGACAGGCACCAGTTCAGGTGCCGGTCGCCGAAGCCGCCGATCCCGTCCTCACCCCACCGATAGGCCCGGGAGCGGGCATGGTCGTGGGGCAGGTAGTCCCACGCGTCGCCGCCGGGGCTGTAATCCTCCCGAACCGTGCCCCATTGCCGATCGCTGAGATACGGACCCCAGTGGCGCCAAGCCGGGTCGCTGCGCGCCGCGACCAGCCGGAGGCCCTCTTCGGTCTCGAACAGGCTTGGCCACATGCCGTCGGGCTTGGTCATGGGCATGCGGCTCCGGATCCGTCTTCCGACCTCCGAATAGGGCTGTGCCGCCAGAAACAGAAGTCAACGGATCGGCCGTATTCACTTCACATGTGCGTGGTCAGGCGAAGTCCGTCTGGGTCGGTCACCGCGCGGAGATTTCGGTAATCCGGAATCGCGGGATGTCCGGTCGGCGCCGGTTCGTGATGCGTCGCGGTGACCACGACCACCGAGGCGCCCGCCGCTTCGGCGGCGCGGAGTCCGGCCGGCGCATCCTCGAACACGCAGCACGCTTCCGCGGCGACGCCAAGCCGGCGCGCGGCCAGCAGGAAGCAATCCGGAGCGGGCTTGCCCTGAGCCACATCCTCGGCGGCCACCATGAGCTTTGGCACCGGCATGTCGGCTGCTGCGAGGCGACGCAGCGCCAGGGCCCGCGGGGCCGAGGTCACGATCGCCCAGCGATCCGGCGGCAGCGTTGTCAGGAAGGCCCGCGCGCCCGGGATCTCCGTGACGTCGCCGACATCCGCCATCTCGGCCTGCGTGATCGCCGCAGCTTCGGCCTCGGGGTCGACCCCCGGCAGGTTGAGGCGGCGGATCGTCTCCACCGAGCGTACGCCGTGGATCGTCGGCAGGAACGCGGCCACGTCGAGCCCGTGCGCCGCGGCCCAGCGCGACCAGGCCCGCTCGGCGGACGCGATCGAGCTGATGAGGGTGCCGTCCATGTCGAACAGCAACGCGGCGAAACGGCGCGTCGGGAGATTGATGATCATAGCGGACCGCTAACGGCGGGCTGCCTCGGCAGCAACCAGGATGCGCGCAGGGGAGCTGAGCGCCGTATCGGCAGACGGATGGTATTGCGCCGCTACGCGGCATGTCCCTGTGCTAGGTTCCGGATCAGGTTCCGCTGTCGCTCTGCTTGTCCGGGAAAGGGTGGCGGTTCCCTTCGAAACGCGATGCTCTTTCCCGGTCGCATGCAGCGCCAGCGGAACGCGGCCCGGGACCCAGGCCGAGAACCGGGACCTGGCACAAGACTGGCCGCGCCAGCGGCACCCCTATGGCGTGTCCGCCGCCGCCCGCTTCACGGGCCGCCGGCTTTGGTGTAGCGCGGGGGCAACCCCGGATGCCCGCAACCGCGAACCCTGCCCCTCCCATGTCCAGCCGCATCGACGCCACCTTCGCCCGCGCCCGCGCGGAGAACCGGGCCGTCCTCGTCACCTACGTGATGTCGGGCGACCCCGACCCCGAGACGTCCCTGGAGGTCTTGAAGGCCCTGCCGGGCGCTGGCGCCGACATCCTGGAATTCGGCCTGCCCTTCACCGACCCGATGGCCGACGGCCCGGCCATCCAGGCGGCCGGCCTCCGCGCGCTGAAGGCCGGGCAGACCGTCGCCGGCACGCTGGAGCTGGTGCGCCGCTTCCGGGCGGAGAACGACGCCACGCCGATCGTGCTGATGGGCTACTACAACCCGATCCACACCTACGGCGTCGACCGCTTCCTGGAGGACGCGGTGGCGGCCGGAATCGACGGGCTCATCGTGGTCGATCTGCCGCCGGAGGAGGATGCCGAGCTGTGCCTGCCGGCGCTGGCCAAGGGGCTGGCTTTCATCCGGCTCGCGACCCCAACCACTGATGCGCGGCGCCTGCCGGCGGTGCTCGCGAACACGGCGGGCTTCGTCTACTACGTGTCGATCACCGGGATCACCGGCACCGCGACACCGGATTTCGGCAAGGTCTCGGAGGCGGTATCCCGCATCCGCCAGCACACCGACCTGCCGGTCGTGGTCGGCTTCGGGGTGAAGACCGGCGCCCACGCGGCGGCGATCGCGAAGGGTGCCGACGGCGTCGTGGTCGGATCGGCGCTGGTGGACGCACTGGTGCGCTCCCTCGACGCCGAGGGGCGGCCGCAGGCCGCCACGGTCTCGGCGGTGGCGGGGCTGGTGCAAGAGCTGGCCGAGGGCGTGCGCGCCGCTTCGGTCGAGCGGGCCGCCTGAGCGGAATCCCTGGGCGACCCTGGCGGTGAGGCGCCCGCCACCTGATATTGGCGCGGGCACGAAGCGGACGGACGCGAGTCGATGGTCGAACCGATGAACTGGATCTCGGAGGTGGTGCGCCCCCGGATCAAGACCCTGTTCAAGCGCGAGACGCCCGAGAACCTCTGGGTCAAGTGCCCGGATACGGGCCAGATGGTGTTCCACAAGGAGGTGGAGGCCAACCACTGGGTCATTCCCGGCTCGGAGCATCACCTCAAGATGGGCGCCCAGGCGCGCCTGAAGATGATGTTCGACGAGGGCACGTGGATCGACGTGGCGCTGCCCGAGGCGGCGACCGATCCGCTCAAGTTCCGCGACGAGAAGCGCTACGTCGACCGGCTCAAGGAAGCGCGCGCCAAGACCGGCCTGCAGGACGCGTTCAAGATCGGCTTTGGCCGGGTCGGCGGCCTGCCGATGGTGCTGGCCGCGCAGGAATTCGGCTTCATGGCCGGCTCGCTCGGCATGGCGGCCGGCGAGGCCTTCGTGCGCGGCGCCGAGACGGCGCTGGAGAAGCGCACCCCCTACGTGCTGTTCGCGGCTTCGGGCGGAGCGCGCATGCAGGAGGGGATCCTGTCCTTGATGCAGATGCCGCGCACGACCGTGGCGGTACGCCGGCTCAACGCGGCGCGGCTGCCCTACATCGTGGTGCTGACCAACCCGACCACCGGCGGCGTCACCGCCTCCTACGCCATGCTGGGCGACGTGCACCTCGCCGAGCCGGGTGCGCTGATTTGCTTCGCCGGGCCACGGGTGATCGAGCAGACCATCCGCGAGAAACTGCCGGACGGGTTCCAGCGGGCGGAATACCTGCGCGAGCACGGCATGATCGATCAGGTGGTCCACCGCCACCAGCTGAAGGAAACCATCACCCGCCTCTGCGGCCTCCTGACCAACGTCGCCGCGCCGGCGACCCCGGTCACGGCTGCCGAGGCGGCTTAAGACCCGCGATGGCCTCATCCGACGCCCTCATGGCGCGATTCCTCGCGCTGCATCCGCGAACCATCGACCTGTCGCTCGGCCGGATCGAGCGGCTCCTTGCGCAGCTCAACCATCCGGAGCGGCGCCTGCCGCCGGTGATCCACGTCGCGGGAACCAACGGCAAAGGGTCGACCATCGCATTCATGCGGGCGATCCTCGAGGCCGGCGGGCTGGCCGCGCATGTCTACACCTCGCCCCACCTCGTGCGCTTCCACGAGCGGATCCGGATCGGAGGGATCGGCGGCGGCCAGTTCGTCGACGAGGATCGGCTGGCGGATGCCTTCGCCCGCTGCGAGAGGGCCAATGCCGGCGCGCCGATCACCATGTTCGAGATCACCACGGCGGCGGCCCTGCTGCTGTTCTCGGAGAGCCCGGCCGATGTCCTCCTGCTGGAGGTCGGGCTCGGCGGCCGGCTCGACGCCACCAACGTGATCGCGCAGCCCGCCTGCGCGGTGGTCACGCCGATCGGTCGCGACCATGCCGAGTATCTCGGCGACACCGTCGAGTCGGTGGCGACCGAGAAGGCCGGGATCTTCAAGCGCGGCTGTCCGGCGGTGATCGCCGCCCAGGATTATGCCGAGGCCGACGCCGTGCTGTGCCGGCGCGCCGAGGAGATTGGGGCCGGGCCCATCTTCGTGGGCAATCAGGATTTCTCCGTGCACGAGGAGCGCGGCCGGCTCGTCTATCAGGACGAGACCGACCTGTTCGATCTGCCACGCCCCCGGCTCGCCGGGCGGCACCAGCTGGTCAATGCCGGCACGGCGATCACGGCCCTGCGGGCGGCGGGGTTCGGCGATATCGGCGTCACGGCCCTGGAGAAGGGGCTCACCGAGGTCGAGTGGCCGGGCCGGCTTCAGCGCCTCGGCCGCGGGCGGCTGGCCGCGCAACTCGACCCCGGCACCGAGCTGTGGCTCGACGGCGGCCACAACATCGACGGCGGCCGGATCCTCGCCGCCGCCATGGCGGATCTCGGCGAGAAGAGCGATGTACCCCTCGTGCTGATTGTCGGCCTCCTGGGGACCAAGGACGCGGACGGCTTCCTGCGCAACTTCGTCGGGCTGGCGCGCGCCCTCGTGGCGGTGCCGATCAGCGGCACGCTGGCGGCGCGCCCGGCTGAGGAAGTCGCCCGGATCGGCGAGGGCGTCGGCCTTTCGACCTACGCGGCGCCGAGCATCGAGGCGGCTCTCGCGATGGTGAAGGACATCGCGTTCGAGCGGCCGCCGCGCATCCTGATCTGCGGCTCGCTCTACTTGGCCGGCTTAGTACTCGCCGCCAACGACACCCCGCCGGTCTGACGCTGCCGGGGCGCTCGCCACGGAATCGTGTGCGACGCAAGGGTCCGCAAGTAACCGATTCGCACCTTGCGGATGTCACTACTGGCCCTCGACAACCCTCGATTTCTCGCGCGTAGCCACATCCGAGTCGTCTATTCGCCGTAATCGACTTGGCCGAAGTCGCCGCGCGCTCACAGTTTCCCCGCGCTGTGGCGGCCAAGCTACATCCGCGGCCGGACCGATCGCCTAATTTCACTATCGATCGGGCTACTTGCTGGGGATCACAATAATGAAGCGTCTTATCACCTCTCTCGCCGCGTTCACGGCACTTACGGCTGCTGCTTCCGCCGCCGACCTGCCGCGCCGCGCCGCTCCGCCGCCTGTCTTCACGCCGGTGCCGGTCTTTACCTGGACGGGCGCCTATTTCGGTATCAACGCCGGCTACGCGTTCGATGCCAGCAGCCGCTCCAACAACAGCGGTTTCGTCCAGACCGCCGGCAGCCCGGCCGTCCTGACCGGCGCCGGCCTCGTGCCCTACCAGGCCCTGGCCCCGAACGGCTCGGTGCTGCTCTACAACCGCAACAACCGCGAGGGTTTCTCCGGCGGCGGCCAGATCGGCTACAACTATCAGTTCACCCCGGGCTCGGGCATCGTGGTCGGCTTCGAGGCTGATGCGCAGTACCTCGATTTCGGTGGTCGTCCGCGCTACGCCACGAATGCCCGCGCCGTGAACCCGGGCTTCATCCCGGTCAACGGTACGCTGAACACCCTCGACTTCTTCGGCACCGTGCGCGGCCGCCTCGGCTACGCCTTCGACCGGACCCTCGTGTACGCCACCGGCGGCTTCGCCTATGCCACCGGCACCGACGACGGCACCCGGAACATCGCGTTCCAGAACTTTGCCGGCCGCCGCGACGACTTCAAAACCGGCTACACGGTCGGCGGCGGCGCCGAGTTCGCCCTGCCCACCGACTCGTTCCTGAACTTCTTCCGCTCCTCGGCAGTCACGTTCAAGGTCGAAGGTCTGTATGTCAGCCTCGACCGCAACCGCACCGGCCTGCCGCTGGTCGGCGCCGCCGCCGTCAACGGCGCGTACCTGCCGGTCTATGCCGTCTCCGGCAGCAACCGGAACACGAACGACTTCGCCGTCGTCCGCGCCGGCCTGAACTACAAGTTCGGCTCGTACTGAGACCGGACGACCGGTCCCGGACGACAGTCCGGGACCGCATAAAACAAAACATGGGCTCGAAACCGAGAAAGCCCGGCCTCGCGGCCGGGCTTTCTTTTTGGGGTCAATGCCTTGAGGTCAGGCGGTCTGGGCGCCGATCCAGCGGGACAGGTCGCCCTTCGGGGCGGCACCAACCTTCTGGTCTACGCGCTCACCGTTCTTGAACAGCAGCAGCGTCGGGATCGACCGGATGCCGTACTGGGCGGCGATCTGCGGGTTCTCGTCGACGTTGACCTTGGCGATCTTCACCTTGCCCTGTAGATCGGTGGCGATCTCCTCTAGGGCGGGGCCGATCTGGCGGCAGGGACCGCACCACTCCGCCCAGAAATCCACCACGACGGGCTCGGCGGACTGAAGAACGTCCTGCTCGAAGCTCGCGTCGGTCACCTTCATGGTCGCCATAACGTCACCCTTCGGAAGTCGCCGCTGAACAGCGGCGTCGGACGGGCAGGGGCCCGCGCGGTTCGATCAGAATTGGCGACGGGCCGGGGCGGGGTCAAGAAGTCCGGACGCGCCGGCATGATCCGTCATGGGGACATGCCTCACGCGTGTGCGCTGTCGCATATCAGGCGCGATGCCGGATCGGCCTCACGCCTCGATTCCAGCCTGCTCCAAAGCGGCCGCGATGTCCGCTGCATCGAGTGCGCGGATCACCGGCCCCGATGTCCAGACCAGGATCGGTCGGATTGTGCGGCCTGGATAGATCTGGCCGAGGAGCCGCGCGTAGAGGGCGATCTGGCCAGCTTCGGCGGGGGGCAGGGGGGCGTCCGGATCCGGCGGCCGCCCCGTCTTAAAGTCGGCGATCCGCACCGAGTCGCCGGTGACGCAGAGGCGGTCGACGCGGCCCTGGACCACGCGTTCGCCGGCGGCCGTCCGCACCCGCCCCGACAGGCTGACCTCAGCGCGGGCGCCCGGGGCGAACAGCGGCGCGAGATCCGGATCGTCGATGATCCGCAGAACCGAACGCACGATCGCGACATGGGCGGGCCGGGGCAGACCGGGCGCCCGCGACCGGACGAAGGCGAGCCCGGCCGCCTCGCGCCGCGCACGCTCGACGCGGGGCAGGTGCTGCAGCAGGGCGTGGATCAGGATGCCGCGGCGCCTCGCCTGCGCATCCGCGAGGCGTGGCGGCGGCACCCGGGCGCCGTCCGCGGCCGCGAGCGCCCCGGATGGGTTGAGCGTTTGGGCCTGGAGTTCCGGCGGCACGGGGCTGCGGAGCCAGCCGGGCTCCGGGAGCAGAGGCGCGGCGGCTGATGGCGCCGCGTGCTCGCGGGTCGGCTCGGCTCCGTCCTGCCAGACCGTCACCGACCCGTAGGCTAACTCGACGGTCTGGCCCGTCCCGAGGGTCGCCTCCAGGCCGGCCTGGACCATCCGGCACCACGCGGCTTCGGTCTCGCGCTCGTGGCCGCGGAACGGGGCCACGATGAGCCGGTCGGCGGCCCGGGTCATGGCCACGTAGAGCAAACGGTTGTGCTCCTGCCGCGCCCGGGCGAGCAGGGCGGCCCGGGCGGCCTCGGTCGCGGCGCAATCCTGCGTCCGGCCGCTGGACCAGACCGGCGGCAGGGCTGGTCCGTCCGCCGGCAAGGGCAGCAGGGGCGGGTCGTTCCGGCCGAGCGGCTCGCAGCCGTCGAGCAGGACCACGACCGGCGCCTCCAGGCCCTTCGCCCCGTGCACCGTCATGACGCGCACCTCGTCGCGTCCGGATTCGAGGTCGCGCTTGACCGTGTGGCCGGCCTCGGCGCCGACATAGCGGGCGAGGAATCCGCCGAGCGAGGGGGCGTCCTCACCGGTTTCCGCCTGGGCGGCCGCCGCCAGGAAGACGTCGATGGCGTCGCCTGCCTCGCCGCCGAGTCTTGCCACCAGCTTCGCCCGGCCGCCCAGCGGTCCGAGGAGCCGCGCGTAGAAGCCGAACGGACCGTGGAGCCCCGCCAGCGCGATCCAGTCGGTCAGCGCCGCGAGTCCGCGGATCGCCGCGGCGTCGCCCGAAGCCGCGTGGCGGTGGAGGGCATCCTCCAGCGTCTCGGAGAGGTCGCGGCGGGCGGCGATCCGCACAAGATCCTCATCGGTCAGGCCGACGAGCGGCGTCTTGAGTGCAGTGGCGAGTGTCAGATCGTCGGCGGGCAGGAGGCCGGCCCGGCCGGCGGCGACGAGATCGGCCACCGCGATATGGGCCGAGACCTCCAGCCGGTCCTGGCCAGCCACCGGCACACCCAGGCTTTTCAGGGCGCGGATCACCTCCTCGAAGGCCGGCCCGCGCTTGCGGACCAGGATCAGAACGTCGCCGGGGCGCCAGATCCGGCCGGTGGCGTCGCCCCGGGTGATCCAGGTCCGCACCGCCTGCGCCACTCGCCGGGCCGTGACGATCGCGGGGGCGCTGGTCTCGGGGGCGTCGACCGGGGCGGTCCAGGCATCGGGCTCGGCCGCTGGCTCGGGTTCGGCGATCGGCCACAGCTCCACGGCGCCGGGCGCGCCCGGCCGCGCGCTGGCATGGACGGTCCGGCGCACCGTGTCCTCGAAGGACAGCCCCTCGTTATGTGCGTCGAGGGCGAAGACGGCATCGACCGCCCGCAGGACGAGGCTGGTCGAGCGGAACGACAGGGTGAGCGGCACGTCCTCGAAGGTCAGCCCGGCCGAGCGCGATTCCGCGATCCAGGCGGCGCGGGTCAGAGCGAATTCCCGGGGCTCCGCACCCTGGAAGCCGTAGATCGACTGCTTGGGATCGCCCACCGCGAACCGCGTCCGGCTGCCGGTCCGGGCGCCCTCGCCGGCGGCGAATTCCTGCGTGATCGCCCGCAGGATCGCCCATTGCTCCGGGTTGGTGTCCTGCGCCTCGTCGACAAGGACGTGATCGATGCCCCGGTCGAGCTTGTACAGGACCCAGCCGGCGCCGACTCGGCCGAGCAGATCGAGGGCCTTGTGGATCAGGTCGTCGAAATCGAGGGCGCCGAGCCTTGCCTTCTGGGCCTCGACTCGCCGGTGGATCTCGGCGGCGAGCTGGAATAGGGCCTGGGTGCGGGCATGGGCCCGTGCGGCGCGCAGCCGGTCGAACAGCGGGTCCAGGCGGTCGCGCTCGGCAATCAGCGCGTCCTTGGTGGCGGCCGGCACCGCCTTGGTGCCGAGGCTGCTGTCGGCCTTCGGCTCGTCCTTCTGGGTGAAGAAGACCGACCGATAGAGGGCGAGCGCCTCGGCCCGGTCCGCCAGTCCTTCGGAGCGCGCCCGCTCCGCCTCCGCCTCGACGAGCGCGTCGGCGAGCTTCTCGTCGTTGGCCTTGCCGGTGCGGAGCGCGGCGATGAGGGCCGCCCTGTCCTCCGGCCGGCATCCGGGGCCACCGTCGAGGATCATGGCTTCGATCCGCTCGGCCGTTTCTTCGGCTTCAAGCCCGAGCGCCCCGTGCAGGCGACCGAAAGCCGCCTCCAGGCCGGTCGCATCGCCGATGAAGCTCCGGGCCCGCAAAGCGGAGCGGATCGCCGATCGTAAAGTGTCGCCCGTAGCCTCCGGGGCGACCCGCGCCAGGGCGGCGCTCAGCGGCGTGTCGCCGTTTGAGACCGCGTCGGCCAGGACGTTGGCCATCTCGATCTCGAAGATCTCCCGGGCCTTGGTGTCGTCAAGCACCACGAAGCGGGCCGGCACGTTCGCCTCGAAAGGGAACATGTGCAGCAACCGCTCGCACAGGGCGTGCAGGGTCTCAATCTTGAGGCCGCCCGGCGTCTCGACCGCCCGGGCGAACAACCGGCGCGCCATGCGCAGGCGCTCCGGCCCGGCGCGCGCGCCGGTGAGCTCGGCCAGTTCGGCCGCCAGCGTCTCGTCATCGAGGGTCACCCAGCGTCCGAGCAGCCGGAACACGCGGATCGCCATGTTGGCGGCGGCCGCCTTGGTGAAGGTGAGGCAGAGGATCCGCCCGGGCGGCGAACCGTCGAGCAGAAGGCGCACCACCCGGTCGGTCAGCACCTTGGTCTTGCCGGCCCCGGCATTGGCCGAGACCCAAGCCGAGGCCCGCGGATCGGCGGCCCGCCGCTGGTTGGCGCGGGTCAGGTCATCGACGACGAAGGGTTTCTGGACTTGGATGCTGCTCAACGGTCCCGTCCGGATCGGCTGCGGCCTCTCTCTACAACAGAAACGCGCCGAGGGACCCGCCAAGGCGTCACACGGGCCGCTGCGGGATTGCCCCAGGCGCGCCGGCAAAGCATGGATGCAGGCGACGATTGCAGCGACATCGAAGATACCCGTGACCCAGCCGACATCCGAGCCGGCGCGCCCGCCGATCCGCTTCCGCGGCCGCTCCTTCATGGCGACCGTGCTGGCGCCGATCCCGCCCGTGGCCGACTGGCTGGGCGACCTCGACGCCCTGAACCGTCGCGCGCCGAACTTCTTCGCGGGGCGCCCGGTGATCCTCGACCTCGCGGGCCTGCGACTGACGGGGGAGGATCTCGACGGGCTGCTGGCGGATCTTGCCGCGCGCCATATCGCCATCCTCGGGATCGAGGGTGCGCCACCGGCCCTTCTGGGGACCGGCATGCCGCCGGCCCTGTCGGGTGGCCGCGCCGCCGGGGAGGTCGCCACGCCTGACGAGGGCGCGGCGCCCGAACCGGCTGCGAAGGAGATGGCGCGCTCGCTGATCCTCGATGCGCCGGTGCGTTCGGGCCAGACCGTGCTGCATCTGGAAGGCGACGTGACCGTGCTGGGCGCCGTCGCGTCGGGGGCCGAGGTGATCGCGGGGGGCTCGATCCACGTCTACGGGGCCCTGCGCGGCCGGGCGATCGCCGGCGCCGCGGGCAATCCCGCCGCGCGGATCTGGTGCCGCAAGTTCGAGCCGGAGCTGGTGGCGATCGACGGCCTCTACCGCGCCGCCGACGACCTCGATCCGGCCTTCCGCGGGCAGGCCGTAGAGGTCCGGCTGCTGGAGGATGCGATCAAGCTGAACTTGTTCGAGCGGGGCTGACGTTCGTTGATCGCCGACTGCTTCGCCCACCACGCTCCGCGCGGCTTTCAAGCAGGCCAGGACGCTTCGACCACGTCGTCCAAACGTCCACTACCGCACTGATACCAGGATCCCGGCAGAATTTGCCGACCGGATCAGAAACTTAACCCTTCGGTAACCATACCCGCCGTCAATGGTCCGGTAAGGACTCTTAACGGGCGGACATGAGCGAGACCCACCCCGAGCCGATCGATCCGGAGACCGCCCA